>Ga0207639_10001019_pt1 | contig 19071 bp, 24 predicted proteins | sample KBSCornC32_FD_184299 | JGI IMG/M metagenome (GOLD analysis project Ga0207639, IMG submission 184299) | Corn rhizosphere microbial communities from Kellogg Biological Station, Michigan, USA - KBS Corn C3-2 (SPAdes) (version 2) | ecosystem: Host-associated > Plants > Roots > Rhizosphere > Soil ...
ATATATTATTCTTTCAGTTATTATTATATATAATAATATATATATATAATTATAAATATATTATTCTTTCAGTTATTATTATATATAATAATATATATATATAATTATAAATATATTATTCTTTCAGTTATTATTATATATAATAATATATATATATATAATCCTTCTTTTTTTCATTAAAAAAATAAATTTTATGAAAATTTCAGTTATTTTTAGGTATATAAGATTAAAATAATCATAAGAATTATTTTTTGGAGGAATAGTTTAATGGTAAAATAACGATCTTCAACATTGTAGTTAAGGGTTCAACTCCTTTTTCCTCTGAATTTTTATTAGAATTTTTCAACTTAATATATGAGTAGTAGTGTAGTAAACATTATTTTTATCTTTTATAAAAAATGCAAAATTTTATTCAATTATTTAACATCCAATTAAGTTTAAAAAAAAGTTTATATAGATCTTTAACATCTATATTTGGTATAAATTTATTTACGTCAGGTATTATTTGTAAAAAATTTGGTTTTAATTCGAAATCTTTGTTGAAAGATGTAAATTTTACTATAATAAAGGAGATTAGAAAATTTATTTTATTTGAGTATTCTATTCAAGATACATTACGAAAAAAAATTCAATTATCTATATCAAATTTAATTGCATTCAAGAGCGTAAAAGGTTTAAGGCATAGACTACGACTGCCTACTCGTGGTCAGCGTACTCGATCAAATCATAGAACTCGGCGACGACTAATATAAATGCATGGTAGATTTTAATACATTATATCCTATTAAAAATATTGAAAATTATAAATTGTATAGACTACAGACTATTTTAGATATTTTTCAAACAAAAATTTATATTTTGAATATTAGGTCTACATTAAACAATATTTATGTGACAGTTACTAATAATGTTGGTCAAATTCTTTTTGTTAAGTCAGGTGGTACAATAAAAATTACTTCAGCCAAAAAAAATACAAATTATAATTTAGAGCTAATATTAAGTGGGCTATTGAAAAGATTAAATGATTTAAATATTACGAATTTAGTTCTAAAGTTAGATTTTGCTTCGTTAAAAAAAAAGAAAGTGTTTATAAAAATGGTACAGAAATTTTCTATGAAAGTTTTGGGAATACAATTAAACACTATGAAAGCATTCAATGGTATACGTTTTCGTAAAATACGTAGAATTTAATAATTTAGATGTCAACGTTTTTTTTAAAAGATCATAAAAACCGTACAAATTTTCAGAATTTTGAAATTCAACAAAAAGTGTTGAAATCTTTAGTTTTTAATTCCGATTTGTCTACTTTTACCAGAAGAAAATTATTATGGCAGTTTATGTCTCTTTGTTCTAGAACTTCTTTTAGTTTTTTAAAGAATAGTTGTATTTTTTCTGGAAGATCCCGGGCTGTATATAGTTTTTTTAATTTATCGCGATTATGTGTTAAAGAATTTTTTAAAATAAGATCTCTTCCAAATTTAAGAAAATCTAGTTGATAATTTCATCAAAAAATGACGCAATTACAGAATTTTATAGCAATTCTAAATTTAAATCTAAAAATTAACTCCTTTTATTTTAAGTTTAAAAAAACAAAATTTATATTACGAATTGTAAAATTACTTATTAAGAATAACTATTTTATAGGGTATAAATTTTGTAAGATTGATCCGACAAAACTAATTATTTTTTTTAAATTAAATTTTGAAAAAACTCGTCCTTTTATGCTTTCATGTGTTCAAGTTTCAAGACCAAATAGGGTTGTTTTTATTAAATGTAACCAATGGTCACAATCAAGTTCTTCGTTATTAATTTTATCTACTACACGTGGACTTATGACTAATAGAGAAGCTTGAATGTACCGTTTAGGTGGAATCGCTTTATGTAAAATAACATAAATTGTGAAAAATTTTTATTTTAATAAATTAATTCAAATTCAAGAAAACAAGATTACAGTTTTAAAAAAAGGCTCACTCCTTTTAATTAGAGGACCTTTAGGTAGTTCATTGTTAGAGCTTCCTAAGACTATTTGCTTTAAAAAATATAAATGCTACTATAGACTTTTTGGGTTGATAGTGGAAAAAAATTTGGTTTTAACATATTATAAATTATTATTAAATAGAATTAGGGGTGTTGATTTAGGGTTTTCGGAGCTTCTTACCATTAATGGAGTCGGGTGACGTGTTTCTTTGAAGGATTCAAATATACTAGTTTTTTCTTTAGGTTACAGTCACGTGATCGAATACACTTTAAAGAACTGTGTTGAGGTTATTTTTTATGATAAACAGCGTTTTAAAATATTTGGAGTGGATTTAGAAATTGTTCAACAAACTGTAATAGACTTATGTAAATTACGTGTATTTAATGTTTATAAGGGTAAAGGGGTTTGTAAATATAGTCAAGTATATACGTTAAAAATTAGTTCGAAGTCTAAAGCATAATTAGGTGAAGAAAATAGATTTTTTATTATGTCAACTATTAATCAAGTACTAAGGTTAAAACGTATTTTAAAAAAAAAGAAAAACAAAGTATTAGCTTTACAGCAAAATCCCCACAAAAAAGGCATTTGTTTAAAAGTTTTTACAATGACACCTAAAAAACCAAATTCAGCACTTCGAAAAGTAGTACGTGTGAAACTCACAAATAATATGCGAATTACAGCACATGTTCCAGGTGAAGGTCATAATTTACAAGAGTATTCAATTGTATTAATTCGTGGAGGTCGGGCGAGAGATCTTCCTAGTGTACGGTACAAAGTTATTCGAGGTAAATATGATTTAGAGCCTGTACGAAATCGAAAAACGCGACGATCAAAATATGGAATTAAGAAAAATTAATAACAAATATTTATATAATTCAATTTTAATTAAAAAATTTGTAAATGGATTAGCGAAAGCAGGTAAGGTTCAGATAGTTGAGAGAGCTTTATTTAAGACATTAGCTAATTTAAAATTTAAGACTTATCTAAATCCTCTAGTCTTATTTTTATTTTTATTAAATGAAATTAAGCCTTGTATTATTTTAAAATCTTTAAGGTTAGGTAGTGTTGTTTACCAGATTCCAATGCCGTTATCTTTACGAAAACAGTTTTCAAAATCAATAAAATTGTTTATAAATATTATTAAAATATCAAAACAAGCTGAATGTCTAGACGTAAAAATTGAAAATGAACTAACTTTATTATTAAAAGGAAGAAGTTCTTTATACAAAACTAATTTTGCATTATATCAAACAGCTTCAAATGCGAGAGCTTTTGCTCATTATAGGTGAGATTAGATTACGGAATATAGCATAATGGTAATGTATCTGATTTGGGATTAGATGAGTATGGGTTCAAACCCCATTATTCCGAAAATACTATTAAATTTTTAAATAAACAAAATGCACACAACTAAGTTGTCAAAATTTAAAAAAAATTCTAAGCTGATTCGTATAAATAAAATATATTTTGATTTGTTAAAAACAAAGCATCTTTTAAATTTTTTTATTGGAGGTTTAAGGAAAAATCAATTTTTGAAATTGTGGAATGTAGCATCAAATCAACATCGATTTTTGATGTTTTTAGAAAAATTAGAATATAGGATTGAATTTGTGTTATTAAAATCTGGATTTGTAGTGTCAGGACTACAGGCTAAACAATTGGTTTTACATGGTCATATTTTTGTAAATAAGATAAGAATTTTGGCGTATAGTTATCAATTAGAATTATATGATTCAATATCAATTAATAACTTTTTTTTAGTTAAATACAAGAATTTTTTGATTTGTAATCTTTTTAAAACAACTTTCTTTTTTAATTTTCTTAAAAAGAAACGAATTACTAAGAAAGTAACTATTAGTCAACTTTTTGTCTATTTCAAATTTCCTTATTTTTTAGAAGTAAATTATAAGACGTTTACGTTATGTTTGGTAAAGCCGCCAATCTTTCACGAATTTTTTTTTCCAAAAATTTTGTCTTTATATAATTGTAATCAATTATATTTTACTCTATAAGTAGATATTTAATTATTTATCAGTTTTTCAAAGTTTGTAATTTAGGATTATCTTTCATATATATATATATATTATTACTTGATAGAATTTTACGTAAAAATTTATTATATAAAAATCAATGATTAGTTTAATTGTATTCTTACCTTTATTTAGTAGTATTTGCTCTGGTTTTTTTGGTTTTAGATTAGGGACAAAAGGTGTTGCTATACTAACTTCTTTAGCATTAATTATTTCTTTTTGGACGTCTCTTTGGTCTTTGATTGTAATTGGATTTAGTTTAACTCCGTTGTATGTTCCTTTAGTAAATTGAGTAGTAATCGGACAATTTTTTACGACTTGAGGTTTATATATAGATAATTTATCTATATTAATGTTTATTTTAGTAACTGGAGTTAGCAGTTTAGTATATTTATATTCTTTAGTGTACATGGCTGAAGATCCTCATCTAATAAGATTTTCTTGTTATATTACTTTATTTACTTTTTTTATGTTGATATTAATATCATCAGGGAATTTACTTCAGCTTTTTTTCGGTTGAGAAGGTGTTGGTTTAGCTTCTTATTTACTTATTAATTTTTGATATACTCGTATTCAAGCAAATAAAGCTGCAATTCAAGCATTATTAGTAAATAAGGTTGGTGACATTGCTGTTTTATTAGCAATTGCAACTAGTTTCTTTTTATACCAGTCTATAGATTTTAGTATAATGTTTTCTGTTACACCCTATATGCTATCTGATTCACTAATTTTTTTTGTTCATGAAGTAAACGTTTTAACAATTATTTCTTTTTTTATGTTTTTAGGTGCAATTGGTAAATCTGCTCAATTAGGACTCCATACATGATTACCGTCAGCTATGGAAGGTCCTACTCCAGTTTCAGCTTTAATTCATGCTGCTACTATGGTAACAGCTGGTATTTTTTTAATTATTAGATGTTCTCCTATATTTGAATATACAGAATCAATTCTGGTTTGAATTACTTTTATTGGATCGTTAACCGCTTTTTTTGCCGCAACGGTTGGTATGTTGCAAAATGATTTAAAGCGTGTAATTGCATATTCCACATGTTCACAACTTGGTTATATGGCTTTTGCTTGTGGTTTATCAAGTTATTCAACATCGTTTTTTCATTTAATAAATCATGGATGTTTTAAAGCTTTATTATTTTTGAGTGCAGGGTCTATAATTCATGGATGTTCTGACGAGCAAGATTTACGTCGTATGGGTGGTTTGGGGAAACTCTTTCCTATAACTTATTGCATGTTTTTAATTGGTTCTTTATCATTAATGGGATTTCCTTTTCTTTCTGGTTTTTTTTCAAAAGATATTATATTGGAAACTGCTTTTGCTCACTATACAGTTAGTGGTCTGTTTGCATATTGGTTAGGAACGTTATCTGCTTTTTTTACAGCATTTTATTCATTTCGATTAATGTATTTAACTTTTTTATCTTCGGTTAATTCATCTAAACCTATAATTCAAGGTGCCCATGAATCTTTCGGTTTAATTATTTTTTCTCTTGTTACATTAAGTTTAGGAAGTATTTTTAGTGGTTTTATGTTAAAAGACTTATTTATTGGTGTAGGTTCAATTTTTTTAGGTAATTCCATTTTTATTTTGCCTAAACATTTTAATTTATTTGAAGCAGAATTTTTACCTACTTTAGTAAAATTAACTCCGGTACTATTTAGTTTATGAGGAGCATTTTTGGCGTTTTTATTAAATCATATTTATAGTTCGTTTTTAATATATTTAAAATTTTCGCAATTTGGGTTATTTTGTTATAGTTTTTTTAATCAAAAGTGGTTTATTGATAAAATATATAATCTATATATTATTAAACCCATATTTCATATTAGTTATGTAATTTCATTTAGATTACTTGATAAGGGATTTATTGAACTACTTGGTCCTTTAGGACTAGTTTTTAAGCTTAATGAGATTTCAAAAAAAGTAAGTGGATTTCAAACAGGATTAATTTACCATTACACCTTTATTATCCTGGTTAGTGTTTTTTTATATATTAATTTTACTTTTTTCTTTGAGATTTTTTATGAATATTTTACTTTTGAAATTTTAAGTTATTATTTTTTTTTATTAATAAGTGTTTTTTAAATTTTGATTCGATGATAATATGACTTCTTTTACGTTAGTATCTTGTTTCTTTTTTTTATTCTCAAGTATTGCTTTAGTTTCGGCAATAATGGTTATTTTAAGTTCGAACCCTATATATTCAGCTTTATTTCTAATATTAGTGTTTTTTAATTCAGGTTTGCTCATTTTATTGTTAGATTTAGAATTTTTAGCATTGACTTTTATTTTAATATATATTGGAGCAATTATGGTTTTAGTTTTATTCGTGATTATGATGTTAGACATAAAACAAACTACTCTATATTTGAATATGTCCTATTATTTTTTTATTAGTGGATTGTTTTTAATTTTTCTAGGGAGTGAATTTTTATATTTTATAAGTTTAGATTTAACATATTTTCAAATTAATGTTTTTTCTAGTTATTTTAATTGATTTTCTTTAGTTTTGGAGACTTCAAATATTAGAAATTTAGGTGTTTATTTATATACATATTTTTCTTTTTTTTTATTATTAGCTGGTCTTATTTTACTTGTAGCGATGTTAGGTGCTATAAGTTTGACTCTAGAGGGTGATACAACTATTTATAATACTAAGCAGCAGCAATTATTTAAGCAATTGAATGTAGATCCAAAAAAATCTATATTTTATGTCGTATTCTAAATTTATAGATGGGCATTTAAGTTTTAAAGGGCATCTTTAGCTTAATTGGAAAAGCATTGATTTTCTAAATCAAGTTATATAGGTTCGATTCCTATAAGATGTATTTTATCAATCTAATGCTCCTCGTTTTCATTCATAAATAAATCCTATAGTTAGTATTATTAAGAAGTATACCATAGAATAGTATGCTTGATATGAATTTAGTGCGATAGATCAAGGAAATAAGAATACAATTTCTAAGTCGAAAATAATAAATAGGATAGCTACTAAATAGAATTTAATACTAAAGGTATGTCGCGCATCTCCAAATGGATCAAAGCCACATTCATATGCTGATAATTTTTCGAGATCTAATTTTTTTTCACTAATAACTTGTGAAAGATTAATTATAAGAAAGGCGACTAGATTACAAATTATAAAATAAATTAAAAAGAGGTTATATTCGGTGAAATTAGAAGGTATATATAAAAAATTACTCATTTTCTTTTTAAATTAATGTGATAAGTTGATTGCATCATGCAAATATAGGCAAATTAGTATTGTGAATACGTAGGCTTGTAATAGGGCAATTCCTAGTTCTAAGATGGTTACTGCAATAATAATAATTAAAGGGAACAGCTGTAAAATATATCAAATTCCTCCAAAAGATAACATTGTTCAGGCAAATCCTGCGATTATTTTTAATAAGGTATGTCCTGACATCATATTTGCAAAAAGTCGAATAGACAGACTAAAAACTCGCGATATATAAGATGCGATTTCAATCGGAACTAGTAAAGGAGCTAAGGCTATATGTATTCCAGTTGGAAGGAAAAATCCTAAAAAACGTAATTTATGCTGTTTTATCGCGATTATATTTATTCCTATGAATAATGTCAATGCTAAGCTAAACGTTACAAAAATATGGCTTGTTATAGTGAAACTATAGGGTACCATGCCAATTAAGTTGCTCATAGTTAGAAATAAAAATAGAAAAAATATAAAGGGAAAATATTGTAAACTTTTTGTTCCGATATTTTTTTCAACTAGTGTTTTATTAAATATAAATGTTTCTTCTATAATTGATTGTCATTTTGTTGGAATAATTTTATTATTTATATTAATAAATTGAAATAAAAGAAGGATAAAACTTAGACTTAAGAAAGTGAAAAGAGTTGAATTTGTAATATTTAGATGAAGATTGTGGAATCTAAAAAGTGGAAGTAGGGAGATAATCTCAAATTGTTCTAGAGGGGTTGGATAGATCATATTTAGTTTATTTTAGAAAAGAATAAGAAATGTGGTTAAATTTTATAAGTTTGGTAGTGATGTTTTTTTTTTAAATCAATATCATTTTGAAGTATTTTAGTTGCAATTTAATCATAGCAGGTAGGTTTTTAATTATATTGTGGAAAATTTCATTAACGGCTTGTAATTGTTTTATTTCTTTAAAATTTGTAATTATTATCATTTTTTTTAAATTTTGTATCTCTAATTGTGTACGTGCTGTTTTAAAGATATGAGGAGATTTTAATATTGTAAATTTTTTAATTTTTTTTGGAAAAGATATATAGCATAATTTAAGATTATATATTTTATTTTGTGTTAACATGAATAAAAGGTATGTACTTAGATATTCAATATTTGGATAAGTTGAGCTGTTAATGGAGATTTGAAATTTATTTTTAAATTGCATATTTATTATGTTAGAAGTGATCCTAGATAATACGTTTCTGTTATTAGAAAATTAGGTACTATAAAAAAAAGAGTTATAACCGTTAATCCTAAAAGACTATACACATATGTAATAGTATTAGGTTTAAACTTTACCATATTTAAATTAAGAGTTTTTTCAAAATTAATAATTTTTATTATTCGAATGTAATAAAATGCACTAAGAGTACTACATAATATACTAATCACTAAGAGTAAATAGTAACTTGTTTCAATTGCTGCAAGAAATACGTAAAATTTAGCAAAAAATCCAATTAAGGGCGGTATACCAGCCATTGAGAAAAATAGTAACGTGCTTATAATTCGAGTAATTGGAGATATGTTTTTAATATATAACAAATCAGTTATATAAATAATATTTTTATTTGTTTCTTTTTTTAAGGATAGTAATATACTAAAAAAAGTAAACATAGTAATTACATAAATGTACATATATAAGAAAAACGCATGTACTCCCATAAGAGTTCCAGTAGCTAAACTCATTAACATATAACCCACATGATTAATTGAGCTATATGCTAAGAATCGTTTAATTTTTTTTTGATATAATGTTGCAATACTAGAAAATATAATCGTTAGAATTGCTGTTGTAACTAAAATAGGCTGTCAGATAAAATAGAAATTAAAAAATACCGTATAAATTAACTTCGTAAAAAAGAAGAAAATTGCTAGCTTGGGTATTGTTGAAAAAAATATCATTACAAGAAGCGGGGCTCCCTCATATACATCGGGACTTCAGATATGAAATGGTACAGCTGTTAACTTAAATAAAAATCCACATAAAAGTAAAATAAGTCCTAAAATGAAGGTGTTTGATATATTTTCTAGGTTTTGACTGCTTAATAAGATGCTTTTAGAGATTTCTGTAAAATTAGTAGACCCTGTAAAGCCGTAAATTAAAGACATTCCAAATAATAAAAAGCTTGAAGATAGTGCACCTAGTACAAAGTATTTGAGTCCAGCTTCTGTTGATAAATGCGAGGTATGTTTAAACGCAGCTAAGACATAAAGACATAAACTTTGCATTTCAATACTAAGATAAAACGATATTAAATCATTTGTAGAGATAAGTATAAGAAGAGCAAAGGTAGTAAGGGCAATTAATATGAGAAATTCAAATTTATCTGAAAATTCTTGCTTAACTGGCTCAAATGCTATTATTAGGAAAAGTGTAATAAAAAAAAGTAAGGTTCCTTTTATAAAAATAGTATAACTATCGCTTATAATGCTTTCATAAAAAATAATTTCTGTTTTATAAAGGTTGTTTAATAGCAATAAAAATGTTATTACATTTATTTCGATTAATAGAAAGACGACATTTTTTGTTAATTTTGTATTTCCGGTTCGTAATTTAGTACTAAATTCTAAACTCCATAATAGTAGAATTAACGTAGTTGTTATAAAAAATAATTCTGGTAAAAATATAATTAGATCTGTAGAGAACGAGTATAGCATGTGGTTTTTCTATCGAAAAGCTAAAAATGTTGTTTTAGAATAATGACAAAAATTAATAATAAATGGAGATGGGAATATAAATTTATCCTCTTATATATATATGAATATAGCAAGAAAAAAAACAATAAAAAATTTTACAATGAATTTTGGCCCTCAACATCCGGCCGCTCATGGAGTTTTACGATTAGTCTTAGAATTAGATGGGGAAATTGTTCGTAGAGCTGATCCGCATGTAGGTTTATTGCATAGAGGTACTGAGAAATTAATTGAGTACAAAACATATATGCAAGCTCTACCTTATTTTGATCGCTTAGATTATGTCTCGATGATGGTGCAGGAGCATGTTTTTTCATTAGCTATAGAAAAATTATTAAATTGTTCTGTCCCTATTCGTGCTCAGTACATTCGAGTATTATTTTTAGAAATTACGCGTATTTTAAATCATTTAATGGCTGTTACAACACATGCTTTAGATGTTGGAGCATTAACTCCTTTCTTATGGGGTTTTGAAGAGCGTGAGAAATTAATGGAGTTTTACGAGCGTGTTTCAGGTGCGCGAATGCATGCTAATTATATTAGGCCAGGAGGCGTTAGTCAAGATTTACCTCTAGGTTTATTATCTGATATCTATGAATTTGCAATCCAGTTTAATTCACGAATTGATGAGATGGAAGAGCTTTTAACAAATAATCGAATCTGGAAACAACGTTTAGTTGATGTTGGGATTGTTACTGCAGAGCAAGCATTAGATTGGGGGTTTACAGGAGTTCTATTACGTGGATCCGGTATTTCTTGAGATTTAAGAAAAGTTCAACCTTATGAAATTTATTCAAAGTTAGATTTTGAAATTCCTATTGGTACAAACGGTGATTGTTACGATCGTTATTTAGTGCGTATTGGTGAAATGCGTCAGAGTACTAGCCTTATTTTGCAATGTATCAATCAACTTCCTGAAGGGCTTGTTAAAGTTGACGATAAAAAGCTTACACCTCCTTCTCGAAAAGATATTAAAAATTCAATGGAAGCTTTAATTCACCATTTTAAGCTATACTCTAAAGGTTTTAATATAGAATCGAATGAGACTTATGTTTCAGCCGAGGCTCCAAAGGGAGAATTTGGAGTTTATTTGGTTTCTGATGGTTCAAATAAACCTTATAGATGCAAGATTAAAGCTCCAGGTTTTGCACATTTACAGGGTTTAAATTTTATGGCACAAGGTCATATGATTGCAGATGTAGTAACTATTATTGGGACACAAGATATAGTTTTTGGTGAAATTGATCGATAATAATCCTTAAGTTTAGTAGAGTAGCCATTAATTTAAAATAAAAATTGAGTATTTAGTTTTTTTATTATAGTATTATATTAAGTAACTAGTATATGGATCTTTTAAATGAATTGTCAATGAGTTTTATATTAACACTTATTTGCCCTTGTGTGGGTATTTTATATTTAATTCTTCTTTCAAAACCGTCACAATTATTGGTTAAAAAAATAGCATTATTTTTTTCAATATTGACATTTTATATATCATTATTTTTATGAATTTTTTTTGAAAAGAGTAGTTTATTTTTTCAATGATTATTTTATAAAAATTGATTATCTTTTTTAGGTATAAATTTTATTTTAGGTTTAGACGGTATTTCTTTGTTTTTTATATTATTAACTACGTTTTTAGTTCCTATGTGCATTTTAGCGGGATGAAAAAATATTATGTTTAATGTAAAAGGTTTTGTACTTTTATTTTTATTTTTAGAAATTTTTTTATTACTTATTTTTTCTGTGTTGGATTTAGTCTTATTTTATATTTTTTTTGAGAGTGTTTTAATCCCAATGTTTTTGATTATTGGAATTTGAGGGTCTCGAGAACGTAAAATTAAGGCTTCTTATTTCTTTTTTATTTATACTTTATTAGGTTCATTAGTGATGTTGTTGGGTATTCTTCTTATTTTATTTGAAACTGGGACTACAAACTTTTTGACATTAACTTCCTATCAATTTAGTTACGATCGACAACTATTATTATGACTTATGTTTTTTATATCTTTCGCTGTTAAATTACCTGTTATACCTTTTCATATTTGATTGCCAGAAGCTCATGTTGAAGCCCCCACAGTAGGTTCCGTTATTTTAGCTGGTGTTTTATTAAAGTTGGGTGTTTATGGTTTAGTACGGTTTTCTTTTGTATTATTTCCGTATGCTAATATGTATTTTATTCCTTTTGTATATACAATTAGTCTCATTTCAATACTTTATAGTTCTTTAACAACGCTACGTCAAATTGATTTAAAGCGAATTATTGCCTATTCTTCTGTGGCCCATATGAATTTTGGATTGTTAGGTTTATTTTCAAATACAATTCAGGGTTTAATTGGTGGTTTATTTTTGTCGATAAGTCATGGGTTTGTAGCTAGCGCTCTTTTTTTATGTATTGGGGTATTATATGATCGTCATCATACACGATTATTAAAATACTATAGTGGATTAAGTGTAATTATGCCTGTTTTTTCTTTAATCTTTTTATTTTTTTCTTTAAGTAATTTAGGATTACCTGGAACTAGTAGCTTTGTTGGAGAGCTTTTAATACTTCTTGGGAGCTTTCAACAAAATTGATTAGTAAGTTTTCTTGGTACCTCCGGCATATTTTTTGGTTCATTATATTCTATTTGGCTTTATAATAGACTTTGTTTTGGAAATTTAAAAATTCAATACAATTCTGTGTATATAGATTTATCAAGGCGTGAATTTTGTCTTTTCATACCTTTTATTTTTATGATTTTACTATTAGGAATAATTCCATCTTTCTTTTTAGATTATTTTTATTCCTCTAGTTTTTTAATATGTAATTAAATAAGTTAGATGACTGCTTTTTTGATTTTATGAAAATTTCAGTTTTTTTCATGTATATACATGTATTATTATAATACAGGAAAATTTAATATTTCTAAAATTATGGTCTAATTAGACTATAGGTGGTTAAAAAGTCTTTTTTAAATATAGGATTCTATGCTTTTAGAAAGTGCAAAAGTTATTGGAGCTGGACTAGCAACAATTGGATTAGCTGGAGTAGGTTTAGGTATTGGTACAGTTTTTGCAGCATTAATCACGGGTGTAGCACGAAATCCTTCATTAGTAAATCAGTTATTTACGTATGCATTACTTGGGTTTGCCTTAACTGAAGCAGTTGCTTTATTCGTATTAATGATTGCATTTTTATTATTATTTGCATTTTAGATGAATTTAATAGGGTTAATAGCTTAATTTGGTAGAGCTTCAAATTGTCATTTTGAAAGGTGTAGGTTCAAATCCTATTTAACTCGAAATTTAACGCTACTCGACTAAATAGCATAATTGGTAATGTAGTGGATTGCAAATCTAATAATAGTGGTTCAAGTCCACTTTTAGTCTGGTAATAGAATTACCATTTTTATACGAATATAGCTCAATTGGTAGAGCATTAGTTTGTGGATCTGGTGGTTATGGGTTCAAACCCCATTATTCGTCAAAATTTAGTAGTTAGCTCAATTGGTAGAGCATCTCTTTTACACAGAAAAGGCTATCGGTTCAAATCTGATACTACTAAAAAAAGTTTAGTTTATTGATTAGAAAAGTCCTAAAAAACTAAAAAAATTGATTTTTTTAATTCTTAAAGAAAGGGAATCTTTTTTGGGTTTAGAAAGATGAAATTTTTTAATTTATATAAATAAGTTTTATACTAAGGAATTATGATACAGTTAATAAAAAAGACTAATATTGAAAAACAAGTTACTATATATCAAAAATAGGCTTAGAATAATCTAATCTTTACTTAATATACTATATAACATATATTTGAATTGCTAAATTGAGAATTTATATTATTTATAAAAATATAACATAATACATTCTTTTTAAAGAAGGGTTTGATCCTGGCTCAGAATGAACGCTAGAAATATGCATAACACATGCAAGTTGAACGGATATATCTATATATTATATAAGTAGCGAACGGGTGCGTAACATATAAGAATTTACCTTTTAATTTAGGATAACTAGGTAATACTAGCTAATACTAAATATGTTGTGTTGAAAACAATAAAGATTATATCGTTAAAAGATAAGCTTATATAGGATTAGGTAGTTGGTAGGGTAAAGGCTTACCAAGCCTATGATCCTTAGCTAGTTTGGGAGAACGGATAGCCACACTGAAACTGAGACAAGGTTCAGACTTCTACGGAAGGCAGCAGTGTGGAATATTGGACAATGAGCGAAAGCTTGATCCAGCAATATTTCGTGTGTGATTAGAAGAATAGGAGACTATTTGTAAAGCACTATCGGTAAAGACGAAATTGACAGTATTTATAGAAGAAGCTCCGGCAAATTTCGTGCCAGCAGCCGCGGTAATACGAAAGGAGCAAGTGTTATTCAGATTAACTGGGCGTAAAGGGCACGTAGGTGGTTTGTTTATGTGTATTATTAAATTATAAAGCATAACTTTATAATGTAGTATAAACAGCAAAACTAGAGTTAGGTAGAGAGTAGTAGAATTTCTAATGTAAAGGTGAAATTTGATAAAATTAGAGAGAATACCAATGGCGTAAGCAACTACTTGGACCTTAGCTGACACTGAGGTGCGAAGGTATGGGGAGCAAATAGGATTAGATACCCTAGTAGTCCATACAGTAAACGATGAATATTAAGTGTTGGAATAAATTTCAGCATTACAGCTAACGCGTTAAATATTCCGCCTGGGGAGTACAACCGCAAGGTTGAAACTTAAAGGAATTGACGGGGATCTAAACAAGCGGTGGAACATGTGGTTTAATCCGATACTACGCGTAAAATCTTACCAGTTTTTGTATAATATACAGGTGTTGCATGGCTGTCGTCAGTTCGTGTTGTGAAACGTTTGGTTCAGTCCTTTTAACGAACGTAACCCCTATTTTTTGTTGCTCAATTAAATAATTTAATTAGAACTCTAAAAAATTGCTTATGATATATAAGATGAAAGTGGGGATGACGTCAAGTCGTCATGGCCCTTATAAACTGGGCTACACACGTGTTACAATAGTTATTACAATGAGAAGCAAAGATGTGAGTTGGAGCAAATCTTGAAAAGTAATTTTAGTTCGAATTGTTCTCTGTAACTCGAGAGCATGAAGTTGAAATCGCTAGTAATCACAAATTAGTACGTTGTGGTGAATATGTTCTTAGATCTTGTACACACCGCCCGTCACACCCTGGAAATTGGTTTTATTTTAAGTAACTGATAAATAACCTAATGGAGATTCTTTGAGTAAAATTAGGAGTTTCATTACTAGACTAGAATTAGTGACTGTGGTGAAGTCGTAACAAGGTAGTTGTAGGGGAACCTGTAGCTGGAAATATTATAAATTTAATAGCATTCATTTATATTTTATTTTTATTTTATTAAAATACACATTATATATAGTAATCCTGGATCCCATTAGAATTCCTAAGTAACTTCTATATATTTCATATATAGCTTTTTATAGTGAAACTTGACTAGATTTTTACGTTTAGGTAGCTCAGTGGTAGAGTAAAACACTGAAACTGTTTATGTCATTGGTTCAAGTCCAATTCTAAACAAATTAGAAAATTGATGATGGATGTATAGCTCAAAGGTAGAGCTGTAAGCTTTTAACTTAAAGGGTCTGGGTTCAAGTCCCAGTACATTCAGGTTAAAAACCTTCAAGAGAAAATAAATAAATTAATGAAACGGCAAACTACTTTTTATAATTCACAATTTCAATTTATACACTCGACTGGTGTTTTATACATCAAATATAATCAATTTTATTTTTTTCCATTAGTGATAGATATTTTTAATACCGCGCCTTGATTGAAAGGAAAAGTAATGGCTTTTGAAAATAAACAGTTATTAAAATTTAAGAATCGATTTTCTAACAAAAATTAAAAGACTATGCAAATTTGTACTGTTAGCTTAATTGGTAGAGCGCTGATTTTGTAGTTCAGAGGTTATGAGTTCAAGTCTCATACGGTACAAAATTCTAATAAAAATATTGCAATATAGAGTAATTTGGTAACTCGTTAGATTCATGCTCTGAAAATACTGGTTCAAGTCCAGTTATTGCAAACTAATTATTAAGAAATTAGGCTTATAGCTTAACGGTAAAGCATACTACTCATAATGGTTTTATTATAGGTTCGAATCCTATTAGGCCTAAGTTAGGGGATATAGCTTAACTGGTAGAGTTCATACTTTGCAAGTATGTAGGTGTTGGTTCAAGTCCAATTATCTCCAAAAAAAATATACAAAACGCTTATATCTTAATTGGAAAAGTTCCGAACTTCGGATTCGTGTTATGAAAGTTCAAGTCTTTCTAAGCGTAGAAATTTACGAATAAATAACAAGGCTTATAACTCAATGGTAGAGTATACAAGTGATATTTGTAGAGTTGATAGTTCGAATCTATTTAAGCCTATTAATCATAGCGACCTCAGTGGCGGAATGGTAGACGCGCTAAACTTAGAATTTAGTTTTCTTATTACAAGAAGATAAGAGTTCAAGTCTCTTCTGAGGTAAATCTAAATAAAAAAGGATTTTACTTATTCAGGGTTTATAAACTTTTAATCTCATCTAGCTTAATTGGTAAAGCAATTCACTGTTAATGAATGGAGTATAGGTTCAATTCCTGTGATGGGAGGAAAGAATGGCTGAGTGGTTAAAGGCGGTAGACTGTAAATTTACTAATTTAATATTTTCATAGGTTCGAATCCTATTTCTTTCAGTAAAATTGATAAGTTAGGAGTTCCTTTCGTCTAGTGATTAGGACATTGCTTTTTCAGAGCGAGAACGTGAGTTTAATTCTCACAAGGAATATGTACTTTACTAAAACCATGAAGATTTCAATTACTGTATCTCCATACTTATAATTCACAAATTTTAACATTTTTTTAAATAGGGTAAAATTTTTATTTCTAACCAAGAGTAAAGTTTTACCCTGCTCAACAATGTTAAACTAAATATAGAATATAAGGGAATTTAAATTTATTAAATAACTCTCTATATAGCGTTAATAGTTAAAATAATCTTAATGACAAATTAGGCTGATTTATTTTAATATTTAGGATATAGCCAAGAGGTAAGGCATTGGTTTTTGGCATCATGAGCATAGGTTCGAATCCTATTATCCTAATTGTTAATAAAGCGAGTATGAATTAATGGTAAATTATTTGTCTTCCAAACAAAATTTGAGAGTTCGAATCTCTCTATTCGCAAAGAATAGCAAACTTAATATAAAAATTTTTAAATTCTTATATCTGATGGATACCTAGATAGTGTTAGTACCAAAGGACGTGTCAAATTGCGAAAAGTCATAGCAAGTGAGAAACTATTAACTATGAATTTCCTTTAAAAAAATTTATTTCTTAAAGAAATTTATTAAACCTAGAGAATTGAAACATCTTAGTATCTAGAGGAAAAGAAATCAACCGAGATTCCGTAAGTAGTGGCGAACGAAATCGGAATAAGACTAAAAATTTAAATAACGAACTACTCTTCAACTAAATTAAATGTTTTGAAAAACATACCATAGAGAGTGATAGTCTTGTAAATTTGTATGAAGAGTAAGGAGTTATTAATGATAATTTGTAAGTAAAATGATTTTCGAGAAGAGTTGTTTGAACACAGAAGGCCCACCTTCTAAGTCTAAATACTAACCATACTCAATAGTGAACAAGTACCGTGAGGGAAAGGTGAAATAAAACCCATAAGGGAGTGAAATAGCTGTTGAAATTAGATATAAAATAATAGTTTAATTCAAATATTTGTATTTGAATAAATGTACCTTTTGTATAATGGGTCAGCAAGTTATTAAAAATAGTAAGCCTAACGTTAAGGCAGGCGTAGCGAAAGCAAGTTTTAATAAGCGTTAATTATTTTTAATAGTACCCGAAGCTAGGTGATCTAACTATGATCAAGCTGACGTTGTTGTAAAAAATAACTGAGGGCTGAACCCGTGTATGTAGCAAAATACTGGGATGAATTATGGTTTGGAGTGAAAGTCTAATCAAACTTAGCAATAGCTGGTTTTCTACGAAATCTATTTAGGTAGAGTATTATATAATTAATTATTGGGGGTAGAGCACTTGTTACTTAATGGGGATCTGATAGTCTTACTGAAAGTAAGTAAACTTCGAATACCATAAAACACAATTTTTTGAGAAAATATATAATAGACAGACTTTCGATGATAAGGTCGAAGGTCGAGAGGGAAACAGCCCAGATTACATGCTAAGGTCTTAAAATAATTTTTAAGTGAAAAAGGAGAATTTAATACAGAAACAATTAAAAGGTGGGCTTGGAAGCAGCCATCCTTTAAAGAAATCGTAATAGATCATTAATTAAATCAAGTTTATATTTTCCGAAAATATATAGAGACTAAAAAGTTTACCGAAGCAGTAAATAAAAAGCGATTTTTATGGTAGTGGAACGTTTTGTAATTTCGTTGAAGAAAAATTGCAAAATTTTTTGGAGAAATCAAAAGTGAGAATGCTGACATAAGTAACGAAAAATATAGTATCTAAATCTATATCGCTGTAAGTTCGAAGATTTCAGTGTACAGGTTGTCTGCAATGAGTTATACAGTCTCTAAGATTATAGTGAAAACTTATGTTGATGAGAAAAAAGATTGAATATTTCTTTTATAATTTAAGAAAATCGAATAGTAAGAATTCATTGTATTTTAATTCTTATTTTAATAAAATTGAGTTATCCTATTCCAGGAAAATTCTTAAATTTGAACTGTACTTAAACCGACACAGGTGAACTGGTATAAAAGTACCCAAGCGATTGAAAGAATAATATTGAAGGAACTCGGCAAAATAACTCTGTTACTTCGGTACAAAGAGAGGCAAAATTGATTTTTATAAAATTAATTTTGGTGTCAAAAATATGAGGTAGCGACTGTTTAATAAAAACACAGGACTCTGCTAAATTGAGAAATGACGTATAGAGTCTGATACCTGCCCAGTGCTGTAAAGTTAAAAATTAGGGGTTTAAGCTTCTAATTTAATCTCCAGTAAACGGCGGCTGTAACTCTGACGGTCCTAAGGTAGCGAAATTCCTTGTCTAGTAATTTTAGACCTGCATGAATGGTATAACGACTTCCTCACTGTCTCCAATATTACTTCA
>Ga0207639_10001023_pt1 | contig 19011 bp, 19 predicted proteins | sample KBSCornC32_FD_184299 | JGI IMG/M metagenome (GOLD analysis project Ga0207639, IMG submission 184299) | Corn rhizosphere microbial communities from Kellogg Biological Station, Michigan, USA - KBS Corn C3-2 (SPAdes) (version 2) | ecosystem: Host-associated > Plants > Roots > Rhizosphere > Soil ...
GTCGGTATTGCCGTTGAACCCGATCGATTCCGAATAAGGCATGGTCCCGGCGAATGCCTGGGCAAAGCTCGCATAGCCGGGAAATTCGACGATGCGGGCGTAGTTGAACTGGTAGGGTCCGAAGTGCAACCGGTAATAATCGAGCGCCGCGCCCATCGTGTTCAACATCTTCGCCACGTTCCAGTCGTGGCCGGCATGATAATAGACCGACAGCTTGATGCCGTTGTGATCGCGGCTCGCGAGCTGGTACTTTGCCGACTGGATAGAGAAGAAGTTGAGGATGGGCGCGGGACTGACGAAACGCGCCGTCCGCCGATTGCCGTTGGTCACGTCCGAGACAAGGTTGCCCGGCGCGATCGGCGTTTGATCCGCGTCGGTCGACAGAGTGATGTCGGACATCACCCAGTCGGAATGAATGTAGTTGTGAACGGTCGCGCTCATGTCCTCGAGCTTCGCCGGGCGGAGCTCGGGCGGAAGGCCCTGCCGGCGGCGCTTGCTCCGGTCCTGGAGCAATCCGTTGCGATCCATGCCGATGATCGGCGCGATCGCGATATTGTTCAGGAACGTACCGTTCTCGATAATGTCGGTATCCGGCGTGCCCGCAGGAAAACCGCGATGCCAGATCTGCGACTTCCACGTCAGCGAGGCGGCCGCTCCCGGCGCAAGCGGCTTGTCGAAACGATAGATTCGATAATCGAATTTCTTGTCATCCGAGACGAGACGAGCGCCGGCGATGTTCAGCTCCAGATATTTGGCTGCGCGGTCGCCCTGGCGGACATGGACATCACTGATCGGAACATTGGTCTTGTTCTGTAGGTCGTACCGCCCGGTCGTGATCACCTTCCGCTCGTTGGGATAGAGCTGCACGTCCATCGTAACGTGCGTGACCACCGGCATCGGCAGGTTCTCATACTTGAGGTATTTCTTCTCGTAGTCCGCCTGGTATTTCTCGAAATCGTCCGACGTCTCGTAGCGGTTGAGAACCTTGATGTTGTAATAGCCGTAGGCGCCGGTCGCGATCATCGCGAGCGCGGCGACGGCAATGATCGAAAGCGATGTCGCGGAGGCGTAGCGCCCCATCCGGCGCAGCCGCACGCGTAGCGAAAGGTCGGTCCCCCGCGGCCATAGCATGTGCGCGATGACGATCAGGATTGCGCCAAAGCACAGCCAGTAGAATTGGAAGACTGCCGACCCGAACCAGAAATGCCCTTGCCCGACAAAGTCGCTGAGCGGCACGCTCGGCCCTGCGCCGTAACGGTAGAGAGGGTCCGAATAGCCCACGTTCGACAGGAAGATGCCGGCCACGAACCAGACGAACAGGATTGCCCATCCGGCATATTTGTTCGGCGTCAAAACCTGGACGAAGACGGCGAGGATCGCGAGCTGCAGTCCGTCGACCGCTGCCGGAAGGATGAACCAACCGAGATAAGAGCCGATGCCAAGCTCGTGCGCGCCTTTGATCAGCTCGTAGGCGAGCCCGGTCAGCATTCCCGCGATATTCACCGCCAGCAGCACGACGAAGATCGCGAGGACCTTCGGCACAGTGATGATCCAGCTTTCGACCGGCGTTGAATCGATGATCTCGTTGATGTTGCGGTCGCGCTCGCGCCACACGAGCTCGCCACCATAGAAAGCCGCGATCAGCAGAATCGTGATGCCGAAGCCGCCACGAACGATCTGCAGTGTCGCCGACACGGTTGGATGGTCGGGCGTGCCATAAGCCGACGGTCCGAACCACAGCAGCACGGCGCTGAGACCCATCCCGAACAGCGTCAGGATGATCGTTCCGGGGCTCGTCAGGACCTGGCGAACCTCGACCTTCAGCCGAGCCAGGAATTGCGCCCAATGCGACGGTCGCGAGTTGCGCGCGAGGACCGCTTCTCCGCCGAGTTGCGGAGGCGCTGACGCGAGCTGCTCTTCGCGCTTCTGACGCTTCGCGAGACGCCGCAACCTCCACTTCGAAGGCGCTCGCTCGGTCATCGTGAACTGCCAGAGCGTGAGCCCCAGGAATGCGATGCCGATGACAACCGCAAGCGCGCGGTTGAACAGGACCGCTCCGGTCAAATCGACCAGCCGGCTGTTCATTTCCGATTGGGTCCAATAGCGAGTCGCCTCGCCGAACGCGCTCGTTCCGAGCGGCTCGTAGCGAGCGACGATGTCGCGATATTCGATCTTCTGCCCGACGACGCTGCTCGCGATCAGATAGCCGATCACGATCGCCACAGTGCCGATATAGGCGGCCATCATCGATCTCAGCTTCGTCGCGAGTGCGAACAGGATGGCGCTCATGAAAAAGATGTTCGGGATCGCGAAGATCAGGAACGGCCAGGCGTAATAAGAAAATAGCTGCGGTCCGACTGTCTCGGTGTCGACCCACGGCATGACTGAGCCGGCCCACATGCCCACGGGAAGCGCGAGATAGCCCAGCCACGCCACGGTGAGGCCGCCGAGGAAACGCCCGAGGATGATCTGTGAGCGGGTGATCGGCGTGGCTCGAACAATGGGCGCGAAGCCGCTACTGTCATCACGGATGATCGCGTTCGCGACGAACGCCGTAATGACGAACAGGTAGAAGAGAGAGAAAACCGATACCGCGATGGCGATCGCGTACGGTGCATTCTCGTGCACGGCGCCGGGCGTCCCGATGCGGACATTCTCGCTCGCCGTGACTCCGAAGCCCATGAGGAAGAAGATCGCGATCGCCACCCAGAAGACGGGGTTGCGGAGCTGGTACCGGATCTCGAACCCGGTGATTCCGAAGAAGGTCCTCATGTCAGGCCGCGCGGCGGAGGGTCGACAGGGTCGAGAAATAGACGTCCTCGAGCCCGCCCTCGACCGGCTCGAAGCCCTCGGGCTGTTGGTCGGCGAGGACGTGGATGATCGTGTTCCCGGCGAACAACCGGGTTGAGATCACCTCATATTTCGCCTGGTAGCTCGCAAGCTCGTCATGCTTGATCGCCTTGCGCCACACCTTGCCGCGGGTGGATTCGATGAGGTCGAGCGGCTTGCCCTCGAGCTGCAGTCGCCCGTTGGCGAGCACCGCCATCAACGGGCAGAGGTCCGCGACATCCGCGACGATATGGGTGGACAGGATGACGACGACATTGTCGCCGATCGCCGCAAGCAGGTTGAGGAAGCGGTTGCGCTCCTCGGGGTCGAGACCGGCGGTCGGCTCGTCGACGATAATCAGCTCTGGATTGCCGATCAGCGCCTGCGCAATCCCGAAGCGCTGCCGCATGCCGCCCGAGAAACCCGCGATCGACTTGTTGCGAACGCCCCAGAGGTTGGTCTGGTTGAGAAGCGTGTCGACCACGCTCTTGCGCTCACCCGCGCCGGTAATGCCCTTGAGCAGGGCCAGCTGGTCGAGCATCGCGTAGGCGGACACGCGCGGATAGACGCCGAAATCCTGCGGGAGATAGCCGAGCGTGCGCCTGAGGCGCTGCGGCTCGGCCAGAACGTCGATCTCGCCGAACTGGATCGATCCCGCCGTCGGCTCCTGGAGCGTCGCGACCGTCCGCATCAGTGTCGACTTGCCCGCTCCATTGGGCCCGAGAAGCCCGAACATCCCGCGCGGAATCGACAGGCTGACGTTATCGAGAGCAACGGTCCCATTCGCGTAAGTATGCGAAAGATTAGCAATTTCGAGCATGAATCCCCCTTCGATCCCAAGGGCTAACGGCTGCAGCTCGATCCATCAACCGAACATTCGACCGGTCGACGAATGGGGGACCGTGGACGGTGCAGCGGACGCGTGCAAAGCCCTAAGTCGACGCGACTATGACGGCCCAGATGACTGCGCCGATCGTCAGCAGCGCATAAGCGAGGAGCCCGGCGTATTGGCGAAACGCGGGCCGCACCATGGACCGATGCTCTCTGGAAAAGCGATCGAGCCTGGGGGCAAGACCTTCATCCGAAAGCATCAGCGCCGTGTCGAGGGCGGAGAGATTCCGGTACAGGTTGATGAGCCGCGCCAGTTCGGTTTCGCTTAGATTGGGATAGCGGCTGACCAGCTCGCGGACTTGATTCGCCGGAGCTGCAGCGGGCGACCCCTGCTGGGCCGACTGGCGCGAATTGGCTTCGAAACTCTGAAACATGATGCTCGTCCTCGATACGGGAAACGAGCCGAAAAATATGGATGATGGAGCGCCAGCCTCGAACGGCTCCGCTTCACACTCCGTTTCTCCCTAGGCCGGGTCCGGCTCGTGGGAAGAGTCCCGGCCAGGGGCGCCCAGTCGTGGGGTGCTGCTGCCCGGATGCAAAAGAGTGGCGGTGATCATGACCCCCATATGGGGGCGGGCGGCGAAACTTCAAACGATGCCGCGGACTACGGTCAACGCGCTTCGGCGCTTGGGTGATAGCGCCTGACGCGGTGCAAAACGTTCTTGTCGGTGTGGTGCATCTCCTCGCCCGTGGCCGCGAGCTTCAGCAGCAGATCGGAGGTGTAAGCGAGCGTGCCGTCGTCATTGACCGTGAACTTGCTCTTGAAGTCACGGATTTCCGCGCGCTCGAGCAGATATTTGTTCTGCAGCACCCCATAGTGGGCCTGGCCTGGCTTCGCGTCGAATGTCAGGACCTTGTCGTCCGGCTTGGCGCTGCTGCCGGCGAGGATGGCGATGCCACGCCCGAACACCACGGTCCGCATGACCTCGCCATGGGCCTTGTCCCACAGCAGGAAGCCCACCTCGTCATGAAAAGGATCCATCGCCTCCTCGCCATGGCGCCACGCGGTCATGCCGTAATGGAGGCCCCACAGAACCTGCTGGCCGTTTTCCTGGACCGGGATGGGCTTGAACCACGCTTTCTCGAAATAGGCGGTCTCGGTCGTCCAGTCGTCCTTGTTGTGATAGGATCGATCAACCCCTGCATCGCCCTCCCATTCGCCGACGAAAGGCGTTAGCGGTCCGAGCTTTCGCGAATAGGGAATGTTGTTCGGCATCCTTGCAGGGTCCTCTTTCTGGTGTCCGGGGGCGAGCGACACGGCTCCGGCGGCGTTGGCTAATGTCATGTCCATCTATGTTATCCTTGGAAGCGTCGAGAACTGGTGGAAGGGCGGAGGGCTCGACAGCGTCCATTCGAGCGTCGTCGCCCCTTCGCCCCACGGATTGGCCGGCGCCTTCTTGCCCGCGGCCAGCGACCAGAACAGATTAGCGAAGAAGATCGCGACGCCCGCGATGGTGATCATGTAGCCGACCGTGGCGAGATGATTCCAGTGCGCGAATGCCGGCGTATAGTCCGGAATTCGCCGCGGCATTCCGTCGAGTCCGAGGAAGTGCATCGGGAAGAAGATCACGTTCACCCCGATGAACATCAGGAAGAAGTGAGCCTTGCCGAGCAGCTCGTTGTACATGCGGCCGCTCATCTTCGGGAACCAGTAGTAGAAACCCGCGAAGATCGCGAAAACCGCGCCGAGGCTGAGCACGTAATGGAAGTGCGCGACGACGTAGTAGGTGTCCTGCATGTAGGTGTCGACGCCGCCGTTCGCGAGAGCGACGCCCGTGACTCCGCCGATTGTGAACAGGAACACGAAGCCGATCGCGAACAGCATCGGGGTCTCGAAGGTGATCGAGCCGCCCCACATCGTCGCTATCCACGAGAACACTTTGACACCGGTGGGAACCGCGATGATCATGCTCGCCGCGGTGAAATACATGCGCTCGTCGACGCTCATGCCCGTCGTGAACATGTGGTGCGCCCAGACGACGAAGCCGATCAGCGCGATCGCGACCATCGCATAAACCATGCCGAGGTAACCAAAGACCGGCTTGCGGCTGAACGTGGAAACGACGTGGCTAACGATCCCGAAGCCCGGAATGATCATGATGTACACTTCGGGGTGGCCGAAGAACCAGAACAGGTGCTGGTAGAGGACGACGTTGCCGCCGCCGCTGGCGTCGAAGAAGGCCGTGCCGAAATTGCGGTCGGTGAGCAGCATCGTGATCGCGCCGGCGAGAACCGGCAGCGAGAAGAGCAACATGAATGCCGTAACCAGCACCGACCACACGAACAGCGGCATCTTGTGCATGCTCATGCCCGGGGCGCGCATGTTGAAGATTGTCGTGATGAAGTTGATCGCGCCGAGGATCGAGCTGATGCCCGCCAGGTGAATTGAGAAAATCACCATGTCGACGGCAGGACCCGCCGACCCGGACGTCGATAGCGGTGCGTAGAGCGTCCAGCCGGTTCCGGCGCCGAGCCCCGAGCCGCCCGAGACGAATGTCGAGCCCAGGAGCAACAGAAATGCCGGGACGAGAAGCCAGAAGCTGATGTTGTTCATGCGCGGGAAGGCCATGTCGGGCGCGCCGATCATCAGCGGCACGAACCAGTTCCCGAATCCGCCCATCATCGCCGGCATCAGCGTAAAGAAGATCATGATCAGCGCGTGCGCGGTGACCAGCACGTTCCAGTGATGGGTCCATTCGTCAAAGTTGGCGGTTCCCGCGCCGATCGGCCAGGCATGGTTCAGGACCTGGATGCCCGGCTCCATCAGCTCCCAGCGCATGACGCCGGAAATCGCGCCGCCAATAACGCCGGCGATGATCGAGAAGATGAGGTAGAGCGTGCCGATGTCCTTGTGGTTCGTCGACATGAACCAGCGGACGAAGAAGCCGGGCTTGTGCGCATCGGCCAGCGGTTGCTCAATTGGGTTCGCCGGATAGGCGAGCTGCGTCGCAGACGAACTGCTCACCATCGTTGACCCGGATCAAAGAGGGGCACCAGTTGCTCCAGTCAAACCTGCAAGAATTCCCGGACAGGATTAGTTTTCGTGACGAATCCTGCTGGCGTGCTCGTTCGACGCGCCAATCGGGAACAAGTCGGAAATCGGCCTATGGACCGGAACGGTCCGCTGCTCCGTTCCCAACAGGGTAAAGCCACGTTCGGCGCGGGGCGTCGGCTGTACGGCCGCCAGAAGGAGTCGCCCGAATTTCTTGAGCTGGAGCGCGGTCCACGCAAGCGCGAGCGACCACCTCAGGCCAAAATCCATGCAACCCTGATCCGCGGGATCGCCGTCATAAATGCGGCTTCCGTGATAGTTCGTTTCCTTGAGGAATGACATTTCCGACCTCCTTTCTCCGGAGCTCGGCAATGGGCTGCTCCGCGAGCAGTCTTGAATATGGTAGGCCGCAGTTATACAAGCAAATGAATAGAATTTGCCTTTTATACAAATAAAGTTGCACTGAAAAATTGGACATCAACGCCGCCCGGACTTTCCTTGAAATCGTCAAGACGGGCAGCTTCGTCCGCGCGGCGGGCAATCTGAACATCACCCAGACAGCCGTCAGCGCGCGAATCCGGGTTCTCGAGGATCAGCTCGATCGCCCATTGTTCATCCGCAACAAAGCAGGCGCCCGGCTGACCGCCGGCGGCGAACAGTTCCTCAAATATGCGACGACCCTGGTCCAGGTGTGGGAACGCGCTCATCACGAAGTGGCGATGCCCGCGGGCCGCGAGAACGTCCTCGCCATGGGGGCCGAGTATCGACTGTGGAATCCACTCATCCGGGACTGGCTCATCTGGATGAGAAACGAATGCGCGGATGTTGCGATACGCGCTCACATCGGCCTTGCGGACGAGCTCGTCGAGCAGGTGCAGGACGGGGTCGTCGATCTTGCGGTCGTTTACGCCCCGCCGCAGCGGGCCGGCGTCATCTCCGAGCTGCTGCTCGACGAGAAACTGGTGGCGGTCTCGACAGACAGCGACCGTCGCGAACTCATCGGCGAGGATTACATTTATGTAGATTGGGGACGGCAGTTCGGGACCAACCATCACGCCGTCTTTCCCGATGCGCCGAGCCCTGTACTCACCGTCGATCACGGTCCGCTGGCAATCGAATATCTGCTTGCCGTCGGCGGCGCGGCCTATTTGCGGATGGGCGCCGTCAGGCCTTATCTCGAGCGCGGCCGAATGCACCTCGTCAGCGGCACTCCGAGCTTCTCTTATTCCGTGCACGCCGTCTATTCCGCCAAGGCCGACGAGCAGCTGATGGACCGTTGCCGCGAGGGACTGCGAGTGGTCGCGCGCGATCCGCTGAAAGGCTAAGCACGGGGACGGCCTCCGCCCGGTGGCCGGCATTTTTTCGCGATCTTCCGGAATTGCCGCGGAACATGCTTGCCTTGAACATTGCCTTCTTGCGATCCATATCGGCAGTATGATCGAGCGCTCCCAGCTCCGGCGTTCAGAAGTCCATCCGGGCAGCAGCACGGGACGTCATTAGGCCCGCGCCAGGCCCTTCATTCGGCCTGTCGTCGGGCATTGAGACCGCCGCGATTCGACTGATCGCGGAGCTCCCCACAAACTTTTGAAGACCGCGGCGATGCGGTCAGCGCGCCGTTCCGCGCGTCGGAGTTCGTCATGCGCAGAAATCACCTTCCACCATTGCCTAGCGCCGAGCCGCGGCCACTCGAGGAGCGAGCGTCCGATGTCCTCGCCGACTGGTGGAGGCAAATCGACCGATGGGTGAACGAAGGCGGCGCCGATGGAGGAATCAGGCGCCCCACGCAGCGGAGACCCGGGAGGCAGGAGCCGTGACGGACAAGAACCTCAAGCTCACGACCCTCGAAACGGTGCGGACGCTGGAACGACGCCGGATCGAGGCCACGGGCGCAAATGACGTCGCATCACTCGCGCCGCTGCTCGATGACAGCCTCATCTACATCAACAGCGTCGGCGACGTTTTCGACAAGCAGCAGTACTTGCATGCGCTCGAAACCCGCCGCCTCGCGTACGACAAGGATTTCGACGTTCGCGAAACGCAATCCCGCGCGCTCGACGGACTGGTCATCCTGGTCGGCGTGATGCTCGGTCACTCACGTCTCGATGGCGAGCAACAGGTTTTCCACTTTCGCTGCATCAGCGTGTGGCGCGAATGGAACGAAGAGTGGCGGATGGTTGCATGGCAATCTTCGTCGTCGTCCTTCACGGACGCTCATTTCCTGCCCATGGCGGCGCGACGGTCGATCGCCGCGCGCCATGACCTCCCCGGCTGATTCGGCAGCCTCGCCGCTGAACATGGTCACGCAGGATTCCGGAGGATGGCATGAGCGAAGCGCTCGCAAAAATTGAAGATCCCGATTTCACCGATGGCATACCCCTCTCCCGGTTGAGAGACGGCGACATGCTCAAGGGACGCGTCCGCGGAGAGCGAGCCGAGGTCGAGTTCGAAAGATGCATAGCTCGTCGAAACGGCCGCCGGCCCGATGAGGCCTCCGCATCGGAGGAGATCTAGTCATGGGCACAAGGGTCAAGGGTGGCGATGTCCGTCTCAAGCGCGCCTACGAAGCGCCCGATCGCGGGGACGGCCGCCGCGTCCTTGTCGATCGGTTATGGCCGCGCGGCGTGTCGAAGGCGGAAGCCGCAATCGACGAATGGTTGAAGGACCTGGCGCCGAGCACCGACCTTCGCAAGTGGTTCGGTCACGACCCCGATCGGTGGGCCGAGTTCCGGCGCCGCTACACGGAGGAAATTCATGGTCACGCCGAGCTGCTCGCGCACCTCCGGGAGCTTGTGCGCGAAGGTCCGGTCACGCTCGTCTATTCCGCACACGACGAGGTTCATAACGATGCCATCGTCCTCCGCGACCTATTGCTCGGTCGATCGGCTCTGCAGGAGAATGACCATGCCCGATGATCTCTACCCAGCCGCAAGCACCCACTTCTCGCAAAAGCGCCGCGAGCTCGCTCCCGACGTTGCAGCCTCGTTCGCGGCATTCAGCAAGCAGGTGTTTGCCGACGGCGCGCTGCCCGCGAGGACGAAGCAGCTGATCGCGGTTGCCGTCGCTCATGTCACGCAATGCCCCTACTGCATCAGAGGCCACACCAGGGGAGCGCTTCGAGCCGGGGCATCGGAAGCGGAGATTATGGAAGCGATCTGGGTTGCCGCCGAAATGCGCGCGGGAGGAAGCTACGCGCACTCGATCATCGCCCTGTCGGAGATGGATCGCGTCGAGGGCAGCGAGGCCGGAACCTGAGTGAAAGCGGCGGAATTCGAATCTTTGGTCGGGGAAGTGCGCTCGTGCAGCGTGTGCGCGAACCTGCTTCCGCTAGGTCCACGGCCGGTTTTTCAAATATCGCAAACCGCGACGCTTCTGATCGCGAGCCAGGCGCCGGGCAGCAAAGTGCACGCTTCGGGAATTCCGTTTTCCGATGCTTCCGGAGACCGGCTTCGCGAATGGACTGGCCTGTCGCAGGAGCAGTTCTACGATTCGAGGAGGGTCGCAATCCTGCCGATGGGGCTTTGCTATCCCGGCCGCGCGACAAATGGCGGCGACGCTCCGCCACGTCCCGAGTGCGCCTCGCTCTGGCGCAGTCGGCTGCTCGCCGCGATGCCGTCCGTCCGGCTGACGTTGCTGGTCGGGAGCTATGCGCAGGCTAGTGTGCTGGGGCCCGGCGCGGTGAGTCAGAGGGTGCGGGATTTCCGAAGCTACCTGCCACGTTACTTTCCGCTGCCGCATCCGTCCTGGCGGTCGCGGATCTGGTCGGATCGCAATCCCTGGTTTGAAGGCGAAGTCCTGCCCGCGCTGCGCAGGGAAATCGAAGCAGCGCTCGATCCGAAGTCGAACGAGCAACCCGGATGAACCGGGCGACTGCTCTCGACCAATTGTCTTTTGCCGGTCGATGGAGGATTCTGGCGCGGGGGGGACCGAAGTCCGTGTCGAGGATATCACACGCGTTCCGAAGGCTGCCGCGCGATCGGCCGCGACTGGGAATAGCAGCGGGAGCCGCATTCTTCGTCCTCGCATCGGTTTTTCGCTGGCTCCTGGGCGGAATTAGCGAAGGCTTCGGCCCGATGACCTTCCTCCCGGCAATTCTCCTGGCCGGCCTGTTCGGCGGAATCCGCATCGGGATCGCCGTCGCCGTGGTTTGCACGCTGGTTGCGTGGGTGATGTTTTTCCCGCCTTACGGCTCGTTCATCCTCGCGACGCCGCATATCATCTCGATGGCGGTGTTCGTCGTCACGGCAGGCCTGGAGCTGTACGTCATCCGAACGCTCAACCTCGCGATCGACCAACTGTCCGAAGCGCGCGAAAGATCGAACGTGCTCTTTCGCGAATTGCAGCACCGGGTCGCCAACAATCTTCAGTTTGTCGCTGCTGTCCTGATGCGGCGCAGAAAGTTGCTCCAATCCGACCCTGTCTGCGCCGAAGCCCTGCAGACGGCGCAGGCGCGTCTTGAAACCATGTCCCGAGTGCATCGGCGGCTGCATGACCCGACCTCTCTCGACCAGCCCTTGGAGGCCTATCTCGAGGCGTTGTGCACAGACCTGATCGCCGCAAGCGATACACCGAACATCCGCTTGACGGTCGACAGTCCCCCGATCGTCTTGAGCCTCAACGGCCTGATGTCGCTGTCGCTGATTGTGGCCGAACTGGTGACCAACAGCTTGAAGCACGCGTTTCGCGATCGATCCAGCGGGTCAATTGCAGTCGCGATCACCGGCGCGCGAGGCGCCTATGTCTTGTCGGTGGCGGACGACGGTCCCGGCTTGCCGAAGGATTTCGGAAAGACAAGGAAGGAAAGTCTGGGCCAGGGAATTCTCCAGAGCCTTGCGGCCCAGCTCCACGGGACACTCGCATTCGAGTCCGATCGCGGAACGGTCGCAAGGCTGGCTTTTCGTACCTAGCCGGATTGCGGATGCTCCACCCGCATGACCCTGATCGGACGCTCGTTGCCATCCAGGTCAGGCCAGTTGATGCATGCGCCGTCGGCCAGGCCGTAAAGCGCCGCGCCCATCGGCGTCAGGATCGAAATCCGGCCTTCGGCGATGTTCGCGTCAGACGGTAGCACGAGCTGTACGTCGCGGACCTGAGCCGTCTTCTCATCGAGAAACTGAACATGCGAGTTCAGCCGCGCATGGTTTGGCGGCATGCTCTCTGGATCATGAAGTTCGGCGCGTTCTATTTCCTCCAGCAGCATCGCGGCAACGAGCGGCTGACTTCGCTCCGACTGTAGCGCAAGGCTTGCGACAAGGTCCGATTCTGACGCCAGAAGATGGATCGGTGGGCGCTCATGGCCGCACGGAAAGTTGATCATGTCTAAACTCCTATTGAAAACGATATTGTTCGAGTTTGCCGCGCTCAGGCCGTTTCCGCGACAGCCAGGACCGCCTCCGCCAACGCGCCCCAGATCAGCCACGCGGTGATAAGCATCACGCCAAACGCCGCGGCGATTGCGATGCTGTCGTTGCGCCAGTTCGCCGAGGATTTCGTGCGGTGCTTCTCTACGAGCGAGTCCGGCTTCGACCCGCTGCGGGCATCGCCGGCCAGGAGCTGCCGATCGGTGCGCAGGAATGTGGCAATTTCCCTGGCTTCATTTTGCGTGACGCCCGGATAGCGGCTTACCAACTGCGCCACGCGGCCGCTGTTCACACGCGTCGTTGCGACAATCTTCCCGGTGTGATGTGGATCGTGATAGCTCATGTTGCATATCCAAATGATTTGATTGGAAGGAGGGACTCGTCGCGCGCGTCAGGCGAGAGAAGGCCCCCGCTGAATTGACGGCCTTGCCGGCCGCCGGTGCCGGGCCATCCTTTTCAGGTGACGCTCGATAGCGCGTGCGCGTGGAAACAGCTGGCCATCCATCTGATCGAAGTCATCGTCGGATGCGTAGAACATGAACCCGCCGGGGACGCGGACGGCGATGCCGACCGTTCGGCGGTCGTACTCGACAGTAAAGCGTTGCATGATGATTGGACTCTGCTCTCGGCGAGCAGCCGCACGCGCGTCTCTCGTCGCGCTTGCCGTTGCTCATTGACTTGATGAGGAAGTTGCGCTCGCTCGAAGCGATGCGCTGCTCATTGCAGCGGCCCTAAGCACTCGCCCGACCGCAAAGGGTCGAGCCGCTTAGGGCATTAGAGCCGTGCCGTGCTGCTACCCGAATGTAGCTCAGGCTGTCCGAGGTGAGACCATCTGAACATCGTACGACCGATATGGGACCGGTTTGCACGGGGTCAAGGCAGCGGGAAAACAGACATCTCGCAAGACTTGAAAGCGCCGCTCGATCATCTACCTAGAGTCCATGCACCGGCCTCTCTTTCGCCGATTTCTCGTGCACGCGGGACAGCTTCTCGCGGTTTTCTAACCCCGGATCCGCAGGCGCTTCGCGGGCTGTGGGTCGCTTCTCTTGGTGCACTGTTGCCATTCGTCCGTCGACCATTTCAATTGAGCCTCGATTCCGGAGCATACCGCTCCCGGAGCGGCCCATTGGCCGCGGTTCGAGGCCAGTCGCGATCATGACAGAAACCAGCGATATGACTCCGATGAGCGACCGCGTCGTGACTCGCGGCGAAGAGATGCTCGCTCTGCGGCGGCGGCGTGAAGCCTCCTCTTATCCCTTCTTCCGTGGTGGCTTCCGCCCTTTCTTCTTCGGCGGCGCGGCCTGGGCGGTCATCGCGCTTGCGCTGTGGATTTGCTCGTTCGCTGGAGCGGTCACGCTGCCGAGTGCCCTTGAGCCGCTTGCCTGGCACCGCCACGAAATGTTGTTCGGGTTCGTCGGCGCGGTCATCAGCGGATTCATCCTGACGGCCGTGCCGAACTGGACCGGCCGTCTTCCGATAGCGGGCTGGCCCCTCGCCGGCCTGTTCGGACTTTGGGCGGTGGCGCGGGTCGCGCTGCTCTTCTCCGGAATCACTGGCCTGTGGCTCGCAGCCGCTCTCGACGTCGGTTTCTTCTTCGTCCTCGGCTTTGTCGCGGCGCGGGAAGTGCTCGAAGCGAACAATCGCAATCTTCCGGTAGTCGGAATGATCATGTTGTTCGGAGTAACGGACGCCGTCGACTATCTGGCGACCAGCGGAGTCATCCCGTTCAGCGACCTTGGCTGGCAACTCGCCATTGCCATCATCGTCATGCTGATCTCGGTGATCGGCGGACGCATCATTCCGTCGTTCACGCGCAACTGGATGGTGAAACAGGGCATCAAGACCGGCCTGCCGACCCAGCCCGGCAAATTCGATCGGTTCGTGATCGGCGCCACCGCCGTCGCGCTTCTCGCCTGGCTCCTGGGGCCGGCCGAAACCCCGATCGGCTTCGTTCTGCTCGCCGCCGCGGCACTGCAAGCCGCGCGCTGGATGCGATGGAGGGGCTATCGCACGTTTTCCGATCCTCTCGTCCTTGTCCTCCACGTCGGTTACGTCTGGGTTCCGATCGGCCTTGGTCTTCTCGGCCTGAGCTTGACCGGCTTGGTTCCACAGAGCGCCGCCATTCACGCTTTGACCGCCGGAGCGATGGCGACCATGATTCTCGCGGTGATGACCCGCGCCAGCCTCGGCCATACCGCGCGCGAACTGAAGGCGAATGGCGCGACCGTGGTCATCTATCTGTTGGTAACCTCGGGCGCCGTTCTGCGCGTGACCGCGGCGCTGCGGCTGATCGACTACAATGTCGGAATAGAGATTGCCGGCCTTGCCTGGGGAGCAGCCTTCCTGCTGTTCCTGATTGCCTATGCGCCGGTGCTTTGGGGCCCCCGCCTCCGGAAGGCATGACCACCCACCTTTGAGGCAGCCGTGGCCCGACTAGCTAGGTATTGGCTGGGGCGGCAGGATTCGAACCTGCGAATGCCGGTACCAAAAACCGGTGCCTTACCACTTGGCGACGCCCCAGCAGGCGTGCCCGCATGTGCGGGGGAGAGGCGCGGCTTATAGCTATCCGACGGCGCAAGGGAAGCGCGGGCGTTCCGCCGTTCGACCATTGATCGATCATCCCCTTTCGCGGTCTCCGTCCCTCGCTTAGTGCAACAGCGCCGCTGATTGCGTGGGGGGTATTTCGATGACCAGAATTTCCGCATTCCTGCTTGCATCCGCTCTTGGCGCCTCGGCGGCGCTGGCCCAGCCGACGGCGCCGGTCCTTCCGCCGGATGGCTTCGACCTCACCGCGATCGATCGCTCGACGAAGCCTGGAGACGACTTTTTTCAGTTCGCGAATGGGAAGTATCTCGCTCGCACCGCCATTCCGACGGACCGCCCGATTGCCTCGCGCCGCTATGAGATGACCGATCGCACCGATCAGCAACTCAAGGCATTGCTCGAGGAAGCAGCCGCCAATGTCCCTGAGCAGCCGACCGACCTCAAGGGCAAGGTCGGCGCTTTTTACGCCTCGTTCATGGACGAGCCGGCGATCGAACGTCTTGGCGCGACGCCCATTGCGTCGGAGATTGATGCTATCCGCGCGGCGCCCGATCTGCCCGCGCTTGCCCGGCTGATGGGGCAAACGACGGTGGATGCCTATCCCGCTCCGTTCAGCGTCGGCATCGACCTCGACGTCAAGAAGACCGACGCCTACGCCATCTACCTCAGCCAGAGCGGCCTCGGCCTTCCCGACCGCGATTATTATCTCAAGCCCAATTTCGCGAAGGAGCGTGACGGCTACCGCGCTTACGCCGAAAGGCTGCTTACCCTGCTCAATTGGCCGGATCCCGCGGGCGCATCCCAGCGCATTATCGCGCTTGAGACCGCCCTTGCCGAAGCGAGCTGGGACAAGGTGAAGCAGCGCGATCTGACGATCCAGTACAATCCCGTCAGCAAGGCTGAGCTGCAGGCGCTAGCGCCGCGCTTCCCCTGGCAGCCATTCCTCGATGGCGCGGAGGTCGGCGACCGGGACCGCTTCATCGCGACAACCAACACCGCCTTTCCGAAGCTCGCCGAGGTGATCGCCTCGACCCCGCTCGACACGTTGAAGGCGTGGATGGCGTTCCGGGTCGCCGATTCGGCCGCGCCCGACCTTTCCAAAGCTTTTGCGGACGCCAATTTCGAGTTCCGCGACAAGATTCTACAGGGCCAGGCCGCGCAGGCGCCTCGGTGGAAGCGCGCGAAACGGGCGGTCGGCGGGGACGATTGCGGTGCCGATCCAGGAAGCTGCTTCGGCACGCTCAGCTGGGCAGTCGGACGACTCTATACCGAACGCTATTTCCCGGCATCTACCAAGGTGCAGATCGATGCGCTCGTCGGCAACATCAAGGCGGCGTTCCGGCACCGGCTCCAGACGCTCGACTGGATGGGCCCGGCGACCAAGAAGGAAGCGCTAAAGAAGCTCGACACCTACACGATCAAGGTTGGCTATCCTGACAAGTGGCGGGATTATTCGAACGTCGTGATCCGCCGCGACGACCTACTCGGCAATGTCCGGCGCGCGGCCGCCGCCGACTGGGCCTTCTACGTCAACCGCAGCAACGGGCCCGTCGACAAGGGCGACTGGCAGATGACTCCGCAAACCAACGATGCCTACAACGGCTCGCTGCGCGACATCGTGTTTCCGGCCGGCATTCTCCAGGCGCCGATCTTCGATCCGAACGCCGACCCGGCCTATAATTATGGCGCAGTCGGCGCTGTCATCGGGCACGAGCTAACCCACGGTTTCGACGACCAGGGCCGTTCCATCGACGCCTCCGGCGCTCTCAGGGATTGGTGGACCGCGAAGGACGCTGCCGAATTCAAACGGCGGGCCGCCATTCTTGGTGCACAATATGCGAAGTTCGAGCCGGTCCCCGGCGTGCACATCAAGCCGGGGCTGACCATGGGTGAGAATATTGCCGACCTCGGTGGTCTCACGATGGCGCTAGACGCCTATCACGCCTCGCTGGAGGGCAGGAAAGCACCCGTCGTCGACGGCTTCAGCGGCGATCAGCGCGTATTCCTCGGCTGGGCGCAGGCGTGGGCCGGCAAGGCCTCGCCCGAGTTCATCCGCAACCTGACAACCAGCGATCCGCACAGCTGGCGCAAATACCGGGTCAACGGGGTCGTCCGGAATATCGACGGCTGGTACCGGGCGTTTGGCGTAAAGCAGGGCGACAAGCTTTACGTCGCGCCAGCAAAGCGCGCGCGAATCTGGTAAGCCGCCGCGCATGGCCGAAGCAGCGATCCACGATTTCCACGCGCATATCTATTACGATCCCGAAGAGGTCGAGCGCGCCAGGCAGCTCGCCGCGGCGGTGCAGGCACGCTTTCCGATCGCGGTCGGGCATTTCCACCTGCGCCCCGTCGGCCCGCACCCGCGCGGAAGCGTTCAGCTAACGGTGCCTCGCGACACCTTCGGCGACGTCGCCCAGTTTCTCGCGCTGAACCGTGATGGGCTGACGATCTTCGCGCATGCGGAGACGGGCGAGGACCTTGCCGACCATACGCAGCATGTCATCTGGTTCGGACCGAGCGAGCCGCTCGACCTCACGATCTTCGGCTAGGCGTTCGGGATCCGGCCGTTGACCAAATCGTCGTAATCCTTCGAGATCTGGCGGGTCAGGTCGCCAACCTCGAACTTCCACGGACCGACGGATTTGACCCGTGTGACCTCGACCGCCGTTCCAGTCAGAAACATCTGCTCGAAGCTCTCCAGCTCCTCCGGCCAGATCGCGCGTTCGTTGACTTCGACGCCGCGCTTGCGGGCCAGGTCCATGATCGTCCGCCGCGTGATGCCATCGAGGAAGCAGTCCGGAACCGGCGTATGGAGCGCGCCATCGCGCACAAAGAAGACGTTGGCGCCGGTCGTCTCGGCAACGCGTCCGCGCCAGTCGAGCATCAGCGCATCGTTGTAGCCATGCTGCTCGGCGTGCTGCTTCGACAGGGTGCAGATCATGTACAGACCCGACGCCTTTGACTCCGTCGGAGCGGTGTAGGGCGCGGGCCTCCGCCACGGCGCAATCTCCAGCCGGATTCCATCGCCGGAGACTCGCGGATCGTAATATTTTCCCCACTCCCACGCGGCGATGGCGAGATGCGGCTTGGTGTTCCCCGGAGCGACGCCCATCGATTCCGAACCGCGCCAGGCAACGGGGCGCATGTAGGCGTCGACGAAATTATTCTTCTTCAGGACATCCTTGCAGGCGTTCTCGATCTGCTCGACGCTCCACGGAAGCTCGAAGCCCAGGAGCTCGGCGCTCCGGCGCAACCGCTCCGTGTGCTCGCGGAGCTTGAAGATCACGCCATTATACGCGCGCTGCCCTTCGAACACCGACGAAGCATAATGGAGCGCGTGCGTGAGAACGTGCACGCGCGCATCGCGCCAGGGAACCAGCTCGCCATCGAGCCAGATCCAGCCGTCGCGGTCGTCGAACGTCGTTTGATTGGGGGCAGCCATGCCCGGCGCCTAGTGCAGCCGCGCGCCCTCTTCAAGCGAAGGCATTTTCGCCAGCTCCGCAAGCTCGGCGCCACGCTTGGCCGCCGCGTCGATCGTCAGTGCAACAAGCTCGTTCAGCACATCATTGTGGTCGAGCACCGCGAGACCCGCTTCGGTCGTGCCCCTGGGGCTCGCGACGCGCTTCGCGATGGAGCCCATTGTCTCTTTGGTAGTCGCCGCCATCCATGCGGTGCCGAGCACCGTTTCGATCGCCAGCGTTCCAGCAATTTCCTCGGTAAGGCCCCGCTTCACCCCCGCTTTCGCGAGGGCTGCGATGAAGCGCGCAACATAAGCGGGACCAGCGCCGGCAACGGCGCCAAGCGCGCCGAGTTTCTGCTCGTCCGCGGTCCAGATCGTATAGCCGAGCGCGGAGAAGAGATTGTTGAGCGATGCCCTGGTCTCGGGGTCGACATCGGTGCTGTAGAGCCCCGTCACTCCACGACGCACAGCGACCGGCAGGTTCGGCGTCGCTCGAACAACCGCGCCCACCCCCGGAAAACGCTGACGCAGGCTCGCTACCTCGACGCCGGCGAGAAGCGAAACGATGGCGGTCTTGGCACTGAGATATTGCCGCAACTCCGGCGCAATCTCGTCGAGCTTCTGCGGCTTGAACGCGAGCACGGCCATCCCCGGCGGCGCTCCGGCATCGCGCAATGAAGTGACGACCCGCGCGCCGTCGACCGGCTTGCCGCTCGGCCGAATGACCGTGATCGGCGCCAGATTTAGATTACCCGTGCGCCAGCCATCGAGGATCGCCCCGCCCATGTTGCCGCAGCCGACAAACCACGTCGGCTCGGGCAGTTTCAATGTCCCGCTCATGCTTCTCCGTGCGTATCGATGAGCGCCGCGGCGATCGCTTCGCCCGGCGACTTGCCGCCCCAAAGGACGAACTGGAAGACAGGGTAGAAGCGCTCGCA
>Ga0207639_10001030_pt1 | contig 18936 bp, 15 predicted proteins | sample KBSCornC32_FD_184299 | JGI IMG/M metagenome (GOLD analysis project Ga0207639, IMG submission 184299) | Corn rhizosphere microbial communities from Kellogg Biological Station, Michigan, USA - KBS Corn C3-2 (SPAdes) (version 2) | ecosystem: Host-associated > Plants > Roots > Rhizosphere > Soil ...
GTGGGTGGACGGCGGGAGCCGCGAAGCTTTCCTGGGCGACGAAAGCGGGCAGGGCGGATCAAGCCGCGTAGCGCCGACTGCGCCGCAGGAGCGGCGCGAACGGCGAAGCCGGGTCCGAAGGACCGCTGGGCGGGAAGACCGGCGTCATCCACCGCTTGCACGGCTTGATCCCGCCTGCGCGCTCGCGACGCGTCGCGACTGAAATCACTCGCACAGGACGCATGCGCCGCCGCTCGGCGGCGCATGCGTGCAGCACTCACCAGACTTCGCAGCGCTCCGCGCCCTGGCGCACCATCGGTGCGTCGGCCTTGCACTGGAACGCCTCGCGGAACGCAGGCAGGTTCGACAGCGGGCCGTTGACGCGGTACTTCGCGATCGGATGCGGGTCGCCTTGCACCATCGTGCGTTGCGTTTCCGGGCGGATCTCGTCGCCGCGCCACTGGCCCCACGAGAGGAAGAACTGCTGCTCGGGCGTGAAGCCGTCGAGGGTCGGTTCGGCCGCCTTGCCTTCGCGCGACTTCTTGTAGGCGAGGAACGCGAGCTTCGCGCCGCCGAGGTCGCCGATCGATTCGCCGAGCACGAGCTTGCCGTTGTGGTGGATGCCCGGCTCGATCGAGTAGCCCTCGAACTGCTTCACGACGCACGCGCCGCGCTCGGTGAAGCGCTTCTGGTCTTCGGCCGTCCACCAGTTGGACAGGCGGCCCTGCGCGTCGAACTGCGCGCCCTGGTCGTCGAAGCCGTGGCTGATCTCGTGGCCGATGACGACGCCGATCGCGCCGTAGTTGACCGCGTCGGTCGCGTTCACGTCGAACGCGGGCGGCTGCAGGATGCCGGCCGGGAACACGATCTCGTTGAGCAGCGGGTTGTAGTACGCGTTCGAGGTCGGCGGCGTCATGCCCCAGCGGCCGCGATCGACCGGCTTGCCGACCTGCGCGCGACCGTCCGCGACGTTCCAGCGCGATGCGGAGACGACGTCGTCCCAGTACGAACCGCGCGACACCTTGACGCCGGCGTAGTCCTTCCACTTGTCCGGATAACCGATCTTCGGGTTGAACGTCGCGAGCTTCTCGAGCGCCTTCTTCTTGGTCGCGTCGCCCATCCAGTCGAGGCCCTGGATCGTGTCCTTCATCGCGAGCAGGATGTTCTTCACCATCTCCTGCATGCGTGCCTTCGCCTCGGGCGGGAAGTATTTCTCCACGTACTTCTTGCCGAGCGCTTCGCCGAGCTGGTTGTCGGTCGCCTCGGCGCAGCGTTTCCAGCGCGGCTTCATCTCGGTCGCACCGGTGAGGTACTTGCCGTTGAACGCGAAGTGCTCCTCGACGAACGGCGCGGAAAGCGCGTCGGCGGCAGCGTTCAGCACGTGCCATTCGAGGTAGGTGCGCCACTGCGCGGTCGGCGTCGACGCGAGTTCCTTCTGCAGCTGGTGCAGGTACTTCGGTTCGGTCACGTTGAGGTCGTCGTGCGGCATGTGCGCGGCGTCGAAGTACGCGCTCCAGTCGAACGCGGGCACGAGCTGGCCAAGCTGCGCGAACGTCGTCTTGTTGTCCTGCAGCTTCGGATCGCGCAGCTGCACGTTGTCGAGCGAGGCTTCGGCGAAGCGCTTCTCGAACGCGAACACCACCTGGGCGTCGGCCTTCGCCGCGGCCGCCTTCTCGCCGGCGAGCTCGAACATCTTCGCGACATGCGCCTGGTACTTCTCGCGCGCCTCGACGAAGCGCTTGTCGGGCTTGATGTAGTAGTCGCGGTCGGGCATGCCGAGCGTGCCGGGCCCGACGTGCGCGATCACGCGCGTCGGTTCGTGCAGGTCGGACTGAGCCGCGAGCGTGAACGGCACGTTGACGCCGACGTCGTGCAGGTGGCCGATCGTGCGCTGCACGCCGGCCGCGTCCTTGATCGCCCGGATCTCGTCGAGCATCGGTTGCACGGGCTTGGCGCCGAGCGCGTTCACGCTGGCCTCGTCCATGCACGCGGCGTAGAAGTCGCCGGACAACTGCTCGGCGCTGCCCGCCGGCCAGTCCTTGCGTGCCGACACCGCGCTCAGGATGTCGCGCACGTGTTCCTTGTTGATCTCGCCCGATTCCCAGCGCCGGCTCCAGCGATCCATGTAGTCGGGGATCGGATGGCTGGCGCGCCAGGCGCCGTTGGCGTAGTCGAAGAAGTCGTCGCACGCCGCGCCGTCGCGACGGATGTCGCCGGCTTCGATGCCGTGCGCGGCGAACACGGGTGTCGCGATCGCGGCGAGCGCGGCGGCGAGGAGCTGGCGGGCGATCCGGCGCGTGGGTGCGCCGTGGGCACGGAGGTGGGGCATGGCGTCGTCCTGTCGGGCAAGTCGACGCATCGTGGCCGATGCCTGCGGCGCGGACATGGCCCGAATGGCATAGGTGTACGATGCCGCACCGCCGCATGCGGCGTCCGGATGGTCTCAACGGATGCGGCTGCCGTCCTTCGACGGACCGTACGGCGTCTCGTACTCGCGCTCGGTCACCGGCGCGCCACGCGGCGCGCCGCGCTCGCGCACCGCGGGCAGGATGAAGCGCGGTACGAAATGGTGTCCTGCGTCGATCTGGCGCCGGCTCGCGTAGTTGCCCGAATAGATCGCGACGACGAGGTCGAGCGCGGGCACGACCGTGATGCTCTGGCCGCCCGCACCGAGCGCGAGGAACGCATGCACGTTGCGATCGCGGTACGGGAAATCCTCGCCCCACCAGAGGTAGCCGTACTGCACGTTGCGCAGGTGGTAGAGCGGCGCCGACGCGCGCGCGACGTAGTCGTGGCCGAGGATGCGCCGGCCGTGCCAGCGGCCGTCGTCGAGCATGAGCTGGCCGAGCTTGGCGAAGTCGCGCAGGCGCAGCTGCACGCTGCCGCCGCCGTACGGGTGGCCGGCGGGGTCGAGCAGCCACGCGTAGTGGTCGATGCGCAGCGGATCGCCGACGAGGCGATCGAACGTGTACAGCGGCGACTCGCCGCGCGCGGCGGCGACCATGCCGAGCGCGAGGTGCGGGTTGATGCTGCAGTAGATCGACGTCTCGCCCGGATCGTGCGCCATCGGCAGCGCGAGGATGTAGCGGTAGTAGTCGCGCTCGGTCTCCTGGTCGAGCATCGTCTGCTCGTTGCCCGGCGCACTCGGTTCGGTGTCGTCGCACCAGTAGCCGGACGACATCGTGAGCAGGTGTTCGAGCGTCATCGCGCGCTTGCGCGGCTCGAGGCCGCCGGCGAACACGCCGCCGTTCATGACGCGGTAGACCGGGCTGTCGAGCGCGAGTGGCGCGCCGGCTTCGATCGCCGCGCCGACGACGATCGAAGTCAGGCTTTTCGCGGCCGAGCGCGTGTCGTGGACCGCGTCGCGCTCGAAGCCGTGGAAATACTCTTCGAGCACGAGCTTGCCGTGGCGCGCGATCACGACGCCGTCGACGAGTGGCGCGTCGACCGCGTCCATCGGCGCATCGAGCAGGCGCTGCACGAAGCGTTCGATGCCGGCGCGATCGATGTCGACGTCGTCGAGGCTCGCGCTCGGCCAGCCGTCGTCGCGCGCGAGCGGGGCGCGGTAGGCGTAGCGCGCCGGCGTGCGCCCGCGCGGCCAGAACGTGCTCGCGTCGCCGTCGCGGCTGAAGTCGTAGCTGCCGCCGCGGCCGGGGAAGACGAAGCGCATGACGTCGCGCTCGCGGTCCCAGCTGCCGCGGGCGAGTTCGCGTTCGGTCGTTTCGTCGCGGCGCCTGCCGAGCAGCACGAGCGCGTCGCCGTCGCGGCGCAGGCGCTCGACGCCGATCTGCAGGCCGAAGTCGCGTTCCGCATTGCGCAGCAGCACGTCGTAGCTGCCGTCGGCGCGCGACGTCGCCAGCAAGTGGAACGAGAACGTGTCCTCGGCCGGCACGATCGAGCCGCTCCAGCGATCGGTGCCGTCCGCGCGCAGGCGCACCGGCGAGACGAACACGCCGCCGCCGAACGTCGCCGAGTTCGGCGGCGGATACCAGTGGCCGAGGATGCGCGTGCGTTCGAGCCGGCCTTCGAAGCGGCCTTCGCCGCCGGGCATCTCGAACGCGAGCGCGTCACCGTCGACGCGCACGGGCAGGTCGCGGCCGGCGAGGTCGGCGCGCCAGCCGTCGCGTTCCTTGCGGATCGTCAATGCACCGCGTACGAGCGGGCCGAACCAGCGGCGCGCCTTCCACAGGCCCGCGAGTTCGGTCGACGTCGCCGCGCTTCCGTCCGCCGCCGCGCCGGCGCGCGCGCCGGGCGCGGCGCCGAACGACGCGAGCAGCACGACGAGGACGAAGCGCAACGCCGCGACGGTCGACATCGGTTTCCCCTGTGCAGCGGAGTGGAGCCGGCGGCGTCGCGACGCCGCCGGTGTGCACGCGTCAGCGCGATGGCGGCGCGGGCGGCGGCGGCGGTGACGGCGGAGCCGGTGCCGTGACCGCCGGCACGGCCGGCACCGCGGCGACCGCGGGCACGGCCCTCGGTGCCGGCACCGCCGGAGTGGGCGGCGCCACCGGGGCAGGAGGCGCCGGCGGAGCCGGCGGTGCGGGCACGCTGAAGATCGACTTGAACTCGGGCGTCTTCATCGTCAACGCGAGCACCTTGTGGTCGCGCATGAGCTTGATCGCGACGTCCTTGCCCTCGGGTTGGTCGCGCAGCACGCGCATGACGTCCTCGGGTCGCGTGATCGATTCCTTGCCGACTTCGGTGATCACGTCGCCGCCGCGCACACCGGGTAGCGAAGCTTCGTCGCTCGCGATCACGAGCGCGCCGCGATCCGTGCCGAAGTAGCGGCCGAGCTCGGTGTTCATCGGTGCGAGGTTGAGGCCCCACCACGGCATCGAGTAGCGCATCGCATAGCGCGCGTTCGCGAGCGCCTCGCGCACTTCCTTCGAGTTCATGTGCTTGCGCGCTTCCTCCATCGCCTCGCGCGCGGTGCGCGCCGCGTTGCGTGCGACTTCGCGCTGCGCTTCGCGCTCGGCCGTGCGCGAGGCGCGCTCGACGTCGGCGCGGATGCGCTCGTTGAAGTCCTTCGGCAGGAACGGGTGCTCGGGATCCTCGTTCATGAGCGCGGGCCAGTTGAGCGCCTCGCGGCGCTCGGCCTGGAACGCGACGACACCCTTCTGCGCGCCGCGCCGGTACTCGACGTTGACCGACTGGTGGTCCTTGAGGTCGGCGAGCAGAGTGCGCGCCTGGCGCAGCGCGGCGTCCTCGGCGTCGGGGTTGGCGCGCTTGTCGACGACGAGCGCGTGGCCGTCGATCGCGGTGACGACGTCGCCGCCGCGCAGTCCGGCGCGTGCGGCCGGACCGTCCGGCGTGACCGCGCTGATGCGCACGCCGTCGTCGTCGCTCGCGAACACGACGCCGATCATCGCGCGGTCGGTGTCGCCGAGGTAGCGGAACGCGTACGCGCGCGGGCCGACGTCGCCGAGCTGCGTCGACAGGTCGGCCATGCGGCGCGACAGGTCGCGCATCTGCGTGCGCAGTTCGCCGAGTTCGCGCCGTGCGGCGTCGGCTTTCGCGGCCGCCGCGGCGTCGGCGGCCGCATCGGCTTTCGCCGCGCCCCGGGCGTCGGCAGCGGCTTCGGCCTTCGCCGCGGCGTCGGCTTTCGCAGCGGCTTTCGCGTCCGCGCGTGCTTCGGCCGCGGCGGAGGCGGCGGCCACCGCGCGTGGCGCGGCGTTCGCCGCGGGTGCGTCGGTCGCGCCGGCGCCATGGGCGGCGAGCGCGAGCGCGAGGAAGAGCGAGGTGTGTTTCATGGTTGCCTCAGTTGATCCGGTTGTACGTGGCGTCGAAGGCGCCGCTGGCGCCGTCGTCGTTGGCAGCGATCGCGAAGGCGCTGCCGCGGATGGTGGCGAGGTCTTCGAGCAGGGCGACGCGCTGGCGCCACAGCGGCAGCGCGTCGGTCGGCGCGTGCGCGCCGCCGAGCTGCAGGTCGACGAGGCCGATGAGATCCTCGACTTCGACCGCGGCCATGAGGTCGCGGCTGCTCTGCGGTGCGCGCGCCGCGACCGCGGCGATCCAGCGTTCGAGCGTCTGCGAGCGCGTGCGCAGCGCATCGAGTTCGTCGGTGGGAGCCGCCGTGGCGGGCACGCCCGGCGGCGGATTGGCGGCGACCTCGGGTGGAGCGGATTCGTGCACGAGCGCACGCGGCAGCAGCAGCGCGAGCAACAGGCCGGCGGCGAGCGCGAGCGGCACGAGCGTGCGCCATGCGCGCGGCTTGCGCCGTTCGGCGAGCGCGTGCGCGAGCGTCGGCCAGAGGTCCGGCTGTGGTGCGGCGTCGGGCAATGCGCGCAGTGCCGCGGCGAGCGAGCGGTCGTGTTCGATGTTCAATGTGCGGTCGCGGTCAGGCATGGCGCCGCCTCCTGTTCGGGTTCGAGCAACGCGCGCAGGCGGCTGCCGCCGCGCGCGACCTGCGATTTCGAGAAGCTGACCGACTTGCCGGTCATCGCCGCGATTTCCTGGTGCGTGTATTCCTCGACGTGGTACAGCCACAACACGCTGCGCGTGAGCGCGGGCAGGTGGCCGAGCGCCTGTTCGAGCCGGCGTGCGTCGGCGAACGCCCATGGCGGCGGCGCGTGGCCTTCGCTCGTGTCGTCGTCGGGCAGTTCCTCGAGCACGATGCCGCGCTCCTTGCGCAGGCGCATGAGCGCCTGGTTGACGACGATCTGGCGCAGCCAGCCCCAGAACGGCGCGTCGCCGCGGAACTGTCCGATGCGCTCGAGCAGGTGCAGCATCGCGTCGTGCACGGTTTCGCGCGCATGGTCGGCGTCGCCGAGCATGCGCAGCGCGAGCGTGTAGGACGGTCGCTCGAACGCGCGATAGATCTGCTCGAGCGCGCCGATCTCGCCGCGTCGGGCGCGGGCGAGGACGGTGTCGGGTACGTCGATCTGGAAGCTGGCTGCGCTCACGGTCAGGTCAGATGCGCGTCGAGGCGATTCGGTCGCAGGCCGACGATGCGCCGGCGGCCGGATGGACGCCAGTCCGGCCGCGGACGGTGGCGGACGACGCATTGTCCGGCGCGTGTCCGGCCCGTGTCTGGACACTGTCCGCGCCGCGGAGCCCGTCGCTTTTATCAATGATATTCAATGGGTTGATTGTTGGCACGCTCGTTGCTGAAAGAGGCGCAGACCCCCTTTTGATGGAGCCCGTCCCCGATGATCCGCGACACCTCGGCACAGGACCGCCCGATCGCCGCCCCGCGCAACCGCAAGAAGCAGATCGTCTGGATCGGCCTCGGCCTCGCGACGCTCGTCGCGATCGGCCTGGTGCTGCCGGCGGTCACGCGCCTGATGTCGGCCGATTCGTCGGCGAGCGCGGCGCGCCTGCGCATCGCCGAGGTCAAGCGCGGCACGCTCGTGCGCGACGTCTCGGTGCAGGGCCGCGTCGTCGCCGCGGTGAGCCCGACCCTGTATGCGCGCACCGCGGGCACCGTCACGCTCGACGTGCACGCGGGCGACAAGGTGAACAAGGGCGCCGTCGTCGCCGAGATCGATTCGCCCGAACTCACCAACCGCCTCAAGCAGGAACAGACCACGCTCGACAGCCTCGGCCTCGACGTCGAGCGCACGACGATCGACAACCGCAAGGCGCAGGCCGCCTCGCAGATGGCGTACGAGCAGGCGGTGATCGATCGGCAGACCGCCGAGCGCGAGGTCGAGCGCAACGAAAAGGCGTTCCAGCGCGGTGCCCAGCCCGAGATGACCGTGCTGCGCGCGAAGGACGCGCTGGCCAAGGCGAAGCTGTCCGAGGCGAACGCGCAGCACAACGTGCAGCTCGATCGCGACAGCCTCGCGTTCAACCTGAAGACCAAGCGCGTGGCGCTCGATCGGCAGAAGCTGCTGGTCGAGGACCTCAACCGCCAGGTCGACGAGCTCAAGATGCGCTCGCCGGTCGACGGCGTCGTCGGCCAGCTCATCGCGCAGCAGCGCGCGAACGTCGCCGCGAGCGCGCCGATCCTAACCGTGGTCGACCTCACCGCGCTCGAAGTCGAAGTGCAGGTGCCGGAAGTGTTCGCGCACGACCTCGGTGTCGGCATGGCGGCGGAGATCCAGGACGGCGGCGAGCGCTATGCCGGCGAAGTCAGCGCGATCTCGCCCGAGGTGCTCAACGGCCAGGTCACCGGGCGCGTGCGCTTCGGCGAGAAGAAGCCGGCCGGCCTGCGCCAGAACCAGCAGCTCACCACGCGCATCCTCATGGACGAGCACCCGAACGTGCTGATGGTCGAGCGCGGTCCGTTCGTCGACACCGGCGCCGGGCGCGTCGCCTACATCGTGCGCAACGGTACCGCCGAGCGCACCGCGATCCAGGTCGGCGCGACAAGCCTCAACGCGGTCGAGATCGTCAGCGGCGTCAAGGAAGGCGACCGCATCGTCATCTCGGGCACCGACGAATTCAAGGGCGCGCAGAAGATCGCGCTCAACTGATCCACCCTTTCCTGCATCAGAACGACGTACCAACGAACCACGACGAGGAACCGCCATGCTGAAGATGACCCACCTGCAGAAGGTCTACCGCACCCACCTGATCGAGACCTATGCGCTGCGCGACTTCTCGATCAACGTGCGCGAAGGCGAGTTCGTCGCGGTGACCGGCCCGTCCGGTTCCGGCAAGACGACCTTCCTCAACATCGCGGGCCTGCTGGAGGAATTCACTGGCGGCGAATACCTGCTCGACGGCGTCGACGTCGCAGGCCTCGGCGACGACGCGCGCTCGCGCCTGCGCAACGAGAAGATCGGCTTCATCTTCCAGAGCTTCAACCTGATCCCCGACCTCAACCTGTTCGACAACGTCGACGTGCCGCTGCGTTACCGCGGCTTCGGCGCGGCCGACCGCAAGAAGCGCATCGAGGAATCGCTGTCGCGCGTCGGCCTCGCCTCGCGCATGAAGCACTATCCGGCCGAGCTCTCCGGCGGCCAGCAGCAGCGCGTCGCGATCGCGCGCGCGCTCGCCGGCTCGCCGCGCCTGCTGCTCGCCGACGAGCCGACCGGCAACCTCGACTCGCTGATGGCGCGAGGGGTGATGGAGCTGCTCGAGGAGATCAACCGCCAGGGCACGACCATCGTCATGGTCACGCACGATCCGGAACTCGCCGCGCGCGCGCACCGCAACGTGCACGTCATCGACGGCCAGGTCACCGACTTCGACGACGAGCCGAAACTGCGCCGCCCGGTGCGCGACGGCGACACCGCTGCCGCGATCGCCTGAGGAGGACGCGCATGTTCGCCTACTACCTGCAACTGGGACTGCGCAGCCTCCGGCGCAACCCGATCCTGACCGCCCTCATGGTGGTCGGCATCGCGCTCGGCATCGCCGCGAGCATGACCACGCTGACCGTGCTGCACCTCATGGGCAGCAACCCGATCCCGTGGAAGAGCGACAAGCTCCACTACGTGCAGCTCGACAACTGGAGCGGCGACCAGCCGTACTACGACGACGGCCGCCCACCCGACCAGGTCACCTACCAGGACGCGGTCGCGCTGATGAAGGCGGCCAAGGCCGACAAGCAGGCGGCGATGTTCAAGCTGTCGCTGCCGGTGCAGCCGGAGAACAAGGACCTCAAGCCGTTCCAGGCGCTCGCCCGCGTGACGTACTCGGACTTCTTCGCGATGTTCGAGCCGCGCTTCAAGTACGGCGCGGCGTGGAACCGCGACCAGGACGAAGGCCACGCGCGCGTGGTCGTGCTCGGCCACGACATCAACGAGAAGCTGTTCGGCGGCCAGGACAGCACCGGCAAGAACGTGCGCCTCAACGGCATCGACTACACCGTCGTCGGCGTGCTCGACACGTGGAACCTGCGCTCGCGCTACTACGACCTCACCAACGGCGCGTTCGCCGACCCGGACGAGTTCTTCATGCCGTTCACGACCGCGGTCGACCTCAAGCAGCGCTCGAGCGGCAACAACAGCTGCTGGAAGTCGTCGGGCGACGGCTGGGACGCCTACCTCGTGTCCGACTGCGTGTGGATGCAGATGTGGGTTCAGCTCGATTCGGCCGAACGCCTCGCCGACTACAAGGCGTTCCTCGACAGCTACGTCGGCGAGCAGAAGAAGCTCGGCCGCTTCCCGCGCCCGCTCAACAACCGCCTGTTGAACGTGACCGAGTGGATGCGCGACCAGAAGGTCGTCTCGCGCGACATGGAAGTGCAGACCGGCCTCGCGTTCGCTTTCCTCGCGGTGTGCCTGGTCAACACGATCGGCCTGCTGCTCGCCAAGTTCACGCGCAAGTCCGGCGAGATCGGCCTGCGACGCGCGCTCGGCGCGAGCCGGCGCGACGTGTTCACGCAGTTCCTGGTCGAGTCGGGCGTGGTCGGCCTCACCGGCGGCGTGCTCGGCCTCATGCTGACCGGGCTCGGCCTGCTCGCGGTGCGCGCGCTCTACACCGAGTACAAGACCGTCGCGAGCCTCGACTGGACGATGGTCGCGACGACGATCCTGCTCGCGATCGCCTCGGCGCTGCTCGCCGGCCTGTATCCGACCTGGCGCGCGTGCCGCGTGCAGCCCGCCGCGCAACTGAAGGTGTGAGGAGAACATCATGGAAATCCGTCCGATCCTCTCCGCGCTGATGCGCAGCAAGGTGTCGATGATCCTCATCGGCCTGCAGGTCGCGCTCACCCTCGCGATCGTCTGCAACGCGCTGTTCATCATCGGCCAGCGCCTCGAACTCATGAACCGCCCGAGCGGCATGAACGAGGCCGACACGTTCATGTTCGGCAGCTCCGGCTTCGGCCAGGGTTACGACGGCCGCGCGGTGATGAAGTCCGACCTCGCCGTGCTGCGGCAGATCCCCGGCGTCGCCGACGCGACCCCGTCCAACTCGGTGCCGATGAGCGGCGGCGGCTGGGGCTCGGGCATCTCGCTGCAGCCCAAGCAGAAGACCTCGACTGCCGACACCACGTTCTACATGGTCGACGACCACGGCCTCAATTCCTTCGGCGTGAAGCTGATCGCCGGGCGCAACTTCACGCCCGCGGAGATCGAGGACCACGACCAGGGCGCGCGCGTGCAGCCGCCCGTGATCATCGTGACCAAGGCACTCGCCGACAAGCTGTTCCCGAACGGCGACGCGCTCGGCAAGCAGGTCTACCTCGACGAGGACGAGCCGCGCAGCACGATCGTCGGCATCGTCGAGAAGACGCAGGAACCGTGGATCGACAGCAAGGACATCGAGCACGCGACGTTCATCCCGTACTTCCTGCCGTACGGCAACTACACGCGCTACCTCGTGCGCGCGGAGCCGGGCCGTCGCGACGAAGTGATGAAGGCGGTCGAGCAGAAGATGGCCGAGGCGAACCCGAGCCGCATCATCGGCAAGCTGCGCAGCCTGCAGCAGGTGCGCCACGAGGCGTACGCGAACGATCGCGCGATGGCGATCATCCTCGGCGCGGTGATCGCCGCGCTGCTCGCGGTGACCGCGCTCGGCATCGTCGGCATGGCGAGCTTCTGGGTCGCGCAGCGCACGCGCCAGATCGGCACGCGGCGCGCGCTCGGCGCGACCAAGTTCGACATCCTGCGCTACTTCCAGACCGAGAACTTCATCATCACGACGATGGGTCTGATCGCGGGCGGCATCCTCGCCTACGGCTTGAGCCTGTGGCTGATGCAGCAGTACCAGTCGCCGCGACTGCCCTGGTACTACGTGCCGGTCGGCTTCCTCTGCCTGTGGGCGCTCGGCCAGCTCGCGGTGCTCGGTCCCGCGTTGCGCGCGTCGCGCGTGCCGCCTGCGGTGGCGACGCGCAACGTCTGACGACGACGCGTGCCGGATGCGCCGGACCGACGATTGCCGTCGTCGGTCCGGTCGATGCCCGCGACTTCCGGCCCATTCCACCAGCGCGACGATCGCGCACCATCGCGTCCGACTCCGGTGCGGCCGTCGCCCGGAGACCGTTGCGGCCGCCGGCCAGTGCCGGCGCACCATCCCCGAATGGAATCCTGGAGTTCTCCCATGTCGCGCAAACCGCACACCCTGCTCGCCGTCGCCACCGCGATCGGCATCGGCTTCATGCAATCCGCCTTCGCCGCCGACGACGTCGCGGCGCGCGTGAAGGCGCTCAACGACCTGCTCGCGGAGCAGTGGCAGTACACGATGAAGGAGTCGCCCGAGTTCGCCTCGATCCTCGGCGACTACCGCTACAACGACCAGTGGAGCGATTTCTCGATCGCGCACGTCGGCCAGCAGAAGAAGGACGCGGAAGCCTTCCTCAAGCGCTTCGAGGCGATCGACACGAGCGGCTTCCCCGAGCAGGACCGCCTCAACCAGCAGCTCATGGTGCGCCAGCTCAAGGACGGCCTCGAGGGCATCGCGCTGAAGAACTACGAGATGCCGATCGACCAGTTCGGCGGCGCCCACCTGCAGCTCGCGCAGTTCGTCTCCGCGCTGCCGTTCGACAGCACCAAGCACTACGAGGACTACATCACGCGCCTGGACAAGGTGCCGGCGATCATGGACGAGCTCATCGCGATCCTGAAGCAGGGCGAGAAGGACAAGCTGATGCCGCCGCGCTTCCTGCTCGAGAAGGTCGTCGGCCAATGCCGCTCGATCGCCGAGCCGCCGGGCGAGGAGAGCGTGTTCGGCATGTCGGTGAAGAAATTCGCCGACACCGTTCCCGAAGCCGACCGCAAGCGCCTGCACGATGCGGTGATCGCGGCGGTCGACGGCAAGGTGCGCCCGGCCTACCGCAAGCTCGCCGACTTCGTCGAGAAGGAGTACGCGCCGAAGGGGCGCACGCAGGAAGGCCTGTGGGCGCTGCCGGACGGTGACAAGCGTTACCGCTTCGCGGTCGAGCAGATGACCACGACCACGATGGATCCGGCGGCGATCCACGAGCTCGGCCTGTCCGAGGTGAAGCGCATCGAGGCCGAACAGACCAAGATCGCGCTCAAGCTCGGCTACAAGGACCTCAAGGCGATGCGCGTCGCGCTCGACAACGACCCGAAGGTGCACGCGACCTCGCGCCAGCAGATCGTCGACCTCTACAAGAAGTACATCGCGCAGATGCAGCCGAAGCTGCCGGAGCTGTTCGGCCTGTTGCCGAAGACCCAGGTCGAGGTGCTGCCGACGCAGGAATACCGCGAGAAGGAGGCATCCGGCGCCGAGTACAGCCAAGGCACGCCGGATGGCAAGCGCCCGGGGCGCATCTACGTCAACACCTACGACTTCGCCAAGCGCCTGACCACCAACATCGAGACGACCGCCTACCACGAGGGCGTGCCCGGCCACCACATGCAGATCTCGATCGCGCAGACGCTGCCGGGCCTGCCACCGTTCCGCCAGCAGGCCGGCTACACGGCTTACATCGAGGGTTGGGCGTTGTACGCCGAGCGCCTCGGCGAGGAACTCGGCTTCTTCCAGGACCCGCTCAGCTACTACGGTCATCTGTCCGACGAACTGCTGCGCGCCGACCGCCTCGTGCTCGACACCGGCGTGCACTACAAGCACTGGACGCGCGAGCAGATGATCAATTATTTCCGCGAGCACTCCTCGCAGGACGAGCCGAGCATCCAGTCCGAGACCGACCGCTACATCTCGACGCCGGCGCAGGCGCTCGCCTACAAGGTCGGCCAGCTGAAGATCCTCGACCTGCGCGAGCGCGCGAAGAAGGAGCTCGGCGACAAGTTCGACATCCGCGCATTCCACGACGAGATCCTCGACGGCGGCGCGTTGCCGCTCGACGTGCTCGATGCGCGCGTGAGCGCGTGGATCGCGTCGGTCAAGGCCGGCAAGGCGGGCGAGCACGCGAGCTGAGCCCTGCCAGGGGCGGCGCCCGCGCGGCGCCGCCCCGCACCGGCGCGAGCCGGACGATTGAACGGGATGGCGGGTCGACCGATACTGCATCCTCCCACGCAACCTTTTCGCCTTCCGCCGCATCCAAGCGGCGGATGTGCGACCCGACCTCCCAGCGCGAATCCATGCGAACGGTCCTCGTGATCGACGACAACCCTGCGGTCGGAACCTCGCTCGACCTGCTGTTCGGCCTGCGCGAGATCCGCACGCTGACCGCGCAGTCGCCCGGCGACGGCCTCGCCGTGCTCGCGCGCGAGCCGATCGACCTCGTCGTGCAGGACATGAACTTCACCGCCGACACGACCTCGGGCGAGGAAGGCATCGCGCTGTTCCGCGCGATCCGCGAGCGCCATCCGGACCTGCCGATCGTCCTGCTCACCGCGTGGACGCACCTCGAGACCGCGGTCGAGCTGGTCAAGGCCGGCGCCGCCGACTACCAGGCCAAGCCGTGGGACGACCACAAGCTCGTGGCGACGGTCGAGAACCTGCTCGAACTGTCCGAGGCGACGCGCGAGGTCGCGCGCTTCCGCGACGAGCGCCGGCGCCGGCGCAAGGCGCTCGACGCGCAGTACGACCTGCGCGGCCTCGTGTTCGCGTCCGCCGCGACCGAGCGCGTGGTCGAACTCGCCTGCCAGGTCGCGCGCGCCGACATTCCGGTGCTCATCACCGGGCCGAACGGCGCGGGCAAGGAACGCATCGCCGAGATCATCCAGGCGAACTCGTCGGTCAAGGACGGTCCGTTCGTGACGGTCAACTGCGGCGCGCTGCCGTCCGAACTCATCGAAGCCGAGCTGTTCGGCGCCGACGCGGGGGCGTACACCGGCGCGCCGAACCGCGCGCGCGAAGGGCGCTTCGAGATCGCCGACGGCGGCACCCTGTTCCTCGACGAGATCGGCAACCTGCCGCTCGCCGGGCAGGCCAAGCTGCTGCGCGTGCTCGAGAGCGGCCAGTTCGAGCGGCTCGGTTCGAGCAAGACGCGCAAGGTCAAGGTGCGCGTGGTCAGCGCGACCAACGCCGACGTCGCCGCGATGATCCGCGAAGGACGCTTCCGCGAAGACCTCTACTACCGCCTCAACGTGATCGAGCTGCGCCTGCCGCCGCTGGCCGAGCGCAGCGACGACATCGTGCCGCTCGCCGAGCATTTCCTCGCCGGCGCCGCGGTGCTCGACGACAGCGCGCGTGGCGCGCTCACGGCGCACGCGTGGCCGGGCAACGTGCGCGAGCTGAAGAACGCGATCCAGCGCGCCGCGCTGCTGTGCCAGAACGGCACCATCACCGCGCGCGACCTCGGCCTCGCTCCCGCGCGCGCCGGCAACGGCCGCATCGCCGCCGACGCCGAACCCGACCGCGAGGCGATCGAGACCGCCCTGCGCAACGCGCGCGGCGTGATCAGCCAGGCCGCCGCCGAGCTCGGCCTGTCGCGCCAGGCGCTGTACCGGCGCATGGAGAAGATGGGCATCGGCGACGCCTGAGCGGCCGCGCGTCGTCGTGGCGCGACGCACGCGCCCGCTGCGTGGGCGCGCCTGCTGCCGGTATCCTCCACGCATGCGCCTCGTCTCGCTGGAAGGAAAACTCGTCGCGGCCCTGTTCGCCGCGGTCGTCGCCGCGGCCGCGATCGCCGGCTGGGCGACCGTCTGGTTCGCGTCGCCGTGGTACGGCGCGGCCGCGACCGTGCTCGTGCTCGGCTTGCCTGCACTCGTGTTCGCGCGCCAGCTCGCGCAACCGGTCGCGTCGCTGATCCGCGCGCTGTCGGGCAGTGTCGTCGCGTTCCGCGACGGCGACTTCAGCTTCTCGATCGGCACGCGCCGCGCCGACGAGGTCGGCGAACTCGTCGCCGCGCACAACGAACTCGGCCGCGTGCTGCGCGAGCAGCGCCAGCACCTGTTCCAGCGCGAACTGCTGCTCGACACCGTCGTGCAGAACACGCCGACGGCGCTCGTGCTGGTCGAGCCGGGTGGCCACGTCGTCTACGCGAACGTGTCGGCGCGGCAGCTGCTCAACGACGGCCGCACGCTCTCCGGCGAGAATTTCGACGAGCTCGTCGCGAGCGCGCCGGCGCCGCTCGCGCGCGCGATCGCGAGCGGTGGCGACAGCCTGTTCAGCGTGCCGTTCGAGCACGAGGAAGAAACCTTCCACCTGTCGCAGCGCGAGTTCAAGCTGCAGGGCCGGCCGCACCGACTGTTCCAGATCAAGCGCCTCACGCGTGAACTCGCGCGCCAGGAAGTGATGACCTGGAAGAAGGTGATCCGCGTGATCAGCCACGAGATCAACAACTCGCTCGGGCCGATCCGTTCGCTGTCGCATTCGGGGCGCGAGCTCGCGCGGCTCGGCGACGCCGTCCGCCTCGGCATCGTGTTCGACACGATCGAGGAGCGCACGCGCCACCTCGAAGGCTTCATCTCCGGCTACGCGCGCTTCGCCAAGCTGCCGCTGCCACGGCCCGAACGCATCGAGTGGGCGTCGTTCCTCGCCGCGCTCGCGCGCCACTATCCGTTCCACGCGAGCGGCGCGCCGCCGGCGCAGCCGGGCTGGTTCGACCGCGCGCAGATCGAGCAGGTGCTCATCAACCTGCTGAAGAACGCGCACGAGGCGGGCGGCCCCGGCGATGCGGTCGAACTCGGCGTGTCGCAGGGGGCGCGCGAGACGCGCATCGAAGTCGTCGATCGCGGCAGCGGCATGAGCGAAACCGTGCTGGCCAACGCGCTGCTGCCGTTCTACTCGACCAAGCGCGCCGGCTCCGGCCTCGGCCTCGCGCTCGCGCGCGAGATCGCCGAAGCGCACGGCGGCCGCGTGCAACTCGCCAACCGCGCGGGCGGAGGACTCGCGGTCACGCTGATCCTGCCGCTGGTCGAGCGTGTCGAAGCCCAGGGTGAAGGTCAAAAGCCGAAGGACAAGAGCTGAAGATCGGAACACGAAGGACACGAAGTAGCGGAAGTGGACCGCCGCCGATCAAGGAATCTTTTCTCCGTACCGCTCGTGTTTCCGTTTTTGCTCTTCGGGAACGGCACATGCGGATCGCCGGGGCGGGGCTATACTGGCCGTCCATCCTGGGAGGGAAGACCATGGGTTTCTATCTGCCGTTGATCGTCGTCGTCGTCGCGGTGATCCTGCTGTCCAAGCTCGTGCGCATCGTGCCGCAGGGTTACGAGTGGACGGTCGAGCGCTGGGGCAAGTACACCCACACGCTGACGCCGGGCTTCCACCTGCTGATTCCGGTCATGCAGAACGTCGGCCGCAGGATGAACATGATGGAGCAGGTGCTCGACGTGCCGTCGCAGGACGTGATCACCAAGGACAACGCGGTCGTGAAGGTCGACGGCGTCGTGTTCTACCAGGTTCTCGACGCGGCGAAGGCCGCCTACGAGGTCGCCAACCTCGAGCTCGCGATCATCAACCTCGTGATGACGAACATCCGCACCGTGCTCGGTTCGCTCGACCTCGACGAGTCGCTGTCCAAGCGCGACCAGATCAACGCGGCGCTGCTCAAGGTCGTCGACGAGGCGACCCATCCGTGGGGCCTCAAGGTCACGCGCATCGAGCTCAAGGACATCCAGCCGCCGCGCGACCTCGTCGATTCGATGGCGCGCCAGATGAAGGCCGAGCGCGAAAAGCGCGCGAACATCCTCGAGGCCGAGGGTTTCCGCCAGGCGGCGATCCTCAAGGCCGAGGGCGAGAAGCAGTCGGCGATCCTCGCCGCGGAAGGCCAGAAGGAAGCCGCGTTCCGCGAAGCCGAGGCGCGCGAGCGCCTCGCCGCCGCGGAAGCGAAGGCGACCGAGGTGGTGTCCGCGGCGATCGTCAACGGCGACGTCAATGCGCTCAACTACTTCGTCGCGAACAAGTACGTCGAGGCGCTCAAGGCGATGGCCGATTCGCCGAACCAGAAGATGCTGCTGCTGCCGATCGAGGCGACCGGCGTGCTCGGTTCGCTGGCCGGCATCGCCGAACTGGCGAAGAACGCGCTCGACAAGCAGGTCGCCGAGAAGGCGACGCCGCGCGTCGCGCCGCCGACGCGCTGAGGTTCCGGAGATCCGCATGGACATCGTCGACAACTACGGCTGGTGGCTGCTCGCGCTCGTGCTGATCGGCGCGGAGATGATCGCGCCGGGCTACTTCCTGCTCTGGATCGGCATCGCCGCGGGTTGCATGGGCGTGATCACCTGGATCTTCCCGGCGCTGCCGGCGCTCGCGCAAGCGGTCTCGTTCGGCCTGCTCTCGATCGCCGCGTGTGCGGCGTACTGGAAGTTCGTGCGTCCGTTCGCCGAGCAGCGCGACGACCAGCCGTTGCTCAACAAGCGCGGCGCGCAGCTCGTCGGCCAGCGCTTCGTGCTCAGCGAGGCGATCGTCAACGGCCGCGGCAAGGTCCGCGTCGGCGACGGCGCGTGGCTCGCGAGCGGGCCGGACCTGCCGGCCGGCAGCGAAGTCGAGGTCGTCGCGGTCGACGGCACGACGCTGTCGGTGCGCGTCGTGTCGGCAGGCACGTGAACCGGATCCACGCACGGCTGGAGGTCGACGACTATCTCGCCGCCCAGCAGCTGCACACGCGCTGGACGCGACGGCAGCTCGGCGTGGTCGCGGCCATGCTCGGCGCCGGGTTGCTGCTCGCATGGGCGTCGATGCACGAGCGCTGGGCGTTCGTCGTCGCCTGCAGCCTGCTCGGGGGCGCCGTCGGCGGCATCGTCGCCCGCGAGGTCGCGCGGCGCTTCGTGCTGCCGTGGCGTTCGCGGCGCGTGTTCGCGCAGCAGAAGAGCCTGCAACGCCCCGTCGAATTCTGGTGGGACGACGACGCGCTGCACGGATCGAACGATCGCGGCAGCAATTCCACGCCATGGACCGACTACGTGAAATGGCGGCAGAGCGAACGCATCATCCTGCTCTATCTGTCGGATGCGATGTTCCAGATGGTGCCCAAGCGCTGCTTCGACGGACCGGCCCAGCTCGCCGCATTCCTCGAACGCGTCGAGACGATCGGTCGGGCCTGAGCGGTTCGGCGATCGGACGCCGTCGACGTCACGGCTCGGGTGCCGCGAGCTGCGCGGCGAAGCGCGCGAGTTCCTCCGCGTCGAGGTCGGACACCACGGCCGCCGGCTGGTGGCCGAGCACGAGCGGGTCGAGCGTGTAGCCGCGGCGGCTCGTCGGCGCGACCGCCGCCGCGTCCGCGTCGCCGAGCACGAACACGTCGATGAG
>Ga0207639_10001035_pt1 | contig 18883 bp, 18 predicted proteins | sample KBSCornC32_FD_184299 | JGI IMG/M metagenome (GOLD analysis project Ga0207639, IMG submission 184299) | Corn rhizosphere microbial communities from Kellogg Biological Station, Michigan, USA - KBS Corn C3-2 (SPAdes) (version 2) | ecosystem: Host-associated > Plants > Roots > Rhizosphere > Soil ...
GTCGAGCGCCATTTTTCCGGTCCCGCTAAAGTCTGCCGCCCGGCTGCCGTTCTGATCCTGTGCGAGTGGATCGTCCCGACCGGGCAAAGGACACTCAGCAAGAGCCGTGCCAGTTTTGATTTTTGCCGATGGGGCGGGCTTTTCGAGAGTGTAGACCGGCGGTGGAAGGCCAACGGCGGGGCATGCGGCAACGGGGCGGCAATTTCTTGCCGGTGCTCCGGCAGTGGTGTGCCGGTTGCTCGAAAAATGGTGGATTTGCGTGGCTTTTGGGGCGGCAAGGTGATTGCCGCTGGTCGATCACCCCTGCCACCCAAAGCATATTGTACAGGAAATCCGTTCGCTCCGAGCTTGTCGAAGGGCCGCCCTTTCCCCTTTGCAACGCGCCAGAGGGGAAGAACGGTCCTTCGACAAGCTCAGGACGAACGGAGAGGATCCAAAACTCTCTGGCACGGCCCTTGCATTATATCCCTGCATCATGAGCAGGACCAACATCATGCGCAAATTTCTCGTCACCTGGACGCTCGCCCTGATCGGCCACGGCTTCGTCCTCCTCTGGACCAGCCCTGCCGCCGCGCAGAGCTTCCAGAATCTCGACCAGATCGACAGCCTCGTCGCCACGACCGTGGGCGCGGGGGTCGGCCAGCCCGGCGGCCCGATCGCACCCGTCGATCGGCGTCTGCGCCTGGCGGCCTGCCCTACCCTGCCCAGCATCGAAGGCCCCATGTTCGGCGGCGCGATCGTGCGTTGTGACAAGCTGGGCTGGCGCATCCGCGTGCCCCTCGCCATTGCGGCGCCCGCCTACACCCGCGCGCCGGCTTCGGCCCCAGCGCCGGTCGCGCCGACCCGCACCATCCTCATCAAAAAGGGTGACCCCGTCCAGCTCGTCGCCGGAAACGCCAGTTTCACGGTCTCGCGCGCGATGATCGCTGACGAAGACGGCGCGGTGGGCGAGATGATCCGCGTGCGCGAGGACCGCGGTTCTCCCGCGGTCGCGGGCCGGATCGAGCCGAGTGGAATTGTTCGTATTCCGGGCATTTAATCTTTTCGGAACTCTGCCGTATATAGAGTGCGGACGAAGAAAGGCTGTTGTGATGATTAAACCGGTTGGACAGGGGATGAGCCCCGCGATCGAAGCGGCGAAGCTGCGGGACGTAAAACAGGCGACCACGCCGGCTGCGCCCAAAACCGTCGATGCGGCCACCGCTGAGCGCGTTGTGGCGAACCCCGCCGCGCGCGTCGCACAGGAAGGCCCACCCATCGACCTCGACCGGATCGCCCGCATCAAGCAGGCTATCAAGTCCGGCGATTATCCCGTCGATCCCGATGCGATCGCGGAGCGCATGGTCGAACTCGACCTGCCCCGCGCGCTGAACTGATCTCCGGCCCGACGACCTTTTGATCCGCCATGACCGACACCGCGATCGATACACTCGAAACCGCTGAACAGCGGCTGCGCGGAACGATGCAGGGCGGCGATCCCGAAAAAATACTCGACGCCTTCACCGACTTCGTCGCCGCGCTCGAAACCGTGCGCGGCATTGGCGCGTGGCGCGCCGAGCCTGCGCTGAAGGAGCGTCTGCAAGACCTGCAAACGCGCCTCGAAAGCGACCAGACGCTCGCCCGGTTGCTGGGCGACCTGACCCGCCAGCGGCTCGACCTGCTCGCCAACACCAGCGCGGCCGCGACCGTGCGCGTCACCTACGGACGCCGGGGCTAACAGCCTAGCCTCACCCGCTCGTCATGCCAGCGTAGGCTGGCATCTCCATCAGCTGGGCACCTCCTTCACCAAGTCGCACTCTGCCGCACGAGATGCCAGCCTCCGCTGGCATGACGATGTTCTTAGAATGGCACGAACCTTGCTTTTATCTCTTTAGCGAAAGCAGGGGATGAAGTCGCAATGGTAGGGTTTTCAGCGGTTTGGGGAAGCGAGGCGAGGCAAGGCACCGGCCGCGTCACCAATGCCATCGCCAATGCCAGCGCGCGGACAGGGGTCGATTTCGGCTATCTGATGGGGCAGGCGCAGATCGAAAGCGGCATGAACGCCAACGCCAGGGCGCGCACCTCCAGCGCGACGGGCCTTTTTCAGTTCCTCGACCAGAGCTGGCTCTCCGTCATGAAGAATCATGGTGCCGAGCATGGCATGGCGTGGGCGTCGGACTCGATCCAGCAGGCCTCCAACGGCCGCTACTATGTCGCCGACCCCGCGATGCGCCAGCAGATCCTCGACCTGCGCAAGCACCCGGAGACAGCATCGGTCATGGCCGCCGAATTCGCGTCGGACAACCGCGCCTATCTGGAGCAGCGTACAGGCCGGCCGGCCGAATCCGTCGACCTCTATCTCGCCCACTTTCTGGGCGCGGCGGGCGCGGCCAAATTCCTGACCGCCGCCTCCGCCAATCCCGGCGCGTCGGGCGCGGACCTGTTCCCGGTCGCGGCGCGCGCCAATCGCGGCGTCTTCTACGACCGCAACGGCAGCCCACGCAGCCTCGCCGAAATCCGCCAGAGCTTCGCCACCAAGCTGGACGCCAGCGCGCAGAGCGTGGGCGCCGACATTCAATATGTCGGCAACGCGGACCAATATGATCTCGCCAACGGGAGCCAGGTCCAGCCCGCCGACTATGTTCGCATCGAACAGCAGCGGCTGGCCCAGAATCAGGCCTGGTCGGAAGCGGCGGCCGACGAGCCAACCTTTCAGCCGCAGACCGAAGCCGCCCGCCTCGCCTACCTCATGCTCGCCACGCTGGGACGATAAGCCATCATGAACCGCACGCAAGTCACCGGTAAAATCTGGGCCAATGCTGCCAAGGGCGCTCTGCTCCCGGCGGGCATCCTGCTTCTCGTCATGTTCATGGTCGTACCGGTGCCGGCGATCATGCTGGACATCGGCTTCGTCACCAACATCCTGATCAGCCTCGCCGTGCTGATGATCGCGCTGAACGCCGCCAAGCCGTTGGATTTTTCCAGCTTTCCGACGGTGCTGCTGTTCACGACCCTGTTGAGACTGTCTCTGAACGTCGCCTCGACCCGCGTCGTTCTGGTCAACGGCCACACCGGCTCGGAAGCCGCAGGCCATGTCATCGAAAGCTTCGGCAACTTCCTGATCGGCGGCGATTATATCGTCGGCATCTTCGTGTTCGCTATCGTGATGATCATCAACATGGTGGTCATCACGAAGGGCGCCGGCCGCGTGTCGGAAGTGTCCGCCCGTTTCACCCTGGACGCGATGCCCGGCAAGCAGATGGCGATCGACGCCGATCTCAACGCCGGCCTCCTGACGCCGGAGGAAGCCAAGAAGCGCCGGCAGGAGATCGCGACGGAGGCGGACTTCTACGGCTCCATGGACGGCGCGTCCAAGTTCGTGAAGGGCGACGCCACGGCGGGCGTCCTCATCCTCGTCATCAACATCGTGGGCGGTATCGTGCTGGGCGTGGTCAGCCACGGCCTGACCCTCGCCCAGGCGGCGCAGACCTATGTCCTGCTCGCCATCGGCGACGCGCTGGTGGCACAGCTTCCCGCCCTGCTGCTCTCCATCGCGGCGGCGTCCATCGTGACGCGGGTCACGTCCGACCATGATCTTTCGGGCCAGATCGGCAGCCAGTTCGGCGTCGGCAAGGCGTGGATTCCGGTCGCCGGCATCCTCGGCTTTCTCGGCATCCTGCCCGGCATGCCGCATTTCATCATCCTGCCCGCCGCCGGTATCGCCGGTGTCATCGCCTGGAAGCTGACCAAGGCAAAAAAGGCCGCGGAGGTCGCTGCCGCCGCGCCCGAACCGGTCGTGCCGGAAAATCTGTCCAACATCGAATGGGGCGACGTCTCCGATTCCGCCATCCTCGGCCTCGAAATCGGCTATGGGCTGATCGGCCTGGTCGACGAGCGCAAGGACGCGCCGCTGATGGGGCGGATCACCGGCATCCGCCGCCAGCTCAGCCGCGAACTAGGCTTCGTGGTGCCGATGATCCGCGTGAAGGACAATCTCGCGCTCGGCCCCAACCAGTATCGCATCACCATCGCGGGCGTGATCGTCGGCGAGGATGAGGTGTGGCCCGAGGATCTGCTGGCGCTCGACTCGGGCGCACTCGAAGGCACGGTCGAGGGCCGCGCCGCGAAAGACCCGACCTTCGGCCTCGACGCGGTGTGGATTCCCGTCGCGCGGCGTGGCGAGGCCGTGGTCGCGGGCTACACGGTGGTCGATCCCTCGACCGTCATCGCGACCCACCTCAACCATCTCATCGCGCACAACGCCGCCGAAATGTTCGGCATGGACGAAACGCGCAAGCTGCTCGACACGCTCAAGGAAGCCGCGCCCCATTTGATCGAGGGCCTGACCCCCTCCCCGATGACCCTGTCGCAGATCGCCGCCGTGTGCCGCGCGCTCCTCTCCGAAGGCGTGCCGCTCAAGGATTTCCGCCGCATTGCGGAAGCCATGGTGGACTGCGCGCGTCCCGACATGAACGTGGATCAGTTGACCGAGGCCGTCCGCCAGCGGATCGGTTCGCTCATCATCCAGACCTTGGTTCCGGTGCGCATGCCGCTCCCCGTCATCACCCTCGACGGCGAGCTGGAAGGTTTGCTGGCGCAGGCGATGCGCGTGGCGGGCGATGCGCGCCATCCGATCGAGCCGGCGCTTGCCGGCCGCATCGTCGAATCGGTGACGAACGCCGCCCGGCCGCTGATGGCCGAAGCGCGCAGCTTCGCCATCGTCACCTCGCCGCAGGCGCGCCGGCCGCTCAGCCGGTTGTTCAAGCCGCACCTCCCCGAAACGCCCGTCCTTTCCTTCCTGGAAATCCCCGACGGCAAGCCGGTGGAGGTCGCTGCGGTCGTGGGTAACGACCAGCGGCTGGAGATGCAGCGGTGAGAGAATTTCGCTCGGCGGGGGCTTGGAAAAACTTGGTTAAGTCTTTTGAGATAGAGCCGTTCTCATGCGCAGTTTAGCAGCAGAACAAAGCGGGTTGACCTATGGCAGGCGCGCAAGCGGTCCCTCGCCGGACCAGCTGGCACGGCAATATATGCCCATCGTCCGCAAGATCGCCTGGCACGTCCACGGCCGCGTTTCCAGCGCGATAGAGATCGAGGATCTGCTCCAGATCGGCATGGTGGCTCTGGTCGAGGCCGCCAATGCGTTCGAGGATCGCGGCCACGGCTTCGCCTCCTATGCGCAGCTCCGCGTGCGCGGCGCGATGATCGACCATCTCCGCCGCCACGCCACCATCTGCCGCTCCGCGATGGCGCGCCGCAAGCAGATCGGCAAGGCGCGCGACGCCGTCGAGCAGCGCACCGGCCGCGCCCCGACGGAAGCGGAAATCGCCGCCGAACTGGGGCTGGACGGCGCGGAATGGCGCGAACTGGCCGAGGGGACCGAGATCGCGCAGGTGCAGAGCATGGACGAGGTCTATTCGGACCAGTCCATGTGGTTCGCCGATGTCGAGGACAAGGCCGACGACATATTGGAGCGGGAATCGCTCAAGAAGGCCGTCGCGCTGTGCATCAAGGAATTGCCCGAGCGCGAGGGGCTGGTGCTCCAGCTTTATTTCGTGGAGGAAATGAACCTCGACGAAATCGGCCAGACGCTGGACATTGGCGCCGCGCGGGTGTGCCAGATCAAAAAGGCCGCGCTGGACAAGTTGCGGATGCGCCTGAAGGAGTGGGCCTGAACGCCTGAGATCCTCCCCCGTCGGGGGAGGGGGACCGCTCGCGCAGCGAGTGGTGGAGGGGTGCCGCCCTCCCGAAAGTCAACACCCCTCCACCAGCTACGCTGGTCCCCCTCCCCTTGCAGGGGAGGATCTATTTAGAAGATCAATTCTCGTTGGCTTCTTCTTCGAACGTCACCGCCACATCGCCGTTGGCGCTCAGCCGGACCTTGTCGCCTTCGACCTCCGCCACCAGGGCGGCCGAGATATAATGATGGTGCCCCTTGTGGCTGCCTTCGCCACTATCCTTCTTGGTCAGCTTGATGCGGTCGCCGTCGACATGATCGACCGTGCCGACATGCACGCCATCGGCCCCGATGACTTCATAATGTTCCTTGATTGCGCTGAGATCGGCCATAGTTCATTTCCTCCGGTGGGACATCGCAGCCTCAACGCATGAGACGGGAATTGGCCGCATGGGAGCGCGCGCGCCTTCGTCCTTGCTTTTTCGTATGTCGGTCCCTATAGGCCCGCCACCGTCATGGTCATCCCTGGAGGCGTGACGGCCCTACGAACCCAAAGCATTGGAGACAGACATGAGCGAACAGCTTCAGCTGTCGGCCGAGGCACGCGATCGGGCAGGCAAGGGAGCCTCCCGTGCCCTGCGCCGTGAAGGCCGCGTACCCGCCGTCATCTATGGAATGAACGAAGAGCCCGAGATGGTGCATGTGGAGGAAAAGCTCCTCAACAAGCTGCTCGGCACCGGTCACTTCTTCAACTCGGTCGTGATGGTCGAAGTCGGCGGCAAGACCGTGCGCACGCTCCCCAAGGACGTCGCCTTCCACCCCGTGTCCGACCGCCCGCTGCACGCCGATTTTCTGCGCGTGTCCGAACATGCGTCGGTCCACGTCAACGTCCCCGTCGTGTTCGCGAACGAAGAGGCATCGCCCGGCATCAAGCGCGGCGGCGTCCTCAACATCGTGGCGCATGAGCTGGAACTGATTGTCGACGCGGCGGAAATTCCCGACGAGATCAGCGTCGACCTGACCGGCCTCGAAGTCGGCGCGTCGATCCATCTGCACGACATCAGCCTGCCCAAGGGCGCGAAGGTCGCGCATGAGGAACAGGACATCACCATCGCCACGATCGTCGCGCCGTCCGCTCTGAAGAGCAGCGAAAGCGAAGTCGCCGAGGGCGAGTAAGACATGCTCCGTTCGGGCTGAGCGAAGTCGAAGCCCCTTGCCGAGCGAAGCCGAGGCGCTATGCCTTCGCCTCCGCTCAGGTGAGTCCTTCGACTTCGCTCAGGACGAACGGAGATTTACCGCATGCAACTCTGGATCGGCCTCGGCAATCCCGGCCCCACCTATGCGCTGCACCGCCATAATGTCGGCTTCATGGCGCTGGACGTCATCGCCGACCTGCATCGCTTCTCGCCCTGGAAAAAGCAGTTTCAGGGCTGGACCTCCGAGGGCCGCATCGGTCCCGAGAAAATCCTCCTCCTCAAACCCGCCACCTTCATGAACGAGAGCGGCCGGTCGGCCGGCGAGGCAGCGCGCTTCTACAAGCTGGCGCCCGAGGATGTGACCGTCTTCCACGACGAACTCGACCTCGTCCCCATGAAGGTGAAGGTGAAGCGCGGCGGCGGTACGGCGGGGCATAACGGCCTGCGGTCGACCGACGCGCATATCGGCAACGCCTTTCGTCGCATCCGCATCGGCATCGGCCATCCCGGCCACAAGGACCGGGTGACCGGCTATGTGCTGGGCAATTACCACAAGAGCGAGACGGACGCGTTGGCCGACATGCTGGGCGCCATCGCGGCGGAGGCCGAATGGCTCGCCAAGGGCGACGACGTGCGCTTCATGAATGACGTAGCGATGCGGCTGGGGGATTAACGGGCCGCGGAGCCACCGCCTATACGTCATTTTGCGCCATTGCCTCGTCGGAACCATAGGGCATAGTGCCCGCGCTTCAGGGGGACAATGCGATGGCTTCAGGCAACAGGTTCGCCGACCCCTTTGGGCGCCGCGACATGCTCAAGGGATCGCTGGCCGTCGGCGGCATGCTCGGCCTGCAGGCCTGCACCGGGGGCGGCGCGGGCGGTATCGCCTCGGCTTCCTCGTCCGGCGGGCGGCCATTGCTGGTGCCGATGCGCGTGTCGCCGGACCAGCTCATCGACATCAAATGCTGCCTGCGCCCCTTTCGCGCCGCCGGCCCCAACCTGTCCACCGAGCAGGTCGGCGACACGCTCGTCATCCACAATTACGGCCATGGCGGCAGCGGCTGGTCGCTCTCCTGGGGATCGGCGGAGATCGCGGTCGGCAAGGCGCTGTCGGTGCTGCCCCGGGAGATCGCGGTCATCGGCTGCGGCATCATCGGCCTCACCTCCGCGATCGTCGCGCTGCGCGCGGGGATGAAGGTCACCATCTATGCCCGCGACCTGATCCCGCGCACCCGCTCCTACCGGGCGAGCGGCTCCTTCACGCCGGACAGCCGCATCGCGCTGACCGAGCCGGCGGGACCGGCGTTCGGCGACACGTGGGAAACGATGGCGCGCCTGTCGTGGAAGACCTTCCGCACCTATCTCGGCCTGCCCGCCCAACCCGTCGAGTTCATTGACAGCTATGGCGTCTCCGACAAGCCGATGACGCGCCGGCACGATCCCGCCGACCCGGCGATCACCGATAGCTGGGCGACCAAGGGCCTACCGCAACAGAATAGCGAGTTCGCCAGCTATGGCAGCCGCATCAAGGACATCGTGCCCCAATCGGTGGCCATCCCTGCGGAGGAAAGCCCCTTCGCCATGCCCTACACCAATCGCACGTCGATCATGCATTTCAACTTCGCCGCCTATGGCCATCTGCTGATGACCGAATTTTTCGAGCGCGGCGGCAAGTTCGAGATGCGCGAATTCCACAGCCCCGGCGAGGTCGCGACGCTGAAGGAAAAGGTCGTCATCCACTCGACCGGCTATGCCGCGCGCGACCTGTGGAAGGACAAGACCCTGATGCCGGTGCGCGGCCAGACCGGATGGCTGGTGCCCCAGCCGGAGGCCAATTACGGCCTGCGCTTCGGCACCGTCAGCATCCAGGCTAAGACCGACGGCATGGTCATCATGAACAATTCGCCAGACCTGGGCGAGATGCTGGGCGTGGGCGACAGCAACGAAATGCCCGACCGCGCGCCCATAGAGGAGGCGATGCGGGTATTGGCTCCGATCTTCGCCGCCATGCCGGGACGCCGGGCATGATGCGCCGCCTCGCCCCCATCGCCGCGCTCTCGCCCGTCCTGCTGGTCGCGCTGGCCCTCGCCGCGCCCGCCCCGGTGCAATCCGCCAGCACGACGCAGGGCGTCTATACGGAGGCGCAGGCGGCCGCCGGGGCCGAACTCTACGGCGCCGTCTGCGCGACGTGCCACGGCAAGATGCTGGAAGGCACGTACGAGATACCGGCGCTACGCGGCCGCTTCATGGGAAATTGGGGCCGTGCGCCGATCAGCAGCCTGTTCGACTATGTCAGCACCGCCATGCCGCAAATGGCGCCGGGATCGCTAAGCGCGGAGGATAACGCGAAGATCATCGCCTTCCTGCTGAAGTCGAACGGCATGCCGGCGGGCACGAAGGCGCTGCCCGCCAGCGCGGAGGCACTCAAGGCGATCAGCTTCGATCCGGCGGCGGCGGCGAAGTAATCCTCCCCCCGCCGACCCATGGCCATCGCCCGCTCCCCGCACTGGTCTTCCGTATCGCGTGGCGCTAAGGGGCGGGCGACGACAGGTATCGAACGGACGGACTCATGGGTTTCAAATGCGGGATTGTCGGGCTGCCCAATGTGGGCAAGTCCACGCTGTTCAATGCGCTGACCGAGACGCAGGCGGCGCAGGCGGCCAATTATCCCTTTTGCACGATTGAACCCAATGTCGGCAACGTCGCCGTCCCCGACCAGCGGCTGGACAGGCTGGCGGCGATAGCGGGCAGCCAGAAGATCATCGCGACGCAGCTCGGCTTCGTGGACATCGCCGGGCTGGTGCGCGGCGCGTCCAAGGGTGAAGGCCTGGGCAACCAGTTCCTGGGCAACATCCGCGAGGTGGACGCCATCGTCCATGTCCTGCGCTGTTTCGAGAATGACGACATCCAGCATGTCGACAACAAGGTCGATCCCATCGCGGATGCGGAGACGGTCGAGACCGAACTGATGCTTGCCGACCTCGAATCCCTCGAAAAGCGTGTGCCCGCCGCGCAGAAGAAAGCCGCACAGGGCGACAAGGAAAGCAAGATCGCCGCCGCCGTCCTCGGCCAGGCGCTCGACCTGCTTCGCGCGGGCAAGCCCGCCCGGCTCACCGTGCCGCGCGACGAGGAAGAGGCGCGCGTCCTGAAGCAGGCGCAATTGCTGACCGGCAAACCTGTCCTCTATGTCTGCAACGTCGAGGAGGACAGCGCCGCCGAGGGCAATGAATTTTCCGCGCGCGTGTTTGCGAAGGCAGCGGCGGAGGGCGCGCAAGCGGTGGTGGTGTCGGCGGCGATCGAATCCGAGATCGTCACCATGGACCCGGCCGACCGTGTCGAATTCCTCACCGAACTCGGGCTTACCGAAACCGGCCTCGCCCGCGTGATCCGCGCCGGTTACGAGTTGCTCCACCTCATCACCTTTTTCACCGTCGGCCCCAAGGAAGCGCGGGCCTGGACCGTGCACAGGGGCGCGACCGCGCCGAATGCGGCGGGCGAAATCCATTCGGACTTCGAGAAAGGTTTCATCCGGGCGGAAACCGTCGCTTATGACGATTTCGTCACGCTGGGCGGCGAAGCCAAGGCGCGCGAGGCCGGCAAGCTGCGCGCGGAGGGCAAGGCCTATGTCGTCCATGACGGCGACGTGATGCACTTCCTGCACAGCTAGGATCTGTTGCGCCCGAAGACCCATTTCTTTCCGATCGAGCCTCGCCTACTGTCGCGCACCGGACCGTCCAGCGGGGCCGGCAGGAGAAGATACACTGATGGCCATCGCCGCTCCCTCGCCCTCAGGCGCCGATCCTGGCGCATCCGCCCTCGCCACCAACGGCCCGGTCACCCATCTGCGCTGGTTCGTGTTCGCGCTATTCTTCACCTTCGGCGGCATCACCAGCCTCAACGATGTGCTGATCCCCAAGCTGAAGCACCTCTTCACGCTCAGCTATGGCGAGGCGATGCTGGTGCAATCGGCCTTCTTCCTCGCCTATCTGCTCGTCTCGCTTCCCGCCGCGATGCTGGTGCAGCGGCTGGGCTATATGCGCAGCGCCGTGGTCGGTCTCGTCACCATGACGGCGGGCTGCCTGCTGTTCCTGCCCGCATCGACATCCGGCCTGTTCGTGACCTTCCTCGCCGCGCTGTTCGTTCTTGCCTCGGGAATCACCATCGTCCAGGTGGTCGCCAATCCGCTGATCTCGGCGCTGGGCGCACCCGCGACGGCGCATAGCCGCCTGACGTTCGCGCAGGCGTTCAACTCGCTGGGCACGACCATCTTTCCCTATGTCGGCGCGATCGTCATACTCGGCAATCTCGGGGCCATCGAAGGCCTGTCCGAAAGCGCCGTGCGCGCCGCGGAAACGGCGGTCATCGACCACACCTATCTCGGCATCGCGCTGGCACTGCTGATCGTCGCCGGCGCGGTGTGGCTGCTGCGCAACCGGCTCGTCGAAAGTCGCCGGCCGGTCACCAATCCCTTGCAGTCCTTCGACCTGCTCGCGCGGCCGCGCTTCGCTTTCGGGGCGCTCGGCATTTTCCTCTATGTCGGCGCGGAGGTATCGATCGGCTCGCTCCTCACCAACTATCTGATGCAGGCGGACACCCTCGCCCTGCCCGCGCAAGCCGCCGGGGAGCGGCTGGCCTTCTATTGGGGCGGGGCGATGGTCGGACGGTTCGTCGGGGCAGAGGCCTTGCGCCGCTTTCCGCCCGCCACGGTGCTGGCGAGCGTGGCGGCGGCGGCGATCATGCTGATCGGCGTATCGGCCTTCACCACGGGCCTGCTGTCGGGCACGACCCTGCTGATGGTCGGCCTCGCCAATGCGATCATGTTCCCGACCATCTTCAGCCTCGCGAGCGAGGGACTGGGCGTGCGGGCGGCGGAGGGGTCCGGCATCATCTGCATGGCCATCGTCGGCGGCGCGGTGATCCCGCCGCTGACCGGACTTGCCGCCGACGCGACCAGCCTGCGGATCGCGCTCGTCGTGCCGGTGCTCTGCTATGCGGGAATCATGAGCTTCGCGCGCTACTGCCGGGCGCACCCCGTGCTGAAAAGCTAACGCCGCCCGAACAGTTTCTCGATGTCGCCATGCGCCAGCTTGATCCAGGTCGGGCGGCCGTGGTTGCACTGGCCCGAATGCGGCGTCACCTCCATCTCGCGGAGCAGCGCGTTCATCTCCGCGACCGAGAGGGTCCGCCCCGCCCGCACCGATCCATGGCAGGCCATCGTCGCGGCGACATGGTCGAGCCGGGCCTTCAGGCTGATCGCCTCGTCAAAGGCGGCGAGATCGTCGGCCAGGTCTCGGACCAGGCCCTGCACGTCGCCCGCCCCCAGCAAGGCGGGGGTCGCGCGCACCAGCATCGCAGCAGGCCCGAACCGCTCCATCTCCAGCCCCAGTTCGGCCAGTTCGCCCAGCCGCGCCTCCAGCCGGTCGCAGGCGGGTTCCTCCAGATCGACGACTTCAGGCAGCAGCAGCGCCTGCGGGGCGACACGTCCGTCCCCCAGCGCGCGACGCATTCGTTCCAGCACCAGCCGCTCGTGCGCGGCATGCTGGTCCACGACGATGAGGCCATCCTCCGCCTCGGCGATGATGTAGGTGCGGGCCACCTGCCCCCGCGCGATTCCCAGCGGATAGCTGCCCGCCGGAGCCTGGGGCGCGCTGGCCGGTTCGGCCCGTCCGGCGGGCGCGAAGCCGCCGAACAGCGAAGCCCGGTCGGCAACCGTCGCCGCGCCGAAAGCCGGAGGGGGCGCCGAGGCGGACGAGGGCGCGGGCGACGGCGCGAAGGGACCCGCCTCCACCGCCTCCCGCTGCCACAGGCTGGTATCGCTCACCGCCGCCCGCTCGACCGACCGCGCGCCTGCCTCGTGCAACGCCTGGCGCAAGCCGCCCACGATCATGCCCCGCACCATCGCAGGATCATGGAAGCGCACCTCCGTCTTGGCCGGATGCACGTTCACGTCGATGCTTTCCGGCGGAATCGTCAGGAACAGCGCCAGCACCGGATGCCGGTCGCGCGCCAGCAAATCCATATAGGCGCCCCGCACCGCGCCGATCAGCAGCCGGTCGCGCACCGGCCGGCCGTTGACGAACAGATATTGATGGTCGCCCACGCCGCGATGGAAGGTGGGCAGCGACGCAACCCCCGCCAGCATCACCTCGCCCCGCGCCAGCGATACCACCACATGGTTGGCCGCAAGGTCGCGGTCGATCAGCGCGGCGACCCGGTCCTCCCGCCCCTCGCCCGGCGGCAGCGACAGGACGCGCCGCCCGTCATGGTCGAGCGCGAAGCCGATGTCGGGGCGCGCCATCGCGAGGCGGCGTATGATATCGAGGCAGGCGCCATATTCCGCTCGGGCCGAGCGAAGGAACTTGCGCCGCGCCGGCACCTTGCCGAACAGCATCTCGACACGCACCCGCGTGCCCGGCGGGATGGCGGCGGGCCCTTCCGAGACCGTCACGCCATTGTCGACGGCAATGCTCCAGCCATCCTCGCCCGCCGGCCGGCTCTCCAGCGTCAACTGCGCGACGCTGGCGATGGAGGGAAGCGCTTCTCCCCGAAAACCGAGGGTCGTGACGGATTCGATGGCGTCGTCGAGCAGTTTGGAGGTCGCGTGCCGCTCCAACGCGACAGCCATGTCGCCGCGCGCTATGCCGCGCCCGTCATCGCTGACTTCGACCAGATCGGCGCCCCCGCCGGCGAGCCGGATGGCAATGCGCGAGGCGCCCGCGTCGATGCTGTTTTCGACCAGTTCCTTGAGCGCGCTGGCGGGCCTTTCGACCACTTCACCGGCAGCGATACGGTTGATGAGAGCTTCGGGAAGGCGGCGTATTGACATATGTCAGGGACTAGCCCAAGCGAGCGACTTCCGCGAGCCGTTGCCTGTGTTTTTTCTCGAATCCACGGGCTGGCGGCCCACCGGAAAAACTATTCCTACCCGCGCATCGGACATTTTTCGCGCCAGGCTGAACAGGACCCGGAATGTCGTTTTTCACCCGCTTGTTCAAATTCTCCTCCCACGACATGGCAATCGATCTCGGCACCGCCAATACGGTCGTCTATGTGCGGGGGCGTGGTATCGTCCTGAACGAGCCGTCGGTGGTCGCGGTGGAAACGCTGAACGGCGTCAAGCGGGTCAAGGCGGTCGGTGACGACGCCAAGCTGATGATGGGCAAGACGCCCGACAATATCGAGGCGATCCGCCCCTTGCGCGACGGCGTCATCGCCGACATCGACATTGCCGAGCAGATGATCAAGCATTTCATCGACAAGGTGCATGGCAGCCGCCGCATCCTGCGCTTCCCCGAAATCGTGATCTGCGTCCCCTCGGGCTCGACCAGCGTCGAGCGCCGCGCGATCCGCGACGCCGCCAGCAATGCCGGCGCGAGCCAGGTGTTCCTGATCGAGGAGCCGATGGCGGCCGCGATCGGCGCGGACATGCCCGTGACGGAGCCGATCGGGTCCATGGTGGTGGACATTGGCGGCGGCACGACAGAAGTCGCGGTGCTCTCGCTGCGCGGCCTCGCCTACACCACATCCGTCCGCGTCGGCGGTGACAAGATGGACGAGGCGATCGTCTCCTATGTCCGTCGCCACCACAATCTGCTGATCGGCGAAGCGACGGCGGAGCGGATCAAGAAGGAATATGGCATCGCCCAGAAGCCGGCGGACGGCGTGGGCCAGATCATCCACATCAAGGGCCGCGACCTCGTGAACGGCGTGCCCAAGGAAATCCAGATCAATCAGGGACAGATCGCGGACGCGCTGGCCGAACCGATCGGCACCATTGTCGAGGGCGTGCGCATCGCGCTGGAGAATACTGCGCCGGAACTGGCGGCGGACATCGTGGACCAGGGCATCGTCCTGACCGGCGGCGGCGCGCTGCTCAAGGGGCTGGACGAGGAACTGCGCGACGAGACCGGCCTGCCCGTCACGGTGGCGGACGACCCGCTGACCTGCGTCGCGATCGGCACCGGCCGCGCGATGGAAGACCCGATGTTCCGCGGCGTGTTGCAGACCGCATAAGCTACTCAGACCTGATTTCTTAGCACCAGAGGGCCAGGGGATAGTATGGCGCCGCCGCGCAAACGGCGCCCCGGTTACGACCGGAAGGCGCAATATGGACTGTTCGCGAGCTATGTCATCGCGATCACCGGCGCGATCGCCGCCCTGTTGCTCGTCATCGTCTCGGCGGCCGACCCGGCCGGTTTCGCGGTATTGCGCGCCAGCGTCGCCGAAGTGACGCGCCCGATCTCCGCGACGTTGCGCTCGCTGGTGCTGACCATCGGCAATCTGGATGAGGTCGCCAGCGCCTACATCAGTGCGGGTGGGCAGAATGTCGCGCTGCGCCGGCAGGTCGAAGCGACGCGTACCAGGCTGATCGAAGCCGATGCGCTCAAACAGGAGAATATCCGCCTCAAGCGTCTGCTCGGCCTCGCGGATGAGGAAGGCGACGTGGTCGCCTCCGGCCGTCTCATCGCGTCGACGAGCAGCGGCAGCCGCCGCATCGCGCGCCTCGACATTGGATCGCGCAGGGGCGTGGAGACGGGCATGCCGGTGCGCGCGGCGGAGGGGCTCGTCGGCCGCGTGCTGTGGGCCGGGCTGAACACCGCCGACATCCTGCTGCTGGTCGATAGCGAGAATGTCGTGCCGGTGCGCCGCGCGCGCGACAACATTCCCGGCATCTCGCGCGGGCTGGACGATGGCACGGTGGAGGTTCGCGCGCTGAATGCGGAAGGCAATCCGTTCAAGCCCGGCGACGTCTTCGTGACCTCCGGCATCGGCGGCATCTATCGTCCCAATATCCCCGTCGCCGTCGCCGCCCGCGTCGAGGGTGACCGGGCCATCGCCATCCCGCTTGCCAATCCGGGCCGCGTCGAACTGGTGGTCGTGCAGCGCACCTTCCAGTCGGCCGAGGCGCGGGCTCCGGGCATCGTGGCGCTGCCGCCGCCCACCGCCGCCCCCGCGCCGCCCGCCCAGCCCGCGCCAACCAAGCCCGCGCCAGTCAAACCCGTCCCGGCCCCGCCAACCGCAAGCAATGCCACGGGCGGCACGACGGGCAACAGCGCAGGCCCTCCCCGCCCGTGAAGGCGCGATACGCCCGCCTCGGCCGCGCGCGCAGTCCGCTGCGCGTGCGCGGCACGCCGATTGCGACGGTGATGCTGGGTTCGCTACTGCCCTCCCTCATCCCCGCCGTGGCGCTGTCGCCCGCCGTTCCGCCGCTCGGCCTGATGATGCTGCTGGGGTGGCGACTGCTCCGGCCGGAGTTGTGGCCGCTCTGGATCGGCCTGCCGCTCGGCTTCTTCGACGACATCGTGACCGGCCACCCGGTCGGCACCGCCATGTGCCTCTGGACCATGGTGCTCATCGTGATCGACAGTGTGAGTATACGCCTGATCTGGCGTGACTATTGGCAGGACTGGCTGATCGCGTCTGCGGCGATTATAGGCGTGACGGCGATGAGTTGGCTTTTCATGAAAACATTCGGGTCTGGCGGCGGCGGCGGGCCATTGACGCACCAGTTGCCGCAGGTGTTGCTCAGCGTCCTGACCTTTCCACTGGTCGCGCGGCAGTGCGCCCGGCTGGATCGCTGGCGCCTGCCGTGAAGCTGTTCGGCAAGAAAACCCTCTCCGATGCGCAGCAGGGCCAGGTCTTTTCCCGCCGCGCGATGCTGGTCAGCGGCGCGCAGATGGGCGTCGGCGCGATGCTGGCGGCGCGCATGGGCTGGATCGCGATTGCCGACAACGAAAAATATTCGCTCCTGTCGGAGAGCAACCGCGTCAACCTGACCCTGATCCCGCCCCGGCGCGGCTGGATCGTCGACCGGCGCGGCGTGCCGCTTGCCAACAACCGCACCGATTTCCGCGTCGACCTGATCCCCGACCGTGTGCGCGAACCGGAGAAGGTTCTGAACCTGCTCACGGACTTGCTCGGCCTGCTGCCCGAGGATGTGGAGAGGATATCCGAAGGCCTCGACAAGGCCGCGGGCTTCCAGCCGATCCAGGTCGCCGAAGGGCTGGACTATGCGCAATATGCCGCCGTGTCGGTGCGCCTGTCGGAACTGCCCGGCGTCGCGCCCTCGCAAGGCTATTCACGCCACTATCCGGCCGGGCCGTCCGTGGGCCATCTGATCGGCTATGTCGGCGCGGCGACGGCGGAGGAGTATGAGAAGGCGAAGGACCCCCTGTTCGTCACTCCCGGCTTCAAGACCGGCAAGCAGGGTCTGGAGAAATTCTACGACGCCGCGCTGACCGGCAAGCCCGGCGCGCGGCGGGTCGAGGTGACCGCGCATGGCCGCATCGTACGCGACCTCGCGACCCGCCCCGATGTGCCGGGCAAGTCGATCCAACTCACCATCGACGCCGGCCTTCAGGAATATGCCGGTCGCCGCCTGGGACCGGAGAGCGGCTCCGTGGTCGTGATCGACTGCGCCAATGGCGATGTGCTGGCCAGCGCCTCCATGCCCAGCTTCGATCCCAACAGTTTTTCGGATGGCATTTCCCATCTGGAATGGGAGATGCTGTCGAAGGACGATCATGTTCCCCTGCGCAACAAGGCGTTGCAGGGCCTCTATCCGCCCGGCTCGACCGTCAAGCCGATGGTCGCCCTCTCCTTTCTGGAACATGGCCTCGATCCGGACGAGACCGTCGGCTGCTCCGGCGCGGTGCGGGTGGGCAATACGCTGTTCCATTGCTGGAAGCGGGGTGGCCACGGCTCCATCAACATGCACCGCGCCATCGCGCAGAGTTGCGACATCTATTTCTACGTCATGGCGCAGAAGTTCGGGATGGACGTGATCGCCGACATGGCCCGCCGTCTGGGCCTGGGCCAGAAATTCGAACTGCCCTTCCCCAGCCAGAGCTACGGCACGGTGCCTGATCCGGCGTGGAAGCGGAAGAAATACGACCAGCCCTGGGCGATCTACGATACGGTCAACGCTACCATCGGCCAGGGCTATATGCTGGTCAACCCGACGCAGATGGCGGTGATGGCCTCCCGCCTCGCGTCCGGCCGCGCGCTCGTCCCGCACTTCGTCCGCGACGGCAAGCGGCATGAGGCGCCGCCGCTGGGCATAAGACAGGAAAATCTGGACCTCATCCATGTCGCGATGCGCGACGTCATCAACGGCGGCGGCACCGGCGGCGCGGCACGGCTGAAAGTGCCCGGCGTGCTGATGGCGGGCAAGACCGGCACCGCGCAGGTGCGGCGCATCACCATGGCGGAGCGCGCGCGCGGTGTGCGCGGCAATTCGTCGCTCCCCTTCAAGCTGCGCGACCATGCCCTGCTGCAATGCTTCGCGCCCTACGACAAACCCCGCTACGCGATCGGCTGCATTCTGGAGCATAACGGCCATATCAACCGGCTGGTGGACTCCACCACCATCTCCAGCGACATCATGGCCTATCTGTTCGATCCCAAGGGCGCGATGGAGCGGCTGGAGGCGGCGGAGAAGCAATGGGGCGGCACGCCGCAGGAACGGCTGACGAGACAGCTGACCGCCTTTCGCATCGAAAAGGGCCTGGCGGCCGCTGCGCCGGCCAATGCCGCCAATGCAGCGGACAATGGCTCCAATGCAGCGGAGCCCGCACCTGGCGCCAGCAACGCCGCGATCGATGAAAGCGCCGAGGAAGCGGAGCGGCCAGCGCCCAGCCCGGCCAACGCGCCGCCTCCGCCCGCCGCCAGCGGCAGCACGCCTACCCCATGAGCAGTCTCGTTCCCGAACCGCTCAAGCGCCTCCCCTGGCGCCTCTACGGCCTGCTGGCGACGATGGCTCTGTTCGGCTGCGTCGTCCTCTACAGCGCGGCCGGGGGCCATATCCTGCCCTGGGCCGGCATGCAGGCGGCACGCTTCATCGTCTTCTGCCTGATGGCGGAGGCGATTTCGCGCATTCCCTTCCGGTTGATCGAGCAGAGCGAGGAGAAAGTGCTCGTTGTCGACCTCGGCGTGGTTACGGTCGCTGGCGAGGGTTTGTGCAGCTTGCAGCGCTTCCTGCATGCGCTGGGTGAATCGATCGATTCTCATGGGCTAAAAGGCTTTTCGACTTGGC
>Ga0207639_10001037_pt1 | contig 18869 bp, 13 predicted proteins | sample KBSCornC32_FD_184299 | JGI IMG/M metagenome (GOLD analysis project Ga0207639, IMG submission 184299) | Corn rhizosphere microbial communities from Kellogg Biological Station, Michigan, USA - KBS Corn C3-2 (SPAdes) (version 2) | ecosystem: Host-associated > Plants > Roots > Rhizosphere > Soil ...
GAAGACAGCAAAGAACCTTGAGCAGGTACGTGATCTTGCCGGGACCGTACTGCGCCGTCTAAGCCCGGCAGAGCAACTGAAATTGGCGCTACAGGCGCTTTCCATCCCTGAGCGCGACCACGAAATCCTGACGCGTTGGTTCAGAGCAGGGAATCCGCCTCTAAGAGACTTTGCGCGATACGCAAATTTTGTGACCGAGATAGAAGTGTTTTTCGCGTTGGCGCTTGCATCCGGCAAGATCTCGGCGGAGCGCGCCTCGAACAGGTGTGACATCTCGTACCTTTTCTACCTCCCGTTTTGTAACGTGTTCATTTCGTCAGATCGACTACACCGCGACTGCGCTCCATTCTTCTTACGATCGGACCAGGACTTTGTCTGGGGCCCTGATCTCAAACGTGACCTCGCGGCCCAGAACGAACTTCTACTTGCATTGCCGGAAGCTGAGAGAGATCGAGGCTTGGTAGCCCTAGCGCCAACGCCGCAAGAAGGTCTGATACGGCGTCTCTGGGAAAAGCACGTTCCGCGAGCGCTCCTTCCACCTTCACATGTCGATTTGTCCGCAGAAGGATCGGCTGGGCTAGCAAGCATGGTTCAGGAGTTTGCCAGTGCCCCGGCGCACGACCAGGTTGAGGACGCCGTTTTTGAAGGGGAGCTGGATTCCGTGACGCAGCAAAGAATGCTCCAGCACAAGCGTGGTTCCTGGTATCAGTTGCCCAAGGATCTGCCGAAGAAGAGCGGAGCTTGAGGAATACAACGCATTCAGATGTGGGTTCGGGCTGGGATCTTCTATCGAGCCCCCTAGAGGTGTCGGCAAAGTGCGAGTGCCGGTCGCTTTGATCCTAGTTTTCAGCAATCGATGATCAGCCTCGGTCTATTCGCTCTCAAACATCCTCGTCGTAGTACTCCGATACAGAGTGCAAAATGGCAGTTCGGTTTCGCTCCGAGAACGCGGAAAAGAGCGTATTCAAGACATTTTTTAACGCTTCCCATGCCGGCGAGTCAGTGGAAGGAGGCCGAGCGAGTTTCGCCTTAAACCGGTCTTGGAGGCGGCACTTGTCCAACACCTCGCCTTGATAACGATTGAGCGTCTTGTCATACCCTGTCCATTGCACAGGTGTGAGCTCGCCGCTCGAATCCCTTAGCACGTCCTCACCCAAGTAGAGCTCAATGCTGGCCGCAATGCCGTTCACATCGAGAGCAAGCGCACCTGACGGCCCGAGCGTCGGATAGTTCGAAAGCAATGCCAATGGCGGAAGCCGAACGATCGCGATGTTAGCGGGAAGCGAGATGGCTTCCAGCGTCCGAAAGGCTGCTGCTGCCGCAGTGTCGTTGTCGAACAGAGCGATGACGTTGTTGACGATGCCCGAGCCCGCGAATGCTTTGACTACATTGGTGAGATTTCCAACCCCACCGCCGAAGCCAGAACTTTCGAAGTCCAGGAACGAAAAGTAGTCCTGGAGGTGCGGATAAAGGAGAGTGAGGGACTCGCGCAGGATCCAAGCATCGGTCTTGCCTTCAGTGAGGACTACGGTCTTAGCTTTGGTGCTGTAGTCAGCCGCCATCGCATCAATGCCGTATTGCACTAGGTCGGTGCCCGCGTCGAAGTAGTCAGACCACACCAGATCGGTGACGTCGTAGATCAACGACTGTCCGTTCTCGCAGGCCTCGATCGCCAAACGCAGCGGCACAAACAGGTCATGCCCCGGAAATCCGTACCACTCATTTGATAGCATGTATCCAACTATAGTATCGGCATGTGGACCTTCGTACCGACCGAACTGGTTAGGCTTCAATCCGTCGGCGTGGATAGTCTTGAGACTTTCTATCCAGGTGCGCGTCGTCAGGCTCGACAGAATCTCCGCAATCTTGCAGTAGTGTTGCGCCATGCGAGCATCGGTTTCGGTATCGCCGTGGAGGTATTTCTCCATTGAAGCGAGCGTGCTCTGGTGCTCACGTTTGATCCATTCTTCGAATGCCGACTCAACCGGTTCCCGGCGATAGCCAAGTACGTCTAGGCGATCACGTATGATCGCGATAGAGGTCCGGTAATAAACAAGCTCAAGTTCCTCGTCTTCCTCCAGTGACTCACGATAGTGGGCAAGCGGAACTGGAAGCGTATCGACGTTCGGCCGCTCGATAACCTTGTCAGCTGGCCTGAACAGGGAGATCAAGTTGAGATCGATATCATTCTTGCAGGCACCGACAAAGAGGTCGTCTAGCCAGCACTGCGCGTAAGAACCCATGTCAGTTGCAATCGGAAGCCATGGCAGAGCCGTCATGGTACGTCAGTTGACAATGCGCTTGTGCTGCTCAGCAGCGACAATATATGCCCGAAAGATTCGGTCAATTCATGTCAAAACGACTTGGTTTACTGACAGGAATTGCCCGAAATCTGTGACATTAATTGCCTGCATGACCAACACTGGGCTAAAGGCATAGGAATATTCGGACCGATCCTCGGCCTGATCTTTCTGAGTTTCGCCGGCGCGTTGCCGAAACCCTACAACCTGTTCACCGGCACGCTGCTCAAGGAACTGCTGACGAAGGTTTCCGAGATTCCGGCCACGGTCGATTTCGACGTCTGCGGTCGCGTCTACGAATACTTCGTCGGCGAGTTTGCGCGCACCGAGGGGCAGAAAGGCGGCGAGTTCTACACGCCGCGCAGGAGGCAAAAGCCAAGAAAGCAACCAAGATCTGAGGCATACTGCGCCGCCAAAAGGGCGGCTCACGATTCAGTGAAGATCCCGGCTCAAAGTTCGGCGGAAAATCAACAAGCAAGGCTGTACCGACGGGAGATGCGTGAGTAACGAGCCTGCGATATTGCCCGTTGACGATCATCACGCGCTGCTCTCCGCGCTGCGCTGGAAGCGTCGTGCCGCACTGTGGAGCGGAGCGATCTTGGTGGCGCTCGCTGCCATCGTTTTTGCTAAAGGCAGCGACCTTTGCTACGGATTGTTCAAACAGCTCCTGGCGCACTCACGGTGGTGGCCCGTGGTAGTGACGCCTCTTGGGTTCGCAGTCCTTGCCTGGCTGACGGAAGGCGCGTTTCGAGCAACGCGTGGCAGCGGCATTCCGCAGGTCATCGCGGCCGTAGATCGCGAAGACGATGCACCATTTCGCGAGCGCCTCCTGGCATTGCCCGTGGCCCTGGGGAAACTCGTCCTCACATTGTTCGCCATGCTGGTCGGTGCGTCAGTCGGTCGCGAGGGACCCACCGTTCATGTCGGCGCAGGCCTGATGGTGTGGCTCGCGCAACGATTCGGATTCCGCGATACGACTTCGATTTCGCGATTTGCGTTGGCGGGTGGCGCTGCGGGCATCGCGGCCGCATTCAACACACCTCTTGCCGGAGTGATGTTTGCGATCGAAGAACTGGCCGGTGCGTACGAACAGCGGTTCAGCGGTGCTCTGTTGACTGCGGTCATGATCGGCGGCGTGGTATCGCTCGGTCTGGTCGGTGATTACGCTTACTTTGGAAAGATGGCCACGTCGCTTCCGTTGGGCGAGAGCTGGCTTGCAGTGCTCGCGACCGGTGTCGTTGGTGGTTTCGCGGGCGGTCTTTTCGCTCGCGCGATCCTGATTGCTTCGAGCGGACTACCCGGCGTGCTTGGGAAGTTCAAACGGCTATCTCCACCGGCATTTGCCGCAGTTTGCGGCCTGATGCTCGCCTTGATTGGACTGAGCAGCGGCGATGCGGTGTATGGCACTGGCTATGAGCAAGCGCGTGAGATCATTGCCGGCGGACACGCCATCACGCCTTGGTTCGGTATCGACAAGTGGTTCGCCAACACCGTGTCATATGCAGCGGGAATTCCCGGCGGCATCTTCTCTCCTGCGCTCGCAGTGGGCGCAGGTCTCGGTGCCAATCTCGCGCCGTGGTTGCCGCATACCCCGGCGACCGCCGTCATCTTGCTCGGCATGGCCGCGTATCTCGCCGGAGTCACGCAAGCGCCGCTCACTTCCGCGGTGATCTCGATGGAATTGACCGACAACCATGATTTCGTATTACCGATCATGGCCGCCTGCCTGCTTGGGCGCACTTTCTCGTCGCTGGTCTGCAAGACGCCGATATATCGCGCATTCGCACAGCAGCTGCTTAAGGAACGCGAAGCCCAAGTCACGGCAAATGACAATCCAACCTAGAAATTCCCGCCAGTGGGTTGCATCGTTGGCGGCAACATCGATACGGTTGACCACCTTTTCGAACGACGCCTTGGAAGCGCTTTCTTGAATATAAAAGAAGAGCCCGCGACCGCGGGCTCTTCAACGTCAGCGCGGACGTGGTTCAGTCATCATCGTCGTGATGCTCTTCATGATCGCGCAGGTGCTTGTAGTGCGCGATCACGTATTCGTGCCGGGTGTACGGGCGGTCGGTATCGAGTTCGATCGGAACACCGCCGCTTCGCACGTACGTGCGCTCCTCCGGCGGCAGCGCCGTACCTGAGCGCCAGGTGCTGCCGGTACGCCAGTAATACGTCTTGCTGTCCGGCGCGAAATAGATGTCGTGATCGCCGTAAAAGATGTACTGATGCTTGGTGGTGGTCGTGGTGGTGGTCGTCGACCCGTCGGCGGCAACGGTGCGTTCCGTCGTGGTCGTCTGTGTGGTCGGCGCGGCGTCGCGATAATGAGCGACGACATATTCGTGGCGCGTGTACGGCAGCGCCGTGTCAAGTTCGATATCGACACCGCGAGACGCGACGTACGCACGGTCTTCGGGAGGCAAGACCGGTCCGGACTGCCAGCTGCCGTTACTCATCCAATAGTACGTATTGGTCTCCGGAGCAAAGTAAATGTCGTGATCGCGGTAGTAAATGAAATGGTGCTTGCCGATCGTTACGCCGTGCTCTTCCGAGAGCGCAGGTTGCGCAGCCGCGGCGATGGCGATCGCCAAGGCGGCACTCTTGATGAGGTGATTGCGATGGATCTTCATGACAGTCCTCCTTCGGATCAGGTCGGCCCGGTTCACGCGAGTGCTGGCCGGCTTGGGGCAGACCCTACACCGTGGCGATGAACCCAAAATAAACTCGCACGCACCGCTTTCTGGCGCGGCAGCCGCACTTCCGACACTTGAGCGGTGTGGGCAAGATTGCCACCATGGCCGGCACCGCAATCAGCGACCGCGCCCATGCCACGCCGAGTTTCATCGAAGCCAGTTGTGCGCAATCGCGCGGCGAAATCGCATGCCATCGTCATGCTCGGCTATCGCGACGCGCAGATCCTCGACATCACGGGGCCGCTGGAAGTGTTCTCGCGCACGTCGCGCTGGTTGCGCGACAAAGGTCTGCATCGCGGCGATGCGTACACGATCGAGCTCGTCGCGGAGCGGGACGGTCCGATCGTCACGTCGTCGGGATTGCAGCTCTTTGCGACGCGCCCGTATCGGCGCGTTGCCAAGGCCGACACGTTGCTGATCGCCGGCGGCATCGGTTGCCGTGAGGCCATGGCGGATCGTGCGCTGTTGCAGTGGCTGCGCGATTTTGCCCCGAAGGCATCGCGCGTCGGCTCCGTATGCACCGGTTCGCTGATCCTCGCGCGCGCTGGATTGCTCGAAAATCGCCCGGCGACGACGCATTGGGGCTATGTCGGCGAGCTGCGCCGAGTCAGCCCCTCGACCGACGTGCAGCCGGATGCCATCTATGTGCGCGACGGCAACATCTACACATCGGCAGGAGTCACCGCGGGAATCGACATGGCGCTCGCGATGGTGGAAGAGGACTGGGGCCAGCCGATCGCACTCGCCGTTGCGCAGGAGCTCGTGATGTTTCTCAAACGCCCGGGCGGGCAATCGCAGTTCAGCAGCCATCTGGCCGCGCAGTTCTGCGAGGACGACAAGCTGCGCGAGCTGCAGCTGTGGATTCTGGCCCATCTCGAGAGCGATCTTTCGATCGCGATCCTCGCCGAGCGCGCGGCGATGAGCGAACGCAATTTCGCGCGCCGGTTCGCGGAAAGTCTTGGCACGACGCCCGCGCGTTACGTCGCCAGTGCGCGTTTCGACGCGGCGCGGCGCAAGCTCGAGGAAGGCGATCTGCGCATTTCGCAAGTTGCGCAGCACTGCGGCTTCGGCAGCGCGGAGTCGTTGCGGCGCACGTTCGTGGCGGAGCTCGGCGTGTCGCCGCGCGACTACCGCGAGCGTTTTCGCAGCACGCGGCAGGGATGAAGCATTGGCAGGATTCGTGGGGTGATTGGCATTTGCGCTGCACGCGGATTGCCTAGCATTTCTCACTCCATTCTGCGCGGAGACGCCGCCATGAAGTCACTGCCATTCGCTGTCGCGCTTGCATTGTTTCCATTCGGCGCCGGCGCCGCCGAAACGGCCGCGACGCTGCCGAAAGACGCCTCGGTCAAAGTGGCCATCGTGCTGAGCGAGCGTGCGACGATGATCGACTTCGCCGGTCCGTGGGAAGTGTTCCAGGACGTCATGCTGTACGACCGCGACGGCAACATGATCATGCCGTTCGAGCTCTACACGGTGGCGCCGTCGAAAGCGCCGATCCATACCTCGGGCGGCGGCCGCAACGGCATGACCGTCACTCCGGATTACAGCTTCGCCGACGCGCCCGCGCCCGACATCGTTGTGATCGGCGCGCAATCCGGCGGCGACGGCTTGAGCGAGTGGCTGCAGAAGATGCATGCCGACAACAAGCTCGTCATGTCGGTCTGCACGGGCGCGTTCAAGCTCGCCAAAGCGGGCCTGCTCGACGGCAAGCAGGCGACGACGCATCACTGGTATTTCGGCAACTTCGAGCAGCAGTTCCCCAACGTCAAGCTCGTGCATCAAGTGCGCTACGTACAGGCCGACCCGACAACGTTTACCGCAGGCGGGCTCACGTCCGGCGTGGACCTCGCGCTGCACGTCGTCGCCGAACGCTTCGGCCAGGACGTCGCGCAGAACACCGCGGACTACATGGAGTACACGGGAACCGCGTGGAAGACCAAAGAGCTCGCGGCCGAGTTTCCGACGCCGGTAACGCGGCAGGACTGGAGCGGGAAACTGCGGTCGGGTTCAGCACTCGTCGTGCATATGGTCACGTACGGCGCGAGCCCGAAGTTCAGCGCGGACATCCCGGCGCAAAAAGCCTCGGGCATTCCCGCAACGTTGGATGCGCACGACGGCAGCGTAACGCTCGCATTCGATATCCCTGGTCATCGCGCCACATTCGCTGGCAAGCCGAACGCCGATGAGACGACGATTGCCGGCACATTCACCCAGGACGGCAATGCGCAGCCGTTGACGCTGACCGTGCAGAACCGCAAATCGCAATAAGACAGGTCCTGCACGCCGCCGATCGATTTGCGCCGTGGGCACCCGATCACGGTGCCGATTTCAGGGTTCCCGCCGCGTACCGGGGCAGGAACTGCTTCTCGACCGCGTCGGCCAGTTGTTCCGGCGGCAACAGTCCTTGCTCGAGAATGAAATCGTTCAGCGCCTTCAGGTCGAACTTTTTGCCGGCGACGATCTCGACGTGTTCGCGCAATTGCAGCAGGTGCGCATACCCGTAAAAGTAGGCATTGGCCTGGCCCGGTGAGCGGAACGTGAAGCGGTCGAGCTCCTCCTTGGCGAACGCTTCGGACAAGCCGACATCGTTGATCAGAATTTCGTGCGCGCGCGTGTAGCTGATCTCGCCGAGATTGAGCAGCGGGTCGAGCATCGCGCGCGCGGCGCGTTGCAGGCGCAGCTGCAGCGCGATCATCTGTCCGCCGGCCGGTTCGTACGGCACCATCATGAATTCGGCATACAGCGCCCAGCCCTCGACGTTGACGCTGTTGAACGCAAACAACGAGCGCGCCAGCGATACGCCGTGTTCGACCATCGCGGAAAATTGCAGTTCGTGGCCGGGCCGCCCCTCGTGTGCGGTGAGCGTCCATGCGCAGGCTTCGCAGGTGAAATCGTCGTACGCCGAACTCTCGTCGCCGGACTTGCCCGGATTGCCGAGCGGGAGGATGAAGCTGCCGCGCTCGCCATGATTGTTCAACAATGGCGGCGGCATCATGTGCGGTGCGGGTTGCTGCGCCGTCTCCGCTTCGGAGGCCAGGCGCATGATCATCTCTCGCTGCGGCAGACTGACGATGTTGTGCTCACGGATGATGGCTTCGATCTTGCCAATCACGCCGTGGTAGTACGACTCGATCGAATCTTTGTCGAGTTGCTTGCTTTTCAGCGCCTTGAGCACGTCACGATAATCGGTGGCACTGCTGCCGATCGTTTTTGCGACGGTCGGCGCGAGCACCTGCATCTGCGCACGCGTCTCGACGAACTCGAGTTGCGCCCGGCGCACCAGCTCGTGCGGATCGATGTCGATGCCGACATTTTTCAGGTTGTTCGCGTACAGCTCCGGCGGCAGGCGGAAGTCGGCGCGGGCGTGCGGCAAGACCGTCGATCTGACCCAGGCGTCGTGATCCTGCAATTGTTTTTTCAGTTGCTCGAGTGCGGCGTCGGCGCCGTCGATCTTGTACTTGGCGTACAGCTGGCGCACGCCGTCGGCGTAGCGCGCGGTGTTCGCCAAATGCTGGTCCACTTCGTCCTTGAACGGACCGAGCAACTGTTTGTCGCCGAGCTTTTCCTCGAAACGCGCTTCGGCCAGTTTCGTCAACGGCGTACAGCCTGCGGCCAAGCCGACGTAGCAATTCAGGCGTGCGAGCGCTTTGCCGCGGCGTTCAGGCGCGATCTGGTCTTGCAGCAGCAGGAACTCGCCCTGGAAGATCAACTCGCCGACATCGCGGTACGGCAACAGGTATTTTTCGTCGAGCTTGCTGGTTTCGATGCGGCGGTCGGCAGACTTGATCAGGATGACGAGATCCTGTCTTACGTTCGCATCCGTTTCGGCGTCGAGTTTTCTTTGCAGCTCGCTGCGCGCGGTCTGCAGTGCGGCGCGTTGGCGTTGCTCGACGCCGGGGTTCAGGTCCGCGGTTTTGTCGTCGTAGTCCGCAAGGCCGACGTAAGAAGCAAACTCGGGCGCGAATTGCGCAATCGCCTTGAGCAGTGCCTGTGCATCCTCGTTGCTTTTTGTAACCCAGGTCTGCGGCGCTTGCATCGTCGTCGACGCGGGCATATCCGTGGCCATCGCCGCACCGGTTGCGAGGGCGGAGCAGGCCGTGACGAGCAGCAGTTGTTTGAACATGCGAATCCGTCCTGACTGATGTTTGACAGAGCGTCAGTGTAAGGGCAAACGCGGCCCGCGCATCGCCAACCGGCGCGGTCGATCGTTGGCGCCGTTCGGCCGAACTGTCAACCATGACAGTGGACGATTGCGCGCGCGCGGGGTACATGGAATGCACTCGGCCGGGCTGTCTGCGCGGACGAGGCCGCGTCAGCCACTGGGGAGGCCATGCCGCACACGTTGACCTGCAAACGAGCGCACGTCTTGGCGTTTGCGCTCGCGCAGCTCGTCGCCGGGCAAGCGGACGCGCAGTCCGCGCCAGCGAGCGCTGCGCCGAGTGCGCTGAAAAGTCTGAGCCTGGAAGATCTTATGGATGTCGAAGTGACTTCGGTATCCAGGCACCCGGAAAAGCTCGCGCACACGGCGTCCGCGATTCAGGTCATTTCGGCAGAGGACATTCGGCGCTCCGGTGCAACGAGCATCGCCGAAGCGTTGCGGCTCGCCGACAATCTCGATGTCGCGCAGCAAAGCGCCCACGACTGGGCCATCACGGCGCGCGGCTTCAATACGTCCCTCGCCAACAAGCTGCTGGTCCTCATGGACGGCCGCACCGTCTACACGCCGCTGTTCTCCGGCGTGTTCTGGGACGTGCAGAACTATCCGCTCGAGGACATCGACCGCATCGAGGTCATCAGTGGTCCCGGCGGCGCGCTGTGGGGCGCCAATGCGGTCAATGGTGTCATCAACATCATCACCAAGAGTGCGAAGGAAACCCAGGGGGCGTATCTGGAATCCGGCGGCGGTACGCAACTGCGCGGCTTCGCTGGCGCACGCTTAGGCACGGCCGTTGCGCCGGACGTCTTTGTGCGTGTGTACGCCCAGTATTTCGACCGCGCCGACGAAACCCTGGCCAACGGTGCCGACGCCGGCGATGCCTGGCATCAGAGTCGCGCCGGGTTTCGTCTCGATGCGAACACCTCGGCGCAGAACCTGCTCACCGTGCAGGGCGATTACTACGTCGGCGATGAGGACGCGTTGTCGGCGGGCGTCGCCCAGGTCCATGGCGGCAATCTGCTCGGCCGCTGGTCGCACCTGCTGTCCGAAAGTTCCGATGTGGTCGTGCAGTTCTATTACGACCGTACGCATCTGACCGACCCCGTGCGTGCACTGGTTCTCGGTTCGACGTTGTTGGCGCCTCCGGGACTGCTGCGCGATGATCTGGATACCTACGATATCGATTTTCAGTACCGCTTCGCGGCCAACGAGCGCAACAATATTCAGTGGGGCGCCGCTTATCGGTTCACCCATGACGCCGTCGCGAACGCCCCCGGCCTCGGCTTCGTGCCGGCCGTGCTCGAACACAATCTATATAGCGCGTATGCGCAAGATGAGATGCGTCTGCGCGACGCGCTGTATCTGACGCTCGGCACCAAGATCGAACACAACGATTACACCGGTTTCGAAATCGAACCGAGTGCGCGGCTGCGCTGGGACCTGGCTGAGGCGCAGACGCTCTGGGCGGCAATATCGCGCGCCGTGCGCACACCGTCGCGCATCGATCGCGATCTGCTCGAACCGGCACCGCCGTACTCGCCGCTCGTGCTGCGCGGCTCGAGCGACTTCATTTCCGAGACGCTGATCGCCTACGAACTCGGCTACCGCGCGCAAATGGGACCGCGGCTGGCCGTCTCGGTCGCCGCGTTTTATAACGATTACGATCATGTGCGCAGTCTTGGCATTACGCCGTCGACGCTGATCCCGTTCGTTTTTCAGAACAATCTCGAGGGCGCGACCCACGGCATCGAACTCAGTGCCGATTATCAGGTGCTGGATGGGTGGCGCCTGCACATCGGCTATGACCCGCTGCGCGAGGCCTTGCGTGTAAAGCCCGGGCAGGTCGATCTCAACGCCGCGCACAATGAAACCGCTGATCCGCGGCAGCGCTTCGCGGTGCGCTCGTCGATGGACCTGCCGGCGCGGATCGAATTGGATGCGGCGTTGCGCTGGGTCGACGATCGCTCGCTCAATAGCGGGCCGCAGCTCGGCACCGTGCCGAGCTACTGGGAGATGGACCTGCGTTTGGGCTGGCATCCGCGCGAGCGCATCTCGCTTTCGATCACCGGTCAGAACCTTCTGCACAACCATCATGCTGAATACGGGTTTCCGGGCCCCGGGCAGGTGCAGATCGAACGCAGTGTCTACGGCAAGATCACGTGGCAGTTCTGAAACCTCGTGCCGGATTTCCGCAGGCCGTGTCGCGCCGCGTTGCGATGCGACGGGCGACGCGATTGCCGTGATGCGGATCGGAAAATGGCGCCGCTGGTTATGCATCGGCCTTTTGCTGACGGGCCTGGCGCCCGGTTTCACGTCGGCGACGGCGGCTCGCGAATATCAGATCAAAGCCGTGTTCCTGTTCAATTTCACGCAATTCGTGGTCTGGCCGCCGGAACAATTCGCGGATGACCACGCGCCCCTGGTCATTGGCATACTCGGCAGCGACCCGTACGGGAATTATCTCGATGAAACGGTGCGCGGAGAAAAAGTCGGCGGCCGTGCCCTCGTCGTCGAGCGCTACCGCAGTGTCGACGACATCGCCGCCTGCCAGGTGCTGTTCATCAGCAGCTCGGAGGCGCGGCGGTTTCAGGACATCTTCGCACGCCTTCGGCAACGTCCTGTGCTGACGGTCACCGACGCCGGCGATGCCGGCCAAGCCGGCGGCATCATTCGGTTCGTCACCGAGAACAATCATGTGCGATTGCAAATCGACGTGCGCGCGGCGAAAGCGGCTGGCCTGACGATCAGTTCCAAGCTGCTGCGCGCCGCGGACATCATCGGCGGCGACGGAGAGTAGCGATGCTTGCCTTTCGCGATCGGCCGATCCGCCAGAAGCTGATGATCAGTCTGCTGCTGACCAGTTTGGCCGTGATGCTGTTGATGGAGGGAGCCTATTTCATCTACGGCTTTCTCGCGCTGCGCAACAGCATTGCGCAGCAAGTAGAGATGCTCGCCAAAATCACGGCTGCGAACTCGACAGCCGTGCTCGCGTTCGACAACCCGCAGGACGCCGAAGAAATCCTGCTGGCGCTCAGCGCTGAGCCTGCGATCGTTGCCGCGGCCATCTACAATCGCGAAGGCCGGCTGTTCTCGCGTTATCCGCGCGCATTGCCGACACAGGAATTTCCGGCCGGCCCCGCGGCCGACGGTTACGTTTTCCAACAAACGCAGTTGACCGGATTCCAGCCGATATCGGAGCACGAGCGTCGCGTCGGCACGTTGTATCTGCGTTTCGACATGAGTGGCGCGATCGACCAATGGCGCCGGGCTTCGCTGCGCGCCGGAGTCACGGTCATCGTCCTGGGCCTGCTGGTCGCCTATCTGCTTTCTCGCCTTCTGCAGCAGCAGATTTCGCGGCCGATTCGCGAACTCGCCCAGACCGCCGCGCGCATTTCCTGCAATCCGGATTTTTCGCTGCGCGCCAAGTCCTATGGCCGCGACGAAATCGGTCGTCTGACCGAAGGATTCAACACAATGCTCGCCGCGATCGAGGAACGCGAAGCGGCGCTGCTGGAAGCCAAAGCCGGTCTCGAGCACAAAGTCCGCGAGCGCACGCGGGAACTGCAGGCCGCCAAGGACAAAGCCGAGTCCAGCGACCGGCTCAAGTCCGAGTTTCTCGCCAACATGAGCCATGAATTGCGCACACCGCTCAACGCGATCATCGGCTTCACCGGAACGATGTTGATGCGATTGCCCGGTCCGCTCACCGGCGATCAGGACAAACAGCTGCGAACGATTCAAAACAGCGCGCGCCATCTGCTGTCGCTGATCAACGATCTGCTCGATGTGGCGAAAATCGAGTCGGGAAAAATCGAGCTCAAGTTCGAGGCGATCTCGTGTGCCGCGCTCGTCGAAGAGGTGGCCGGAGCGTTGCGCCCGCTGGCCGAGCGGAAAAACCTGCCGTTGAAAACTTCGATCCCGGCCGCCGACATCGTCATCCAGACCGATCGGCGAGCTCTGAGCCAGATCGTCATCAACCTGACCAACAATGCGATCAAATACACCGACGGCGGAGAAGTGGCGGTCGGTCTGCGCCAACGCCAGGACGAAGACGGCAGCGCGTTCACTGAATTCGTGATCAGCGACACCGGTTGCGGGATCCGCCCGGAAGATCAGGCCAGGCTGTTCCAGGCTTTTTCGCAGGTCGACTCTTCCTCGACGCGCCGCCATGAAGGTACCGGTCTGGGCCTGCACCTGTCGCAGAAGCTCGCCGAGCTGCTCGGCGCGAAGATCACGTTCCACAGCGAATTCGGCAAAGGCAGCATATTCACGCTGCGCATCCCCGGTAGTGGCTCACGGCACGCGTGACGTTCGTGGCCGCCCGACAAGCCCGGTACGACGGCTCCAGCTATCCACTGTCAGTGTTTACAGTTTCCGCGGCCGAACACAAAGGATTCCAATAGCGTACGGGCAAGGCTGATCGACGGCGGGGCGCGGTGGCACAAATTCTAGTCATTGAAGACAACCCTGCCAATCTCGAACTCATGGCGTATCTGCTCGTGTCGTTCGGGCACGTCGTCGCCACGGCAGACCATGGCGAATCCGGGATCGCGGCGGCGCGGCGGCAGCGCCCCGATCTCATCGTCTGCGATGTGCAGCTGCCGGGACTCGACGGTTACGCAGTCGTGCGCGCTCTCAAACAAGAGCCGTCGCTGAGCGCGATTCCGGTCGTCGCGGTAACCGCCCTGGCGATGGTCGGCGATCGCGAGAAGGGACTCGCGATCGGTTTTGACGGCTATATCGCCAAACCGATCGATCCGGAACGTTTCGTCGGACAAATCGAGCGCTTTCTCAGCGCCGAGCAACGCGGATCGGCGCCCTGCCAGTCCGCAGAGGCGGCTGCTGCACCGGCCGCGCCGCGCGCAAAGACCTGCGGCAGCGTACTCGTCGTCGATGATTCGCCGACCAATCGCGAGCTGATCCAGCAGACGCTGACACCGTTCGGTTACGACGTGCGTCTGGCATCGACGGTCGCCGCCGGCTTTGAGCTGGCCGTCACCGATATACCGGATCTGGTCCTGTCGGACCTGCATATGCCGGACGAGGATGGCTTCGACCTGATTCGTCGCCTGCGCGCGGACCCGCGCCTGACGAATCTGCCGGTGATCCTCGTCAGCTCTTCGCTGTGGGGCGTCCGCGATCGCGAAACCGCGGCCGCCCTCGGCGTCATGCGCTTCCTGTTCCGTCCACTCGAGCCGCAGGCACTGATCGACGAAGTCTCGCGTTGCCTTGCTTCCGTCATGGAGACCGCGCATGGCGACGATTCTCGTCGTTGACGATCGCGCGGCCAACGTGGAGTTCCTCGCGACGCTGCTCGGCTACGTCGGTCACGACGTGCTGCAGGCGGCGGACGGCGCCGACGCGCTCGAGATCATGCGCGGTCAGTTGCCGGACCTCGTCATCTCCGATGTGCTGATGCCGAAGATGGGCGGCATCGAACTCGCCGATCGCATGCATGGCAATCCGATGACGGCGAACATTCCGATTATTTTCTACACGGCAACCTATCGCGCGACCCAGGCCCGCACGCTGGCCGATGCGTGCCAGGTCGCCGCGGTGCTCGTCAAGCCGGCCGAACCACAAGCGATTCTGGATGCGGTGGCGGCGGCTCTCGGCATGGAACCTGCGCCCGCATTGATTCCGCAGACGGTCACGACGTACCCGAGCTTCCTCAGCGCCAAGCTGCCGGAATCACTGCGCGAACTGGCCGATCTGCAGAACAATTTGCGCCGCGCGCTCGACGGTACGATCGAACGTGCCGGGCTGGATGCGGACGAGACGAGCCAAGCGGAAGTCGCGCAGCGCTCATTCCATGATTTGAGCTTGCGCCTGACGCGGCTGCTCGAACTGGAATTGAAGCTGTCATCCGAGCGCAATCCCGACGAAATTCTCGTGCTTTTCTGTCGTGCCGCCCAGGAGGTCATGAACTGCGAATTCGCCGTGGCGGGAATGCTCGCGGTCGATGGCAACACGTTGCGGCACTTCGGCGCGAGTGGCCTCGATGACACCACGCAAACCCTTTTTGCAGCACTCGACTCGCGCGCCGGCGTACTCGGCGACGTCGTGGCTTCCGGCAGGCCGCTGCGCGTGCAGACCGCCGCGACGACACTCGACTTGCCGGCGTTCCATCCGCGCGTCAACGCGTTGCTCGCGGTGCCGATGCCGGTGCTCACGGTGTTTCCGCTCTCGGGCTGGATCTATTTCGCCGGCAGACGCAACGCCGATGCGTTCGATGCCAAAGACGAACAGTTCGCCGTCACGCTCGCCGCACAGCTGGCGCTGGCTTACGGCAATCTCATGCTGTACGAGGAAATCCAGCAACGTGCGGCGATGCTCGAGATCGAAGTCGCCGAGCGCCGGCGGGCGCAGGAGGAACTGGCGTATCGCATGACCCATGATCAGACCACGGGTTTGCCGCGCCTCGTGCTGATCGAAGAATATCTGCAAGCGGCGATGCTCGGCGCGTCGGCGCGAGGCCGCCGCATCATCGTGCTGTACGCGGACATCGATCGCTTCCATATCATCAACGAAACGCGTGGCCGCAGCACGGGCGATCACGTCTTGCGTACCGTTGCCCGGCGTCTGAGCACGATGATCGGCGCGCGCGGCAGCATTGCCCACGTCGCCGGCGACGAATTTGCCGCCGTGCTGATCGACACGACCGATACGCACGATCAACTCCAAGTCGGCGAAGCGATGCGCGTCCTGCTCGAGGAACCCGTCGAGCACGGGCGCGAACTCATCTTCATTACCTGCAGCATCGGGGTGAGCTGCTATCCCGACAATGGCGTCACGCCGCAGGAACTGTTGCGCGAGGCCGAAGCGGCGATGCTGCGCGCCAAACGCGAAGGTCGCAATACGGTCAGTGCGTTTTCCAACGAGCAGAAACAGGATCTCGAAGACAAACGCTCACTCGGCATGCAGCTGCGCGATGCGATTGCCAAAAATCAGCTGTCGTTGCGCTATCAGCCGCAAGTCAACGGCCAGAACTGGCAGATCACCGGCTTCGAAGCGCTGGTGCGCTGGCATCATCCGGAACGCGGCCTGCTCGAACCGAGCCGCTTCATTCCGGTGGCCGAAGAGCTCGGTCTCATCGTCGAGATCGGCAGCTTCGTCATCGAATCGGCATGCCGGCAGATCCGCGATTGGCTGGATGCCGGCATCAGCGACTTCATCGTATCGGTCAACGTCGCCGCGTTGCAGCTGCAACGGCCCAACTTCGTCGATGTCGTTCGCGCCGCACTGGCCAAGTTCCAGATACCGCCCGGCTTCATCGAGCTGGAAATCACCGAGACCGTCATGACGCACAGCACCGAAAAAGTCGTCAGCACGATGCGCGCGCTGAAGATTCTCGGCGTGCGCATTTCGCTCGACGATTTCGGCACCGGGTACTCCAGCCTCAATTATCTGCGCAACTTTCCGACCGACCAGCTCAAGATCGACCAGGCGTTCGTGCGCGACATCACGACAGATGCGAGTTCCGCGGGAATCTGCCGCGCGATCATCTCGCTCGGTCATCAACTCGGCATGAGCGTGTTGGCGGAAGGCGTCGAAACGGCCGCACAGGTCGGCTACCTGTTGCGCAACGAATGCGACGCCTTCCAGGGCTTCTACTTCAGTCCGCCGGTGAACGCGGCAAAAGCGCTCGAAATGTTGAGTCAGCGTTACATGACGCAAGAGGAGTTGCTGCAGCCGCAGCACGAACACGCGCTGCTCCTCGTCGACGACGAGGAGAACATCCTGCGCGCCCTCACGCGGGCGCTGCGCCGCGAGGGCTATCGCATCCTTACCGCCACGGGCGCACCGGACGCCTTCGAAATCCTCGCCAAAAACGAGGTGCAGGTCATCATTTCCGACCAACGCATGCCGGGCATCAGCGGCACGGAATTTCTGAGCAAGGTGAAGGAAATGCATCCGGATACCGTACGCATCGTCCTCAGCGGATACACCGATCTGAGCGTCGTCACCGATGCCATCAATCGCGGCGCGATCTACAAATTCCTGACCAAGCCGTGGAACGACGAGGACTTGCGCGTGCAGATTCGCGAAGCCTTTCGCGTCTCCAAATCACAGGCGCGTCGAATCCAGTCGAGCGTGCAATAGTTTTTTTGCCGCGGATGCCCGCCGCGTCAAGGCCGGCGTTGGCCGCTATGGCTGAGAAACAGCACATCAAACGCCGGCGTCCAGGTCTTGCCGCCGTCCATCGACATCACGCCGGTTTCGCGCACGCCGCCTTTTTCGGCTTTCCAGGTGATGAGGTGCGGAATGTCGCGGCTTTTCGTGTGCGAGGTTCCTTCGAGCGTCAGCACGCCGTGGTCGAACGTTCCGGTGAGGAACATGTAGGCGCCGAAATTGGTCAGCCAGGTCTGCTGCCATTTCCTCGTGATCGCGTCGTAGCTCAGGAAGCTGTCGCCGACGAGGCCATCGGTCTGTTCGTAGAGCTCGTGCACGGCGCAGCCGCCGAGGATCGCATCGACATGCGTGCGTGCTTGCGACTCGCCGGGTGCGCCTTCCGGCTCGAACGTGTCCCAATCGCCGAGCCAGAAGTCGAGCTGGTGGCGCTCGGGTTCCGCGCAGCCGGGCGTGCGATGCACCGGCGGCGCTGCCTGGGCGGGCGCTTCGGCCAGCGTGACGCCCGTGCTCAAACTCACCGCAATCGAAAACAACGTGTTCAGCATCGTGTCCTCTTTCGTGCGCGCGTGGGAAGCGGATTGTGACGATCCGGCCGGAAGTTCGGCCAGACCGGAATGGGACGCATAGCGGTCGGATTCGGCCAGCCAGCCAAAATCATGTTCGGTTTGCGCGCCACGCAGCGTCCTCCTCACGCATGCCGTTGAAATTGCCATTGACCGTATTGTTTGCGCTCGCTGTGCTGGCGCGGCTCGCCATTGCGGCGCCGCCGGCCGCGGACATGACGATCACCAAGGGCCACAGCGGCAATTTCACGACCGGCGACACTGGCGACACCTACAGCCTGTTCGTGACCAATTCCGGCAACAAGTCGTCGAGCGGCACGGTGACGGTGGTGGATACGTTGCCGACCGGACTGACTGCCACCGCGATCAGCGGCACCGGCTGGACTTGCACGCTCGGCAACCTGACCTGCACGCGCAGCGACCCGCTCGCGGCCAGTACCAGCTATGCGGCCATCGTGGTAACGGTGAACGTCGCCAACAATGCGCCGGCCAGCGTGGTCAATACCGCGAGCGTTTCCGGCGGCGGCGAGACGAATACGGGAAACGATGGCGCCAGCGACCCGACCACGATCAACCAGAAAGCGCCGGACCTGTCGATCGATGTGTTTCATAGCGGCACCTGGACCGAGGGCGACGTCGGCAAGACCTACAACCTGCGCGTCGACAATTCCAATATCTACGGCGCGTCCACCGATGGCACCACGGTGACCGTGGTCGACAGCTTGCCCGCAGGTCTCACCGCGACGGCGATAGCCGGGCCCGGCTGGACCTGCGTGCTCGCCACATTGACCTGCACGCGTTCGGACGTGCTGGCCAATTTCACCACCTATCCGTGGATCACCGTGACCGTGAACGTGGCGAAGAATGCGCCCACGCCGCTCACCAACTCGGCGACCGTGTCCGGCGGCGGCGACACCAACCCTGCCAACAACAGCTGGGGCGACGCGACCGACATCGTGCAGAAGCCGGATTTGACGCTCACCAAGTCGCATGCCGGGATCTGGAATCTCGGCGCAGTCGG
>Ga0207639_10001038_pt1 | contig 18865 bp, 12 predicted proteins | sample KBSCornC32_FD_184299 | JGI IMG/M metagenome (GOLD analysis project Ga0207639, IMG submission 184299) | Corn rhizosphere microbial communities from Kellogg Biological Station, Michigan, USA - KBS Corn C3-2 (SPAdes) (version 2) | ecosystem: Host-associated > Plants > Roots > Rhizosphere > Soil ...
CAGCGCATGACCGCACGCACCGTGCACCGCGGACCGGACGATGCCGGCACGCTGATCGAGCCCGCCCGCGGCGTGCACCTGGGTTTCCAGCGCCTCGCAATCCTCGACATCGCGGGCGGCAAGCAGCCGATGACGACCACGGACGGCGCGCTGACCGTGATCTTCAACGGCCAGATCTACAATTTCCGCGAACTGCGCGCGCAGCTCACGGCGCTCGGCGCGCAATTCGTCACCGACCATTCCGACACCGAAGTGCTGCTGCACGGTTGGCGCCAGTGGGGCAAGCAGCTGCCGGAGCGGCTCAACGGCATGTGGGCGTTCGCGATCTACGACCGGCGCACGCACACGGCGTTTTTCTCGCGCGATCGGTTCGGCAAGAAGCCGCTGTACTATTTCGCCGGCCCGGACGTGTTCGCGTTCGCCTCGGAGCTGACCGCGCTGCGCGCGCATCCGGCGGTACCCGCGGCGCTGAGCGAGCGCGCACTGCGCAAGTATTTCGCGCACGGCTACGTGCCAGCGCCGCTGACGTTCCTGGAAAATGTATACAAGCTGCCGGCCGGGCATTCATTGACCCTCGAGCTGGCCACGCTGCAGCATCGTGTCGAACGCTACTGGCAGTACGTCGCCGAACCCGAACCGCGCGACGACGCGGGGGCCGAGGCGGAATGGATCGAACAGTTCCGCGCCACGCTCGACGCAGCCGTGCAGCGGCGCCTGGTGGCCGACGTGCCGGTCGGCTGCTTCCTGTCGGGCGGCATCGATTCGTCGGTGGTCACCGCGCTGGCGATGCGCCACGGCGGCCAGCAGCGCATCAAGGCGTTCTCGATCGGCTTCGAGGAAGCCAGCTTCGACGAGACGCGCTACGCGCGCCTGGTCGCCGCGCACGTCGGCGCCGATCACCAGGTCGAGACGCTGTCCGTGCAGCGCGCGCTCGACATCCTGCCGGACCTCGCGGCGCGCCTGGACGAGCCGCTCGCGGATTCCTCGATCCTGCCCACCTACCTGCTGTGCCAGCATGCGCGCAAACAGGTCACGGTGGCGCTCGGCGGCGACGGCGCGGACGAACTGCTGGCGGGCTACGATCCGTTCCGCGCGCTGCGTTACGCGCGCTGCTACGAGAAGCTGATGCCGAAGCCGCTGCATCGCGGCGTGTCGATGGCGATCGCGCGCCTGCCCGTGTCGCACCGCTACATGAGCCTGGATTTCCGCCTCAAGCGCACGCTGCGCGGGCTGGATCATCCGGCGCACCTGTGGCTGCCGGTGTGGATGGCGCCGCTGGCGCCAAGCGAACTCGAAGCGCTGTTTCGCGCACCCATCGACCTGGACGACGTCTACAGCGAGGCGATCGAGGCCTGGGACGGCTGCGCGAGCCCCGACCTGGTCGAGCGCACGATCGCGTTCTACATCCGCCTGTACCTGCAGGATGACATCCTGGTCAAGGTCGATCGCGCCAGCATGCTGCATTCGCTCGAGGTACGCGCGCCGTTTCTCGACATCGAGCTGGTGGATTTCCTGCGCCGCCTGCCGGCGCGCATGAAGTTGCGCGGCGGCACCAGCAAGTGGATCCTGCGGCGCAGCGCCGCAACGCTGTTGCCTGAGCAGGTGCTCACGCGCAGCAAGCAGGGCTTCGCCGTGCCGATCGGACAATGGCTGCGCGACGACCGCCTGCCGCCGGTGCCGGCGCTGCGCAACGCCGACTTCTGGGCAGCCTGCACGGCCGCGCATCGCGCGGGAAAGTCCGACCAGCGCATGCCGCTGTGGGGACACTGGATCCTCGCCGCGTCGCACCTCGGCCGCGCGCCGGCGTAACGGCTACGGCCGCGCCGCGATCAGCAGGAACGACACGCCGAATGGCGGATGCAGCACGCGCGCGGACCACACGTCGAAGCGGAACACCGCGCGCAGCACGCGATTGAGCAGCGGCGAATTGAGCTGGTTCTCGTTCTGCAGCCGGCGGATGTGCAGCGCACGCACCAGCGCGCGCACGCACAGGATCGGCAGGAACAGCAGGTAGTTGAAATAGAACTTCGCCTGCGTGCGCAGGCCGGCCGCTTCGACACGCGCGCGCAACTGGCCGCCGCGATAGCGCCGCTTGTGCTGGCCGACCTCGTCCTGCAATCCCCACAGCAGCATGAACGCCGGCACCGTGATCAGCACGCGGCCGCCCGGCTTGAGCACGCGACGGATCTCGCGCAGCGCGGCGCCGTCGTCGTCGACATGCTCGATGATGTCGGTGGCGAGCACCAGGTCGAAGCTCGCGTCGTCGAACGGCAACGCGCACACGTCGCCCTGGGTGACCTTGCCGTAGCCTTTTTCGGCGCACCAGCGCACCGCTTCGGCGCTCGCATCGAGCCCTTCGCCGCGCGTGAAGCCGAGCTCGCGCAGCAGGCGCAGGTTCGTGCCGGTGCTGGTGCCGATGTCGAGGATGCGCGCATCGCGCGCCAGAGCGAAGCCCGCGATCAGCCGCCCGAACAGCCAGCGGCGCTCGGTGAACCACCAGTGCGTGGCCTCGACGTCGGCTTCGATGGCGTAGGTGGCGCTGTCCATGCGGATCGGCTGCGAATGGCGGGAAATGCTAATCTTAGTGCATCCCAGAGCCGAGACATGCAATCTGCCATGAACTGGTCGGAACCGATCACCTGCGCGCGCCCGACGGCGCTCACCTCCGGCGCGGAAGCGGAATTGCGCTGACCATGGCACACACCTACGACGCGCAATTCATGGACTACACCGCGCAATCGTCGCGCCATTCGGCGCGCACGATCGTCGCGCTGCTGCGCGCGCTGCTGCCGGCGGCGAGCGTGCTCGACGTCGGCTGCGCGCGCGGCACGTGGCTCGACGAATGGCGCAAGGCCGGCGCCGCCGACGTGTTCGGCGTGGATGGGGATTACGTCAAGCCGGAGCAGCTGATCATCCCGGTGCAGAATTTCCGCGCCGCCGACCTGTCCGGCCCGATCGACCTGGGCCGGCGTTTCGAGCTGGTGCAATCGCTGGAAGTCGCCGAGCATGTCGCGGCCGGCAGCGCGGACACGTTTGTCGACAACCTGGTCCGGCACGCGAGCGGCGCGATCCTGTTTTCCGCCGCGCCGCCCGGACAGGGCGGCGAATTCCACGTCAACGAGCAGCCGTACGACTACTGGCGCGAAAAGTTCGCGCGCCACGGCTACGAGCCCTACGACTGCGTGCGCCCGCTGATCGGCGCCGATCACGCGGTGTCGTTCTGGTATCGCTACAACGTGCTGCTGTACCTGACGCCGCAGCGCGCCGCAGCGCTCGGCGACGCGCTGCGCGCCACGCGCATCGCGCCCGGCGCGCCGATCCCCGACCTCGCGCCGCTGCCGTTCCGCCTGCGCAAGGCGGCGGTGCGCGCGCTGCCGCTGCGCGTGCAGCTGGCGCTGGCGCAGATCAAGGCGCGTCTCGGCGTGCGCGTGATGCGCTATCGCGCCCGCGCGGCGGCGCGCGCGCAACGGGGCCCGGAGTGACGCCGACCGGCGCTGCACCGCGCGATGCGGTGCAGCGCGAAACGTGGCGCAGCTTCGCGCTGTATCTGGCCATCTGTGGCGGCATGCTGCTGCTGCTTTTCATCTACTACGTGGCCAAGTCCAAGGCGTTCGCGTTCGTCGACATCGGTTCGGACACATTTTATTGCTTCTATCCGTTGCAGGTCGCTGTAAGCCACCAGTTGCAGACGCTGCACAGCGTCACCTGGTCGTTCGAGCTTGGCCTCGGTGGCTTCCTCGGCACGCTGTTCGATCCGTTCTGGCTGGTGTTCGGCTGGCTGCCGGAATCCTGGCAGCTCGCGCTGCGCGCGCCGATGTACGCGCTGCACCTGCTGATCGCCGGTGCGTTTTTCCACGCCTACCTGCGCCTGCTGCAGTTTCGGCCCGCACAGGCGATTGCCGGCGGGCTGGCCTATGCATTCTGCTCGTACGCCGTGGTGAATGCGCAATGGGAAGTGCTGCACGGCACGGAATACCTGCAGTTCGCCGTCTATCTGTATTTGTTCGAACGCTACCTGCAGGGCGGCGGCCGCTGGCCTGCCGTTGCCGCCGGCGTCGTGCTCGGTCTCGGCCATCCGCTCGGCCTGTACATGTTCGCGCTGTTCAGCGTGGTCTACCTGCTGGCGCGCCAGAGCGTGCAACGTTACGCGTCGTGGCGCGCATTGCTCGGACGCGCCTTCGCGTTCGCGGCATGGTGCGCGGTGGGGCTGGCGCTGACCGCTCCGCTGCTGCTGCCGGCGCTGTACTACTTCGTCGAAAGCCCGCGCGTGTCGGGCGGCTATTCGCAGATGCAGCACGTGATCGAAGCGCTGTTCTCGCTGCAGGATCACGTAGCGCTCAAAGCCGAGATCGGCGCGCTGCTCGGCAAGGACCTGATGGGTGCCGGCATGCATTACAGGGGCTGGGGCAACTATTTCGAAAGTCCCGGCTTCTACGTCGGACTGCTGCCGCTGATCTGCCTGCCGCAATTGTTCGGACCGCGCGCCACGCGCAACGAACGCCTGCTCGGCCTGCTCGGCCTGGCGGGCGTGGTGTTGTACGTCGTCTGGCCCGCGCTGCGCTTCGCCGTGTATGGATTCGGCCATTTCTCGTTCCGTTTCTCCACGCTGTGGATCTCCTCGCTGCTGCTGGTGATGGGGCTGGCGGGATGGCGGCGCGCCGAGCAAACGGGCGTCTGGCGCCCCGGCCTTGCCTGCGGTGCGGGCGCGGTGCTGGCAATCGCGCTCAGCACCGCATGGTTTCTGCCCCAGGTAGTCAACGTGGAGCACGTGCTGCGCGTCGCGGCGTTCACCGCGCTGTACGCCGTGCTGCTCGCCGTGCTGACGCGGCATCTGCGCACGCTCGGCGCCGCGCTGCTGGTCGGCGCCTGCGCCGTGGAGCTGTTGCTGTTCGCGGTAGCGCCGTTCATGGTGCGCGATGCGGTCGGCGCGGACGGCGCCAGTTCACAGGGGCGCTACGACGACGGCGCCGCAGCTGCACTCGAGAGGGCGCGCGCGGACGACGCGAGCGGCGCGTTTTTCCGCATCGAGAAGACCTTCGATTCGGTGTTCCTCGACGACGCGCTCGTGCAGCACTATCGCGGCACGCAGTCGTACTACTTCCACGCCACGCCGATCACGCGCTTCGTCGACGGCATGGAACTGCCGCGCGGCACGCCGTCGCCGAACTACATCGGCCTGATGACCGCGCGCCGGGACGTGACCGATCTGGTCGGCGTGAAATACGTGCTGACCCGCGACCGCGCACTGGACCAGACGCGCGACATGACCTACCTGGGCCGCAGCGGAACGATCGACGTGTACCGCAACGAGAGCGCGCATGCATTCGGCACGCTGCATGACGCGATCGAGGACGAAGGCGCCGCGAACGCGTTGCCCGTGCCGCAGCGCGACCGCTTCTTGCTGTCCAACGTCGTGGTGCTGAATGCGCCGGCCGTGCGCGAACGGCTCGCCGCGCTCAACCGCGGCAGCGCAGCGCAGCCGGGCGTGGCTGCCTCGGCCAACATCCGCCTGCTGCGCGACGATCGGCTCGAAGGCGATGTCGGCACGCCGGTCGCGAAGCTGCTGCTGCTCGCCATGCCGTACGACCGCGGCTGGCACCTGCAGCTCGATGGCGCGCCGGTCGAGGTGTTTGAAGCAGATTACGGCCTGGCCGCCGCGCTGATCCCGGCCGGACAGCACCGCGTCGTGCTCAGCTTCACTCCGCCCGGCCGCAACGCCGGCTGGATGCTGAGCGCGGCCGCGCTGGTGCTGCTGGCGACAATGCGGCTTGCGCGGCGCCGGGTGCCGGCCTAGTCGACGACGCCGAACGCCGGCAGCGCGACGAACGCAAACGATGCGGTCGAAAGCAGCAACGCCGCCGTGAGCAGCAGCCGGAACGCGGTGCGCGGCAATTCGCGTTCGGCATGCACGACGAGCAGTGCGAGCAGCACAAATAGCGGAAACAGATAGCGCCCTTGCGGCTGAAACGCCTCGATCCAGCTGTGCAGCGCCGAACTTTCCACGACCAGCAGCGCGCTTCCCACCGCCACCAGCAGCAGGCGCGCATGCCGGCTCGGCTGCACGCGGCGCAGCGCGAGTGCCGCCAACGCCACGCAGGCCAGCACGACCAGGAGCAGCGCGCAATACATCGAGGGCGGTGCGCGTACGTCGACGTAGCCGTACAGCCCCAGCGCCGTGGTGGTGCTGTGAAGGATCCAGGCATAGCGCTGACCGAACAACATCTCGCCCAAACCGACATGCTGCAACACCAGTCCCGTCGCTTCGCCGCCGTGACCCTGCGCGATCACGGACGGGCGAAGATCCGGGCGCGCGTGCGCTTCCTCAACTGCCGCGATGCGCGCGGCCTTGGCGGCGGGCAGGCCGTTCACGTACACGTCCTGCAGGACGCGCGGCGCGGCGCACGCGAGCACGAGCGCAAGCAGCGCGAGCAGTCGCATGAAGCGGGCGCGCAAGGCCGCGTCGCGCCAGCATCGCAAGCCGGCACCGACCGCGGCCGCCAGCAGCAATAGCGTTCCGCCGCCACCGAGCGCGATCGGCAGCCGGGACGCCGCGTATGCCGGCGTCGGCGCCGCGAACGCGTACGCACCGAGCAGGGCGAACGCCCCGAGCGCGGCAAGCAATTCACGCCAGCGCAGCTCCAGGTGCAGCACCGCGAGCCACAGCAGGAACGCCGGCACCAGCGGCAGGTAGTTTGCTTTCGACACCAGCAGCAGACCGAGGCAGAGCGCGAGACCGAATGCGGCGCGCAGCCGCGCGCGACCGTCCAGGTATGCGTGCACGCCAGCAGCGGGCGCGCAAAGCAACACGGCGAGGAACGAGACCGTCAGCGGCAACGCGTCGCCGTTGAAGTAGGCGAACACGTACCACAGCTGCGGTGACAGGAACAATACGCCCAGCGCGATCGTCTCGCGCCGACGACGCAGCGCAAGACAGGCGAGCACTATCCAGAGCAGGCATTGGAACACGCGCGCCGCATGTTCCGGTGTCGGGAACAAGGTCACCAGCGGCGCCATCACGCGCGCCGCGATCACGTAGCTCACGTTGAGTTCGAACAGATACGAATAGCCGAACGTCGACAGCGTCCATTGCGCGCGCGGATCGTCGGCGGCCGGCGGCAACACATGCTCGGTCAGGTATTCGAACACGAACGCGTGCGTGCGTTCGTCCGGGTGAGCCGTGCCGGTGCGCGACATGCACGCCAAACCGATGATCTGGCCCGCCACCAGAAAAAGTCCGGCCGCGATCAGCACGCGCGTCGGCACGTAGCGGCGCACGAGCAGCGCCAGCGCGAGCAACGCGGCGGACAACAGCGCGGCCGCGGCCGCGTCCGTGGCCATGGAACGCAGTGGTTCGATCCGCAGCGGTCCTTTCAACGGCAGCTGCAACTGCGGGTCGTTGGTTCCGGGCGTCGGAACCGCAACCACGCCCGCGCCGTCCGGAGAGGCCGCAAGGGTCGCCATGTTGGCCAGTGGCGCAAGGCTGTGCGGATCGGGCGAAATCGGTGCGGGTCCGGGCGCGAAATGCCAGTTCATGATGCGCACGACCACGGGCGCGTCGCTGTCGATAGGGTCAAAACGCAACGCGCTGTAGGTGGCGCTCGGCAGCCGGAAGCGGATGTCGTTGGTTCCCGGGTTCAGGCGCGCGGCCACGCTGTCGGACTCGCTGAAGCCTTCGCCGCGATCCAGATACCAGCGCGCGGTTCCGGCGTGCTGTGTGTCGATCCGCATGTCGATCACCGCGCCGACGGCCGCAAACAAGCGCAAGCCAGCGAATGCCGCGATCCAGAACGCGATTGCTCCGATCGCGAAGGCGACGCGCCACTTCCTCGAGCTGGCGATGATCGTGTTCACGGGTATCCACGTTCGGCCGGACCAGCCGCCATGTTACACAGTGCAGTGCAGCGCGCGAACCACGGCTCAGCATGCCAGCCGCCGCGTTCCGCGCTAAGCTTGTGCTTCCGCCGAAACCGGGGTCGCGCCCATGAACCCTCGTATCAACACACGCACGCTGCGCAGCATCGCCGCGGCGGCGCTGTTGGCGTCGAGCGCGGACGGCATCGCGCTGAACGTCACGCAGCCGACCGGCACGACCGTGGTCGCCGCGGGCGACGACTACGCCAGTCAGCAGCTCGCCAATCCCTGGGACATGAACGACGGCATCGACATCGATACCGACGACTCGTTCAACGTCAGCGGACAGACGTTTTCCGCGGGCGTGTTCTCGGCCAGCACCACGGTCGGCAGCGACAACCAGCTCTTCCCGCTGTTCGGCGGATTTGCCGGCACGATCAATTCGAGCCGCGGTTTCAACCATCCGGTCGACACCACGCGCTACCGCTATTTCACGATCAAGATGTTCGCGACCCGGCCGACTGCGAACACCGAGGTGTCCTATCTCGGTTTCTTCGCGGCCGACGGCAGCGCGGGCGCGTGCGGCCAGACCGGCTTGACCGCGCTGGCGAGTTCGACGTGGCAGGTCATCACGTACGACATGGTGACCAACAACGTGCCGAACGCCAACTGCTCGCATGCCTGGCAGGATTTCCCGGTCGGCGCTCTGCGCTTGAATCCGGCGCTCGACAACAATTCGCCGTTCACGGCCGTGCAGTTCCAGATCGACTGGATCCGTCTCACCGCGACGCCGACCGCCGGCGAGCTGACGCCTGTGCAATGGACCGATTCCGGCTATGCCGGCACCTATTCGGTGACGCTCAACGAAACCGGCGCGAATGCGGTCAGCGTGCCGCTGGCGAGCGGCATCTCCGGCACGAGCTACCAGGCCGACCTGACGCGCTTTCCCGCCGGCCAGTACACGCTGACCGTGAGCCGCGACAGCGCGCCGGCAGCGTCGGCATCCAGTGCCACGTTCCGCATCAACGCCACGCCGATGCCGGCCGTCACAGCGCCGGACTTCCACGGCGACCAGGCACTCAATTTTGCCGCCACCGTGGTCGGCAATGCCTGGGGGCCATTGTCTGCGACCGATTTCACCGCCACGCCGAACTGGAAGAACGTCAGCTACACGACGCCGGCCGGCTCGTTCTACGGCCGTCCAACCAACAACGATCCGCAGTGGTACATGAACCTGGCCAACCATGCGATCGACACCGACCTGTATCGTTCCCTATGCATCACGCTGAAGGACTTTGGCCAGCGCTCGGTCGGGCTCGGCTCCGTCGCGCGCTTCTTCTGGGGCCAGAAAACCAACGGCAACCTGACCATCTCGCAGGACATCCCACTCGCCTCCGGCGGTCCGAACGAATACTGCATCGCGGACATCGCCGCGGAACCGATCGAGCCAAGCTCGCTCGCCGGACCGTGGACCGGAACACAGACGCTGTTCCGCGTGGACCCGCACGAATTCCCGGTGTCGGCCGCCTGCACCAGCACGCCGAGCGCGGCGAACTGTCACGACGTCGAACTCGATTCGGTCGTGCTGTCGCCGTTCGCGCAAGCCAACCCGGGCTACACTTTCAAATGGAACCTTTCCGATCCGGACTCGCCGGGCAACGTCGTGACGCTGTACCTGGATCCCGACCTGATCCCCGGCAACGGCAACGAGATCGTGCTGTTCAGCGGCGTGGTGGCGAGCAGCAGCGGGCAGTATGTCTGGCCGGGCTCGGGTTCGGTCAACTACGGCCGCTACAACGTGCTGATCACCGCCGACGATGCGCTCAATGCAGTCAGCCAGTACTCGACCGGACCGATCCTGATCGGTGCCCGCGACGGCATTTTCCGCAACGGGTTCGACGCCGTCCCGTAGGTTGTTGCGTGGGGCGCGCGCTTTCTCCGCGCCCCGCAAACCGGTGATAATCCCGCCCTCGGCAGCGGCGGATCGCCTTCTTGATGAGCACAACCCACGGCATACTCGTACTCGGCATGCATCGCTCGGGCACGTCCGCCATGGCCCGCGTGCTCGCGCTGATGGGCGCCGAGGCGGGCGACGCCGACGAACTGCTGCCCGCGCATCCCACCGACAACCCGACCGGCTACTGGGAACGCGCCGAGCTCAACGCAATCCACGACCAGCTGCTGGCCAGCAGCGGGCACCGCTGGGACAAGCTGTCCGGCTTCGATCCGCATCGGCTCGACCCGGAGGCCTGCGCGCAGCCGCTGCAGCGTCTGCAGCATCTGGTCGAAGGTCTGGAACGCGCCGGCCGGCCGTGGCTGGCAAAGGACCCGCGCCTGTGCCTGTTCGTTCCGCAGTGGCAGGCCTTGCTCGGCGATCCGGCCTGCGTGGTGGTCGTGCGCGACCCGCGCGATATTGCCGCCTCCATGGCGAGCGGCCCGCGCGGCACGTTTACCTCCGCATTTGTTGTCGCGTTGTGGGAGAAATACCTGCGCACGCTGCTCGCCGACATGGCCGGCCATCGTGCGATATTCGTCGCATACGACGCACTGCTGGCCGATCCGTCCGGCCAATGCGCGCGCCTGCTGCGCGGGCTGCGCGAGCTTGGCGTCACGGGGCTGCACGAGCCCACGCCGGATAGTCTGTCCGCGTTTCTCGATGCAAAGCTGCGGCGCAGTGCGGCCAAGCCGCACGTGCAGCTCTCGCCGGCACAGGAACAGCTGCGGCGCCTGTTGTCGGCACCATGCGACGCGGCGGGGCCGGTCGTGGTGCAGAACATCGCCGCCGACGCGGGCGGCACCACCGACGCGACACTGGCGGAATTCGAAGCGGCGTTTGCCTACCATCTCGAGCATGGCCGGGTGATCGGCAACGTCCAGGCGAACGAGCGCCTGGACCGCATCGAAACCGCGCTCGCCGCACAAGCTCAGGAACGTACCCAAGAGCGGGCGCAACATGCGCTGGAGCGCGAACGCTGGCAAGCCGAAGGCATCGAGCAGCAGCGGCGACTCGACGCCGAGCGCGAACGCGCCGCCCAACTGAGCGCTGCGTTGACCGGTGCCGAACACCAGCGCGACGCCGCGGCCCAGCAGCTCGAACAGCGCACCCACGAGGTGGGCGCCGTCAGGGCGGAGATGCAACAGGTGCGCGAGCACGCTTCCCGACTCGAGGACAGCGTGCAGGCGCTGCGTGCGTCATGGTCCTGGAAACTCACGGCGCCGGTGCGCGGCGTCGCCGCGCTGCTGCGCCTGCGTCCCGGATTCGCCGCGGAACAACGCCTGTATCGCCTGTACTACGCCATTCCGGGCCTCAACCCGGCGCGCAAACGCGCGCTGGTGCTGTGGCTGCACCGGCACACGCCGTGGCTGACGCGCCATACGCTGTCCTACCAGCTCTACGCGCAGACCCAGGAGCTGGTGCGGCAACGCACGCAGAACATCGAGCAGCGCAAGCGCCTGCAGCGCATGGACGAGCAACGCGCCGCGCCGTTGCTCGGATCGATCGAGCAGCCGCCACTGATCTCGATCGTGATGCCGGTCTACAACGTCGAGCGGCGCTGGCTCGACGCAGCCGTGGAGTCGGTGCGCCGGCAGTTCTATCCGCACTGGGAGCTGTGCATCGCGGACGACTGCTCCACGCGCGAGGAAACCCTCCAGGCGCTGCGCGAATTCGCGGCGCTCGGCGACCCGCGCATCAAGATCCAGCATCTGCCGCAGAATCTCGGCATCGCCGGCGCCTCGAACGCGGCGTTGCAGATGGCCAGCGGCGAATTCGTCGGCCTGCTCGACAACGACGACGTGCTCACGCGTGACGCGTTGCTCGAAGTGGCGCAGCGCATCCAGGCCGAGGATCCGGATCTGCTCTACTCCGACGAGGACAAGCTCGACGAACGCGGCATCAACGTCGAGCCCTATTTCAAGTCCGACTACAGTCCCGACTACCTGCTGTGCAACAACTATCTGTGCCACTTCAGCGTGATCCGGCGCCAGTTGTTCCTCGACGTCGGCGGCTTTCATGCCGGCTTCGACGGCGCGCAGGATTTCGACCTGATGCTGCGTGTGTGCGAGCGCGCGCGCAAGATCGTGCACATCCCGAAGATCCTGTATCACTGGCGCAAGATCCCCGGCTCGACCGCGGCCGACAGCGGCGGCAAGCCGTACACGCATGAAGCCGGCCGGCGCGCGATCGCCGCGGCGCTCGAGCGGCGCGGCATTGAGGGTACGGTCGACTCCGGCCCCTTTCCGAACACCTACCGCGTGCGGCGCGCGATCCTCGGCGAGCCGCTGGTCAGCATCATCATCCCGTTCCGCGACCGGCCCGAGCTGCTGAATACCTGCGTGCAGTCGATCCTGCAGCGCACCGACTACCCGCATTTCGAGATCCTCGGCGTCGACAACGGCAGCGGCGCGGCAACCGCGCAGACGATGCGCGAACTGGAACAGCGCGATGCGCGCGTGCGCTTCGTTCGCTACGATGCACCGTTCAATTATTCCGCGATCAACAATTACGCCGCGCGGCAGGCGCGCGGCGCGCACCTTTTGTTCCTCAACAACGACACGCAGGTCATCAATCCGGAGTGGCTGCGCGCGCTGCTCGAACATTCGCAGCGCGCGGAGGTGGGCGTGGTCGGCGCGAAGCTGCTGTATCCGGACAACACCATCCAGCATGCCGGCGTGATCATCGGCCTGGGCGGCGTCGCCGGGCACTCGCACCTGCTGTCGCCCGGCAATCACCATGGCTACTTCTCCCGGCCCCAGCTGATCCAGAACCTGAGCGCCGTCACGTTCGCCTGCGCCATGACGCGCCGCGACGTGTTTGAGCAACTCGGTGGACTGAACGAAACGGACTTGGGTATCGCGTACAACGACGTCGATTACTGCCTGCGCGCGCGCGAGGCGGGCTACCTCGTCGTCTATACGCCGTACGCGCAGCTGTATCACCACGAGTCGAAATCGCGCGGCTACGAAGCGGACGCGGGCAAGCGCCAGCGCCTCGCGAAGGAGACCGCGTACGTGCGCGCGCGCCATGCCGCGGTGTTCGAGCACGGCGATCCCTACTACAACCCGTACCTGTCGCTGGACGTCAATTTTCAGCCCGATCCGCGCTACGCGGATGAGCTTCCACTGTGAGCGCGCTGCATCCGCGCGCACATCCGGGATCGACACGCGTGGGGCGCCACCCATGATCGGGCGCGTGCTGCGCCGGTTGCGCCAGCGGCTGGCGAGCGGCTTGCCGCGCGCCGACCAAACGCCGCCCGGCGACCAACCCACAGTGCACTACGCAATCGATCAATTCGTGATCTTCGGCGGCATGATCAGGGTGACCGGCTGGATCTGGGATGCTCAGCGCGAGCTCGCCAGCCTCGCCTTGCACATCGACGGCGTCGCGGACCTGCCGGTGGCGGACATCCGCCTGCCGAGCCGCGACGTGGCCATCGTGATCGACCGGGCCGCGGAGCGCGCACGCTTCAAGGGACAATGGTTTTGCGACGCCGATCCGACGCTGCTCGTCGACGCGGTGCTCATCGCACGGTTCGCGGACGGCAGCGAAACCCGCATCGACAAGCTTGGCGCCCGCGGCCTGGTGCACGATCAGGCGCTGCCGATGATCCCGCGTTTTTTCGACCGCCTGCGCGAGGCCAGGCCAGGCATGCTGCTCGAAGTCGGCTCGCGCGCGCGCTCGGGCGTGAGCCGCAAGGGACTGCTGCCGTCGGGCTGGCGCTACACGGGCGTGGACGTGATGGCCGGCGACAACGTCGACGTCGTGGGCGACGCGCACCGCCTTTCGGAATTCCTGCCGCGCGCGGCCTTCGACGCCGTGCTGTCGGTGTCGGTGCTCGAGCACCTGTTGATGCCGTGGAAGTTCGTGGTCGAGCTCAACCGGGTGCTCGCACCCGGCGCGCTCGGCCTGTTCACCACGCACCAGTGCTGGCCGATGCACGACCGGCCGTGGGATTTCTGGCGCTTCTCGGCAGACGCGTGGGCGGCGCTGCTCAATCGCGCCACCGGATTCGAAATCATCGAACGCCACATGGGCGAGCCCGCATTCGTGGTCGCAAACAACTGTCACGCGGTCACGAATTTCGCGGCGACGCCGGCCGGTTACCTGAGCTCGACCGTGCTGTTCCGCAAAGTCGGCGATACGGCGCTGGACTGGGATGTGCAGCTGCGCGACGTGCTCGACAACTCGTATCCTTCCGACACCAGCGACGTACGCGGCTGAGTGCGCGCGAACCGATGCTCGCGATCCTGATCATCAACCATCGCACTGCGGCGACCACGCTGCAGTGCCTCGAGGCGCTGCTGCCGGATCTGCCGCCCGACGCCCGCGTGTTCGTGCTCGACAACGGCTCCGGCGAAGCGGATGCGCGCGTGTTGCGCGGCGCGGTCGAACGCCTGGGCGCAACGGTGCGGCTGCGCGAGGACGCGCGCAACCTCGGCTTTGCCGGCGGCATGAACCGCTTGCTGGGCGAGGCGCTCGCCGATCCGGCGTTCGACCAGGTGCTGCTGCTCAACAGCGACACGCGGCCGGCGCGCGGCTTTATCTCCGCCATGCAGGCGCAGCTCGATCAGGGCGCGCGCGTCGACATGGTGGCAGCGCGCCTGCTCGATGCAAAAAGTGGAAGTGTGGACAGCCTCGGCATCGCGCTGTACCGCTCCACCCTCGCCTCGAACCGCAAGCGCGACGACGAGGTGCTGCTCGGACCGACCGGCGGTTGCGCGCTGCTGACGCGCCGCTTGCTCGAGGACCTGCACGCCAGCCACGGCGAGTGGTTCGACGAGCAGTTCTTCTGCTACGCGGAGGACACCGACCTTGTGATCCGCGCGCGCTGGCTCGGCTACCGGCCGGCGTACGCCGCGGATGCCGTCGTCGCGCACGAAGGCTCGCTGTCGTCGGGCGGACCGGACAACGACTTCGTGCTCTACCACGGCATCCGCAATTCGCTGTGGTGGCTGGCCAAGGATGCGCCGGCCGGCTGGCTGCTGCGCTCGCTGCCGTGGTTCATCGCGCTGCATGGCGGCATCTGCCTGCGCCATCTGCGCCGCGGGCGCGCACGCGTGCTGTGGCGGCTGTACCGTGATGCGCTGAAGGGCCTGCCGTCGATGCTGAAGAAGCGCCGCGTGATCCGCGCGTCGCGGCGCGTGCCGGCGCAAGACTTCCGCGCCTGGGTCGAGCCGCGCTTCTACGAGCGCGGCTACCTGCGTCGTGCCTGGCGGGAACTGTGGAGCGCGGCGCCCCCCAGGGCGCCGTGACGTTCAGGCCAGAGCCGCGGACAGCTCGGCGCGCAGGTCGGCGATGTCCTCGACGCCGACCGACAAGCGAATCAGCCCGTCGCTGATGCCGAGCCGCTTGCGGTTTGCGGGCGGCACCGACGCATGCGTCATGATCGCCGGGTGCTCGATCAGGCTCTCCACGCCGCCGAGCGACTCGGCCAGCGCGAACAGCTCGCAGCGCTCCAGCGTCTTGCGCGCCTTGCGCAAGCCGCCTTTGACTACCACCGAGATGATGCCGCCGGGGCCGTCCATCTGGCGCTTGGCGAGCGCGTACTGCGGGTGCGACTTCAAGCCCGGATAAATCACGCGCTCGACGGCGGGATGTTTTTCCAGCCATGCGGCGAGCTCGCTCGCGCCCGCGCAGTGCGCACGCATGCGCAGATGCAGCGTCTTCAGCCCGCGCATCGCGAGGAACGCATCGAACGGGCCGCCGACCGCGCCGACCGAGTTCTGCAGGAAATACATTTGTTCGACCAGCGCGTCGTCGTCGCCGGCAACGACGACGCCGCCGACCATGTCCGAGTGCCCGTTCAGGTATTTCGTCGCCGAATGCAGCACGAGATGCGCGCCGAATTCGAGCGGACGCTGCAGCATCGGCGAGCAGAACGTGTTGTCGACCACCAGGATCAGGCCGTGCTTGCGCGCAAACGCACCGAGCTTGGCGAGGTCGACGACCTTCAGCATCGGATTGGTCGGCGTCTCCGCCCAGATCATGCGCGTGTTGGGCTTCAAAGCGGCTTTCAGGGCCGCCGCATCATTCAAGTCCAGGAACGTGAAGTCCAATCCGGCGCTGCGCCGGCGCACACGCTCGAACAGGCGGTACGAACCGCCGTACAGATCGTCCATCGCGATCACGTGGCTGCCGGAATCGAGCAGGTCGAGCACGGTCGCCGCCGCCGCCAGGCCCGACGCGAACGCATAGCCGGCCTTGCCGCCTTCGAGCGCGGCCACGCATTTCTCGTACGCGATGCGCGTCGGGTTCTGCGTGCGGCTGTATTCGTAGCCCTTGTGCACGCCGGGGCTGGTCTGCACGTAGGTCGAGGTGGCGTAGATCGGCGTCATGATCGCGCCGGTGGAGGGATCGGGGCTTTGGCCGGCGTGGATCGCGCGCGTGCCGAGACCGTGTTGGGATTGTTTTTTCATGGGTTCCACAACTCTGAAATTTTCGGGTTACTGGAATGCCGTCATGCCCGCAGAAAGCGGGAATCCATTTTCCCTTCTCGACGCGAAGATCAAGATGGATTCCCGCGTGCGCGGCAATGACGCCAACAATTTTTTTGAATGGTTCGCGGACTCTCTGCGGCACCCCTCCACGCAAACCTACTGCACGCGCCGCCGCAAGTAATTCAGCAGATCGATGCGCGTGATCAGTCCGAGGAATTTCTCGCCGTCCATCACGATCGCCACGTGTCCCGCCTCGAACACCGGCAGCAGCGATTCGATCGGCGACTTGACGTCGAGGATCTGCAGGCGGCTGATCATCGCGGTGGACACCGGGTCGCGGAACTTGCTCTCGTCGCCGTACACGTGCAGCAGCACGTCCGATTCGTCGACGATGCCGACGATCTTGTCGCCGTCCATCACCGGCAGCTGCGACACGTCGTACAGCTTCATGCGCTGGTACGCCGTGGTCAGCGGCTCGGCCGGGCCGACCACGACGGTGTCGCGCTGCGAGTACGGGCGCAGGATCAGGTCGCGCAGGTCGCCGTGCAACTGGCGCTCGAGAAAGCCGTTGTCGAGCATCCAGTAGTCGTTGTACATCTTCGACAGGTACTTGTTGCCGGTGTCGCACACGAACACCAGCACGCGTTTCGGCGTGGTTTGCTCGCGGCAGTATTTGAGCGCCGCCGCGAGCAGCGTGCCGGTCGACGAGCCGCCGAGGATGCCTTCCTTCTCGAGCAGCTCGCGCCCGGCGAGGAAGCTTTCCTTGTCGGTGATCGCGTAGGCCTTCTTGACGCGCGTGAAATCGGAAATGCTCGGCAGGAAATCCTCGCCGATGCCTTCCACCATCCACGATGCCGACTTGGTCGACAGCGTGCCTTCGTTGATGTACTGCGCGAGGATGCTGCCGACGGGATCGGCCAGCACCAGCTCGACGTGCGGCGCCGCCTGCGCGAAATGCCGCGACAAGCCGGTCATCGTGCCGGACGAACCACAGCCGAACACGACGGCGTCGAGCTTGCCGTCCATCTGGCGCAGGATCTCCGGGCCGGTGCCCTGTTCATGCGCTTTCGGGTTGTCCGGGTTGCCGAACTGGTTGATGAAATACGCGCCAGGCGTCTCGCGCGCGATGCGCTCGGCCAGATCCTGGTAGTACTGCGGATGACCCTTGGCGACGTCCGAACGCGTCAGCACCACTTCCGCGCCCATCGCCTTCAGGTTGAAGATCTTCTCGCGGCTCATCTTGTCCGGCACGACGAGAATCAGGCGATAGCCCTTCTGCTGCGCGACCAGCGCCAGCCCGATGCCGGTGTTGCCGGCGGTGCCTTCGACCAGCGTGTCGCCCGGCTTGATCTTGCCGGCGCGCTCGGCGCCTTCGATCATCGACAGGCCGATGCGATCCTTGATCGAGCCGCCCGGATTGCTGTTCTCGAGCTTGAAGAAAAGTTCGCACTTTCCACAATTCAGGCGCTGCGCCTTGATGATCGGCGTGTTGCCGATCAATTCCAGCACGCTTTGGTGGATCGTCATGCGCTACCCCGGTGTGCGGGCAACGCCCGACCATGGCTCGACAGGAAAATGTGCGGCGCAAACCGAAAACGCTGCGGCCGCGACCGGCGGAAATGATATCAGTTCGCCGCGCGCCACGCCTCGGCGGCGCCGCGCGACGAAAGCCGCGTGGTGCGAATGGAGCGGAATTCTTGCCGGCCTGCTTGAGCCGGGGAGCGCCCCACCTTCGGTAACCAGCGCCGGTTTGCGGCAGCTGGATTCTTTCGCTGGCGCTGAAGGTGGGGCGGTTTGCGGGTGCGCGCGAAGCGCGCTACCCGACGGTTGTCTCGACGTGACTAATGCGTGGAACTTCGATGGCGTTCCCAGAGGTGGATGAGCTTGTCCTTGGCCCAGAGCTTTTCCTTCTTCATGTTGTGCAGGGTAGTGTCGTCCAGCGGCAGCACCCCGAGTTCCGCGTCGCGCACCTTGCTGTCGAGCTCCTGGTGCCGCTGGTACAAGCTGCGGAACTCCGAGTCACTCTTGCACAGCGCATCGACGTCATCTTTTTGCTGGTTCTCGAACATCAGCCAACCTCCTCTGCGTTTGATACACAGGCACGAACAGGCGCGGACCGGCATGCGCCGTTCCGCGTGATTCTTGTTTCTAGGGATTCGTCGAGCCCGGCGACGCGACCGCTCGCGCCGCCCACCGTGTGAGGTGAGACGGGCGCCTGGTCGTTCATGGTCGCTGCTGTCATGGGCTCGGCATGGCGTCGCGGGGTGAGAGAGCAATTCCGCGACAATTCCGACCCTACTCCTTTGACCCAGACCGCGCAACCTCAAATTTTCCCGCCGGCAAGCGCCTGAATTTCCTGTGGAATCTGGCGGACTGGAGCAATTACTGTGCCGCCCGATCCTAGCGGGAAACGTCCTCGAGGATCACGTCGACCCGGCGGTTCCTGGCGCGCCCTTCCTCGCTGTCGTTGGATGCCACCGGACGGCCGTCACCGAGGCCGATGCTGGTGATGCGATTGGCCGCGATCCCGGCCGCCACGAGCGCGTCGCGCACGGCATCGGCGCGCCGCTGCGAGAGC
>Ga0207639_10001039_pt1 | contig 18863 bp, 11 predicted proteins | sample KBSCornC32_FD_184299 | JGI IMG/M metagenome (GOLD analysis project Ga0207639, IMG submission 184299) | Corn rhizosphere microbial communities from Kellogg Biological Station, Michigan, USA - KBS Corn C3-2 (SPAdes) (version 2) | ecosystem: Host-associated > Plants > Roots > Rhizosphere > Soil ...
GCTGATGCGCCGCCTGATCGAGGAAGCGCGCCGGCGTGGCCTGCGCGAGCTGTGGGGCACCGTGCTCGCCGACAATGCGCTGATGCTCGATTTCTCGCACCGCCTCGGTGCGGTGCGCGAACGCGTGCCCGACGAGGCCGGCGTCGTGCGCGTGCGGTTCGACCTCGCGCGAAAGCTGCGCTCCGTTCCCGCGCCCCGTTCCTGATCGATCACCGCCGCGGCCGCGACGACGCGGCCACGCTCGCGATGACAGCTTCCCGGCGCTCGCCCGGTCCGTTCGGCTGCAAGCACGCTGCAGACATCCCACCCGCGGTTCGAGGACCGCGGCCGGGTCCGCTCGCGCCTGCACCACCGTCCATGTCGGGAGAGCATGCATGAAAACGAGATTGTCGATCGCAGTACTGTCGCTGGTCGTCGCTGGCGCCTCCGCCGGCGCCAGCGAACCGGCCACGCAGGGCGCGCAGAACGCGAAGGCGGAAATGCGCCAGATGTTCGGGCGCGTGCCCGGTTTCGTCGAGGCATTCCCGGATGCCGGCATCGCCGGCGCCTGGGACGAGTTCAAGGCCGTGCAGCTCAGCGGCGACACCGCGCTGTCGCCGAAGGTCAAGGAGCTGATCGGCCTCGCCGTCGCGGCGCAGATACCGTGCCAGTACTGCGTGTACTTCCACGCGAAGAGCGCGAAGGCCGACGGCGCCAGCGACGAGGAAATCAAGGAAGCCGTCGCGATGGCCGCGGTGACGCGGCACTGGAGCACGGTCATCAACGGCGCGCAGGTCGACTTCGCGACGTTCCGCGACGAGGTCGACGCGATGATGCGCTACGCCTCGGAGCACGCGAAGCAGGAGGCGAAGGCGACCGGCAAGTAGGCGCATGCGCCGGGCGCGACGGCCGCGTCGCGCCCGGCTCGCCTCACGCGGCCGCTGCCGCCTTGCGCCGGCGCAGGCGCTGCTGCAACCGCTCGAAATACAGGTAGATGACCGGCGTGATGTAGAGCGTGAGCAGCTGCGACGTGACGAGGCCGCCGACCACGGCGAGGCCGAGCGGCCGCCGCGCCTCCGCGCCGGCGCCGAAGCCGAGCGCGATCGGCAAGGTGCCCATCAGCGCGGCGAACGTCGTCATCATGATCGGCCGGAAGCGGATCACGCAGGCGTCGAGGATCGCGTGCTCGGGATCCTCGCCCTCGCGCTGCTTCTCCAGCGCGAAGTCGATCATCATGATCGCGTTCTTCTTGACGATGCCGATCAGCATGATCAGGCCGACCGCGCCGTACAGGTCGAGGTCCTTGCCGAACACCATCAACGTGAGCAACGCGCCGAACACCGCGGTCGGCAGGCCCGAGAGGATCGTCAGCGGGTGGATGAAGCTCTCGTAGAGAATGCCGAGCACGAGGTAGATCACGAACACCGCGAGCAGCAGCAGGATACCCATGCCCGAAAGCGAGTCCTGGAACTGCTGCGCGGTGCCCTGGAACGAGGCGCTGATCGTGTCGGGCAGGTGCAATTGCGCGACCGCGCGGTCGACGCCCGAAACCGCGTCGCTGAGCGACATGCCGGGCGCGAGGTTGAACGACACGGTGACCGCAGGTACCTGGCCGAGGTGGTTGATCGTCGCCGGCCCGACCGACTGGCCGGTGTGCGTGACCGCCGACAGCGGCACGAGCTGGCTCGTCGGCGTCGCGGTCGCGTCGCCCACGCTCGCCTTCGGCGGCAGGGTCGGCGTCACGTAGACCGACGACAGCACCGACGTATCGGCCTGCCGCGCGGGATCGACCTGCAGCAGCACCCAGAACTGGTCGGTCGGCGTGTAGATCGTCGACACCTGCGCCGGGCCGAACGCGTAGTACAGCGCATTCTCGATCGCGTCGGGCGTGACGCCGTACGCGGCCGCCGCGTCGCGGTCGATCGTGACGTCGAGCTGCGGGTTCGCGATGAGCATGTCGCTGTTGACGTCGAGGAAGCCGGGCAGCTTCGACAGCCCGGCGACGAGCTTCGGCGTCCATTCGAACAGGCGCTTCGTGTCGGTGTCCTGCAGCACGAACTGGTAGGTGCTGTTGGTGAGCTTGCCGCCGATGCGGATCAGCGGCAGGTTCTGCGCGAATGCCTGCAGGCCGGCGATTCCCTGCAGGGTCGGCCGGATCTCCTGCACGACCGCGTCGGCACTCTTGCGCTCGTGCGGCGGCTTGAGGTTGACGATCATGCGGCCGAGGTTGAGCGTGGCGCTGCTGCCGCCCGCGCCGACGAACGCCATCACGCTCTCGACGTTCGGGTTGCGGCGCAGGATTTCCGCGGCCTGGCGCTGCTTGTCCATCATCGCGTCGAAGCCGATGTCCTGCGCCGCCTGGGTGAACACGAACAGCTGGCCGGTATCGTCGTTCGGCAGGAAGCCCTTCGGCACGCGCGCCGCGAGCACGCCGGTAGCGACCACCAGGGCGAAGAACGTCAGCAGCACGATGAAGCGATGGCGCACGATCGCGCGCAAGGTGCGTCCGTACAGCGACTGCGTCGCGTCGAACGCGCGCTCGCAGGCCTGGTAGAGGCGACCGTGCGTACCGCCGTGCAGCGGCTTGAGCATGCGGCTGCACAGCATCGGCGTGAGGCTGAGGCTGACGAAGCCGGACACGAGCACGGCGGCGACGATCGTGATCGCGAATTCCTTCAGCAGTCGGCCGATGATGCCGCCCATGAACACGACCGGGATGAACACGGCCGCGAGCGACAGCGTCATCGACACGATCGTGAAACCGATCTCCTTCGCGCCGTCGAGCGTCGCGCGCAGGCGGTCCTTGCCCATCTCGAGGTGGCGCGAGATGTTCTCGAGCATGACGATCGCGTCGTCGACGACGAAGCCGACCGCGAGCGTGAGCGCCATCAACGAGAGGTTGTCGATGCTGAAGTCGAGCGCGTACATGACCGCGAACGTGCCGACGATCGACATCGGCAGCGCCAGCGACGGGATCAGGGTCGCCTGCAGGTTGCGCAGGAACACGAAGATCACGAGCACGACCAGGCCCAGCGCGAGCACGAGGCTGAACTTCACGTCGGCGACCGATTCGCGGATGCTCTGCGAGCGGTCGTAGATCACGCGCAGGTCGGCGCCCGCCGGCAGCGTGCGCTGGAACGCGGGCAGCATCTTCTTGATGTCTTCGACGACCTGGATCGTGTTGGTGCCGGGCTGCTTCTGGATCGCCAGCACGACGCCCTGTTCGCCGTCGATGAGCGCACCGCCCTTGTCGTTCTGCACGCCGTCGTAGACCCGGGCGATGTCCTTCAGGCGGACCGGAGCGCCGTTCTGGTAGGTCACGATGAGGTCGCCGAACGCGGCCGCGTCGAACAACTGGCCGCCGACCATCACGTTGTAGATGCGGTTCGGTCCGTACAGCGTGCCGGTCGGCAGGTTCACGTTGCCCTTGCCGACCGCATTGGCGACCGTGTCGATGCCGAGGCCGCGCGTCGACAACGCGTCCGGGTCGAGATCGATGCGCACCGCGTACTTCTGCGAGCCGTAGACGTTCACCTGGGCGACGCCGTTGACGGTCGAGATGCGCTGCGCGAGCGTGTTCTCGGCGTATTCGTCGAGCGTCGACAGGCGCAGCGTCTTCGACGTGAATGCGACGAAGAAGATCGGCGAGTCGGCCGGATTCACCTTGCGGAACGTCGGCGGCGTCGTCATCTGCGTCGGCAACTGGCGCAGCGCGGCGGAAATCGCGGCCTGCACGTCCTGCGCCGCGGCGTCGATGTTGCGGTCGAGCGCGAATTGCAGGGTGATGCTGGTCGAACCGAGCGCGCTCGACGAGGTCATCGAGTCGATCGCGGGGATCGTCGAGAACTGCTTCTCGAGCGGCGTCGCGACCGCCGACGCCATCGTCTCCGGCGACGCGCCGGGCAGGCTCGCCGAGACCTGGATCGTCGGGAAGTCGACGTTCGGCAGTGCCGCCACCGGCAGCAGCCGGTAACCGACGATGCCGAACACGAGGATGCCGATCATGACCAGCGTGGTCATCACCGGGCGGCGGACGAAGATCTCGGAAACGCTCATCGTCGGCGCTCCGTCAACCCGACGCCGGCATGACCTTCACCGCCGCCTTGTCCTCGACGCGCGACTGGCCGTCGACCACGACCGTCTCGCCGGCCGCGAGCCCCTTCTCGATCACCGCCTCGCCGGCGACGACGCGCGCGACGCCGACGCGCCGCTGCTCGGCGGTCTGGTCGCTGCGCACGACGAACACGTAGGTGCCGTCGGGACCGTTCTGCACTGCCTGCCCCGGTACGACGACCGCATTCGGATCGTGGCCGAGCGTGAGGCTCGTGCCGACGAGTTGTCCCGGCCACAGCATGTGCTCGGCGTTCGGGAACTCTGCGCGCAGGCGCACCGTGCCCGTGCTCGTGTCGACCGCGTTGTCGATGAACGCGACCTTGCCTTCGACCGGTTTGTCGACGCCGATCACGCTCGCCTGCACCGCCAGCGGCGCCGCCTTCTGCGCCGCCTGCACGCGTCCGAGCTGCGCCGACGGCAGCGAGAAGTTCACGTAGATCGGCTCGATCTGGTTGATCGTGACGAGCGGATTGGTGTCGTTCGCCTTCACGACGTTGCCGGGCTGGATCAGGATGCGGCCGATGCGGCCGGCGAGCGGCGCGTGGATGTCGGTGTAGGACAGCGCGACCCGCGCGGCGGCGACATTCGCCTCGTCGACCTTCACGCTCGCACGCGCGGCGTCGAGATTCGTTCGGTACTGCTCCATCTGGTCGGCCGACAGATAGCCCTTGGCCGCGATGTCCTCGTAGCGCTTCACCTGCGAGCGCGCCTGCTCGAGCGTCGCCTCGTCCTTCGCCTGCTGGGCGAGCGCCTGCTGCAGGGCCGCCTGCGCGGGTCGCGGATCGATGCGGAACAGCAGTTGGCCCGCGGTGACGTCGGCGCCGTCCAGAACCTGCGATTCGAGCAGCTGGCCGTCGACGAGCGACTTCACCGCGACGCTGTTGATCGCCTCCACGCTGCCCGGCGCCGTCACCAGTACGGGCATGTCGCGCGCCGCCGCGACCGCGACGACGACCGGCGCGGGTGCTGCCTTCGGCGGCGCGTGATCGCGCGAACAGGCCGCGAGCGCGCAGGCCACGATCGTGCCGCCGAACTTCGCACCACGTTGCAGAAATTGCCGCCCGTCCATCCGCCGTCCGCTCCATTCCCTCGATCCCGCTATTGTCGCCGATCGGCATGCCGGGGTTCCCGGCGCACCGGTAAATGCGAAGTAAAGACCTCGCATGACGATCGGCCCAGGCAGGCACGCGCCGCTTGCGATCCGGGTGATCGGCATCATTCGCACGAGGCCGTCGCGCGCGCCTGCGGATCGTCGTCGCCGGCCTGATAGAATGCACGACCCCTGCGCCGCACCGATGCCGCGGACGCACCCGCCGACGTCACGCATGACCCGACTGATCCGACCCACCCTGCCGACCACGCCCCGTCAGCGCCGCTACTGGAAGGCGCCGCACGGTTCCGCGTTCGCCCTCGCCCTCGCCGAGACCGCCCGCTCGCACGCGGGGCTCGTCGTCGCGGTCGCGCGCGACACGCATGCCGCGCACGCGCTCGAGGCCGAACTCGCGGTGTTCGCCGGCAACGACGTCGAGGTGCTGCAGTTCCCCGACTGGGAAACCCTGCCCTACGACCTGTTCTCGCCGCACCCCGACATCGTCTCGCAGCGCGTCGCCACGCTGTACCGCCTGCCGACCCTCGCGCGCGGCGTGCTCGTCGTGCCGGTCGCGACGCTCATGCAACGCCTCGCGCCGCGCGGCTACGTCGGCGGCTCGAGCCTCGTGCTCGAACTGCGCCAGAAGCTCGACATCGCGCACGAGCAGCGGCGCCTCGAAGCGGCCGGCTACCGCAACGTGCCGCAGGTGCAGGAACCGGGCGACTTCGCCGTGCGCGGCGCGCTGCTCGACATCTATCCGATGGGCACCCCGGCACCGTACCGCGTCGAGCTGTTCGACGACGAGATCGAGTCGATCCGCACGTTCGATCCCGAGACGCAGCGTTCGGACCACAAGGTCGACGCGGTGCGCCTGCTGCCCGCACGCGAGTTCCCGCTCACCGAGGAGTCGGCGAAGGCGTTCCGCAACACGCTGCGCGAGCGCTTCCCGATCGATCCGCGCCGTTGCCCGCTGTACCAGGACATCAAGGAAGGCGCGACGCCGGCCGGCATCGAGTACTACCTGCCGCTGTTCTTCGCGCGGACCGAGACGCTGTTCGACTACCTCGCCGAGGACGCGCTGTTCGTGCTCGGCGACGGCGCGCTCGACGCCGCCGACTCGTTCTGGACGCAGACCGGCGAGCGTTACGGCCAGCGCGCGCACGACGTCGAGCGGCCGGTGCTGCCGCCGATCGAGCTGTACCTCACGACGCAGCAGTTGCGCGAACACCTGAACGTCGCGCTGCGCGTCGACATCGTGTCGAATGCGCCGGCGGCCGACGCCGACGGCGGCGCCGCCGAACGCCACGCGATCGACCTCGGCACGCAGCCGGCGCCGATGCTGCCGCTCGCGCGCAAGGGCGACGAGCCCGGCGAAGCGTTGCGCCGCTTCGTCGCCGCCTACCCCGGCCGCGTGCTCATCGCGACCGATTCGGCCGGCCGCCGCGAGGCGCTGATCGAACAGCTCGCCGCCGCGCGCCTGCGCCCGCAGACCTACGCCGGCTGGCGCGACTTCATCGACGACGGCAACCGCTTCGGCATCACCGCCGCACCGCTCGAGCAGGGCTTCGCGCTGACCGATCCGGCGATCACCGTGCTGACCGAGCGCGAGCTGCACGGCGAGCGCGTGCAGCAGGTGCGCCGGCGCAAACGCGCCGCGCGCGATCCGGAGCAGGTGCTGCGCGACCTGTCCGAGCTCGTGCCCGGCGCGCCGATCGTGCACATCGACCACGGCGTCGGCCGTTACCAGGGCCTGATCAAGCTCGACGTCGGCGGCCGCGCGCAGTTCGGCGAGGAGCCGTCGGAGTTCCTCGCGATCGAGTACGCCAAGGGCGACAAGCTGTACGTGCCGGTCGCGCAGCTGCATCTCGTCTCGCGCTACTCCGGCACCGCGCCCGAACTCGCGCCGCTGCACGCGCTCGGCGGCGACGCCTGGGAGCGCGCGAAGAAGAAGGCCGCGCAGAAGGTGCGCGACGTCGCCGCCGAGCTGCTGGCGATCTACGCGCAGCGCGAAGCGCGCCAGGGTACGGCGCTGGCGATCGACCGCGAACTCAACGACCAGTTCGGCGCGGCGTTCCCGTTCGAGGAGACGCCGGACCAGACCACCGCGATCGAAGCCGTGCTCGCCGACCTCGCCGCGTCGAAGCCGATGGATCGCGTCGTCTGCGGCGACGTCGGCTTCGGCAAGACCGAAGTCGCGCTGCGCGCCGCCTTCGCCGCCGCGACCGCGGGCAAGCAGGTCGCCGTGCTCGCGCCGACCACCCTGCTCGCGCAGCAGCACTTCCAGAATTTCCGCGACCGCTTCGCCGACTGGCCGATCCGCGTCGAGGTGCTGTCGCGCTTCAAGTCGAAGAAGGAGATCGACGCGGCGCTGGAGAAGCTCGCCGACGGTCGCATCGACGTCATGATCGGCACGCACAAGCTGGTGCAGTCCGACGTGCGCTTCAAGGACCTCGGCCTCGTGATCATCGACGAGGAACAGCGCTTCGGCGTGCGCCAGAAGGAAGCGCTGAAGAAGCTGCGCGCCGAAGTCGACCTGCTCACGCTCACCGCGACGCCGATCCCGCGCACCTTGAACATGGCGATGGCGGGGCTGCGCGACCTGTCGATCATCGCGACGCCGCCGGCGCACCGCCTCGCCGTGCAGACCTTCATCAGCCCGTACGACGCCGCGCTCGTGCGCGAGGCGCTGCAGCGCGAGCATGCGCGCGGTGGCCAGGTGTACTTCCTGCACAACGACGTCGAGACGATCGAGAAGACCGCGCGCGAGCTCGCCGAGCTCATGCCCGACGCGCGCATCCGCTATGCGCACGGCCAGATGCCGGACCGCGAGCTCGAGCTCATCATGCTCGACTTCTACCGGCAACGCTTCAACGTGCTCGTCGCGACGACGATCATCGAGTCGGGCATCGACGTGCCGAGCGCGAACACGATCATCATCAACCGCGCCGACCGCTTCGGTCTCGCCCAGCTGCACCAGTTGCGCGGTCGCGTCGGCCGATCGCACCATCGCGCCTACGCCTACCTGATGGTGCCGGAGGGCCGCTCGATCACCGCCGACGCGGAGAAGCGCCTGGAGGCGCTCGCCTCGCTCGACGAACTCGGCGCCGGCTTCACGCTCGCCACGCACGACCTCGAGATCCGCGGCGCGGGTGAGCTGCTCGGCGAGGAGCAGAGCGGGCAGATCGAGGAAGTCGGCTTCTCGCTCTACACCGAGATGCTCGATCGCGCCGTGCGCGCGCTCAGGCAAGGCAAGGTGCCCGATTTCGACCTCACCAGCGAGCACGAGACCGAAGTCGAGCTGCACCTGCCCGCGCTGATCCCGGACGACTACCTGCCCGACGTCAACACGCGCCTCACGCTGTACAAGCGCATCGCGAGCGCGCGCGACGAGGAGGCGCTGCGCGAACTGCAGGTCGAGATGGTCGACCGCTTCGGCCTGCTGCCGGACCCGGTGAAGCAGCTGTTCGCGGTGACCGCGCTCAAGCTCGCGGCGACGCCGCTCGGCATCCGCAAGCTCGAACTCGGCGCCAGCGGCGGTCGCGTGATCTTCCGCCCGAACCCTGCGGTCGAGCCGCTCACGGTGATCCGCCTGATCCAGTCGCAGCCGCGCGTGTACGCGCTCGACGGCCAGGACAAGCTGCGCTTCAAGCTGCCGCTGGAAGGCGCGAGCGAACGCCTGCGCGCCGCGAACGACCTGTTGCGCACGCTCGGCGCGCGGATCGCCGCCTGAGGCGGAATCGTCTGGAAAGCGACAGCCTGAAACACGAAGCACACGGAGCATCCGGAGGAAAAGCCCTTCATTCCTTTGCCTTCTCCGTGTGCTCTGCGTGCTCCGTGTTTCAACCTTTCATGCGGGTCACGCCGCCGCGCGGCTCGCGCCGCGCGGCGATGCGCCTCAGAACGCGAACTCGAAGCCGTTCGCGAAGATCACGTCGTCCTGGTAGACGATGCACGCCGACAGCTCGGACGTGTCGCCACTGCCGTCGGTCGCCGTCGCCATGATGCCGTCGCCCGCACGCAGCGGCGCATCCTTCGAATGCAGGTAGGCGCCGATCGAGGCCGCGCCGTTGCCACCGATCGCCGCCTTGGTGATCGATACGCTCACCGTGCCGATGAAGTACTCGGCTTGCCGGTTGTCGTCGGCCGGGCAGCCGCCGCGCGTGCCGTAGAAATCGATGCGGTAGTCGCCGAGCGATGATTCGAGCAGGCCGGTGAAGCGCCCGGTGTCTCCACCGCCGAGCGCGTTCGAGAGCGTCGGGTAGTTCTGCCCGCGGTTGGCGTAGTCCGCGGGCGGCGCGGCGCCGTCGTTGTCGTTCGCCTGGATACCGGCGACATCGAGGTCGATGCCGAGCCCGCCGTTCGCGAAGATCTGGTTCTGCCGCGTGCGGTTCTGCCGGCCGATGCCGATCCACACGCCCTGCCCCACGTTGTAGCCGATCGCGTTGTAGCGGATGACGTTCGCGCTCGGCGCGTCGCCGGCGTCGCCGTCGAGGCGGACGCCGGCCGCACCGTTGCCGAGGTCGATGCCCTCGGCGAAAAAGCCGATCGCGTTGTTCTCGATCGTGTTGCCGCGTGCGCCGCCGTTGGCGACGTAGATGCCGGCCTGCGCGTTGGCGCCGATGAAGTTGCCGCTGATCTCGTTGTCGTGGCCGGCGAGGTAGATGCCACGCGCACCGTTGGCGAGGCTCGTGTAGTGGCCGTCGGCACCACCGCTCCAGTCGACGCCGATCAGGTTGCCGATGATCTGGTTGTCGTGGCTGCCGACCGGCGTCGAGCCGGACAGGCTGCCGAACACGAGGATGCCGCTGCCGTCGCTCGAACCGCCGACGATGTTGCGGTCGGCCGGATCGTCGCTGCCGATCTGCGTGTCGTGCGCGTTCGCGTCGACGCGGATGCCGGCGCCGTTCGGCTGCAACGCATGCCCGGACGCACTGCCGCCGAAGCGATTGCCGCCGATCGAACTGCCGCTGCCGGAACCGAGCGCGATCGCGGCCTCCGAGAAGCCGCTGAACGCGAGGCCCTTGGCGAACAGCGAGACGCCGTCGCCCGCGCCGGTCGGGATCTGCAACCCCTTCGTCACGGACGCGCCGCCAGCTTCGAGGACGACGCAGAACTTCGCGTCGGTGCCGCGATCGAGGTCGTTCACCTGCGCGCCGGTCTGGGTGTAGCCGTTGACGATCAGCGGCACGGTGACCGACGGCAGCGGCGACTGCAACGTGATCACGTGCGGCCCGCAGCCGCTGCCGATGTCGAACGTGATCAAGCCGCTGCCGTGCGCATTCGCGCCGGTGATCGCCGTGCGCAGCGAACCCGCACCGCTGTCGTTCGTATTGGTGACGGTCTGCAGGAAGCTGTCGTCGACGCCCGACTCGAACGCGCCGCGGTCCGGGGCGGTGCCGATCACGCGCGCGCGGCCGGGCAGGTCCGTCGACGGCAGGCCACCGCGCACGTCGCTGCTGCCGGTGTTGATCACCGGCGAAGGCGGTGACTCGATCGGGCGATACTGCGCGTCGAGCTTCGGATCGACGCTGGTGAGGCCGATCGGCGGAATGATCGGGGACGGATAGCTGTGCGTGCCGATGTCGTCGTCGATCAGCGAGAAGAACGGTGAATCGACGACGAGATCGTGATGCGAGCCCTGCGAGTTGCCGTAGATGATCGTGTTGTCGATGTAGAGAAGCGCACCACTGCTGCTGATCTGAGCATTGACGCCGTCACCCTGCAGGTTGTCGACGATCGTGTCGTTGACGAGCTCGAACGAGAGGCTCTCGTCGTTGGCCGCATAGAGGCTGATACCCGAGGCGATGGTGGCGAGCGAATTGCCGGCGACGACGCTGTCGACGATGCGCACGGTAGCGCCGTCGTCGTCGGCGATCCACTCGACGTTGATGCCACCGCCTTCGGCGTCGCCGACGAACGCGCTGCGGCGGATTGCGATCTCGCTGCCGTCGGGCACGGAGGGATCGTCGAGGTCCTCGTCGTGGTAGATCGTGAGGCCGCCGTGCCAGGTCATGCCCTCGATCGTCAGGTTGCCGCGCGGGTGCAGGTCGAAGTCGCCGACGATCACCGTGTTGCCGAGTTCGATGTCGCGACCCGCGCAACCCGCGGTGTATCCGCCGCGCAGGTTCGCGCCGGCGGCGATCGGGATACCGGAGCCGCTCGTTCCGATGTGATAGGTGCCCTGCACGACCTGGATGTTCAGCGGACTCGTGCGCGCACGCTGGAGCGCGTCCTGCAGCGCCGAAAAGCTGTCGGCGCAGTAGTCGGCCGATCCGGCACGTGCGGCCGGCGCGACCGCCATGGCCGCGAGCATCAGGGCGGCGAACGCGCGCCGGTACAGGCACGCAGTGGATATCCTCGCATCGACAGCCATGGGCGCTTCCTCTCCGGGGCGACGGGCCCCGCCTGACAGCGCTACACGCAGGTCGGCGCGAAAAGCGGGCAAGCCCGCCCCGCCCGGCGCGCGGCGCTACACTGTGCGCGCCTTCGAAGCGGGTACCTGCCTTGGCGACGGAATCCCTGACCGATCTGCTGAACGCCGCGCAAGGCGGTGACGACGAGGCCGCCGCCCGCGCCTATGCGGCGGTCTACGCGGAGCTGCGCGAACGCGCGCGGCAGACGCTGCGTCGCGCGCCGGGCGCGACGCTGACCGCGACGGCGCTCGTGCACGAGCTGTACGTGCGGCTCGACGCGAACGCGCGCGGCCCGCTGCACGACCGGCACCACTTCTTCGCGCTCGCCTCGCGCGCGATGCGCCAGATCGTCATCGAGCACGCTCGCCGCCGGCACGCGCAGAAGCGCGGCGGCGATCGCGTCGCCACCGACATCGACGCTGCGCTCGAACTCGCCGACGCCGACCTCGGCAGCCTGCTCGAGATCGACCGCGCACTGCGCGCGCTCGAACGGCACGACGTCGACCTCGCGCAGCTGATCGAGTGGCACTTCTTCGCCGGGCTCAGCTTCAGCGAGATCGCCGCGGCGACGCAGCGCCACGAGCGCACGGTGCGCCGCGACTGGGAATTCGCCCGCGCGTTCCTGCGGCGGGAGCTCGGCACCGTCGCGTCGTGAACGCCGGGCCGTCGCGCTGGGAGCGCCTGCGCGCGTCGTTCGCGACGGCGCTCGACCTCGATCCCGGCGTGCGCGAGCGGTGGTTGCGCGACCTCGGCGACGCCGATCCCGACTTCGCCGCGGAGCTGCGCACCCTCCTCGCCGCGCACGCGGCGCCGGCCGGAGCGCTCGAGCGCGGCGCCGCGATCGCCCGCGGCCTGCTCGGCGCGCACGCGGGCGAGGACGCGGACGAACGCGTCGGCACGCGCGTCGGCGCCTACCGGCTGCTGCGCCTGCTCGGTCGCGGCGGCATGGGCAGCGTCTACCTCGCCGAACGCGCCGACGGCCAGTTCCGCCAGCAGGTCGCGCTCAAGCGCATCGACCACGACACGCCGACGCGCGGGCTGCGCGAGCGCTTCCTGCGCGAGCGCGACATCCTCGCGCGACTCGCGCATCCGAACATCGCGCCACTCCACGACGGCGGCCTCGATGCGGACGGCGTACCGTATTTCACGCTCGAATTCGTCGAGGGCGAACCGATCACCGCCTGGTGCGACACTCACCGGCTCGATCTCGCCGGTCGCGTGCGCGTGCTGCTCAAGGTCTGCGACGCGGTGCAGTGCGCGCACCGCAACCTGGTCGTGCACCGCGACCTCAAGCCGTCGAACATCCTCGTCAATGCGGCGGGCGAACCGAAGCTGCTCGATTTCGGCATCGCCAAGTTCCTCGACGCCGATGCCGACGCGATGCAGACCGACGCCGGCACGCGGCCGATGACGCGCGAGTACGCCGCACCCGAGCAGGTACTCGCGCAACCGGTCACGACGCTCACCGACGTCTACGCGCTCGGGGTCCTGTTGTACGAACTCGCCTGCGGCCGCCTGCCCTATGCCGGCGCCGACAGCGGCGCGACGAGCTGGCCCAAGGCGATCGTCGACGAAGTGCCCGAGCCGCTCGTTCGCGCGCTGCAGCGCCCCGGCATGGACGCGCCCGGTTTGCCCGAGGCGGCGGCAGCGGCGCGCGGCACCCATGCGGCCACGCTGCGCCGCCAACTCCGCGGCGACCTCGATGCGATCGTGCAGCGCGCGCTGTGCAAGGCACCGGACGAGCGCCATCCGTCGGTCGCCGCGTTCGCCGAAGCCTTGCACGCGTGGCTCGACGGTCGCGCGCAACCGGGCGCGCGCCGCGTGCGTCGCGTGCAGCGGTTCCTGCGACGCCACGCGCTCGCCTGCGCGGCCACGCTGGTCATCGTCGCGACGACGCTCGCGGCGATCGGCGGCGTGCTGTGGGAGGCGCGGCGGAGCACGATCGCCGGCCAGCGCGCGCAGGCGGTCGAGGCGTTCCTCACCAGCGTGTTCGACGTGTCCGATCCCGATCGTGCGCGCGGCCAGACGGTCACCGCGCGCGAGCTGCTCGACGAAGGCGCACGCCGCGCGAACAGTGAACTCGCCGACCAGCCGGCGCTGCGCGCCGAGCTGCTGCGCCTGATCGGCTCGCTGCACGCACGACTCGGCCTGTATGCCCGCGCGCTGCCGCTGCAGGCGCAGGGCGTCGCCCTGCTGCGCGCGACCGACGTGGATGAACCGGTGCTCGCGGCGGCGCTGGTCGAACTCGCCGCGACCGAGCGCCTGCAGGAACACTACGCGGACGCCGAGCGCGACCTCGACGAGGCGCTCGCGCTGCAGCGGACCGGCGCGCCGGATGCGCTGCGCGCACGCACGCTGGCCGGGCTCGGCGGCGTGTACGCCGACACCGCGCGCAACGACGACGCCGAGCGCACGCTGCGCGCCGCGCTCGACATCGACCACCGGCTCGCGCGCCCGCCGGACGAGCGCGGCGCCGACGACGAGGAGAGCCTCGCGCGCGTGCTCGCCGGGCGCGCGCACTACGCCGAAGCGCGCGTGCTGCTCGCCGACAGCCTCGACCAACAGCGCCGCCTGCACGGAGGACGGCATTCGAGCGTGGCGACGACGCTGGTCGAACTCGGCAAACTCGAGCTGTCCGCGGGCGACCTCGCCGCCGCCGGGCGCGATTTCGACGATGCGCTGGCGATGCGCCGCGCGCTGTTCGGCGATCATCATCCGGCGGTCGCCGACAGCCTGTACTGGGTCGCCGCGCTCGCGAGCTACCAGGGCCGTCACGGCGACGCGGAAACGCTCGTGAACGAAGCGCTCGCGATCGACCAGGACGCCTTCGGGCCCGAATCGGCGCATGCGGCGAGCCTGCACGACCTGCTGGCCGAGGTCGCGCAGGCCCGCAACGATCTCGACCGGGCCGAAAGCGAAGCACGCAGCGCGCTCGCGATCTGGCAGCGCGTGCTCGGTCGCCACCACTCGGAGATGGCCAACGGCCTGCAACGGCTCGCCCTCATCGAGCGCGACCGCGGCGATGCCGCGCAGGCGGTCGACCTGCTGCGACAGGCGCTCGCGATCCGCCGGGACACGCTCGGCACGGGCGGCGAGCGGATCGGCTTCACACTCGCCAACCTCGCTTCCACGTTGCGCATCGCCGGCCAGCTCGAGGAAGCGCGGTCGACCTTCGAGGAAGCCCTGTCGGTGTACCGCGCAAGCCTTCCGGAGCACCACCTGCGGGTCGTCGAGGCGCTCGCCGGGCTCGGCCACGTGCAACTCGATGCGGGCGACGTCGGCGGCGCGATCCAGACCCTCGAACGCGCCCGTGCGATGGCACAGGAGGTCTATCCGCCGACGCACCCGGACCGCGCGCGCGTATTGCTGCCGCTCGGCGACGCGTATTTCGCTCGCGGCGACGCCGACGCGGCCGCCGACGCGTTCGAAGCCGCCGCCGGCCTGCTCGCCACGCCGGGCGAGTCCCACGTGCGCAGCGCGGTCGAGGCACGCATCGGACTCGCGCGCGCGCGCGCTGCGCAGCATCGCGCAGCCGACGCGACGGCCGCGCTCGACCAGGCGGCGGCACTGCTCGAAACGCACCCACAGGCGACGCACGCGTTGCGCGAACGCCTCGACGCCGTGCGCCGCGAACTCGCGGCGGCGCGCCGGCCGCGCCATGGCGTCGCCTGAACGCGATCGTCGTGTCGCGCGAACGACCGCGGAAATCGGGGCCATGCGCCGTGCGTCATCGATCGTCGTCCTGCGCGTGAATGCGGCCTGTCCCGTTCATCCGTCTCGCCGCTCGCGGTTCAGCGGCACGGCGTAGCCTCCGTCGGTGAACAACGGTCGGTCCGTCCACCGATGTTCTTCCGATTGCCAAACGAGGAAATGCCATGAACCTTCGTTCCAGCTTGATCATTGCGACCGCGACGATCGCCCTGACCGCGCTGCCGGCGGTCGCCCAGCAGACCACGACGACGGAGACCACGACCACGACCGTGGTCAAGAAGGGCCATCATCGTTACGTCTACTACGGCGACCACGACATCTACTTCGCTCCGGAAACCAAGGTGTACTACTGGCGCGAAGGCGACGACTGGCGCTCGGCCAACGAGCTTCCGGAAACGTACCGCACGTACATCACGCGCGGCGGTGTCAACATCGAGCTCGATACGGAAAAACCGTACGAGAAGAACGAGTGGGTCATCGCCCACTACAAGAACCACGATCGCGACGACCACTGACGCCCAGCGTCGATCCGGCGCCGGCGGCCCGCGGGCCGCCGGCGTTTTCGTTGCCTGCCGCGAGGCCGCGCCGCTAGACTTTCCGTGAATCGACACGGAGTGCGGCATTGGACGAACATCGCGACACGGCAGCGGGCGTGCCATGAAGGCGCCGAACGACCTGCTGCACCGGTTCCAGCTCGACCGCGCGGGCGTGCGCGGCGCGTTCGTCCGCCTCGAGCGGAGCTGGCAGGACCTGCGCTCGAACGGCGACTACCCCGGTCCGCTCGGCGACCTGCTCGGCCAGACCGTGGCCGCGGGCGCACTGTTCACGAGCACGATCAAGTTCGACGGCCGCCTGTCGGTGCAGCTGCAAGGCAACGGCCCGCTGCGCCTGCTGTTCGCCGAGTGCACGCACGACGGTTGCGTGCGCGGCATCGCACGCTGGGCCGGCGCACCGCCCGCGGCAACGATCGGGCTGGATCCGGAGGCGCGCCTCGCGATCACGATCGAGAACCGCATCACCGACACGCGCTACCAGGGCATGGTGCCGGTCGAAGGCGGCGACCTCGCGCACGCGTTCGAGAACTACTTCGAGCGTTCCGAGCAGTTGCCGACGCGCATCGTGCTCGCCGAAGGCGACGGTCGCTGCGGCGGCCTCATGCTGCAGCAGGTCGCGCGCGAGGGCGGCATGGGCAACGCGGACGAGGACGGCTGGAACCGCGCCGGCCATCTGCTCGCGACGATGACGCGGCGCGAACTGCTCGAATTGCCGCCTGAAGTGTTACTGCTGCGCCTGTTCCACGAGGAGGACGTGCTCCTGCAGCCGGCGCAGCCGCTCGTGTTCGCCTGCACCTGCTCGCGCGAGCGCGTCGAGGCGATGCTGCGCTCACTCGGTCGCGACGAGGCCGACGCGACGCTCGCCGAACAGGGTTCGATCGAGGTGCACTGCGAGTTCTGCAACCGCCGCTACGTGTTCGACGAGAACGACGTCGGCGACATCTTCCGTGCGGTGGAAACCGCGCCGCCGGCTGCGAAACGGCATTGATGCGTCGCGCGGCGGCCCCGTGCGCGTGGACACCGCTGCTCCTGTCGCCGCGCGCACGACCGATGCGAACCTGCACGCGCCCATGACGACCACCGATATCTTCATGGACCGACTGGCGATCCGCCGCGGCCTCCCCGCCGACGCCGCCGCGCTCGCCGCGTTCGCGGCGCGCAGCTTCGCCGACACGTTCGGCGCGGCCAACGATCCGGCCCATCTGCAGGCGTTCCTCGACGCGACCTACGGCGTCGAGCAGCAGTCGCGCGAACTCGCCGACGTGGACACGGCGACCTTGCTCGCGACGCTCGACGGCGAACTCGTCGCCTACGCGCAGGTCCATCGCGGCGAAGCGCCCGCATGCGTCGGTGCCGCGGACGCGGTCGAGCTGCAGCGCTTCTACGTCGACCGCGCCGCCCACGGCAGCGGTGTCGCGCAACGGCTGATGCAGGCGGTGTGCACGGCCGCACGCGGATTCGGTGCGCGCGGCCTCTGGCTCGGCGTGTGGGAGCGCAACCCGCGCGCGATCGCCTTCTACGCGAAATGCGGCTACGTCGACGTCGGCAGCAAGACGTTCGACGTCGGCGGCGATCGCCAGACCGACCGCGTCATGCTGCTGCCGCTCGATCAGCGCGGCGCGAGGTAGCGACTCGGCGCGACGCCGGTCACGCGGCGGAACATCGTCGCGAACGCCGATGCGCTCTCGTAACCGAGGTCGAACGCGATCGTCGTGATCGATTCGCCGGCGGCGAGGCGCGGCAGCGCGGCGAAGATCGCCGCCTGGCGCCGCCATTCCGCGAAGCTGATGCCGGTCTCGGCGCGGAAGCGGCGCGTGAACGTGCGCCGGCTCCACGCAAGGTCGGCGCACCAGTCGTCGATCGTCTCGTGCGGCGACGGTTGCGCGAGATACGCGCGGCAGCGCGCGGCGAGGCGCGCGTCGGCCGGGAACGGGATGTCGAGCGGCAGCACCGGCGCGCGTCGGATCTCCTCGACGATCAGCGAGAACACGAGGTCGGTGCGCGAGCCCTTGCGGTACGGCAGTGGCAGGTCCGCAGTCTCGAGCAGCAACTGGCGCAGCAGCGGCGAGATGCCGAGCACGCGGCAATCGGCCGGCAGCGCCGCGTCGACGCCGGGCTCGACGTAGATGCTGCGCGTGCTCACGTGCACGAGCGAATTCACTTCGTGCTGCATGCCGGCCGGAATCCACACCGCGCGTTCGGGCGGCACGATCCAGCGCCCGGCTTCGGTGCCGACGAGCATGACGCCGGTCGCCGCGTACAGCAGCTGCGAGCGCCGGTGCCGATGCGGCGGCACGCGATGGTTCATCGGCAACTCGTTCGCCGTGGCGACGATCGGCCCGGGCAAGGCATCCGCCCGGCTCGCATGGACATTGCGCATGTTGGCCCGAACGCAAGGAAACCTGACCTATTCGATAATGCGGGCACGACCCCCGCGATGTCCAATAGACGCATGCAGAACCTCTCCCCCGCCGCCGGCGCGCTCGCCGACGCCCCGGTGACGCCGCCCGAGCCGCTCGACGATCCCGCCGCCAGCGCCGCGCGCACCGCATTCCCGATCCTCGCGATGCTCAGCATCTGCCACCTGCTCAACGACCTCATCCAGTCGTTGCTGCCGGCGATCTATCCGCTGCTCAAGCAGTCGTTCGCGCTCGATTTCGGCCAGATCGGCCTCATCACCCTGACGTTCCAGCTCACCGCGTCGCTGCTGCAGCCGTTCGTCGGCATCTACACCGACAAGCGGCCGATGCCGTATTCGCTCGCGATCGGCATGGGCTTCACGCTGGGCGGACTGTTGCTGCTGTCGCAGGCGACGACCTTCCCGGTGCTGCTGCTCTCGGCCGCGCTGATCGGCTCGGGCTCGTCGGTGTTCCATCCGGAGTCCTCGCGCGTCGCGCGCATGGCGTCGGGCGGGCAGCACGGCCTCGCGCAGTCGCTGTTCCAGGTCGGCGGCAACGTCGGCTCGGCGAGCGGCCCGCTGCTCGCGGCGTTCATCGTGATGCC
>Ga0207639_10001048_pt1 | contig 18783 bp, 24 predicted proteins | sample KBSCornC32_FD_184299 | JGI IMG/M metagenome (GOLD analysis project Ga0207639, IMG submission 184299) | Corn rhizosphere microbial communities from Kellogg Biological Station, Michigan, USA - KBS Corn C3-2 (SPAdes) (version 2) | ecosystem: Host-associated > Plants > Roots > Rhizosphere > Soil ...
ATAGCTCGGGACCCATCCGGGCCGCCCGCTCGCGGCGAAGCGCGCGCAGCTCCATGTCAAAGAGGTCGGGCACGGCGTGCTTGTGCGATGCCTCGCGCCGAGCGACAAGAAGGCAATGGAGGTAGGGAGGATTGTTCGCCGGTGCGCGCGATCGATGCTCGATTTCGCGCTTCCGCCCCGGTGCGCGGGCTGCGGGACAATCGTCGAGGACGTTCACAGCTTCTGCCCGTATTGCTGGAAACAGGTCGAGTTCCTGGGCGAAACTGGCTGCGCCTGTTGTGGCCTTCCGCTTCAGGCGACCGAGCAGACCACCTGCGCGCGCTGCCTTGCTGTGCCGCCGAGAATATCGCGCACCAGGGCGGCGGTCGCATATGACGATCTCTCGCGAAGCCTCGCCATCCGCCTCAAATACGGCCGCAAGGTCGCGATCGCGCGGACCATGGCGCATTATATGGCGCCGCTGGTCAGGTTTGATGGAGATGCGATGCTGGTGCCCGTACCGCTTCATCGAACCAGGCTGTGGACACGCGGCTTCAATCAGTCGGCGCTCGTCGCCCGCGAGTTATCCCGTCGGTTGAAGCTCGATTCCGACCCAAGCCTGCTTCGACGAACAAGGCGCACGCCACCGCTCAAGGGGATGAGCCCGGTTCAACGACGCAAGACCGTCGCGGGCGCCTTTCAGGTAACAAACAAGGGTTCCGTCGCGGGCAAGACCATCATCCTTGTCGACGATGTACTCACCACGGGAAGCACCGCTGACGCCTGCGCCAGGGTCCTCAAACGCGCCGGCGCCGCCCGCGTCGAGCTCGTCAGTTGGGCGCGCGTGGTGAAACCTTCCCAATTGATGCGTTGACGCGAATGCCTAAGTATCCGCCTGAAGGAATTTGGCGTGACGATCGAGATCTATACGAAGGCGTTCTGCCCTTATTGCTGGAGAGCCAAGGCCCTGCTCGAGGCCAAGGGCATCGAGTATAGCGAAATTTGCGTCGATTACGGCGGCGAGCTTCGTGAGCAGATGATCCAGCGCGCCAATGGAAGGACTACCGTCCCGCAAATTTTCATCCGCGAACACCACGTCGGCGGCTGCGATGATCTCCACGAGCTCGAGCGCAATGGCCGCCTGGACGACCTGATCAAATGACGCGGATCGCTCTATTCCAGTCGAACACAGGCATCGACCCTGCGGCGAACGCGGATGGGCTCGGCAAGGCGATCGCTGAAGCTGCTGCCGGCGGTGCGGAAATGCTGTTCACACCCGAAATGTCTGGTCTGCTCGACCGAGATTCGGCCCGGGCAGCGAAGAATCTTCATCGCGAGGAAGAAGATGACGTCCTCGCCGCCTGCCGTGAAGGCGCGCGACAGCACCGCATCTGGCTTCACATCGGATCGCTCGCGGTTCTCGTCGATGACGGAAAGGTCGCGAACCGCGGCTTCGTCATCGACCGCGAGGGCAATATCCGCGCTCGTTACGACAAGCTTCACCTGTTCGACGTCGATTTGCCGACCGGCGAAAGCTGGCGCGAATCCAACGTCTATTCGGCGGGCAAGGACGTGGTGCTGGTCAACGGGACGCCGATCGGCAAGCTCGGCCTCACCATCTGCTACGACCTGCGCTTCCCGGGGTTGTTCGCGCGGCTTGCCGAGGCCGACGCCGACGTCATCGCTGTTCCCGCCGCGTTCACCGTCCCGACCGGAAAGGCGCACTGGCATATTCTCTTGCGAGCAAGAGCGATCGAGGCCGGGCTTTTCATCGTCGCGGCGGCCCAGGTCGGACACCATGACGATGGCCGCAACACCTTCGGCCACAGCCTGGTCATCGATCCCTGGGGCGAGCTCCTCCTCGACATGGGCGAGCAGCCGGGCGTTGGCTTTGCCGATATCGATTTGAAGCGCATCTCCGACGTCCGCGGCCGCATACCGGCGCTTAACCACCGAAGAATTATCCCCGAGGCGGTGACGCTGTGATCGTTTTCGATCTCCACTGCCGCGACGGCGGCGAGATATTCGAGGCCTGGTTCCGCTCGAACGCAGATTTCGATGAGCAAAAGAGCGCCGGCCTCGTCCAATGTCCGTTCTGCCAGTCGGCCAATGTCGGCAAGGCGCCGATGGCTCCGAGCGTTCCGCGCAAGGGCTCGGAGAATCCGCTCGCACGACTGGCGGCGATGCAGGCCGAGATGCTCAAGGATTCGCGCTGGGTCGGCGATCAGTTTGCCGACACCGCGCGCGCGATCCACAGCGGCGAACGCGCTCCCGAACAGGTCCACGGCAGCGCGACGCTCGATCAGGCGAAGTCGCTGGTCGACGAGGGCGTGCCCGTTGCTCCGCTCCCGCTTCCGGTCAGGCCGCCCGAGCAGCTCAATTGATTGCGGGGGCGCGTGCCCCTATTCCCTCCTCAGCGACCCCGTAGCTCAGCAGGATAGAGCATCAGATTCCTAATCTGAGGGCCACAGGTTCGAATCCTGTCGGGGTCGCCAATGTAGTGAGGGCTGGGGAATGGCGACGACGCATTCGAGCGAGCAGCAATCAGGCCTGGTTGACCGCATGTTTCTCGATCATCCGCGCTCGCTCGGTATGAGTTGGGCCAGGCATGGCATTGGAGCGGTGGCGATCGGTGCGACGCTGGTTGGTGCAGGACTCGCATGCCTCGTCCACGCGCTCGTGCCCGGCTGGTTCACGCAGACTGCCGGCAAGACCGTGAATGCCATGTACGACCATATGACCCGCCGAAAAGCCGATGCGAAGAATCCGGAGAATTGGCCGGATTATGAAATCTAGAACCACCGTCGCGATCGTCGGCGGCGGATTTTCAGGAACTATCCTCGCAGCGCAGCTCGCCCGGCGTGGGATCGACAGCGTGCTCATCGACGGCAGCGGACGAGCGGGGAAGGGCGTGGCTTATTCGACCACAGAGCCGGCGCATCTCCTGAACGTCCGCGCCGAAGGGATGAGCGCGTGGTCGGGTGAGCCCACGCATTTTGCCGACCGGTTTGAGGCAGAAGGCGGAGATCCGCGCGGGTTCGCGCAGCGGCTTCTGTTCGGGCGCTACCTCGGCGAAATCCTAGGCGACGCCGTCGCAAGCGGTCACACACAGCCGCGTCATGCCTCTGCGACTGCGGCGCAGCACAACGGATATTGGCAAATCGCGCTCGACGACGACTCCCAGGTCGAGGCCGATGCGCTCGTCCTCGCCATCGGAAACCAGGAGCCGGAATCGCTTGGGCCCTTCGCGGGCGCGGGTAAGCGCTACATCGCCAATCCATGGGCAGCGGACGCGCGAGCGGCGGTCGCCCAGTTGGCCGAAACGAGCGGAGCGGCGCTGCTCGTCGGTACCGGCCTTACGATGGTGGACCTCGTCCTTTCGCTCGACGCAGCCGGACACGCGGGAAGAATCGTGGCCGTGTCGCGCCGCGGGCAGATTCCGCGCTCCCACGCCGATTTCCAACCTGCTCCCGTCGAGGCGGTGGATATTCCACACGGTCGGCCCGGTGCGATGTGGCGATGGCTTCGCAAGCGCAGCGCCGAGGTCGGCTGGCGCGCGGCTGTCGATAGCCTCCGCCCCCACAGTCATGCATTGTGGCAAAGTCTCGACGCCGACCAGCAGCGGCAATTCCTTCGGCACGCGAGGCCCTGGTGGGATGTCCACCGTCATCGCATCGCTCCGGAAGTCGCTGCGACGGTAGCGCGCCTCGTTAGCGAAGGCCGCCTGGAGATCATGGCCGGCCGGATCGTCTCCGCCAGGGACAACGGTTCGGCGCTGGAGGTCGGGATTCGCCGGCGGGGCGCCGCGGATGCGCGCCAAATGACCTTCGATTTCGCCTTCAACTGCACCGGACCGCTCCATGTCATCGAGCACACGAGGGACCCGCTGCTTCGATCCCTGCTCGACGCCGGAATGGCTCGGCCCGATCACCTCAACATCGGCCTCGAGGTCGATCCTCGCTCCCGGGTGGCCGGCGGGGAACGTTTATGGGCGCTCGGGCCTCTAACGAAGGGTCGTTATTGGGAGATCATTGCAGTGCCGGACATTCGGGAGCAGGCAGCCGCCGTCGCGGACGATATCGAACGGGAGCTGCGAGCATGATCGGCAATGGCAACGGCGATCCCATGAACGGCGACCTGGTTGAGGAAGCGCCGCCGGTCGAGGTGCCTGGCGAGGTCAGCGACGCTATCCGGACCCTCATCCGCTGGGCCGGCGACGATCCCGATCGCGAAGGCTTGCTCGATACGCCGCGCCGAGTGGCCCGCGCCTGGAAAGAATATGCGCGAGGCTATCAGGAAGACCCCGCGATGCATCTCAGCCGGACCTTCGAGGAAGTCGGCGGCTATGATGAGATCGTGCTTTTAAAGGACATTCCGTTCCAGTCGCATTGCGAGCACCACATGGCGCCGATCATCGGCAAGGCCGCGATTGCCTACCTGCCGCAGGACCGCGTGGTCGGGATCAGCAAGCTCGCGCGTGTCCTCCACGGCTTCGCTCGCCGGCTTCAGGTTCAGGAGCGGCTGACCGCCCAGGTCGCCGATACAATTTGGGAGCATCTCCAGCCCAAGGCCGTCGCGGTCGTGATCGAGGCGACCCACGCCTGCATGACTGCGCGCGGAGTCCAGACGCCCGGGGTCATGATGACCACCAGCCGGATGATGGGCACTTTCCGCGAGGACGAACGGAGCCGCCGCGAGGTGCTCGCTTTGATGGGTTACTAGATACAAGCAGGGCGGTCCCGCTGGCCGTAGGACCGCCCCGCTGCCCACCCCGGAGGGTGGACGATCGTTAGGCCGAGGCCTCCATTCCGTGCTTCAGCTGGCTCATCTGGTCGTGGCCTGAGCGAACCGACTGGTAGCAGCGCTCGACGACTGAACGGCTGTCGCCGCTTAGCGCGTCCGAATTCAGCGCCGTCTCGAACTTCTCCTTGAGATAGTCCTCGCCGCGTTCGACCTCGTTGATGATCGACTTGTCGTCGCCGCCGGTGATCGCGGCCTTCAAATCCTCGAAGCGTTGGTGGGTCTTGCCCATGAATGAGCCGTCGTCCTCGGGATTTCCGCCGAGCCGCCGCACTTCGCTGCGCAGCTCTTCGACGACGCGCTGGCGCTCGTCGGCGCGCTGGCGAAACATCTCGCGGAAGCGCTCGCTGTCGACGTCCTTGGCCGAATTCTCATAGCCGGTGATGCTGTCGATCGTCGTGGCGATCAGCGTGTTGAGCGTGCTGATCTCTTCCGAATGGTTATGATCGGTCATTCGATCGCTCCATTTTTCAAGGGGTTCGGTGCAAGAACGCGCGAGCGGTTGAGCCGATGCGTGCAAGGCCCTGAAAAATTGTGGGCATCCGCCCCGAATTGCTGTCAGTCTGCCGCTCACGGGCGGCTGCAGGGGGCGAGTCGCCGAGAGGGGGAGGGGCTCGATGGCGCTCACTCGTCGGGCATTGCTCGAGCATATCGGATCCGTCGGCGGCCTTGGCGCCGCCTATATGGCGATGGAGACGCTGGGGCTTGCGATCCCGACGCCGGCTGGCGCCGAGAATTTCGCGCTTCCGCCGAGGAGTGGGAATGGCCGGTCCGTCGTCATTCTCGGCGCCGGCATCGCAGGTCTCATCTCTGCCTACGAGCTTCAGCGCGCCGGCTATCGGGTGACGGTTCTGGAGGCTCGCAACCGGATCGGCGGGCGATCCTGGACCATTCGGGGCGGCGACCGCATCGTCCAGACCGGCCGTCCCGACCAGCTCGCGACCTTCGATCCCGGATTATATTTCAACGCGGGCCCGGCGCGTATCCCGAGCACGCATCGGCTGATCCTCAGCTACGCGCGCCGCTTCGGCGTACAGCTCGAGCCTTTCATCAACGTCAACCGCAACGCCGGCTGGGACTTCGGCGGCAAGGTCTATCCGGAACGCCGGATGGTCGAGGACATGCGCGGTCATCTCGCCGAGCTTCTCGCCAAGGCGATCGACCGAAAGGCGCTGGAAGGAATCGTATCGAAGGACGAGATCGATGCGGTCCGCCAGTTCCTCGCACCCTATGCGAACGTCGGACCCGACGGAGTCTATCGGCCAACGGGCCGCTCCGGCTATTCGGTCGACGGCGGCGGCTACGCCCAGGCGCCCGTCGCGCTTGCCGCCCTTGGCTTCAAGGAACTCGCGCCATCACAGTCGATCATCCTGCCATATTTGTTCGAGCATGTTTGGGACATGCAGGCGACGATGCTTCAGCCAGTCGGCGGAATGGATCGCATCGCCCACGCGATTTACGACCAGGTGAAGTCGACGGTACGGCTCAGAACTCCCGTCTCGGCGATCCGGCGCGCCGGCGATCGCGTCCGGATCGAACATGGCCCCGGCAAACAAATGACAGAGGCCGACCTTTGCATCTGTACGATTCCGCTGCCGGTCCTGGCGCGCATCCCCAGCGACTTTTCACCGGCGAAAAAGGCAGCGATCGCGGCCGCGCCGGCCTACCTCCACAGTGTGAAGCTTGCCTTCCAGGCGCCCCGATTCTGGGAGACCGACGACAATATCTTTGGAGGCCTCGCCTGGACCGACAAGCTCAACGAAAACGTCATGTATCCGTCCGGCGGGATTGGAAGCGCCACGGGCGTGATCGTCGGCGCTTATTGCGCAGGCTGGACCCACAACGACACGCCGGACTCGTTCGCGGCTCTGTCGCATGAGCAACGCATGCGGATCAGCCGCGAATCCATCGAGGCGCTCCACCCCGGCCGTTCGCACCTCCTGAGCAAAGGCGTGACCGTCGCCTGGGGCCTGACGCCCTATTCGGAGGGAGTTGGCGCCTTGTGGGGCGATCCGGATTTCGGCGGCAACACCGACCGCGGAGACGTCTACCGCGAACTCATCAAGCCCGAAGGCCCGATCATCTTCGCCGGCGAGCATTTGAGCTACCAGCCGACGTGGCAGGAAGGCGCCGCGACTTCGGCGCATGAGGCGCTGAAGCTCGTCGTGGCAATGGCGAGGGAGAAAGCTGCGGTATGAGTCGGGAAGGCGGGTGTACCTGTGGCGCCGTGCGGTACCGGATGAATCGCGAACCAATGTTCGTTCACTGCTGCCACTGCACCTCGTGCCAGACGGAGACCGGATCTGCCTTCGTCATCAATGCCCTCATCGAATCGGACCAGGTTGAAACGCTCAAAGGTTCGCCTGAGCCGATTATGACGCCGTCGGAAAGCGGACGTGGCCAACAGATTTGGCGCTGCCCGGAGTGTCGCGTCGCGCTGTGGAGCAATTATGGCGGAGCTAAGGACATCCTCCGCTTCGTCCGCGTCGGCACGCTGGACGCGCCGGGCGAGGTCGAGCCAGACATTCACATTTACACCCGCTCGAAGCTGCCGTGGATACGATTGCCGGAAAATGCGCGGGCGGTCGAAGCTTATTACGAAAGCAGCGAGGTCTGGCCGCCTGAAAGCCTCGAGCGGCGAAAGGCCCTGTTCGGCTAAGCCGGTACGCCGGGCAGATGCGCTGCAACCGCCGCCCAGGGCAAGTTGAACCAGAAGACCGATAGCGGGAAGACCTCCCACAGAGCAGCCATCGCGATCCCGAACTTGGTTGCGGGATGAATGTGCCCGACGGTCTTCCGGTCCCAGATGATCAGCGGGACGAACAGCAGGAAGCCCAGCAGCAGTTGCACCGTGAAGACCGGAAGTATCGGCGGGCCGATTGGGAGCCTGCCGATGCTCGGACCCATGACCACCAGGATCGCGGCGCTCAGCATGATCCGCTTGTGAAATTGGACGTCACGCCGATGAGCCCAGCCGTTCCAGATCAGGATCGCGAACGGGATGATCGTGGCCAGCGGGACAATCGTCCACGTCAGCGGATCCGTGAATGGCGGCTGGTTCGCGCGCGCCACCTGCCAAACGGAGGTCAGGTACATGACCGGAATCATGAAGATGGCGAACAGCATTCCGAGCTTGCCGAGCTGCATGTGGACCGAATGCTTGCGCGCCGAAATGAGCTGGGTCTGTGCGACGATGAGCGCCATCCAGATCGTGAACACCGTGCCGTGAAGAATCACGGTCGGCGGAAGCGTGGGATTGGGCCGCGGATAGGACGGAACGATCCCGCGAAGATAGAAGCTCGGGCCGAATCCAAGCAGCACGACGAAAACCAGGAAAAGCGCCATGCGCGAATAGAATTTGCGCTCGGATGATTTGCGGTCGGGCGCGGACGCAGCAACGGTTGCCATTAACACCCCCATGTAAACGGCTGATAACGCGCACCCTGATCGAAAAATTCGGTCCGATCAACGATGATTCCCGCGGCGCTGGCGGAACTTGTGCTGGATCAATAGAAGGCCGCTTCGATCTCAGGAAAATGGGGGTTCGCGATGACCAACTGGAAAGCTCTTGCACTTTCGTTCGCGCTGCTGTCCGCGCCGGTCCTGGCCGCGCCGCCCGCGGTGCCCGCGACAATCGCCAGTGCGGTCGCGGCGACCGACCGCTCGCCCAATAACGTCAAGCTCGATGCGGGACGCAAGCCAGCGCAGGTCCTCCAGTTCCTCGGCCTGAAGCGCGGAATGCAGGTGCTCGATCTGTTCGGAGCCAATGTCTATTGGGCCGAGATCACGTCGCCCGTCGTCGGTCCGAAGGGGCATGTGACCGTCTGGCAGCCGACCCAATTCTACGGGGCAAAAGGCAAGGCGTCGTTCGAAGCCTTCGCGGCGAAGCATCCCAACGCCTCGATCGTGACCTCACCCTTCGAGGCGGCTGTGCTTCCGAAGAATTATGCCGACTTCGTGATCCTCAACGACAATTATCACGACAGCTACTGGCAGAATGAAAAGCTCGGCCTCCCGCAGATGGATCCGAACGCCTTCCTGAAAGCGGTCTATGCAGCGATGAAACCCGGCGCTGTCATCGGCGTCATCGACCACGTCGCCAACCCGAACAGCGATACGAGGGCGACGGTCGATAAATATCACCGGATCGACCCCAATGTCGTGAAGGCGGACTTCAAGCGCGCGGGCTTCGTGCTGGTCGGCAGCAGCGACATCCTTCGCAATCCGGCTGACAAGCATGACGTCGAGGTTCACGACGCGAGCATCCTCGGCAAGACCGACCGCTTCGTGTTCAAGTTCCGGAAGCCGCGTTGACGGACAAGTCGGAAGGCGCGGCTCCGAAGGAAGGAGGCCGCGGCTTCCGCGCTTACTGGGCACTCGGCGCACTCCTCCTCGGCCTGGTCGCTGGTTCTCTGTCGCCCTCGTTGTCCACGCCCGTTCATGATGGCTTGATCGGGACTGCGAGCTTCGTCGGCACGCTGTGGCTCAACGCGCTGAAGATGACGGTCATCCCGCTCGTCGTGGCGCTTCTCGTTGTAGGAATCGCCAAAAGCGCCGAGGCCGCCCACGCCGGCCGTCTCGCCGGGCGTTCGGTTTTGTGGATCGTCATAATCTGCACCGTCTCGGCGGTGTTCGGGACACTCGCCATCCTGGTGCTGACGAAGCTGTTTCCCTTGCCGCAGGCGACTGCTGCAGGCTTGCAAAGCGCGCTTGCGGGCATCGAAAACAAGACCCCGGCGTCCCTTCCGGGAATCGCGGAATTCTTCAAAGGCGTGATTCCCGACAACGTCGTCTCGGCGGCGGCGAATGGCGACATCCTTCCGCTCGTTGTCTTCTCGGTGTTGTTCGCCCTCGCGCTCGGCTTCATTTCCGAAACCGGTCGGCGCTCGCTCGTGACCTTTTTCGAGGCGGTGGGAGATGCCCTGCTCGTCGTCATCGAATGGGTGCTGTGGATCGCGCCGCTCGGCGTTTTTTCGCTCGCGCTGGTTGTCGGTTCGACGGCCGGTGGTGCGGCGTTCGCGGGTCTCGGCCATTACATCATCCTGATCTCGGCGGTGGGCGTGCTGGTCACCCTTGCGGCCTATCCGCTGGCCGTAATCGTCGGCCGGATTGGCATCGTTGCGTTTACCCGCGGGATGATCCCGCCGCAGGCCGTCGCTATTTCGACGAGGTCATCGCTGGCCTCCTTGCCGGCGATGCTGGCGGCGTCCCGCACTCTCGGAATCCGCGATGAAGTCGCGGACGTGTCGCTCCCGATCGCCGTCGCGCTGCTTCGCGCGACGGGTCCGGCGATGAACGTAGCTGTGGCTTTTTACATCGCCCATTGGCTCGGCTTGCACCCAACCCTGGCGCAGATGATAGCGGCGACCGCAGTGGGCGCCGTCATGAGCTATGGTGCGGTCAGCCTCCCTGGCGAGGTCACCTACATCAGCTCGATCGCCCCGATCGCTCTGGCCCTCGGCGTGCCCATTGCGCCGCTGGCGCTGCTCGTTGCGGTGGAAATGGTGCCCGACATCTTCCGCACCGTGGGCAACGTCAGCATGGACGTGGCGCTGGCCGCGGTCGTGAACCGGTCCGGAAAATGAATGCCAGCTGACCACCGTTCGTCGGTTGGACCCTCCGGCGAATCCTCTTTGTCGGGCCGCCGACAAGTCGCGGGGTGGTCATCGACTAGCAAATGATCCGTCGCCCCTGGTGAGGCAAATGAGGCCTGCGACGCGGGGCGGAGTCAATCGCTCACTTCCCCAGCAGTCCCGCGTCGCAAAAAGGGAGACGCGACATGTTAAAGCCCAGTCCAGCACTCGCAGCCGCTGCGGCGGTCGTCGTTGCTGCAGCGCTCGTAGTGCCGACCGTCAGCCAGGCCGCGGAATCGGTCTCAATGCGTGTGTCCTACGCGGACCTCAATCTCGCCAGCCCCGATGGCCCCCCGGCTCTTCAGCATCGCATCGCGGTGGCCGCGCGGATCGTATGCGGCTTCGAGGAATCGAAGCTCTACGATGTCGTTATCGCGACCAAGGCTTGCCGTGCCGGCGCCATCGAAGGTGCTCGCCCAGCCTATGAAGCAGCGCTTTCATCGGCGCGGCACGGCACCGTCATCGTCGGTGAAGCCGCGATCATTGTCAGCGCCGGGCAATGACCGCACTGACGGAACCGCCGCGCAAGACCCCTCGCGCGGCGGTTCACTTCATCTACCGCCCGGCGATGGCCCGGACGCGGTCTGAATAAAGCCGGCCGACCGGCTGCTCGGTCCCGTCGGCGAGCCGCGCGATCCAGCGGCCCGACTGGTTGCGGGTGAAGCCGCTGATGAAATCCTTGCGAACGATCGCCGAGCGGTGAAGCCGGACGAACAGCTCGGGATTCAATCCTTCCTCGAGCGCGGCCATGGAATGGTGGATCAGCCAGCTGCGCCGGCCGACGTGAAGGCGCATGTAATCGCGCTCCGCTGAGACCCTGTCGACGTCCTGCGATGCAATCCGAACCAGGCCCGACAGGTCCGAAGCCCAGAATTCCTCGAGCCATTGCGACGTCTTGCCAGGCGAAGGTTGGGCGGTGCGCTGCTGGAGGTAGGTACGGGCGCGATCAAGCGCCCGCTGCAGCCGGTGCGGGTCGACCGGCTTCATCAGATAATCGACCGCCTCGACCTCGAACGCGGCGACGGCGAACTGGTCGAAGGCGGTGACGAAGACCACGGCCGGCGAGGGATTCTGAGCGGCGAGTGCCCTGGCGACCGCGATCCCGTCGAGCCCCGGCATTGCGATGTCGAGCAGCAACAGATCGGGATGCAGCGCTTCGGTCAGGTTGATCGCGGACTCGCCGTCGCTGGCGGTGCCGACGAGTTGGGCGCCCTCCGCCCTGGCCAAAAGCAGCTGCAGGCGCTCCGCCGCCAAGGGTTCGTCGTCGGCGATGAGGACTCGGATCGGCTTAGTCTCGAACATTCGTTTCTACCGGCATTGTGAGTGAAACTTTGTAGCCGCCGGCGTGCATCGGTCCGAAGCGGCAGCTGGCGCGGCTTCCGAAGCGCGCATCCAGGCGCTGGCAGACGTTGGTGAGCCCAAGGCCTGTACCCTCATGCGTCGCGGCAGGAAGGTCGCCCTTGCCGCCGTGCTTCAGCCGATTGCTGATCTCGACCACCATCCGGTGGTTGTCGAGGTGGCGAGCATCGATCCGGATGACCACCGCCTTGCGGCTCTTGGACACGCCATATTTGATTGCGTTTTCGACGATCGGCTGCAGCAGCAGCGCCGGCATTCGCGCCTGCTCGAGCTCGCGCGGCACGTCGATTTCAACGTGGAGCCGATCGGGAAAGCGCGCCTTTTCGATATCGAGGTACAAGCGCTGGAGATCGATTTCTTCGGCCAGCGTCACGTCCGCGCTCGGATCGAGCGAAAGGCTTGTGCGGAAGAACGTCGAAAGCGCGAGCAGCATGGTTTCGGCCCGGTCGGTTCGGCCGGTCATGACCAGCGACGAGAGCGAATTGAGGGTGTTGAACAGGAAGTGCGGATTTACCTGGTAGCGAAGCGCCCGGACCTGCGCGGCTTGCGCCGCGCTCTCGGCGTCGGCCAGCCTGCGCTGAGCTCCAAGCGCCTCCGCCTGCGCCTGGTTCGCGAGATAGAAGGCGCCCCAGGCCAAAAAGAAGAACAGCCAGACGACCGAAGCGTCGAGGCCGTACCGGAGCTTCTTCATCGGATCGAGCTCGTGGATTTCCGGCATGGTGAGAACCAGGGGCTCCTGCGCCGTCCGTTCGATCTTGATGCTGTTGCCCTGCTCGACGACGGTGAAGCCTTCCCGCGCCTGGAACCGGAACTGCTCCTTATTCTGCGGGAGCAGGGCGTCCGTGAGCACCAGCGACGCGCCCATGGCCAGAGATGCGATCGCCGCGCTGACAGCAGCAACGACTGCACGGCGCCGGATGTTCGCGCGCCGTCCAAAGGTGGCGATCGCGAGGTACATGAGCCCGGTGAGGATGATCCCGATCCCGATGAGGACGAGCTTGTTCTGGAGCGTCGTCCAGGGGTCCGACCCCAGGAACGCGCGGACCACCACCGTCAGGGCGTAGAAAAACCAGAAGCCGAGGATCGATTTGACCGCGAGCGGCCAGTCGCCGAACCGGCTCCGGACCGCGGGATGAGGCATCATGAGCATTTGGTCCGTCATCGCTCAAAAACCTCTCGACGCAAACCGCCCCTTGCCCGTTGGCAGAAGCGCCGCCGCTTCCGGTCGAAACTACGACGTTCGGAACGGCGCGCGCGTCCTCTCGTTACAGGCGCACAATATTACGCCACGGAGAGCCTCCTGTGAACGACGACAAAAAGGACAAGCCGCCGCCAGCCGTTCATTCGGCCGAGCCCGAGCGCGAGCTGGAGCAGAAGCTGAAGCGCAATCCGGACGATCCGAACCTGAAAGCGGATGTCGGAAGCGATGAATCCATGGATGCCTCGGATCCCCCCGCAGCGACCCAGCCGGGCGGTTCCGATGAGCCGGCGCCATCTTCAGGCTTTCCCGACCAGGGTCGTTGAGTATTTGGTTACACAAGCGTCACAAAAACGCATCGGCGTTGCAATAATTCAACAATCCACAGTTTTCCCGTCCGAGGTGGATTTCTAACCTAGACGCGGTGACTCCCCTCTGATTCAATATGAATGGGGGGTGGGACTGTGGTTAAGTTTCTCGAAACCAATACCGCCGCATGATCCCGCCTGGGCAAAAGGAGTCGGGTTCATGATTACGCGGACCAGCCAGCCGGCAAGCGGCGCGATGCTGATCTCGGAGATGAAGGAGTTCGCTAGCTTCCCGAAAGCTACGCAGCGCTACATCCGCCGGTCGCTCGACGTGGCTTATGGTCGCCGCGACGCCATCGAATGCTGGGCCCGCGACGAAGGCGAAGCTGCCTCGATCCGTGCTCAGGCCCGCCTTTACAAGCAGCTCGATCATCTCCGTCTCCAGGTTCCGGACGACAGCGGCCTCGATATGATCGAGCCGTTCATCGGCATGCTGATCACCCTTTCCGCGTTCGACCTGGGCCAGGACAGGCTTCCGAATTTCGCCGCCTTCCGCTTCCTCTACGAGCGGCTGATCGGCGCGGCTTCGCGTCCGTGGCTGCCGGCAGCTTTCTGCGCCGCGGCGGCGCTTCCGCACCTTCACCCTGACCGTCGGCGGATCCTTCTCCAGTCGATCAGCGAGAGCGCTGCGACCGCGCCCGGCTGGTCGAGCCGCGAACCGGTCTTCTGGCCCGAGTGGGTCGAGAAGGTGGACCTCAAAGCCGCGGCCTGAACTTCAGGGCTTCGCCTTGCCCGGCATCGGGCACTGATCGACCTTCGTCTGGTCGAGGCTTCTCAAATCCGACTGCCAGCAGTCACCGAGCACCGAGCAATAGCAGGTGTCGAACCTTATCTTGAAACGCGCGGCGTCGAGCTTGCGCCAAGGTTCGCCGTTGCCGGTTGCAAGGTCCATTTTGAAGAAAGTGATCTTGTCCCCGCCCTTGATGACCTTGCCCTCGACCGGCTGGGTCAGGGCCGTTCCCGAGCCCATCTTGGTAGGATCCGCGCTGCTCACGACATAACCGCAGCAATCGCGCAGAAGCACGTAGGGATTGTCATACTCCTTCCTGCCGTAGACCATCCGAATTCGCCGGACGATTGCGGGTCCGACGCCCTCGTTCTCAATCGCCATGTTGATCGACAGCCGGCCGCTGTCGTCGGTGTTTCCGGACGAAAATTGCAGCAGCGGCCAGCTACTCGCCGCCAGCGTCCGCTCCATCGTCCGGCTCTGCTGAATGGCGATGAAGAGCGAGACGCAGGAAATCAGGATCGCGCTTCCGGCGATGATGAAATCCACCGTCCTGTGGCCGGTGGATCGGGGGTGGGGATCAACTCCTGAAGGTGTGACCTGTGCAGGCAGCTCGCTCGACATCGGCCATGACCCTCCGGGCAATTGGTTAGAGACCTAGCATGGCCACGGACGGCGCCGCTAGGCGGTCGCGGACACCGAGACCGAGGGATAGACTTTTGCGAGCTGCCTGAGACTATCCTCGGCATTCTTGTGATGAATGAAAACGACGCCTGCCGCCTCGTAGGCAGCGCGGTGTTTCTCGCGGTCGTCGACCAGCACGTCTCCCGGATGCATGTGGAGATGCTTGTCGGCCGCCATGCAGGTGATGATGGGGACTCCGGGGAAGTGCTCGGCCGCCCATTCGATCTTTTGCGGAGCGGCCCATTTTCCGAGTGGGAGGCCGGTCAGAATCGTCGGCTCGAGATGCTTCACGGCATCGAACAGGAGCCGAGCGTCGGGCATTTCGGGAAGCGAGCCGTAAAAATTCCTGGCCTTCGCGAGCTTCGACCAGAACGCGCCGCGCCCGTGCGTCGCGATATATTGCTTTGGGGTCATCCCGAGCAGCCGGCGCGCCGCGAGATCGAAATCGGCGAGCACGCCGTCGCAATCGAGGAACAGCCGCGGAGTCAAAAGCGCGCAGGCTCCAGCTCGACCGGAATGGGCGCGTCGAGATAATCCCAGCCCTTGTCGCGAAGCACGTCGTTGCTTTCGCGGGCGCGGCGTCCGGGCCCGAGCGACCAGGTGATGTGATAGGTCGATCCGTCGGGCCGATCGGTCGTGCCGCCGATCTCGACGACGAGGCATTCAAGGCTCGTCCCGTCGTCCGCGCGGCCAACGACTTTCGAACCCGCCGGCCTATCGGGCAGCGGCGTGTCGGGCATGGCGCCGGTGCGCAGGGTCACGTGATCCGCGACGACCTTCTCATATCTGGGCGGGAAGCGCCGAAGCAGCAGCTGACGCTCCACCGCGGGGAGCTTCCATCCAGTAACGGTTCCTGGCTCGGCCATGTTCGTCCGACGCGGCAGGCGGCAATCAGTTCCGGGCCGCGAGCTGGTCGACGAGCTCGCGCGCGAAATCGATCAAAGTATCGTCGCGCGCCCCCATGATGAGGATGCGGTCGCCGCTTCTCGCTTCGGCGACCATCGCTTCGCCGACCTTCGCCCGCTCCGGAATATGGTCGGCCTCGGCGCCCAGGCCGCGCACCTGCTCCGCCAGCCAGTCCGATCCGCGCGTCCGTTCGACCGTCCCTCCCTGATAGACCGGGTCGGGCAGATACAAGCGATCCCCGGGCGCCATCCCGTTCGCCAGCGCTTCGGCGAGCGGTTCGCCCATCTTGGCGAGCGGGCCGTATCCGTGGGGCTGAAACATGATCAGCAGTCGTCCGGGATGAGCGCGAAGTGTCGCGAGCGTCGCCGCAATCTTGTCGGGGTTGTGCGCGAAATCGTCGATGACGGTGACCCCGCCGGCCACGCCGACCGTCTCGAGCCGCCGCCGCAAGCCTTCGAAGCGCGCGAGCGAGGCGGCTGCATCGGCGACCGGAACCCCGAGCGCCCGCGTCGCGGCAATCGCCGCCAGCGCATTCGATGCGTTGTGCCGACCGGGAACCGCCAGCTGGACCTCGTGCCGCTCGCCTTCCGCTTCAACTGCAAACTTCGCCCCGTCCGCCTCCAGCCGCAGGTCCTTGCCCATGAAATGCGCGCCCGGGCTGTCGAAGCCATAGCCGAAGCAATGGTCGGCCGGGACGACGTCGGCCATCGCCCGCGTTTCCGGATCGTCGAGGTTCATCACGGCCTTGCGCGCGCGCAGCAGGAACGCCGCGAACAGGCTTCGAAGCTCCTCCATCTCCTTGTGATCGAGGCTGATGTTGGTCAGCACCGCGATCTCGGGCCGATAGAGAGCAATGGAGCCGTCGCTCTCGTCGACCTCGCTGACGAACAGCTCCGGGTCGCCGACCAAAGCGCTCGCGAACGGCGCGGAGGGCGTGACGAAATTCTTCATCACCGCGCCGTTCATCACCGTCGGCTGGCGGTGGCAGGCGTGGAGAATCCAGCCGATCATGCCGGTGACGGTGGACTTGCCGCTGGTACCCCCGACCGCGACGCTGCGCCGGGCGGCGTTGAGCAGCTGTGCCAGAAACTGCGGACGGGTCACATGGGTAAGACCAAGCTCCTTTGCCCGAACGACGTCCGGCACGGTCGGCTCGACGGCAGCCGAAGTGACCAGCGTCATTCCCTCCTGAAGCCCCGACCCGTCCTGCGGGAACAGCTGGATTCCGAGCGAGCGCAGATAGTCGAACTTCTCCGGCGTCCGCCCCGCGTCGAGCGAGCGGTCGGAGCCCGAGACCTTCGCGCCCGACGCGCGAACAATGGAGGCGAGCGGCAACATTCCACTGCCGCCGATGCCGCTGAAGAAAACCGGAGAATCGATCATCCGCGGGCCCTATGCGCTGCCGCGCGGCTTGGCCAGACAAGCGCGAATGTTCGCGGTGACGGCGAGCGCAACGCAGCAATTGCAACGATCATACACGTGCGCGCACGCGAGGCGGGGCGCCTACGTGACCTCCTGCCTCTGCGAGGTGAGTTCTGTCCTTTGCGGGGCGAACCGCGGATCGCGGGCATAGTGACTTCGTTGATCGGTCGAGCGTGCATTCTGCGCTCCAGAGCTGTGGCGCGCTGCGCGAATGACCGCGCGGCTCAGGGGGCCACTGCAAGCAGAAGGACACCGACAATGAAACGCACCCTGAGCCTCCTCATGGCGGCAGGATCCTTCGCGATCGCGCCCGCTGCCGCGCATCCGGGGGGTGGCGCGGGTCCTGGCATGCATCAGCCAGCCACCCCGATGATGACGACCACCACTACCACCACAACCGCAACGCCCAGATCGCCGACGGGGAACGGCGGCGGGTTCGATCACATGAATTCCCCTCAGCACGTGACTCAGCCGGGCCAGGATTGCGAAGCGCTGATCGCCAGCGGAACGGGTTCCGATCCAGGCAATTCCGCATCGAGCGGCCACTCGGCCTTCGGCGGAAGTGCAGGCGACAAATATGCGGGGTCGCAGCCGCAGAACTCCCGCAACACCGCATCCGTGTCGCAGTACGATCAGGCTTGCTCCAAGCAGCCTCATTAAGCGGTGAACACTGGGCGCTTGCTGATGAAGTAAGCGCCCTATTTTCATTTCATTTGCATTTCAGCGAGCGCGAAGCCCAAAGGCACGCGCTGCAGGACAGCCTTTTGTCAGATCGCTAGTGGCAGCTTTCCGACCCAAAGCAGACATTCGAGCCGCGCGGTCAACTACTCTGTCAGGTCATGCCGTGCGCGGCCGGGATCGGCGAAGGCGGACCAGCGGGCATCGCAATCAGCGCCTGCTCCGGCTCACCCGCCCTCAACCGGCCGAGCAACTCGTCAGGGTCGTACATCACTCCGACGGGATTATCGGCAAAGGCAGGCGTCCGCATCAGGGCAGTCGCTTGATCGACCGTTCCGCAATCGACCTGGAACTCCATTCGATTGCCATCTGGATCGGCGTAATAGAGCGACAAGGTGGTCCCGTGATGGACCGGCCAATAGGGTTCTATTTTGACGCTCTTTAGCCTCGCGTAGGTGTCCATTAGATCCGCCACGTTGGCGTAGGTGTATGCGACGTGATTAACGCCAATTTCGCCTCGTTCGTCGCGAGAATCGCCGCCGGGTTTCAATATGTCGAGATTGGCGAACGCGAACCGATGATGTTCGTCGTCATAGGTCAGGAACGCTAGGGCAGGGTTCTCGTAGACCACCTCCGCCTCGAAGACGTCGCGGTACCATGCAATCATCTCGTCGAAGCGCCGCGTTTGATAAACGACATGGGCGAACTTCACGGGCTTTGCCATTGCTGCCTCCCCCTGGAGCACCGAATGCACTGCCTGTAGCATTTCGCCACAGCCAAGTCCTGTGTCCGCTTTCCACCCATTCCAGCCTCAGCTCAGTTCTTGCACGCGCCTCCGCCGGGCCATCCGGTCCAACCCGGCCCGCGCACGAACCGGCCAGGCTTCGCGCCCGTGTGCTTGCCGTTCTTCAGCACCTGCGTTCCGTTGATGAACACGTCGTCGACGCCCGTCGCCAGCTGATCCGGTTTGGCGAAGGTCGCGTGATCCTGGATCGTTGCGGGATCGAACACGACGATGTCGGCATAGTA
>Ga0207639_10001051_pt1 | contig 18775 bp, 16 predicted proteins | sample KBSCornC32_FD_184299 | JGI IMG/M metagenome (GOLD analysis project Ga0207639, IMG submission 184299) | Corn rhizosphere microbial communities from Kellogg Biological Station, Michigan, USA - KBS Corn C3-2 (SPAdes) (version 2) | ecosystem: Host-associated > Plants > Roots > Rhizosphere > Soil ...
AAAGCGGTGCGCTCCATGTCTGGCCGACGATTACGCCTGTCAGACCGAAGCGCGCCCCGAGACGGCTGGCGAAACCGGCGAGCCCACGTCCGAAATTCCGGCTGCGTATGACCAACGGCGCAACACGCCGCCCGGACAGCGCGAGCGCGGTGAGCATCGCGACAACCACCAACACCCCGCGTATCAGAAGAAACTGGATACCGCCCGCCGTGCTGAGCAGATCGGCAACCTCGTGCGTATGTACGGGAGGCTTCTTGTGCGAGCTGAAGATGAAGCCCATAGCGAAGTCTTGTACGTTCGTCCGTGGAAACAGTTGGGCGAGGGCAAAGGTTTTGCCGTTCACATCGATCGAGTCTGCCAAGCCCACGCCGAACAGTGCGACCCAGACGATGAACGCGACGAAGGTCACCCCCATCAACCATCCGGGATGCGTCGCCAGGCGAAGCGCGAGAACGCTGTAGAGCGTGGCGGCGAACGCTGCGCCGACGACACCCATGCCGTAGGCCCAGCTGAAGAATATCCAGAGGCCGCCGAGCCAATCGCCCGACGCGCTGAGCACATTCGAAGCGCGCAGCAATGCGCCGCCGAAGATGCAGGTGAGCAGAAGCAATCCGGCGCCGAACCCGGCGAGCCAGAGACCGAGCGCCAATTTCCAGCTGGGTGCCGACGCGACGCCGAGCACGGCGCGCCAGGTGCGCAGCGGCGCAAGCGCGCTCATCGCCAGCATCACCAGCATCATGCTGAACGCGATGAACATCTCGCCGGTGATGATGCCCATAACGGCGGGCGTATAGACCAGCGGCGCGCCGTGAAGCGATAGCGTCGCGTATTTCGCGCCAGGATCGGGAAGGATGATGAAGCCGGCACTGAGCGCGAGCATGACCGTGGCCAGCACGGCACGAGGCCTGCGCGATGCTTCCCGCGCGATGAGGCGGGCAAGAGTGAAGGCGCCCATGGCTCAACCTTCGCCGATGGCGGAGGAGAGTTCGTCGATCGTAAAGGCAGATGCAGGCGCCAATCGCGCCGGCACCCCGCGCCGCAGCAGCAGGATCGAATCCACGGACGTCAATGCCAGTTCCACATCGTGGGTGGCGATCACCAACGCCGATGATTTTCCGCGCGCCTGAAACGCAGCCCAAAATCGACGGCTGGCGGCGTAGTCGACTTCCGACGTCGGCTCATCGAGCACGATCAGCTCCGACGCGCCGAGCATCGCCTGTGCCGTCATCGCCTTGCGCCGTCCGCCGCCCGACAGATTGGCGAGGCGCTCATCGAGTTGTTTGGTGAGACTCAGTTCTTCGGCGACCGCTGCGATCTTCGCGGCGCGTCCGCGCAAGCCGCGTAGATCGGCGCATAGTCCCAAAAATTCGCGCAGGGTGATGGCGAGATCGAGATTGCGTTCCTGCGGCCCGTATCCGACGACTCCTTTGCGCCGCACCGCGCGCGATGTCGGCACGCCATTCCAAGAGACTTTGCCCGTGTTTGGCTTCACCGCGCCCGCGACCACGCGCAGAAGCGTGGTCTTGCCGGTGCCGTTGCCACCGATCACCGCGAGCACGCCGCGATCCCAGCTGAAATTCACATCCTGAAGAATTTGCAGACGGCCTTCGCGCCGCCCAAGCTTTTCAACGCTCAACATGACTTTGGTCCAATGCTGCTAGTGCAAAAATCAACTTGTCGGAAAATGAAATAGTGCGGCCCCTCGATCGCTTGAGAAGGATATGGGTACGCAAAACAAAATTTCTATAGCGCTATTCTCTGTCTTTGAATTTCTTGCTGAGAAACGCGCTGTCCTTAAGGCCATAGCGGCGTTCGGCATCGACGCCTTTGGTGAGTCCGATGCGCACACCGGTGACGATGGGCGGACGTTTGTTATCGCGTGTCAGCAGAAATGGCGAAGCGGTCAGCGCGCCTCCATTGTCCGCGCCGGTGATGTCGAGCGCCTGACAGAGCCGTCCCGGTCCCGAGCAGAGCAGAGTATCCTTGTCCGTGCCGCGCCGCGCGCGCATGCTTGCGAGACCAGCGGTTGGTTCCAGCGCGCGTATCAACACCGCGCTGCCGCCGCCGCAGGTGAAGTTCAGGCACCAGTACATGCCATAGATGCGATAGACATACGCGTGCCCGGCTGGCCCGAACATGATGCTGTTGCGCGGTGTGCGCCGCTCGCCATAGCTGTGCGAAGCCGGATCGCTGGGATCGTAGCTCTCGGTCTCGACGATGCGTCCGCCAACGCCTCTGAATGTCAACTCGACGCCGATCAGCGCACGCGCCACGACGTCGACATCGCGTGCGAAGAATTTCTGGGAAAGCGGCGCGTCTGAGCTCATGACACATGAATAGCGAAAGGCCCGGAACCATCAAGGTCCCAGGCCTTCGCCACCGCTCCCCGTGTAATTGAAGGTGCTTAGATCGCCTCGCGGCTGCGGCGGAGCCAGATCGCGCCCGCGATCAGGCCTGCACCAACAACAAGCCCTGCCCAGAGCCCCGGCGTGGCGAGATAATGCGCAGGCGCGAGCAACGCGAGCGGGTCGCCTATGTCCTTGCCGTGGTCCCTGAAATAGAACGCCTCTTTGAGAAAGCCATTCAGGCGGTAGTCGAGAAGGCCACCGAAGAAGTTTGTGTCCGTCGCGATGCGTTCGGCGAGGCAGAGGCCAAGCGGCGGAAGCACCGCCCACAGGATCGCCATGCTGCGCGCCCAGCTCGACACGAACAGCACCCAGCCCCAGATCGGCGCGTACCACAGCGTCGCGGCCACGATCATGTAGAGGATCACAACCGACATCTTGAAGAAAGGCCAGCTCTCCCACACCAGGCCGGCATTCTGACCAATGGCGGCAAGCGCCATGCTGCCCAGCCCGAGCATGATCAGATGCGTCGCAAGGATCACTGCGAACAGGACTGCCGGCAGCACAACGAACGGGATCGCGGCTTTCGACAGCACCACGGTCGTGTTCGACACGGGCAGCGATTTCCAGAACAGGATGCTGCGGTCGCGGCGTTCGTTGTAGAGCGCGCCGAGGCAGTAGAAGAACGCGACGATCAACCCGGTGACGCAGATTGCAACGGCTGCGATGGCGAACGGGATCATGACCGCCATATGCTGTTCATCTCCTTTGAGCTGAGTCAGCAGCTTCATGGTCTCCGAGACTCGGAAGACGCGGATCAGAAAGCCGAACAGCACCAGACCGGCCGCGACCAGTGGCGCGATGTAGATCGAACGGTGTTCCCAGATTTCGCGGCGCACCGACCACGCGAGCGGGCTCACGCTGGACTGTGTTGTGGAAGAGGTTTCAGAAGGCGTGCTCATTGGTACAGATGCCGCGCTCACGCTGCGGCTCCCTGGCTGGTGTTTGTTGTCATCACGGCCACGAAAAGATCGGCGATGCTGGGTGTGCGGACTTCGCCGAGGGCCGCGAGCTTTTCGCGGTCCGCGCGGTCGAACAGCATGACGGTGCGCCCGATCACCTGGCGCTCGTTGATCGGCTTGAGCGCCCGCGCCTGCGCGACATTTTCGGGGCGCACGACCACCTCGGAATAGCGCGTCTCGAAATCCTCCATGCTGCAATCCAGAACGATGCGGCCGTGATTGATGAACATCATGTCGGTAAGGATCTGCTGGATCTCCTCGACCTGATGTGTGGTCACGACGATGGTGCGACTGTGATCGAAATAGTCGTTCAGCAGCGTGTCGTAGAACTGTTTGCGATAGAGCAGGTCGAGGCCCAGCGTCGGCTCGTCCAGCACCAGCAGCTTGGCGTCGATCGCCATGATCAGCGCGAGATGCAGCTGAGTCACCATGCCTTTGGAGAGTTCACGGACCTTGCTGTTGCGCTTGATCTGCGTCTTGGCGAGGAACGCGTCCGCCTTTGCGCGGTCGAAGCGCGGGTGGACGCCGGCGACATAGTCGACTGCCTGCCACACGCGCATCCAGCGCGGCAGCACCGCGACGTCGGCAATGAAACAGACATCGCGCATCAACTGATCGCGCGACTGCCAGGGGTTCTGTCCCAGAACGCTCAGCTCGCCGTCATAGGGGATAAGGCCCAGCACGGCATTGAGCAGCGTGCTCTTGCCGGCGCCGTTGGGGCCGATGAGACCGAGAATGCGGCCGCTTTCGACTTTCAGATCGACGCGGTCAAGCGCGACTGTACTGCCGAAATTCTTGTGAAGTCCGTGTGCTTCAATGCAGGCCATGGATCAGCGCTCCGTCGTGGGGCTGGATGAAAGAAGGTCTGTGGGGGTGAGGCCGAGGCGCTGAATGGTCGCGTAGATCGCGGGCCATTGCTCCTTCATGAATCGCTGGCGTTCGGCCTGCAGCAGAAGTTTGCGCGCGCCGGTGTTGATGTACATGCCCATTCCCCGTTTCTTTTCGACGATCTGTTCGTCGGCGAGTTGCTGATACGCCTTGAGCACCGTCAACGGATTGACGCGAAACTCGGCGGCGACGTTGCGCACCGAAGGCAACGGATCGCCTTCGTTGAGCACGCCGTCCAGGATCATCGCGATGACGCGATCGCGCAGCTGCCGGTAGATCGGCTGATTGTCGTTCCAGTCATTGTCCATTGCGTGAGCCATCTTGGTTTGTGTCAGTGCGCGCCATGTGGAAGCTCGGGAAGGGCGGAGCGTGCGCTGGCCACCGCGTGGTCGAGCGGCGAGGCGGCCTCTTCAAAGCCCGCCAAAACCGACGCCGCGTGGATGACCCGGCTGTTGGCCTGGGCCATATCTGTCCAGCCCGCTGGGCCCAGAGAAGCTGCGGCCAACGCCGCGCCCATGGCGATATTCAATAGTGTTTGCATAGGGTTACCCTCATTCCTCGCGCGGCCTGTATGGGCCAACTAGTGTTATATATAGCTATAACACTAAGACGCGCAAGAGGGTGGAGGCTTGGTCGTCCAAATTTTTTTGGCGGAGTTCGAACACGGCGAAAAGCTGCTCACCGTTGCGCCTGACCGAAAGAAAGAAAACTTTACGCGATATATCGGCGCTCACACGGTAGCCACTGCACCGCGCGCAGTTTTACGCTCTCCAAACATCTCGACGTCTCACGCGATGAATTCCTGGGGAGGATGCTTTGCAGAACCGAGTTCTTTTCTCTGCTCTTGTTGCCGGCGCATTTGCGCTCGCGACGACGCAAACAGGTTTTGCGCGCACGCTCGCTTTGCACAAACCGGGACTGGGCGTCGTCCTCACATCGAAGGACGGTCAGATCTTCGGCTTCGACATCGATCGTTTTGGCAATGGCGGTGTTCTCGCCACGCAGCACGGCGTTGAAACCTTCGATCAGGACACCGGAGAGATCATCAAATCGTTCGGCAAGTCGCTGGGCAGCAGCGGCGACTATGTGGTGAATGGCATCGCCGCGAGCGGTGTCGCGCTGATCGAACAGGAGCGCGTGCCGGACGGCGAACTGTTTCCGAAGCGCCAATACAAGGTCATGAATCCAGTGACCGCGAACAAGTTCACCGGCAAATGGACGCCGCCTTCGAAGGGCATCATCATGCAGGCGATGTCGGACGATCAGGCATCGCAAGTGACGTCGCTGTTTGCGCTGACGAGCCTCAAGGACGGCGAGGTCCCGACCATCTTTGTGTCGGATATCGCGGCGAACACCTTCACCAATGTGATCACGCTGGATGACCGGTTCGAAGGCGGCACGCTTCCGCAATTTGCGCAATACACCAAAGGCAACATGGCCGTGATCGCGCTGTCGCCGGATGGCGGCGCAGTCGGCGGTGTGGCGCCGATGAATTTTCTGATCGATCTCTCCACCGGAGCGATGACGGGCTTCAGCGGCTACAACAACGGCTTCTTCCACGCGGGCAGTGTCAACGGGCTGGCTGTGGACCCGAAAACGGGTGTTGCGGCAACGACGACCGAGCTGAATGCAGAAGTCGAGTTCTATAATCTCAAGAACAAGACGCGCATCGCATTCGCACAGCTGCCGTGCTCGGGTGCCACCGATCAACTTCTCAGTGGAACGAGCATCACCAACGATCCGGTGAACAAGCTGTTCCTGGTCACGGAGCCCAACTATTGCGACGGCAGCGAGGGTAGCGCGATCGTCGTCTATGACGAGGCCGGAAATTTCGTCGAGGCCATCACGGGTTTCAACGTGCCGAACGATGTGGCGCTGAGTGCGCCCCCAAGGATCAATCCCAGTAAGCGCATGGGATGGGTTTTCGGCGGCCCAAAAGGCGCGTCGCAGCTACAGCAGTTCTTTTACTGAGCTCGCAAGGGTGTCGATTGGCTCCGGCGCTGGACAATTTTCCGGCGCCTGAGTAACTGTCCGCCATGAGCAAGCAGACATTGAACGGCCGCGCCATCCTGTCCGGAGAGGCGCCCAAAGACAGCGAAGTCACCATCAACGGCTGGGTCCGCACGCGGCGCGATTCCAAGGCCGGCATTTCGTTTCTGCAGGTATCGGATGGATCGTCGTTCCATCCGGTGCAGGTCGTGGTGCCGAACACGCTGTCGAATTACACCGATGAGGTGTTGAAGCTCACGGCCGGCTGTGCGGTTCGCGCGACGGGCACGATCGTGCCGTCGCCTGCAAAGGGCCAGCCTTTCGAAATGCAGGCGACGTCTGTGGAAGTCATCGGCTGGGTCGAGGATCCCGACACCTATCCAATCTCACCGAAAGCGCATTCGTTCGAGTATCTGCGCGAGGTTGCGCATCTGCGTCCGCGCACCAATGTGATCTCCGCGGCGACGCGCGTGCGCCACAGCCTCGCGAAGGCGATCCACCGCTTCTTCGATGAGGACGGCTTCTACTGGGTCAACACGCCGATCATCACGTCGTCCGATGCCGAGGGTGCCGGCGCGATGTTCCGAGTCTCGACGCTCGACATCGCGAATTTGCCGCGCACCAAAGAGGGCGCGGTGGATTTCTCGAAGGACTTCTTCGGCCACGAAGCATTCCTGACCGTGTCGGGTCAGCTGAATGTCGAGGCGTATTGTCTGGCGATGTCGAAGGTCTACACGTTTGGACCCACGTTCCGCGCCGAGAACTCCAACACCAGCCGCCATCTCGCCGAATTCTGGATGATCGAGCCGGAAGTCGCGTTCGCCGATCTCTCCGACAACGCGACCCTGGCAGAGCGCCTGCTGAAGTACACATTAAATGCGCTTTTGAACGAGCGCGCGGAAGACCTCGCCTTCTTCGATGAGCGTGTCGAGAAGGGGCTGGTCGCGAAGCTGGAAGGCATCGTCAATTCCGAATTTGTGCGCATGGATTACACCGATGCGATCAAGATTCTCGAAAAGTCATCGGAGAAATTCGATTACCCGGTGCATTGGGGTATCGACATGCAGTCGGAGCACGAGCGCTATCTGACCGAGAAGCATGTCGGCAAGCCCGTGATCGTCGTGAACTATCCGAAGGACATCAAGGCGTTCTACATGCGCGTCAACGACGACGGAAAGACCGTCGCGGCGATGGATGTGCTCGCGCCCGGCATCGGCGAGATCATCGGCGGCAGCCAGCGCGAGGAACGCCTCGACGTTCTCGATGCGCGCATGAAGGCGATGAACATCGATACCGAGCATTACAGCTGGTACCGCGATCTCCGCCGCTACGGCACCGTTCCGCATGCGGGCTTCGGTCTCGGCTTCGAACGCACGATGGTCTATGTCACCGGCCTCTCAAACGTGCGCGACGCGATCCCGTATCCACGCACGCCCGGCAACGCGCGGTACTAGGGAACGATCGTCAGAACAGTACGCGTGCCCTGTCCCTCAACGGATGCATAGACGCGCGTCTCGTTCTTCGCGCCGATCTTGAATGTGCTGGCGTTGAAGGTCGCGGTCTGCGCGCCGGCTTTCACCGTCACCGTTGCCGGTACCGTCACAGGGCCAGGTGTCGCGCCGAGATGGACGACGGTGTCCGTCTCCGCTGGTGCAAACAGAGTGACCGTGCCGTGCGCCTTGTGGCCGCTCTTCACCTTTGCGCTGTCGAACGCCACGGACTGAACCGCGCCGAGATCGTTCGGATCGAAGCTGAAGACCGTGCCGCGCGTGTTGTTTCCGCCGAGCGCGCCGGTGCCGTACATCAAGCCGTCATTCGCGAGCACGAAGGTCGAGTTGAGCAGGATGCCGTTCTTCGCCGCCGGATCGAAGGAGTGCAGCACGCGCAGGTCGCCCGTCGCATCGATGCGGTAGATCGAGCCGCCCTGCGGATCGAGAAGGCCGCCTTCCACCGCGCTGCCGTAGAAGAAGCCGTCGCCATAGGGCGTGAGCTGATAGCGTGGGCCTTTGCCGTCGGCGCGGTCGAAGCGGTTGAGGAAGACGGTCTTGCCTTTGCCGGTGACGCGAAACAGCGAGCCGTTGCTCGGGCCGCCGTCATCGGTGCCATAGAAATCGCCGTTCTTCGCCTGGATCACACCGGCAACGGGTTCGGTATTGGGCAGCGAGCCGACGACGGAGAAATTCCCCGCGGTGTCGACGCGGAAGACCGACGGCGCACCGCCGGATTCATTCTCGCGTGTCGTGCCGTAGAGCGCGCCATCCTTGCCGACGATAAGTGGGCCGAACGGATAGATGCCGGCATTGTCGCCGAGCGTGAAGGAGTGGATGACGGTGACCGCGTTGGTCTTCGGATCGAAGCGATAGACCGTGCCCAGTCCGTTGCCGTGATCGACGTCGCGGAAGTCGCCGCCGTTCTGCGACGAGCCGTAATAGTTGCCGTCTTTCGCCTTGACGAGATGTCCGCTCGGCATCGCCGGGCCGCAGCAGACGAAGCCGTCGCCGAAACGCGTCAGAACCTTGAACTTGCCGGCGCTGGTGATGCTGTAAAGCACGCCGCCGCCACTGCCGGAATCCGCGCCGCCGCGGAATGTCGTGCCGTAGAACTTGCCATGACCGGCTTCGACGAGACCGGTGGGCTGATAGCCGTCCTTGGTATTGAAGTCGTGCAGCTTCATGAACGTGCCGTCGGTCGCGAGGCTGAACACCACGCCGCAACCGTCGGGATTGCAGGTCACCTGATCGCCGCCATTGGCGCCGACGCCGTAGAGCTTGCCGTCCGAAGCCTGGATCAAGCCCGTCGGCGATTGGCCATCAGGTCCGGCGAAGTGATGAAGCACATGAAGAGAGTCCGCATACGCAGCGCCCGACAGGAGCAGCGCAGACAACAGCACAACAGAACGCATCGAAGTTCCCCTAACGAATATCGTGTGCGTGCAGTTGCGCGGTCGATTGCGGCGGCGATGTGTCCAAATTTTAACAATGTCTGGAATGGGACGAAGTCTCGCGTCACGCGCGCGTGATTTGATGTCGCACGATGCATTCGACGTCTGCGCATCGCAGTTCCGTTACGCTGCGTCATCGTCAACCGCGACGCAAAACCCACCAGTATCCGTCCGATTTTGAGGTGTTCGATAAGGAATATTTTGTCTGCCTCGTCTTTGCCGAGACTTGAATCAGACCAATCAACGCTCATGTCTCGTGGTCGATGTGGCTTGACCAAGGAGGCGATGGACGAAGCGTTGAACGTGTGGCGGCAAAAATTGTTGAGAATGCGATTTCAAGTCTCAAGCCTTTGCGGTTTTCGATATCTCGCATCCAGATTTTGACGTCGCTGTTTCTACTGGCATCTAAGTGGGGAGGGTGCCGCGTTTCCGCGAACAATTTTGTTGCTCCAGCGCGTTGCATAAGCGGGTGGGGTACCCCCCTTGAAAACACGCGGTTCAAATGGGCGATGGCGTGGGAAATGTGAATTGCGCATTCCCGTGAAAACGAAAATCAAGCGGTTGGGCTTTTCGCTTTTCGACAGCCAGATGTTGTGAAGGCTATCCCAGCTTCACCATCACATGCCGCGGCACGGTGTAGTCCTCGAGCGCGTAGGTGCTGAGGTCCTTGCCGTAGCCGGAGAATTTCAGTCCGCCATGCGGCATTTCGCTGGTGAGCATGAAGTGGCAGTTCACCCAGGTGCAGCCGTAACGCAGCCGCGCCGCGGTCTCCATTCCGCGGCCAACATCTTTCGTCCAGACAGAGGAGGCGAGCCCATAGTCAGAATCGTTGGCCCACGCGACCGCCTGATCGACGTCGCTAAAGCGCGTTACAGAGATTACGGGCCCGAAGACTTCGCGGCGCACGATCTCGTCGTCCTGTTCGGCGCCCGCGACGACGGTGGGCTGGTAATAGAAGCCGTTCTTGCCGGGCTTTCCGCCCGCGGTGACCTTCACGTGCTTCGTCGCCTGCGCGCGATCGACGAATCCTGCAACGCGTTCCTGTTGCCGCGCGGAGATCAGTGGGCCCAACTCGTTCTGTGTGTCATCCGAATTGTCGAACACCAGCGACGAAGCGGCGCTCGAAAGGTCCGCGACGAGATTGTCGAACACCTTGTCGCTGGCATAGACGCGGCAGGCCGCCGTGCAGTCCTGTCCGGCATTGTAGAAGCCGAAGCTGCGCAAGCCTGCGACGACTTCGCCGATATCGGCATCGTCGAACACGATCACCGGCGCCTTGCCGCCGAGTTCGAGATGCGTGCGCTTCAATGTCGCCTGCGCGGCGGCGATCACCTTGCGGCCCGTGCCGACATCGCCGGTGAGCGAAATCATCGCCACGCGCGGATCGTTGATGAGCCGGCTGCCAACCGTCGCGCCCTGTCCGGTGACGATGTTTGCCACGCCTTCGGGGAATACCTCGGCCAGATGATGTGCCAGCTTGAGCGCGGTGAGCGGCGTTTGCTCGCTCGGCTTCAGCACGATCGTGTTGCCGCCCGCGAGTGCCGGCGCAAGCTTCCACGCCGCCATCATCAGCGGATAATTCCACGGCGCGATGGAGGCGATGACACCGACCGGATCGCGCCGCACCATCGAGGTGTGGCCCGCGAGATATTCGCCCGCGACCGGCCCATGCATCGTGCGCACCGCACCAGCGAAGAAGCGGAAGCAATCTACGACGCCCGGGATTTCGTCGTTCAGCACCAGATGCCGCGGCTTGCCGCAATTGAGCGCTTCCAGATCGGCATAGGCTTCCGCGTCCTGTTCGATCAGATCGGCAAGCTTGAGCAACATCGCGCTACGTTCAGCCGGCGTTGTGCGCGACCACGATTCGAACGCGTCGGACGCAGCCGCCACGGCGCTATCGACCTGCGCATCGCTCGCTTCTGGAATCTCGACAATGGTTTTTCCGGTGCGCGGATTGACGACCTTTTCGGGCGCGCCCTTGCCGTCTTCGAAATTGGCGCCGATGCGAAGCTGGCTGTCCATCACGCGAGTCTCCAAATGTTGGGCGGACTAAACCAGCCTACAAACGGGAAGGGAAGTCCGCGCCAATTGACGCTCGCCTCGACTCTGTTTCACAAATGGAGCGACATAGGGGCGCGCCATATGACACTTTCCGATCTGGCTTCGCTGGGCAGTTTTGTAAGCGGCGTGGCTGTTCTGGTGTCGCTCGCGTTTCTTTACTTTCAGCTCCGACAGATCGGCGCGCAGATGAAGCAGGCCGAGAAGAACCAGCGAGCGATGATGACGCAAGGCGCCGTGGGACGAAGCGTCGCGCAGACAAACTGGATCGGGGAGTATGCTGCTCTGTTCGTGAAGGTCAGCGCGACGCCGGAGACGTTGACGGACGAGGAAACGCTGCAAGTCATCGCATATGTTCGTACGCTCGTGCTGAACTTTCAGGATTATCATCATCAGCACGAAGTCGGCTTGATCGACGCGATGGGCTACAACATGGCCGCCAGCGCCGTGCGGTACTGGCTGAGCGTTCCTGCTCTTCGCGCCGTCTATCTCGAGAGAGCGGTTTTTGCGCCGGACGTGCGGCAGGTGATCGACCGCATCATCAAAGATGCGCCGCTCCTCAAGCATGAATCGGAGTCTGCAAATCTCAGGATTGCGCTGGCGAAGCTTCGCGAAGCTGCTCCCGGATTGACGCCTCCGCCAACTGAGGTCCAGAAATAGCGCGTCAATAACCGGGGGCAGGGATGGCAGAACACGACGCCGACGCAGCGCAGCTTGCCGCGCTCGGCTACACCGCGAAGTTCGACCGCTCGATGAGCCTGTGGGAGAATTTCGCCCTTGGCTTCACCTATTTGTCGCCGGTCGTCGGCGTCTATTCGGTGTTCACGGTCGGCATCACGACGGGCGGCCCGCCGATGTTCTGGTCCTATTTTCTCGCAGCTGCGGGACAATTCCTTGTTTGCCTTATCTTCTGCGAAGTCGTTTCGCAGTTTCCAATTTCCGGCGGGCTTTATCCCTGGGCGCGGCGTCTCGTCGGAAAGAAATGGGCTTGGATGGCAGGCTGGATCTATGGCTGGGCGTTGTTCACGACCGTTGCCGCGGTCGCGGTCGGCGCCGGGCCGTTTGTTGCAACATTGCTCGGATTCGATTCCACGCCGATGACCGTGACCATTATTGCGCTGGTGATGGTTGTCGTCTCGACGCTGGTCAATCTCGCGGGCACGAAGATCCTCGCGCGTGTCGCCATGTTCGGATTCATCTGCGAGATCCTCGGCGCGATTGTCGTTGGTGGCTATCTGCTGATCTTCCAGCGTCACCAGCCGCTCGGCGTCGTGCTCGACACTTTCAATATCGGCGTGCCGGGTTCGTATTGGCCCGCGTTCCTCGCCGCTGCTGTGACAGGTCTGTTCACCTGCTACGGATTCGAGGCTTGTGGCGATGTCGCAGAAGAGACACCGAACCCTGGTGTCGCGATTCCGCGCGCCATGCGCATGACGATCTATGTCGGCATGGCAGCAGCGGCGTTCGTGTGTCTCGCGCTGATCGTGGCGCAGCCGGACATGGCCGGCGCGATCTCCGGCAAGGTCGCCGATCCGGTCGCGGCGGTCTTGCTCGGCGCGTTTGGGCCAGTCGGGTTCAAGGTCGTGATTTGCGTCGTGCTGGTATCATTCATGTCCTGTATTCTGTCGTTGCAGGCCGCGACCAGCCGTCTCGTCTTCGCCTATGCGCGCGACAAGATGGTGGTGGCGAGCGATTATCTGTCGACGGTATCGCCGCACACACATGTGCCGGTGCGCGCGTTGGTGCTGTCGGGCGTGATCGCGGCGATCATCATCTGCCTCGGTCTTTTCTTCGCGAACGCCATCGGCATCATCGTGGCGTCGGCGATCATCGGCATCTATGCGGCGTTCCAGATGATCGTGTTGGGCGCGTTGGCGGCGCGGATGCGTGGCTGGATACCAAGCGGCAAGTTCACGCTCAGTGCATGGGCTTATCCCGTCAATATTGTCGCGTTGATCTATGGCGTTGGTGCCATCGTCGACATGGCCTGGCCACGCACGCCGGCGCAGCCCTGGTATATCAACTGGTCGATGAGCGTGACGTGGCTTGGGATCATCGCCATCGGCGCTCTCTATATGCTCATCGGCCGGCCATACGATCATGGCACAGCGCCCGCAGGCGACGCGTGGAAACTCGGGAGGAATTCATGAAGAAGATTCTAATTGCAGCGGCAGCGCTTTGCGTCGCCACGCCGTTGGCGGCGAAACCGATGCATCTGGTCGAGCATGCGGCGTCGGACGCGACCGCGCATATCGGCAAGGACGCCGACAATCGTGGCGATGTCCTCACCTTTGCGAACGACGTCTATGATGCGGCCAACAAGAAGAAGGTCGGCACCGATCAGGGCTATTGCATCCGTATCGTCGTGGGCCAGTCGTTCGAGTGCAATTGGACGCTGACGCTCGCGGGCGGTCAGATCACCACCGAAGGGCCGTTCCTCGACGCGGGCGACTCGACACTCGCTGTCACCGGTGGCACCGGCAGATACGCGACCGCGCGCGGTGAGATGAAACTGCACGCACGCGACGCCAAAGGTAGCGAATACGACTTCATCTATTCGTTGAAATAACGGGTTCCGAATTGCGGCGCGATTGCGGCAAACCTTGCAATTTTGCAATTGGCATGGCGGAACGCGTGGGCGCGGCAATCGTTTTCTAATGCACAGGTAAGGGCGGGTCGCACCCGCCCGAAAACTGGTTCACCGGGTACTTGGAGGGATTGAACCTCCAGGCCAAAGTATCCGACCCGGAAGACGCGCATCGCCAGCCCCTCCGCGATGCGCGTCTTCGCATGTGCGCTCTTGTGGCAGACACGGTTGCGCAGCATCTTCGCGTTCGGCGAGGGGTTCACATGCGTGTCTTTATTTCACTTTCCATAATGGCGGCCATCGTCTGCGGATCGGCCATCGCAAAGCCGATAACCCAAGATGAAGCCGGTACATGTCCGAAAGATGCCGAGTGCGGAATGCTCCAGCGCCCGCTCGATCCCGACGGCCACGTGAAGGGAACCGTCGGAATTGCATACCGCCTCTACAAGCATCGCGACGCGTCCGCACCGCGCGCCGGCGTGATCGTCGCGCAGGAGGGCGGACCGGGCTTCTCTACTTTCGGCAGCGCAAGCGGTTATCTCACCCTTTTCGATCCATTGCGCAAGGACCGTGACATCCTGATGATCGATGTACGCGGCACCGGAAAATCTCGCGCGATCAATTGTCCGAGCGTACAGCGTTCGCCTGATCGCACTACCGCCGACATCGCTGCTTGCGGCCGTTATCTCGGCCGTGGTGCGAATTTCTATGGTACGCGGCTTGCCGCGCAGGATTTGGCGGCCGTGCTCGACACGCTGCACATCGACAAGGTCGACTATTACGGCGACAGCTACGGCACGTTCTTCGGGCAGGTGTTCTCGGCACTTTACCCGGATCGTTTGCGGAGCATCGTGCTCGACAGCGCCTATCCGGTGATCGGTGAGACGCCGTGGTATTTCCACGCCGGTGAAGTCGTACGCCAGGGTTATGAGGATGCCTGTAAACGTACACCCACCTGCACTGCACAACCAGGAACATCGCTCGATCGCATCCGCAAGCTGGTCAGGTCTCTCAAAGAGCATCCGATCCGCGGTAAGGCGCCGGACGGCGAGGGGCGTGTGCATGCGGTGACCGTGACGCCTGCGATGATCGGACAGATGCTGTTCGACGGCACCAACGGTCCGATCAATCATCGCGAACTGGATGCTGCGGCGCGCGCGTGGTTCAACCAGCACGACGCCGCGCCACTGGTGCGGCTGACTTCGGAGAACCTGGCCAACGAATATCCGCAGGATTCCAAGAGCTATTCCTATGGACTGTTCGCGGCGGTGAGTTGCATCGATTACCAGCAGATCTACGACATGACTTCGTCGATAGCGGCGCGGCACTCACAGCGCGATGCCGCTGTGGCCGCGCGCCAGAAAGCGTTTCCGCTCACCTACGATCCGCTGAGTTTTGCGCAATTCCAGCAGGTGCCGCTCGACATCAGTGTGTTGAATTTCTGCATAGACTGGCCGCGTGCATCGGTGCCTTACACACCGGGCAAGCCGATCCCCGACGGATCGAAATTCACGGATGCGCCGACGCTGGTGCTGAACGGCGAACTCGACATGCTGACGACGGCGGCGGAAGGCACGGTCGTGACCGCACAATATCCGCACGGCAAACAGCTTGTCTTCGCCAATTCTTTCCATGTCATCGCCGTCGATGACATTAGCGATTGCGGACAGAATATCGTGCGGCACTTTGTGGAGACGCTCGACACGGGCGACACGTCGTGCGCAGCGAAAGTTGCACCGGTTCGGCTGGTGCCGAAATTCCTGATGCATGCCGCCGATGCCGATCCCGCGACCGACGAAGACAGCAATCAAGCGAATGCACACGATCGCGCGCTCGCATCCGCTGCGGTGGAGACGGCTGCGGACGTGCTGGCGCGGTGGTATGTGAACTACGGCGGCAAAGGTCTTGGTTTGCGCGGCGGTTCATGGCGCTTCGACCAGCCGGAGCATGTCGCGCGCTACACGCTGAAGAACGTCCGCTGGGCCTCTGATCTTCCTGTGTCCGGCAGCGTCGTCTGGGATCAGCGCGACGGCTCTATCTCCGCAGATCTGACCTTTGGCCACTCGCACATCATCGCCAAATGGAATGATCGTGACAATCGCGGCCACGCACTGCTGTCCGGATCGGTGAACGGTCGGAGGCTTGTTGCGATGATGCCCGCGCCTTAAGGCACGGTGGCGACAACCGTAGTCGCGCTGACCGGCGTCGCGGCAGCTACTGCCGGTTTGGTGGCTTCAAGCGCAGTCAAATCCGTCTTCGCCTGCGTCAGCATATCGGCGGTGATCTGCCCTTTGGACATCGCCGCGATCTGGTTCAGCGACATCGATTTGAAGAAAGGGTACATCGAATGCTGCCGTAGGCCGGGGAAGTCTTTGTCGAGCACGCTGCAGCCGCTCGCGGTATCGGCGATCTGGCGGATCGGCTGATCGAGGACGGATGCCGGCTGCGCAGATGTATCGGTTTGCGGAAGGTCAGAAAGCGGCGGCAATTCCTGCGCCGACGCGGTGCCGAGCGTCAAAATCGATATAATCAATCCTAGGATGGCCTGTCTCGGGAACATTGAACGCCTCCCAACGCCGCAGCTCGCCAAGCTCAGAAACGCCTATGCACCGGAAAGGTTGCACCCATTTCCACGGCCCGCTTTATAGTCCGAGTCGCAAGCGACTCATTGGTTTGAATGTCATGAAGTGGCCAGCCACGCGGATAAGCGCGAGCTCACCCAAAAGCTTCGGCATGTACGAGAAGGCGGCGAAACTCGCTGCCGCCGGCGCCGATCTGATTCATCTCGAAGTTGGCATGCCGAGCTTCGACACGCCGCAGAACATCAAGGACGCGACCATCGCGTCGCTGCAGCGCGGCGAAGTGCACTACGGCGACTTCCGCGGAAACATCGGCCTGCGCCGCGCCATCGCAAAGCGGCTGGCCGAGCACAACGCCATGCGCGTGGGCGAGAACGAGATCGTCGTCACCAATGGGCTGACACATGCGTCCTATGCCGTGTTCATGGCGGCGATCGATCCAGGCGACGAGGTTATCCTGCTGTCGCCGCATTATCCGCAGCACATCAACAAGATCGAGCTGTCCGGCGGCAAGGTGGTGCTCGCGCCGCTGGACGCAAAGAACAAATTCGCCATCGACATCGCAGCGATCGAAGCGCGCATCACGGCGAAGACGCGGATGATCTGTCTGGTGAACCCCGCGAACCCGACGGGCCGTGTGTATTCGCGCGAAGAATTGCAGGCCCTCGCCGATCTCGCGATCAGGCGCGATCTGCTGATCCTCTCCGACGAAGTCTATGACCAGATCGTCTACGACAACCGCGCGCATGTCAGCATTGCGTCGCTGCCCGGCATGTATGAGCGCACCTTCAGCCTGTTTGCCTTCACCAAGGCCTATGCGATGGATGGTTGGCGTATCGGCTACGTCGTGGCGCACGAGAGATTCGCCCCCGCGATCCTGAAGATCACGATGAACGACGTTGCGCATGTGAACGTGTTTATCCAGGAAGGCGCGCGAGAAGCGCTGGAAGGCCCGCAGGATCAGATCTGGGACATGGTCGCGGAAGATCAGCGCCGCCGCGATCTCGTCGTGCGCCGCATGAACCAGATGTCCGGTGTCACTTGTGATGCGCCAGAGGGTACGATTTATGCGTTCCCGGATATCTCCGCGACCGGCAAGAGCGCGCAGACGGTTGCGGATGAGATTCTGGAGAAGTGCCATGTCGTGACCGAGGCCGGCACGTTCTACGGTGCGGCGGGCGAGGGGCGGTTACGCGTTTGCTTCGGCGCTGAGTCCTATGAGCGGATCGATATGGCGCTCGACCGCATGGCGCGCTATTTCGCGGACCAGACATGAGTACGGCGTCCGAAGAACTCGACCGATGGGTACGCACCAGTTTCGTGGCGATGAACACGGCGCTAGAGGAGCTTTATTTCGCGCAGTCCGACCGCGCCAATGTCGACGGCGTTGGTGGGGCGATCAAGAAGCAACTCGCCGACGAGGGGCGGGCGCTAATCCGCCCTTTGGCAGCGGAGGGCAACACCAATGAGGGCTTTGAGAACGCATTCGATGTGCTCGGCAATCTCGGCCTGTTTATGGCGGCGCTGCGCCGACACGACCTCACTAACCCGGCGCGCGAGCAGGCCTCGCCTTTTGCCGAAGCATCCGCTCTTGGCCTCCATATCGGCGCCTCGCTGGGCGTGACGCCGCGTTTCGCGACCGCGCATCTCGCCACGCACAATAAAGCGATCGAGGGCAAGCAGAAGAGCTTCACGTCGCTGAAGGATGAGTACATCTTCATCGACTACAACACGATGGGGATTTTGAGCTACAAGCGCGCCGCTTATGCGCTGATGCGTATTCCGCCGCTCGGCATCTCCAACAAATCGTCGCTGATGCTGTTCAACAATGCGCGCGATGCGTTGAAGGATGTCGCAGCGACCAACAAGATCCTGTTCGATACGCTCGACAAGGATCGCTTCTTCTACAGCGTCCGGCCTTACTACAAACCCTATCGCGTCGGTCGACAGGAGTATCGCGGCGCAAATGCGGGCGATTTCTCCGGCATCAACGAGATCGACCTGCTGCTTGGCCTCTGTCGCGCCAACGATCCGAGCTATTCGCAGCTCCTGATCGACAAGATGCTGTTCATGATCCCGGAAGATCAGGCCAATCTGCGCCAGTGCCTGATCTACGCGCCGTTCCTCGATCAGTTTCTGGAAGCCGCGAAGACATCGGCGAGCACGGACTGGTTTCGCGACAATTGCCGCGCCTATCTCGAAGTGTGCGTGGCGCATGGCTATGCCGCGGATCAGCATCACAGCCAGCTCTTCGAATCCTTCATCGTGAAGATGTCGGACGATCTCGACAGCAAGCACCATGCGCAACTCACCGCCAGCGGTCCGCCACTGCCGGTGCTGGCCAAGGCGCTCGAACGCCTGCG
>Ga0207639_10001052_pt1 | contig 18751 bp, 23 predicted proteins | sample KBSCornC32_FD_184299 | JGI IMG/M metagenome (GOLD analysis project Ga0207639, IMG submission 184299) | Corn rhizosphere microbial communities from Kellogg Biological Station, Michigan, USA - KBS Corn C3-2 (SPAdes) (version 2) | ecosystem: Host-associated > Plants > Roots > Rhizosphere > Soil ...
GGAAGATTGGACTTCATTTTGGTCACGGGTTCGCCATGACCAAAGTAAATTCAACTATATCATGATGCTGGTGCGGACGGCGGGACTCGAACCCGCACACCCATAGGGCGAGGGATTTTAAGTCCCGCATGAATTTAAAATATCATATTGAAAATATTAGAAATTATCTGATTTCTGCTAGTTAATGTGCTAGCAAAGTGCGCTAGCCGAATGCCCCCATTCGGCGGTTTGAGCATTAAGCAAATTGGCCTCCAAGGCGGGGAGGCGTGGCTTCATCCTTGGCCAACGGACAACTCGCGTATCTCACTGAGGAAGTCGCGCACGGTCATAAGTTTGGGCTGAACCTTCTCGGGATATTTCTCGATAAGGGGTTCCGGGACCACGAGTTGAACCGAAGCTGCTTCCATTTCGGCGAACTGATTTTCTGACACGCCCTCCTGAAGGGTAAGCAGATGCTTCCGGCCGATACGATCGGCCTCATTGAGAATCTGCCGCCAGCGATCCTTCATGGTCGTTTTGGAAGCCAACATCCTGAGACGATCCGAAGGAAAGTCCTTGTTCTGATAGGCGGCTTGGGATGGAAAAAGGAAGTCGGGTTTCTTGTCGCCTTCGGAGGTCGGGCTGTGACTGAAATCCTGCCCCTCAGCGAAACCCTCCTCCAGAAGTATTTCCCGAGCGTGAAGTTCAAGCGAGCGACCGGACCTCGCTTTGCGGCGCTGGAGAATTGTCAGCGCGCGCTCCACAAAGGAGTCGATTGAATCGAACCCTTGGGCAATACGGTTGCCTTCAACCGCCTCTTCTACAGACCGGAAGATTTCGTATTCGCAGGCGCGGCGCTGTAAAAGGCGCTGATCGGCATGTTCGTTCTGGAGTGGTCGCAGTTCGACAGCCTTGCGCACAATGTCCGCGCCGGTTGGAAATTTGGCAAGCCAGCCAGCTGGCATTGCTTCCGGAGCCAAACGACAGGGAGCAAGTATTTTCGGCGATGGCGCGAAGAGGCCACCCGGCAACGCATCACCCGGGCGCCAAACGATCGCACGGCCCGGCTCGATGGGGCCGATGCGATCTTCAATCACCTCGTCTTCATACCCTTCGCAGACCCATACGTGGAGACTGCTGACGTCTGCGCCACCGGAGGCGCCGACGAAAACGAAGACCGCCAGCGCGCCAGTGCTGTCTGGATCGAGAAGCGCGGAGGCGCCTCCGCCCCAGTTTGTAATGCGCGCCTCGTTCCTCGCTCGCGCTTCCGAAGCCTTTCGATTGTACCAGATTGCCTTCACTGTGCGGCGGTCCGGATGTGAGTCGATGAACGCTTCAATATCGATACGCGGATTGTCGCCCGCCATCTGTCGAAGCGACGGGACGACCTGAAACACAACTTCCTTCGGGATGTACGGCCCAGCTTGGTGGGCTTTGTTCGCCAGCGTGTCGTTGCCGGATAGCCGTTTCACGTACCAGAGATTCTCTGGCCGAGCGAATTCCGGAATCCAATCCGAAAGGCTCATCACTGGCATCGCTACCTCCCCCTCAGTTCACCAGCCGGTTCGTTCGAGTCGAGCCAAGCGGCGATTTCATCAACCGTTTCTTCAACGGAACGGCGTTTGGAGCCTCGCATAGAGCACTCCCATACAACAAGCGTGCGCCAGCCACTTGCCGCGAGAGCAGCAAGCGCTTTCGAGTCTCGTGTTTCGTTACCAGCGATCTTATCGCGCCAGAAATCCGTGCGGGTGCCGGGAAGTCTAAAAAGTTCGCAGTTGTGGCCGTGCCAAAAGCATCCGTGGATGAACACGGCTGCCTTGTAGCGCGGAAATACCAAGTCAGGTCGTCCCGGAAGCTCCTTCGCGTGGAGTCGATAGCGGAAGCCACGCGCGTGCAGTGCCCGTCGAAGAACCATTTCAGGCTTGGTGTCCCGCCCTCTGATCCGGGCCATGTGACGGCTGCGGGCTTCGGGCGAGAGTGCATCAGGCAAAGGCAAACAGCCGCTTCTGCTGCTCCAACTCTCCCATGAGGTGAGGCACGACAAGATTCGCCACTGCGCGTACCACAGGAACGACGACGGCATTGCCAAACTGCTTGTATGCCTGCGTATCGGAAACCGGAATTCGAAAGCTACTTCCGTCCAAAGCATCGAACCCCATGAGACGGGAGCACTCCCGAGGAGTCAGACGGCGCGGCGCTCCGCGATTCTGGCGGATGAGTATCTCCGACCCATCCTTGTAGTAGCGAGCTGAGAGAGTCCGGGCGACATCCTCAGGCCCGCACAATCCGAACCCGAAGCCATTGCCAGCTGCGCGATGTTTTTCCGCGTAGTTTTGGAGATACGACCAGAGATGCTCAGTCAGGGTGTATTTATCAGCAACTTTCGCCTTTGGCCCTTCGGTGAAAGGATTCTCAGCATCTTCCGTTCCGTCCTCCGGGTGAAGGATGGCTTTTAGGCGAGGGCCATTTTCCAGGAGCGGAACGTCGAGATCGTCAAAGCTGAAATCCACCTTGTCCTTGAATCCCACAATGAAGATCCGCTCACGCTGCTGTGGGACCAGCGAGCGGGAATTCACGACACGGGTATGGACGTGGTAGCCTAGCTCCTCGGTCAGCGTTCTGTAAATGACGCGGAAGGTCTGCCCTTTGTCGTGATTGAGCAGGTTCTTGACGTTCTCAAGGACGAAAGCGCGGGGCTGATGGTGCTCGATGATCCGCGCAACGTCGAAAAACAGCGTTCCCTGCGCATCACAGTGAAAGCCGTGAGGGCGGCCCAGGGCGTTCTTTTTGGAAACGCCTGCGATCGAAAAGGGCTGGCAGGGGAATCCTGCGAGCAAAATATCGTGATCGGGAATATCGGCTGCCGCCACCTCCCGGATGTCTCCCGCGATCTCGTGATTGTCCCCCGGAAAGTTCGCACGGTAGGTCTTCTGGCTATACTCGTTCCACTCGCTGGTGAAAACACAGTGTCCCCCAGCTGACTCGAATCCTTTTCTGAGGCCGCCGATGCCAGCAAAGAGATCGATGAAGCCAAAGGCTCGACCGCCGCTTTCTTCACGCCGTATCCGCGAGTGCAGCAGATCAAGCACTGCGCGACGGGCGGTTTCGCCATTCTCCCAGCGGTAAATAGTCCGTTCGCCGTATCCGCTTAGTTGAGCGGTTTCCGCGATCGAAAGATTGGCGCGCTGCCTTAATTCGCTGAACTCGCTCATGCAATCTCCTGGGACGATTTCTGCCAAAGTGGCACAAAGTCCCCCACGTACGCAAGCGAATTCGTGGTACATAAAGAGAACAAATAGGCGTTCAGGTGGCTACCATACTGGCGTAATTCCCAACCTTTCGAAGCGGGACGCGTTGCTTCCGCCTTAGACTAGGAGTTACCGAACGGGCCTACGGTGAGAGTATTGTTGGATGGATGAAGACGCATTGTTCGCGGTCGGCACGGTGCTGGCAGCGCTGGGAGGCCTACTGGAGCGCAAGGGCATCTGCACAGCCCGTGAACTGGCCGAGACGCTTGGAGGCGTCGCGGTGATGACCGCCGAGGCTGGCGACGAATATGCGCAACGTGCGGCCTATATCGGAAGCTGGGCACACATGGTTCGCGCGGCAGCCGACGGCGCAGGAAAGTCCAACCAGCACTGACCTGTCAGGCAAGGATCGATAAGTGTGCTATATAGCGATCACTGCGGCAGCGTACTGGCAACGACATAGAATCATTGGGCTGCACGCGGCTGGGTGATCGTCTCGGCTCTGAGACGCGCCGCCTCTTCTAGGCTGCGCTTAGCCTCTGCCAACCCGGCACGGTCGTCAGTCCGGCTAAAGAGATCGAGGGCGGCATCCAAGCTGGCTTGGGCTTCGTCATAATTCCCTTCATGCAGGAAGCACCGCCCAATGCTTGCTGAGCAACGGGCCTGCCACAGGTCGCACTCGATATGACGAAACCATCCGAGAGCTTCTTCAAAAGCACCTCTAGCATCAACAAAATCTCGCTGAAGCACCCGCATCTCACCAAGGGTATGTAAACTAATGGCCGGACCTGCGTGATCCAGAGACAAATAACTAGAAAACGAATATGCAATATAACTATAGCAAGATTCATAGTCGCCGGTCAAAAGGTAGATCTGCGCTTTTATTCGGTAGAAATCACCTTCACCTTGTTTGTCTTCAAACTTGTGACTCGATGCATACGCATTTTCAAGATCCTCGCTGGCTTTGTCATATTGCTGCCTAGCGATTTTCACTTCCGCAAGCCCTCTGTGAGCTTCGGCACTGAACTGAGGAAATTTAGCTGCCGATAAGAACATAGACGCTCTATCGTAAGCACGGTTTGCGATACCTAAATTCCCAGCCCTCAGATTAACATGCCCTACAAGAATATTCACGTATGACCAGCTAAGCATATCTTGTTTAAATGTGAATCTCTCGTCATCTACCTCTTTGAAAAGGCTCGTTCCTTTAGGTGACAGCGGTATAAACCGACCCAAGCCACGAAATGCTTCGCCAACGCCGAGGAGGTTGCCGCTTGTAAGGGCGCTCAAAAACGCTCCTTCTATGTTCGGCATCTCCGCTTCGATGCGCTTAATTCCATGATCGTCTTTTACAGTCCCCACATTGATGCCAAGCCTAGCTACGTAATTGAGGTAATGTTCTCGAACACGAGACTGATCCTCATTGGAAGGCAGGACTTTTCTGCGGGCAAAGTCCTTTACGGGCGGTAGCAAGTCGATGCGCCCCGACTTTTCGACAATTAGCCCGACGTGAACGAGAGACTCAATGGCATAGAGTGCGTCTTTTCCGATAATGGAAGAAACGTGTTCATCGAGAATGCTCGTCGGAAGGTGCCCGAGTATCCCGAATAGGCGGCGTGCGTCGGCTGTTGTGCGATTTGAATCGAGCGACAACAAGATAGATCGGGAAAATGACGATAGTGATCCGGCCGGTTCGTCTGGCAGATTGAGAAGATCGACGCCCCGTTCCTGCCATTCGCGCCACAGCGGGGCGAGGCTTGTCCGACCTGAGGCGCGTCGGGCAAGCAAATGGATGGCCAGTGGGATGCCACCCAGTACTTCGGTGAAAGCGTCGAATAGCGGGTCATCGAGAACCCACTCGCCAGCGACGTCCTTGAAAAGTTCCTTTGTAGCGGGCGCCTCCAGCGCCTTGACCGCATGTCGCTTCCAATTCGGCTCCTTCATACGGTCCCTTCCCCGAAACGAGCCGAGGAGCGAAAGCCCCGGGGTTCGGGCAAGCTCGGCCAGTATGGATTCCGTACTCTGACGTTGGGCGGGTATCTCCCAAGGTGTTTCGAGACTGTCGAGAATGAGGAGGCTGCGGCTATCCGCAAGCATGTCGAGCATGTCTGTGAAGCTCGACGTTGGGTGACTGCCAATTTCACGAACGATAGCTTCGCGCATTGCATCGGCGGTGGTCGCCTGCTCCAGCGAAACGAACCAGCGACGCCCTGCAAAGTGCGCGGCGACATCGGGATGATGTGCTACGGCCTTGGTCAGTTCCGTCTTGCCCATGCCCGGACCACCTGCGACCAAGACGGCGCGGGAGCCTGTCATTATCGCACTGGCAAGAGCGTCCACATCCTCCTCACGCCCCATGAAGTAGTGCGTCGGACGGGGAGCGGCGTTGGTATTCGGCGAAAGGCGGTTTAGCTCGGCGTGAGCAACTCCTATATCGATATGTCGGACGTTGTTACCTCGTCCCATGGATCTCGCGCGCGCGCCCCCAAGGTCTTCAGCCCATGTCGTGAATTGGGGTTCTCCGCCGAACAATACCTCCGCGATACGCGATCCAAAATCCAAGCCCGGGGCGGAACAGCGCTCGTCGCCGGTCCAGTAGAGATAGTTCTTTCGCGCAGAATCCGCGCTTCCCTTATTTTTGAATACCTTGTCTTTGAACGTTCGCTCGCTCCAAATTTGCTCCCCTCGTTTTGTCGTACTGCCACCAGGGCGCGTTCCCCAGACGTAGAGATGCCAGAGCAGCAGGTCAGCATAGCTGCCATCATGCGGGTAGCTGGGAGGGCGGGCGACGGACTGCATCAGTTTTGGTTCCACGATCTACGAGCGCCCTTCATCAAATCAGCTCGACTTATGACATTGTGACGGTTCGGTGAAGATTGCTGCAGATTCTGTAATTTCCGTAGACATCAGGTGCTGGGTATGAGGTAATATACTCTCAGCCATTGAAGGATTTATGGAACGCCGCACGGAAATATGTAGTACAGATATTTGGATCGCTAGTAAGCTAGCGGAAATAACCGAGAGATGCGGCGTAAGTCCGATAGATTTATCTATACATTTTGAAACCGTAAGCCCGGAGTCTGGCCCTTCTTATTACAATATCGGTACGGTTGATGTGACGGGAATAGATAACAATCCCGACGTCGACAAAATTTACTCGCTGCTTGGGCTTGATGAATTAGGCACCAGACGGTTCGATTCCATGACTGAAGTGCAGGAAACGCTTGCCCGCGCGCTCTCGCTAGCCCCTCGCGCCCGCGCCCGTTAGCCCTTCGCTCCGCGCAACACCGGCTATTGTCGCCCGTCCGTTTCCATCCGTTTCCAAATCATTTCGCTCGGTTTCCAACATTTCCATTCGCCTTCGGGACAACGGCCACCCGCAGTGCTCTTCTAGCTATGTCCAGAGCGGTCTCAACGAGAGGGCGCGGACAGAAGAGAGAAAGCGAGTATGAACGTCATCAAACGCATAGCCGTTAGCGCTGCCGAGGCTCTGGCCGGATCGGTGCTGATTTCACTTAACCTGCGCTGGATAGCGCAAGCACGCCGCACGCTGCGGAAATGGCGCAACGCCGCGTAAGCGGCCCGCCCAACAACCTCACATCGATGATCACTGCACAGGCCTTCGGGCCGACCGACGGCCTGTGCATTTTTTCCAAGGAATACCATCATGCTTTATCCCAAATGCCCCAAGTGCGGCGGCACGACCGAAACTGCTGAACCCGGCGATTTTGAGCGCGGCGCGCGCGGTGCCGGGCAGATACTGCGGCATCTATCGCACCGGCACCCCTACCTCAAAATGGCCCATCTGGCCGTGACGGTCGGTCGCGAGGTTTACAAACGCGTGCCGGGCGGCGGCGAGAAGCAATGCCTCGCCTGCGGCCACCGTTTCCACTGACCCTCATTCGACAAGGAACATCACCATGTTGAACTGTCCCCAGTGCCACTCACCCAATGTAGTCTCGAACAAGCCGCTAACGTCCGCGCATATCGCTCGGGCGACGGACGCAGCGCGATTCCTCCAGACATTTGGCGACCGCCGCTGGAGCGTACTCGCTGGTCTGGGGGCGCTCGGAATGCAGGGCATCAACGCGCTCTACAAGGAATGCCGGTGCCAGAATTGCGGCGCGACCTTTGATTCAGATGGCGACCATGCGCCGGCAGTCTGAACGGGCGTGCATTGGCAAACAACCTGACCTCGGGCGCGCGGCTCGCCGATAGCGGTTTCGCGCGCCCCACATCTTCGGAGAATGTACATGTACGTGACCGATTGGATTGCCGCGCCCGCGCATCACGATCCCGTGATCTGCCCAGCTTGCGGCGCGAACGATTACGAAGACTGCCATCTCGACCTGCATCTGCACCGGGAACTGGTGCACGAGGCGGATGGCTTGGTGCAGGAAGGCCGCACCGAGGAAGCGGTCGATATTCTGAGCGCGCTTTATGCGCGGCACATCGTCAACTTTGTGCGCCCACGCTGGCGGTGCCTGTGCTGCGGGGTGAAGTTCGATGCGTGACCGCTTCGCCAACGGCTTCGCCGCAGCGGTGGCGGACATCCGCCAGAAGCTGCTGGAAGAAGGATGGTTCGGCAAGGCGGTCACGCCGCGCAGCCAAACCATCACCGTTAATTCGCCTAGGGAGCAATCCCCCGGCGAACGGCTTGGCTGGTGGCGGCGCGATGAGCGCTCGCACCAGTCGCCCACCCCCGAACATGATCGCGGTGAAACGGCCAAGGACCCCAAGGCCCAGGATCGCGGCATCGACCTTTAGGAAGCTGCCATGGCTAAGCACCTGCGCGCGCTCGACGCGCCCCTGCTCCAACTATCGCCGTATGACCATTGGGATGGCAGAGCGGCGAACAGTCATACCCTGATTTTGGGTACTACCGGCTCCGGCAAGTCGAGTGGAAGTTACCGCCACGCGATAGTCGGCGGTCTCAAACTTGGCGCAGGTGCGCTGTTTTGCATTGCCAAGCCCGAAGACGCGGAAGCGATCCGCTCCTATTGTGCCCGGGCGGGTCGCCTCGCTTCCTTGATCGATTGGGACGGGCGCAATTACGGCTTCAACGTGCTTGCCTACGAACTGGCCCGCACCGGCAGCATCAATGCCGTGATCGACCTGCTGATGGCCATGCTCGAGATCGTTCGCGAGTCAGGGTCCAGCCCTGGCAAGCCGGGCGATCAATTCTGGATGGACAGCGCTCAGCAGATGCTCCGCGCCGTTGTCCCCATCGCCTATGCGGCAGAAGGAACGGTGCGGAATAGCACTCTGCTCGCGATTGTTCGAGGCGCGCCCATGTCGCTCGAACAGATGCGCGACCCGAAGTGGCAGACGGAGTCTGTGTTCGGGCAAATGTTCAATGCCGCCGCCGAGCGGCTGGCGGCGGGACCGATTCCCGGCTTCGATGCGGAGACCGGCCAACGCGCGATGGACTATTGGGAAGAGTTCTGCACCCTCGATGCGAAGACTGCCGGGAATATCCGTATTTCCGTGACGACATTGCTGTCGCGGTTCGAGACCGGCCTTCTCAAGGACGCCCTGTGTAGCGAGACCGATATTTTCCCCGATCTGATGATGTCGGGCGCTATCATCCTGATGAATTTCCCGGTGCAGGTTTACGGCGCTGATGGGGCGATCGCTCAGAAGATTTTCAAGTACCTTGCGCAGCAAGTGATCTTGACCCGTAATGCCATGCCGCAGGCGATGCGCGAGCGGCCAATCATCATCGGCGCCGACGAATGCCAGAACTTCCTGTTTCGGGATGCCGAGTTCCTCGCCCAGTGTCGAAGCGTGATGACCATGGTCATCTTCGCGACCCAGAGCCTGCCGACGCTCTATGCGAAGATCGGCGGCGACCATCCGCATGACCGGGCGCATCACCTCGCCAGCAACTTCAACAATATCGTGCTGCACTCTTCGGCCTGTGCGGAAACCAACGAATGGTTCGCGCGCAAGCTCGGCCGCACCGAGCATCTACGCCACAGTTCCAGCCGGGGCGAAGGTGGCGGCGAGAACTTCGGCCTGAATATGGGCGAAGGCACGAACTACGGCACGAACAGCAGCGCTGGGTCGAGTTCGAACCACTCAAACAGCGGCTCATCCTACGGCTCGAATTCCAGCACCGGAAGTTCGCATGGCGGCAGCGATAATTGGGGCCGCAACCGTGGCAGTAATTCGAGCTGGAACAGCAGCCAGTCATGGGCGGCACAGATGGACTGGGTGATCGAGCCGGGTTTCTTCGCGCGTGGTCTCAAAACAGGCGGAACCGCTAACCGGGGGCGTGTGACTGCCATCTGGTTCCGCGCGGGCCACTGCTTCGCTGCGACCAACAGCAACTTCCTGATGGTGGAGTTCCAGCAATGAAGCGGCCAGCGACAAAAACGATGGTGATGGGGCATCCGGTCATTGCGGTGCCGCTGATGCTGATTGGCGGGATAACGCTGCTCGCCGGCTTTCATGCCGGCAATCTCCTCATCGTCATCTTCGCCGTGGCGATCCTTGGGACCGTCTCCAAGGCGAGCGAGGAGGCCAGCGCATATAGGGCATGGGAACGCGAGTGGAATGGGATGGCCCCGACCACGCCGCGCCAACGTAAGCGCGTCTGGGGGCGGATAGTCGTTCTCGTGGCAAGCGTGGCGTTGTTCGGCTTGATGCTTAGTGGCGGCGCATCCGCGTCCGATGCAGCGATCTGTATCGGCCTCTTGGCTAGCAGCGTCGGGATCATCGCTATTGTGCTGCGGTTGGTGATCCGCTGCCTCAAGCGGCGTCGGCCAGGGCGCACCAGGTCATCGGTTGTCGCAGTCGTGGCTCGCCCGGTAATGGCAGCGCCCAATCTTGCCGACGCCTACCGTGCGTTGCCGCCTTACTGCCACGCCCTGCTGCGGGGGCAGGAATGAGCGACCACACAACCACGGATTGCGCCCGTCCGGGCCGGATGCACCGGAGCGACCGGCGTCGTTCAACGCTAAAAGCGACCGCGAACGAAGCGCTTACAATTCGGCATTATCGAATTGTTAACCATGTTGGGCGCACAATAAGATCAAAAGGCCTTCCGCAGGAGTTCACGTTCGACACCACTTCAGGTGGCGAACGTAGCTGTGAACTCTTCCCGCGGGATAGACTTCTGATCTTAGGAAGCGGCCACACGGCACGCCACGTCATCCATGGAGGGGGCGATGGCGCTGTTTAGCATGAGGGTCCAACAGATTAAGCGGTCGGCAGGGCAATCGCCGGTCGCGGCTGCCGCCTATCGGGCAGGCGAACGTCTGCACGATGAGCGGCAGGGCATCACCCACGACTACACCCGCAAGACGGGGATCGTACACAAGGAGATCATGGTGCCTGACAATGCTCCGGCATGGGCGCGCAGGCTCGACCGCGAATCTCTATGGAACAAGGTCGATAAGCGCGAGCGCCGGAAGGATGCGCAGACGGCGCGCGAGATCCGCATTATGATTCCGCGCGAACTCGACCCCGCCGCGCGGGTCGCGCTGGTGCAGGACTTCGTGAAGCGCAACTTCGTGGACCTCGGCATGATCGCGGATGTCGCCATTCACTGCCCGAAGGCTGCGGATGGCAAGGAGCAGCCCCACGCTCATGTGATGCTGACCATGCGCCCGCTGACGGCGGAAGGGTTTGGCGACAAGTCGCGGCACGATTGGGTGCCGGACCCCACTGGCCGCACCCATCCGGACGGTCGGCCGGTGATGGTTGAGTCCAACGCCGATAGTTGGAACTCGGCGGCCTATTACGAGCGCTGTCGTGAGGATTGGGAAAACACGGCCAACGGCGCGCTCGCGTGCGCCGGGTCGGCGGAACGCATCGACCGGCGTTCCTATCTCGAACGCGGGCTGTCGAAACTGCCCGAACCGTATCTCGGTGTCGCGATGCACCTCAAGGAACTGCACGGCGTGATGAAAGAGCGCTTCGGGCAGTTCCAGGTCGCACGGCATTATCGGGCGGTGGAAGCGCGCGCAAAAATGGCGTTTGCCAAACTCGGACAATCGCCAACGCGCCTCGGAGAAACCGTGCGCGTCGCGCAGCGCTTCCATGGCTGGTTCGATCGCCAGATGACTCGATTGGCGGTCGAACCCGAGGCGCCGAACCGCCCGGCCAATCTGTCACCGGGAATGGAGCGCTGAACATGAGCGATCCTCGCAAGCCATGGGAACCAGACAAACGAAAGCTCGGCAACTGGGCCGCCATGTTCGATCCGAAGGCGCACGATACGCCGCCGCCAACGCCTTCCGCCCCGGCGGCGGAGGTGTTTGACGATGCGGATGGCCCCGCGATCGACGCCAGCGAATACAAGCCGTGGTATCTTCAACGCGGCGGCGGGCGCGGCGTCATGATGCTGGCTTTGCGCTGGTTCGATGTGAAGGCTGGGTTATGGCATGGCGCGGCCATGGCTTACCCCTACCTCTACGCCGTCGACATGATCGGAGACCGGATGGTGTCCCTCGATTTCGGCACGCGGCAGTTCGTGCTGGAAGGCCATGGCCTTGATGTGCTGGCGGGCTATCTGCTGCAAGGCTCGGTGCTGAAGATCATCGAATATGCCGCGCCGGTCTGGCCGACACGGGCGAGCGGTCCGATCGTGACAGCCATCCGTAGGCCGAACGCCGAGTAGGCCCTGGCGGTGCGTCGCCAGCCTTTACCACATCCGGCCCGCGAATTCGCGTTCTTCCCAACCCACGGCATCAAGATAGATCGCCGTGGTGCTACCGGAGGCATGGCCCATCCACTTGGTGATGAGGTTCGGCGGAATGCGGCTAGTGGCAGCATGGATGCCGAACCCATGCCGCAGCCCGCGACAGCAGGCCATCGGCCCTTGGATATTAGCTGCGAGCATAGCCTGCCTGACATGCCGGAAGGCGGTCGATCTATGCATCGTCCAGAGGCGACCATCACGGGACGGTTTGAGGGCGAGCAGGATCTCAATCAGGTGGTCCGGAACGGGAACCGCCCGGTAAACAATGCGCCGCCGTTTGAGTGTCCGGAAAATGACCCGGCATTGTCCCGCATCAATCTGGTGTGTGCCCAGTTCAAGGGCTTCGCTGATACGACAGCCGCTGTAGGCGAGGACATATCCCAGCGCGCGCAGCGATGGCGGATACTGATCCAGTACCGCTAAAAAACGGCAACGTTCGGCGGAAGAGACGTACTTCCTGTACCCCTTGTCGTTCAGAATCTGCCAATTGCTTGTCGGGGCAAAACCCACGCGACCCTCCTGCAACAAAATCGGCAATAGGGTTGCGCGAGTAAATTTTCGATACCCGTCGGGCGCAATCGCCCATAGGCGAGGGCTTGGGTGGCGGGGCCGGCTTGCCCTCTAGAAACAGCTATACGGGTTAAGAAACGGTTGCTTCCGACCGCGGCCTCTGTGCTAATACAATATCTGGGAGGACCATCATGCAGCGCCGCGCCGAATTTCGTCCGTTTAGTTGGCTCAACGACCTTGAACGACGAGATCAACTTGATCTTTCTCCACCATATCAGCGTCGCAGTGTTTGGCCCGACAGGTTTCGTGTGGAGTTTGTCACCACGGTTTTGATGAACTATCCTTGTCCGGCTATTTTCCTCTTCGAGGAAATTAGGCCAGACGGCTCATTTTTTTACAAAGTCGTCGATGGAAAGCAGCGTCTAACTACCCTGTTTGACTTTGTCCGCGATAGGATTGCGATTAGCGAAGAATACCCATCTCCGGTACTCAGGGGCCGATACTTTAGTCAGCTTGACGACGAAACCAAACTTGGCGTGTGGCGCTATGCCTTCTCGGTAGAGTTCATCGAGCAAGAAAATGAAGCGCTGATCAATGATATATTCAATCGTATAAATAAGAACGTGGCAAAACTATCTCAGCAAGAACTGCGGCATGCGCTGTTCTCTGGGCTATTCATTACAGCGAGCGAAGAGCTTTCCGAGGAGATGAGCGACGTCTTACCTCCAAAATTCCCAAACATAACACCTCAATCGCAACGTCAAATGAAGGACGTTGAGAACGCCGCTACCATGCTTTTGTTCGTTGAAAACGGCGAGAGATCGCTTTCGCAGAACGATTTGGACAAGGCTTTTGCTGATCGGGATGAGGTTTGGGATGAACGCCACGAGACGATTACAGCATATCGACTGGCTATAAGTTTCATATCAGACGTGATAGGCGCGGGCGGCGCACCGCTCATACCAAGCAGCCGACTTAAGAATCAGGCCGACTTTTATTCTCTGTTCGCCGGCGTCGTCGAGCTGCAGCGGGAAGGCCAGTGCCCCAACGCCCAGATGGCAGCGGATCGTCTATCCGCCTGGCTGCCAACGCTTCGTGCCGTTGAGCGAGAGGAGATCGCGGCAGAAGACGAACCCGATATCGTTCGATACCTCAACGCAGCTCGCGCAGCGTCTAACGACGCCGGCCCACGGCGTACTCGAATCGACATAATCAAGAACGTCTTACTGGGCGTCTAAATGAAAACGCTCGAGCAGGCATTCAGCGAGCGGGCGCGCCTTTACGAGCGGGTTGAGGCCGAGGCGCGAACGGTGTTGAACGATTTTTGTGTTAGCAACGGCTTCACGTTGATGGGGCGAGCGAAAGCGTTGGAATCGCTCAAGGACAAGCTTGAAACCGGTAGATATGCTGATCTGTCGAGCATCGACGATGCCATAGCGTTTTCCATAGTGATCGACACGGTTGATCAGGAAGATAGGGTTAAGAAGTTTCTGAAGAAAATATTCGATGTAGTCGTTGTGCGGTCTGGCAATACGTTGCAGGACGAACGGCTGTTCGACTTCGACAGCACACGTGCCTACTGCCGGCTAACCGATAGGCTTCAGACCGGCGTGGGAGCCGTAGTTTTTGAAGTCCAAATCCGTACCATGCTTCAGCATGCGTGGTCTAAGATCACGCATCCGCTAGTCTACAAAGCTAAGGTATACGATCCCCGCGCCGGACGGTTGGCCGCGGAGTTGATGGCCCAGCTAGAGGCGGCAGACAGAACCTTTTCGCGATTTGTCGCAGTATCGAAGACAGTAAAAGCCGTTTCTCGCTACGACGTTATTGCGAGCAAGAGCCTCACCGCCATGATCGATGGCTTGGTTGCGGATGGGACGATCCCTTCAGAGATGCGGCCAACCAATGGCCGGCGGTTGGGCGAAAATTTGCTATCAGCCGTGCACCGGAATCACCGCAAAGACGTGACCGTGGCCTCTGAGACCATACAAGACTTCTTTCGTCCGCAAGCGGCTCACTTTCCTCGTTCGGTCTCTCTTTTCCAGCTCGCGATCGTCGCTCTACACGATGCGAAGTTGCTAGAGCATGGATCGAAGACGCGTCCCCGACGGTACTATGTGACGGACGAGCTGATCAGCCTGTTCCCTCAAGCCGCCGACATTCCGAACCGAATAACTATCGAATAGCGCTTCCGAGGGAGCAAATCATATTCACTAAAAATCAATGACATAGCGTGCAACAAAATTGCCGATTTTGTTGCAGACCGGCATGATTCTCCCGATCAGCGGGAGCGCAGGCATGGCCTACCTATACGATGTTCAGACCAACAACGGCGGATTGACGCTCATGATTGCTGCGATCATGTGCATGGCCGCCAGCCCTTCGCTCGCCCAGTCCGTGCAACCGGATTACGGCAAGGCCTATGGGTATGCCCTGCGTTGCTTCGTCGCCGATGGCGTGGCCGCTCCCAAGCCGGAAGATGACCCTGACGGCGTTACGACCAAATCGGTGCGGGAGTATGCACACAAGGCTTTTGACACGGCATATTTCATGGGAGGCAAGCTCGGATATTCAAAAGACCGGGTATCGGCCGATCTTGATCACGCGCAAAATGTCGAGCTTCGGCTGATGGTGCAAAATCCGAACTATTTTGCGCAGACGAGATCCGATTGCGTCAAGCTCGGCCTGATGCCGGCGACCGGCTGACTGAGTCAATCTGCGATCGGATCGGTGCCGCCGCGATCTCTTCGGTAGGCGTAGCGTTCTGCACGCCGGCTTCGCGGAGTGCGGCCATTGCCGCATCCAGGTCCGAGCTTTTTGTCTTTGTATCCGGCGCTGGCGTCGGTTGTGGGTTGGGGTTCTCGATCCTATCCCGCGCAGTCGTTTTCGCAGGTTCCGGCGAAATCGCACCGCGCAACCTGTCACGCGATTGTTCGAGGGCGGCATAGCGATCAGCAAATGCCGGGGAACGATCGGCACCGTGGGCTTTCGCATCATCCATCTGCGCAAGCGCCGCATTGGCGGCGTTCAGATCGCCTTGCGGCGTGCCGGCTGCCTGCTGCCGTTCGATATAGGTCCGACGTTCGGCTTCGCGGCGGCGATAGGCTTCTTCCTCGTCCTTGCTATCGAAATGCAGGTATGGATTAAAATCCTTCATGCCGCGCATGACGTTGTTCACTTGCTCGCGGCTGGCAGCAGCGGCTTGGGCAATATCGGCGGATATAGCGTTGGCGGCATCGGTAGCGGCAGCGCGGGCCTGTTGCGCGGCGCTGCCGGCTGCTGAGGCGGCGGCTGTCACTTCGCCGCGCAGATTGGCCAGGACAGCACCGCTGGCCGTACCGAGTTGAAGACCAAGATTGCTCAGAAGGGCGAGTTGCGAGCGGCTTTCGGCAAGCTGGCCGGGGTTGCCGCCCACCCGAGTCAGTTCGGCAATGGCGGCTTCGAGCATGGCTTGCGCTCCGGCGATCTCACCGAGCAATTCGGTCCGCAGGCTAGCCTGCGGATCAACTGGCTTCGCCTGTTGATCCCCTTCAACTGTCAATTTGGCCGTTATAGATACTCCGCACACGTTGGTGACATGCCCACATAATACACCGAAGATCGCTAAAAATTAGTTAATTTTGACCGTTGGACGATGGCGATGAGAGGTGAATAACGACGCTCTCCCGGCAAAGGGGACGTTTGTCGTCCCGATGATCGCAGGCAAGGCCTGCCATGGAGCGAACCCGATCAGGCGGGTTCACCCTCTTGACATCCAAGAGCCTGAGCCGCCTGCAACGCGTGGCATCCAGACGGCTGCATGCGCTGCCGGTAGCAGTGGCAGGCTTGGCTCTGGCGAAGCCTGTTTCATTCAGCACTGCGGCGAATAAGGCGAACGCTGCCAGCGTTCCGAGAATTCTCATCAGCGAAGCAAAGACGGTCGATGGCATTGGCTCCTCCTGATTGCCCGCAACGGATGCACTGGTCTCGGCTGGTGTAGCCGTTCGCGCACCCCGGAAAAGGCTCCTCGCTTCCTGACGTGCAGCAGCGGCCCGCGATGCGGCGTTTACGGCCCTGTCCGGGGCGCCGGGGCGAACGGCTTCTTCACCTTCCATCCTGCGCAATCCCGCGCGGGGCAACGGAGGAACCCATGTCCAACTCTATCGTATCACGCTGCTATCGGTATCTTGCGGAATCAATTCTGCGCCACATGCGCTTGGTGAATGCTGATTATCAGGCCCGCCGTTGGCGGCGCCAGTTGCTGCGCTCGCTCAGCCGCCGTAGCCGCGAATGACGGGCGGCGGCGCGTGGCCGCCCCCCCCGCGCGAGACGTTACGGCGTAAGGTTCCTGTCCTGTTCACGCCGGATCGTCGGCGTTTGTGTTCGTGCGGACATGAATGGCGGTTGGTTGTTTTGCGATGGCTGAACCTCTTCAGGTTCCAAGTAGCCAACGTTACCCCGCTTCCGGGTCCACTTCGCGAGACGCGTCGCCCCTTCGGGCTTTGGCTGGGATGGCCTCCCTTCGGCGGCCTTAAAGGGGTGGTGCGGGCGGGGGGACTCGAACCCCCACAGGCCTTGCGGCCCTACGGATTTTCTTACCAGCTACGGCTTTCGCCGCCGCCCTGCTGGGCGTTTGTGGTCTGGACTATCCCTTCACCGTGCCCCTGAGAGGGGGTTAGGTGCTGCCCGTCTAGTCTCTACACCTTCCCGTGAACGGGCTTGGCTCGGGATTGCCAGCTAAGGTTTCCCCGAATTTGAGCAGTTCTACGTCGCGGGTTTCCCCGCGCGCACTCAAGTCGTCTAAGTCCGGTGCGTCTACCAATTTCGCCACGCCCGCATCGATCGCGAGCATAGTCGGGTGCGGATTCAACGCCAAGGCCGATCTTCAATCTGTCCGCAGCTTCTGCCCTACTCGGGCGGCGCTGCCCGCTTCTTTGGCTGGCGGCGTATGTTGATTGCTTCTGCATCCAGCATGTTTTTGATGTGCGAGGCATAGAATGTCTCGATCATCTCAACGCTCGTTCGGCAGTTTTTGGCGATCTGATAGATGTCGGCGCCCTCCAAGAGGCGCATCGAAATATATGTATGCCGCAGGCTGTAGGTGGTGCGCGGGTTGCCCTCGCGATCCTTCTTCAGGTCGAGTTCGCCCAGAATTGAGTTGAACAACTCTCTCTGGATTTTCGGGAAGATTAGATCACCGGACTTCAGGTTGTGGCGCTTCCTCATCCGATTGAAGGGGTGGACGGCACTGGCGGTCGATTTCGCCCAGCCGGTTCCGCGCTTCCCGCGCACCGCGATATGCAGGATTTGCTGATTGTTCGGGCCATCGACAACGATCTCGACGTCTTGTGCCTGCAATCTCTTCGCCTCGTCCGGCCGTAAGCCGGTGTTCCCCATGAACAACACGTAATCGTGTAGGTCTTCGCATGCGGTACGCCAGCGCTCCTTGAGGGGGTTTTTTGCCCGTTCACGAGTCGCCTCATAGAGCCGCTTATACTCGTCGGGTGAAAACCAAGCCCGGTGAGAAACCTTGGTCGCTGCGCGATAAGGATCTGTCATCACCGGAAGCGCCGGGAGCCAGCCATGCCGATTCGCGCATTTGAGCACCTGCCTCAGGCAAACCATTTCCTGATGCATGGTGCTGCGTGAAGGGGCCTTTCCGTTTCGCTTTCCGGTCGCCCGATCGATGCCGCCCTTGGTAATTCGGTCGATTCGGTAATCCTGAATCGCGCCCGAGGTAATCGCGGTGACGGCCTTCCCGCCGAAATAGGGAAGGAGGTATAGGTCAAGGCGCTCTTGATGGCGTTGGATATAGCGCTCGCTGCGCTGACCTGCCGTGATGACCTTGAACTCGGTCATGAATCGTTTGGCCGCGTCGGCAAAGGTCGGGCCGCTGGTCAACTCGCCGCGTACTGCCTTGCCCTTGATGGTGAGGTACCAGTCTTCGGCGACGTCCTTGGCTTGGGCCAAGCTATCCATCTTGGTGCTATGACGAAGCTGCCGCCCGCCGACACTCGCGCGGCAGTGCCACTTGGTGCTGTTGGGACGGCGGAAAAGCTGAACCTTGCCACCGAGTATCTCGTGAACCGCATCTGCCATAGCTAGCGCCCTCTCACTGCGCTAAAATGAGCTAGAAATGTGCTAGCTACCTATGGCCCCAATAATGGCAGAAAACTGCCAAAAATCAAGTTAATTTCCGGTTTTTAAGTCCCGTGCGTCTACCAATTTCGCCACGTCCGCGTGCCGGCACAGGTCGCGCAGGCGCGCGCCTGGGTCAAGCGGGAGTTGAAAGGGAAGGGGACGTCACGCGGGTAAATCGCGTGACGTC
>Ga0207639_10001056_pt1 | contig 18695 bp, 17 predicted proteins | sample KBSCornC32_FD_184299 | JGI IMG/M metagenome (GOLD analysis project Ga0207639, IMG submission 184299) | Corn rhizosphere microbial communities from Kellogg Biological Station, Michigan, USA - KBS Corn C3-2 (SPAdes) (version 2) | ecosystem: Host-associated > Plants > Roots > Rhizosphere > Soil ...
CTCGAGCGTTTGCCTGCGCTCGCGGGCAGCGCGCTTGACACGCGCGGACAGCAGCAACGCCGTGAACGCGCTCGAACCGAGCGTGCAGGCCCAGAACATGAAGAAGCCGATGCTGTAGCCGAATTCGCGCGAGACCGTCAGATGCGGCCAGGTGATCTCGGCCAGTTCGGACGGGTCGACGATCGCGAAGAACACGACCGACGCCACGCAAGCCGCGAAGAACGACGGCCACGCAACCGCGCCGACGCGGCGCAGGCGCAGGGCGCGCAGTCCCGCTGCGTCTTCGCCGTCAGCGCGCTTGGCGTCGTCGGTCATTGCCTGTCCGCTGTCGTCTCGGCAGAACTGCCCTGCGCGAGCACCCAGGCCTCGACGAGACGCACGCGATCCTTGCCGATGATCGGACCCCATGCCGGCATCTTGCCGCTGCGCCCGTCGCGAATGCTCGCCTTGATGTCGTCGAGTCCGCTGCCGTACAGCCAGATGTTGTCGGTCAGGTTCGGCGCGCCGATCGCGACGTTGCCCTTGCCATCGGGACCGTGGCAGGCGGCGCAGATCGTTACGAAGCGCGCCTTGCCGGCGTCGGCCAGCGCGGGATCGGCCTTGCCACCGGACAGCGAGAGCACATAGTTGGCGACCTCGTTGACTCCCTGCTCGCCGAGTGCTGCGCCGAGCGGCGGCATGACGCCGCCGCGGCCGTTCATGATCGTCGTCAGCACCTGATCCGCCGTATTGCCATAAAGCCAGTCGTTGTCGGTGAGGTTCGGATAGCCCTTCGCGCCACGCGCGTCGGAACCGTGGCAAGCAGCGCAGTTGTTCACGAACACGTTGCGGCCGAAGCTCTGCGCCTGCGGATCGTGCACGAGTTCTTCCATGCTGCGGTCGCGAAAGCGCGCGAACACCGCTTCGAGTTTGCGGTTGTTCTCGTCCAGGTCGGCCTTGACCTCGCCGCTCGAGGTCCAGCCGAGCGTGCCGGCCACGGCCCCGAACCCCGGATAGAACACGAGGTAGCCGACGGTGAAAACGACCGTCAGCAGAAACAGGCCGAGCCACCAGCGCGGCAGCGGCTTGTTGTATTCGGTCAGGTCTTCGTCCCAGACATGACCGGTCGTGTCCTCCTCCGCCTGCTCGGGTTTCTTGGCTGTCGCGAACAGCAGCCACAAGGCGCCGACGACGTTGATCAGCACGAGCAGCGCTACATAGATTCCCCATCCCGACGTCATGGGCGGTTCTCCGTAGAGTCGTCGGCAAGCGGCAGCCGCGCCATCAGTTCGAATTCCTGCTTGCGGCCGCTGCTGTATGCCCAGCCGACGATGCCGCAGAAGACCACGATCAACAACGCGGTAATCAGGCCCATGATCATTGCAGGTTCTCCTTCGGACCGTACTTGCCCAGGTCCTGCAGGTAGGCGACAAGCGCATCCATCTCGGTCTTGCCCTTGACGGCTTCGGCCACCGAGGCGTAGTCCGCGTCGGTGTAGGGCAGGCCGACCATCGCCAGCCCGCGCATGTGCGATTCGACTTGCGCGGCGGACAACGTCGCCGCGTTCAGCCACGGATAGCCCGGCATGATCGACTCGGGCACGAGATTGCGCGGGTTGGCCAGGTGCACGCGTTGCCAGTCGTCGCTGTAGCGGCCGCCGATGCGCGCCAGGTCCGGCCCGGTGCGCTTGCTGCCCCACTGGAACGGATGGTCGTAAACCGATTCGCCGGCCACGGAATAATGACCGTAGCGCAACACCTCGGAGGCGAGCGCGCGAATCATCTGCGAATGGCAGTTGTAACAGCCTTCACGGATGTATACATCGCGTCCGGCGAGTTGCAGCGGCGGGTAGGGCTTCAGGCCAGGCACCGGTTCGATGACGTTCGCCTGGAACATCAGCGGCACGATTTCGGCGAGGCCGCCGAGGCTGATCGCAATGACGATCAGGATCGACATCAGGCCGATGTTCTTCTCGAGTGTCGAGTGCTTCATGATCGGCTCCTCAGGCGGCCACGGCGGTGGGGATCGCGGCAACCGGTGCGCGGTCGCGCGCCTCGGACCACGTCTTCCAGCAGTTGTAGGCCATGATGAACATGCCGAACAGCACCAGCACGCCGCCGAACAGGCGCGCCACGTAGTACGGGTGCGTCTGCGCCACCGACTCGATGAACGTGTAGGTCAGCGTGCCATCCGGATTCGTCGCGCGCCACATCAGGCCCTGCATGACGCCGGCGATCCACATTGCGCTGATGTAGATCACGACGCCGATCGTCGCGATCCAGAAATGCAGGTCGATCAGGCGGATCGAATACATCTTCTCGGCGCCGAACAGGCGCGGGAACATGCAGTAGACCGAGCCGATGGTGATGAACGCGACCCAGCCGAGCGCGCCGGCGTGCACGTGGCCGATCGTCCAGTCGGTGTAGTGCGACAGCGCGTTGACGGTCTTGATCGACATCATCGGACCTTCGAAGGTCGACATGCCGTAGAACGAAAGCGCCACGATCATGAACTTAAGGATCGGATCGGTGCGCAGTTTGTACCAGGCGCCCGACAGCGTCATCATGCCGTTGATCATGCCGCCCCAGGACGGCGCGAGCAGGATCAGCGAGAACACCATGCCGAGCGACTGCGCCCAGTCGGGCAGGGCGGTGTACTGCAGATGGTGCGGCCCCGCCCACATGTAGATCGAGATCAGCGCCCAGAAGTGCACGACCGACAGCCGGTACGAGTAGATCGGCCGCTGCGCCTGCTTCGGCACGTAGTAGTACATCATCCCGAGGAAACCGGCAGTCAGGAAAAACCCGACCGCGTTGTGGCCGTACCACCACTGCACCATCGCGTCGACGGCGCCCGAGTAGATCGAGTACGACTTCCACATCGACACCGGGATCGACAGGTTGTTGATGATGTGCAGCACGGCGATCGTCAGGATGAAGCCGCCGTAGAACCAGTTCGCGACATAGATGTGCTTGACCCGGCGCTTGACGATCGTGCCGAAGAACACGATCGCGAACGCGACCCAGACCAGCGCGATCAGGATGTCGATCGGCCACTCGGCTTCGGCATATTCCTTGGCCTGGGTGATGCCGAGCGGGAACGTGATCGCGACGGAGACGATCACGAGCTGCCAGCCCCAGAATACGAATGCCGCGAGCTTGTCGCTGAACAGGCGAGCCTGGCAGGTGCGCTGCACGACATAGAATCCGGTCGCCATCAGCGCACAGCCGCCGAACGCAAAAATCACGGCGTTCGTGTGCAGGGGCCGCAGCCGGCCGTAGGACAGCCAAGGAACGTCGAAATTCAACCAGGGCCATGCGAGCTGTGCGGCGATTATTGCGCCGACCAGCATGCCCACGATGCCCCAGACGATCGTCATGATGGTGAACTGGCGCACCACCTTGTCGTTGTACGTCAATGCAGAGTCCATGCGTGCTCCCGGATTACGAACGCAGCAAAGTATGCAAACCGGCGAAGGTCCGCGACTTGATAAGAATCAAGGGCGCTGACTTGACGCCTGACGAGCGCGTGTCGTTTGTTCGGGTCCGCGCGAGCCCCACTTGCTGCCCCAGAATACGCGAGCTCAGCCATGACGCGCTACCCGCAGCGCCGGCCGACATGCATCGCACATGCCGAGTGTCAGGTCCGAGTCAGTTGACCGGGGTCAAAATGGCGATCCAGATCGGGCCTATGCTGGCTTTCGGACCGGGGCCGTTCATCCGGCGCACCGTTTGTGCAGTGGGGACGATTGCCTGATTCCCGATTCCATTCGCGAGGAGCATGCCATGACCAAGTCAAAGCCGTTTCCGTTCGCCGTGCCGGAAGGCATGCCCGCTTTCCCAGGATTTTCGAAAGAATCGTTCGAGTCGATGACCAGCGCCTATTCCGAGTGGTTGCGCAATGCCAACCGCGTGCAGGCCGAAATGATCCGCTTCATGGGCGATCGCTTCAGCAAGGACGTCAAGATGATGTCGCGTTTCGCCCAATGCCGTAAGCCGGAAGATTTTCTCCAGGTGCAGGGCGAAATCGTGGCCGAACTCGCTGCCGACTATCAGCAGGAGGGCGCAAAGCTGCTTGCGCTGTTCGGTGACGCGTCCAAGGAAGCCTGGGGCGAATTCACCAGAACCGGTGGAACGCGAACCAGGTAAGAGATCCTTGTCGCGGTGTAGCGCCCCGGCCTCGCCACGGGCGCATTGGCCCGGCCATGCGCCGCCGTAAGGCCGGACTCGCTCAGCTGCCTGCATTGCCATGCGCGGACTCAGTGGTGCATGAAAACGGCCATGATTGTTGCCCGCATTCCTGGCCTGTCGCTGCCAGGCATCCATTCGCTGAAGCCCCGACCATCGCGTGCGCCGATAGCCAGCTGATTTGCGCCGGCGTGGTGGCGATGCTCAGCAGTTCACTTCCTAGTAGGATTCGAGCCCTCACCGAATACGCGTGACGCTCAAGTCGCGTTGTGCCGTCGCTGCCCGCCGAGCCGACCAAAAAAGAAGGGTTGGCTGCATTCATTCCGGATAAGCACGATCCAGTGCGCACGCTCGATCCGCGGCAATGCGGCGTGCAGTGTGCGCGCTCTGCGCACGACCGGAGACGCTCCCCTGCATCATGCGATCGAGGTCCGCCTTCGGGAGGAACCTTTGTCCGCCTTGACGTGGATCAAGTGCGCTCCGAAGCGGGTGCGTTAGCTTCGCCCCAAAGCACGAGGCGACGCAGGAACACGACCCATGCGCAGTCCGACGACCAGGAGAAAACCATGAAGCAGGTTTGCACCAAGGTTCACACGCTCGCCGCGCTGGCGATGGGCATCGGGTTTACGTTCGCAACAACGGCAATGGCGGACGTCGACGTCGAGGCGGCAAAGGCACTGGCGCGGCAGAACAACTGTTTCAAATGCCATGCGGTCGAGAAGGACAAGGACGGCCCGTCATACAAGAAGGTTGCCGAAAAGTACAAAGGCAAGGACAACGCCGAAGCGCGCCTGATGGAACACATCACGAGCGGCGAAAAGGCCAAGTTCCCCGATGGCCACGAGGAAGACCACAAGATCATCCAGACGACGCCGCCGAAGGACATGGCGCAAGTCAAGAATCTCGTGGACTGGATCTTGTCGTTGTGAAGTCCTGAAGCAGGCCCTGCGCACCGCAGCTACGGGGGCGCATGGAGGTCGAAACCGGAACATTGGGGGTTGGCATGAAAACGCTCAGCGCAGTCGTCTCGGGTTTGTTCCTGCTCATTGCCGCCGCCGTTGCGCCGGCAGCCGAGTCAGGCGATTCTGCGAGTCGGCGCCTGGAGGCCGATGCCGTCTGCACGAAGTGCCATGACGAATCGGAAACAAAGCCGATTTTTTCGATCTACCAGACGCCGCATGGCGTGGTCGGCGACGAACGATCTCCCACTTGCACTTCCTGTCACGGCGAGAGCAAGCAGCATCTTGCCGGAGCGACGGGCGGCGAGGGCAGCAAGCGTCCGCCGCCGGACGTCGTGCAGGGAAGGACCAAGACGACATCCGGCTACGCGCCGAGCGACGCTCCGACCCAGTCTGCCCAATGCCTGACCTGCCATCAATCCGGATTGCGCACGCACTGGACCGGCAGCCAGCATCAGGTCAACGACCTGGCCTGCTCGAGCTGCCATCGCGTGCATATCGCCAAGGATCCGATCCTCGTCAAGACCGAGCAGGAGACGGTCTGCTTCACGTGCCACAAGGAGCAGCGCGCGCAGGTCAAGCAGATTTCGACGCATCCGCTCGACGTCGGCAAGATGGCTTGTTCCGACTGTCACAACCCGCATGGCTCGCCGGCGCCGAAGATGCTGGCCAAGAACACGGTCAACGAAACCTGCTTCACGTGCCACGCCGAGAAGCGCGGACCGTTCCTCTGGGAACACCAGCCGGCTACCGAGGATTGCACCAACTGCCACACGCCGCACGGCTCGAACATCACGCCGCTGCTGAAATCGCGGCCGCCGTTCCTGTGCGACGAGTGTCATGACGGCCCGCATACGAGCCAGAGCCCCGTAGGCACCGGTGTCGCAGGCATCCAGGGTGGCGGCATCGTGAAAGGCGGAAGTCCGAGCGTCATCAATGTCGGGCGTTCCTGCATGAATTGCCACGTCATGGTCCACGGCACGAACTCGCCGACCGGCGCATACCTGCATCACTGAGCAATCGGGGATTCAAATGAAGACGCATGGACAAAGATACGCCGTCAGCGCGATGTCCCTGGCGGTTCGCAGCGCCCTGTTCCTGATATTCGCCGGACCCTCGCTCGCCCTCGCGCAGCAGGTGATGACCGACGAGGTCAAAGAGCTGGCTTACCCGACCTCCTGGTTCGATCTCGGCGTCCTGGCAACCGATCAGAGCTCGACGAAGTTCGGCGAGTACAACGGCCTGTCCGAGTCCGGGCCTTACATACTCGCGGACTTCAGCGTGAAAGGCGGCAGCGCCTACGGGATGGGCGATGGCACGACCCGCGTCGAGGCTACCGGAACCAATCTCGGCACGACGTCGCGCAACCTCGGCATCCAGGTCACCGACCAGGGGCAGTGGAGCGCCGGCGCCGGGTTCGACCAGCTGCGGCATTACACGACCGACAACTACCAGACGCCGTACCAGGGCGCGCAAGGCAGCAACTTCTTCAATCTGCTGCCGAGCTTCGGCGTCATCAACACGACGACGACGACTGCCAACGGGGTGATCACCAGCGCGAGCAAGGGCGCGCAAACGCTGACGCCAACTCAGTTGTCGCAGTACCACGGCGAAGACGTCTACAGCGAACGCGACACGACGAGTTTCAATGCCGGCTACATGTTCAACAAGGAATGGAATTTCAAGTTCGACTACAAGCGCCTCGACCAATCCGGAGCCAAGCTGATCGCCGGCGCGACCGACGCCTTCAACCTGACCAGTTCCCACGGCTTCAACTATGGTGGCGAGCGCGTCGCCTTCCTGATGAATCCGACCGAATACAAGACCGACACTTTCAATTTTGCGTTGAACTGGGCCAACACACAGGCTTTCGTCACGGTCGGCTACTTCGGCTCGCTTTTCCACGACGACTTCGCCGGCGTTTCATTTTCGAACCCGTTCGTATCAGGGGGCAGCGGCGCTGCGCCAGTGCCGCCGACAGGCACGTCGCCAGGCGCGGCGTTCCCGATCAGCACTTTGAGCACACCGCCGAGCAACAGCTTCCATCAGTTCAACCTCAGTGGCGGCTGGATATTCAATCCGGGCCTCAAGCTGGTCGGCGGCATCTCGTACGCGCACAGCAAGCAGAATGAAAGCTATGACGGTACCTATACGACGACTCCGAACACGGCACCGGTGCTGCCGGTTGGCTCGCTCGACGGCAGGGTCGACGTCAAGCACGCCGACGCGAAGCTGTCCTGGCAATTGAATCCATCGTGGCTCTTCGCCGCCGGGGCCAAGTACAACGAGCGCGACAACAAGACGGCATCGTACAGCTACGACTTCATCGACCTCGGCGGCGAGGAACGCACCGCGGTCAATACGCCACTCAGCACGAAGCGGGAGCAGTTTGATGCCGGCGGCGACTGGCGCATCACATCGACCCAGAAGCTGCATTTCGGCTACGAGTACGACTACGTCGAGCGCTGGTGCCGGAACGAACTGGCGAACAACGCGCAGGGCGAACTGTCGTCGGTCAATGCCGGGTATTACACGACCGCCTCCTGCGTCCAGGTTCCGAAGGACCGCGAAAACCGGCTCGGCGCCACCTACCGGATCAAGGCGTGGGACAACTTCGACTTCAACGCGGGCTACACCTGGGGACGGCGCGAAGCCGACGTCAATCCGTCGTTCTACAACCCGATGCAGAGCGTGGCCGACGGTTTCGAAAACTTCGGTTACCGCGCATTTTTCGCCGCGTCACGCGAGCAAAACCTGGTCAAGGCCGGCGTCAACTGGCAAGCGACGCAGAAGTTCTCGCTCGGGCTGAGCGGGCGCTACACGCATGACGACTACTTCGATTCGCCACTCGGCGTGCAGAACGGCAAGACCGAGAGCGCGAACATCGACGCGAACTACGGGTTCACCGAAGACAATACGATCGGCGGCTATTTCACCTACCAGAAGCGGACGCGCGAACTGCTGACCGCGAGCGGACGCAACGCGGTTGCCCCGTTGACGACGTTGTGGAGCAACGACCTTGCCGATCGCAGCAACGCCGTCGGCCTCGATGGCCGGCAGAAGGGACTGATGGGCGGCAAACTCGAGTTTCGCGAAGACCTTGTGTACAACCTGGCAAAGACGAAGTACGTGACGATTCTCGGACCGGGAATCGCGCCGAACCTGAGCAACCAGGGCGAAGTGCCGAACATCAGCAGCGAACTCAAAGAGTTCCGCATTACAGGCGCGTATCACGTGGACCGCCAGTCGAGCATCTTTGGTGGCTATCAATACCAGAAGCTCAAAGCAACTGATTACCTCTACAACGGCTTCCAGTACGGGTACAACCCGACCGGAATGCTGGCGAGCAATCAGCAGGCGCCGAACTACGATGTCAACCTGGTCTTCATCGCCTATCGCTATAGTTTCCAGTGAGGCGTCGTTATCAACGACTGGTGCGGGACCGGATCACCGGTCCCGCATTTTTTGGCGTTGAGGGCAGCGTCTTCGCGCGATTCGCGAGCCAACCAACGGAGCGACCTTCATGAGCAAAGAAAACCCCGGGGCATTGCGGCGCATTTGGCGGTTCCTGCGCAAGCCGAGCGCGAAATGGTCGCTGTTGACCTTGCTGGTCGTGGGTTTTGTTGGCGGCATTCTTTTCTGGGGCGGCTTCCACACGGCACTCGAGATGACGAACACGATGCCGTTTTGCATCAGCTGCCACGAGATGCGCGACACGGTCTACCAGGAATACAAGCAGACGATCCATTACTCGAACCGTACCGGCGTGCGCGCGGGCTGTCCGGATTGCCACGTTCCGCACGAATGGGGCCCCAAGATCCTGCGCAAGATCCAGGCGAGCATGGAAGTCTGGGGCAAGATCACCGGCGAGATCGACACGCCGGAAAAATTCGAAGCCAAGCGCATGGAACTGGCGACGAACGAATGGAACAAGATGAAGTCGGTCGATTCGCGTGAGTGCCGCAACTGCCACAGCTTCGACGGGATGAGCAGCGAGAAACAGAAACAATCGAACTACAAGCGCCACATGACGGCGAAGGACGAAGGCAAGACCTGCATCGACTGCCACAAGGGCATCGCCCATCACCTGCCGAAGGAATACCGGGATCCCGAGGAGGAAGAGTAGCCAGCGCGCCGCCGCGAACGGCTGGCCTGAAAAAGGCAGGCCTGAGCCGCGGTACTCGTATCCTCAGGCCGTTACCGCGACCTCGAAGCCACCGAGGTGGTTTGCGTCCGCAAGCTGCCGCATCTGGTCGCTGGCCTGCGCATCTGGCGCCCGGGTGACGCGGATCGGATAGTCGATCGGGACGTCGATCCACGGTTGCACGGCGCCACGCAAACCGATTTGCGCGGCGATCGATGATTTGCGCTGGCTGTCGAGGACGCTGGCAGCCGCCCCAGCCAATGTGCCTCCACGCTTGGCAACCAGGCGGGCATACCCGACGGTGCGCCTGGCGTGTCCGCCCGACGGGCCGGCATCATCGCGATGCGAACCACTGCGATCGAGCGGATCCAGCGCATCGGCTACATCGTTGGCCAACTGCGCGAGCCGGGGTTGCGACGTGATTGCCGTAACGCGGCGGTGGCGCACGCCAGTGCGTTGAACCGATTCGACGAGCGTGGCCGGCGTGTCGCGCAGCCGCGCCAGTTCGAGCGCGGCAGTGGAGGCGCCGGACAGCGCGCCGCGATCCTGCGCAAGGCAGCTGTTCGCCGCGAGGCTGGCGTGCGCGAGAGCCTGGGCGATCTGTCCTGCAAGCACGCGGCCCGACGGTCCGTCATAACGCTTGCCGAGCATCGCGAGCGAATCGGCGATGCCGATCATGCCGACACGCAGATCGGCGAACGGACTGCCCGCGCCGGCGCGGCACAGCAGCAGGGCGTTATCGAGTCCACGCACGGCCAGATCGGCGGCCGCGCGAAACGCGTCGAAATCGAATCGGGCGCCGGGCGTGAACGGTGCGCGGACGAAACTGGCCGCGTTCAGCACGGCAACCGGGTCGCCGGGCCAGGCGAAGTTGCGTGTCCCGGCGCCGGCGAGGATGCGCTGGTCGAACACAACCTGCCAGCGCGCCTGCACGTCGATCATGCGTCCCACCCAGCGTCGGGACGCGATTGTTTCGGCTTTTGCCAGCGCCCGGGCGACGCGTTCCCATGTCGCCTCGATGGAAATATCACGCAGTTGTCCGTCTTCGCGCCAGCGAAACCACGTGTCCCACACTTCGACCGCACCAGGATCCAGGAATGGAGAGGGGGCGTCTTTTTCGAGCATCGTCATCACGGGCGCGGGACCGGCGAAAAATGGTCGACTCGAGTATCAGCGCGCTGCGTTGCCGGCACTTGAGGAAGATCAAGTGCAGGCATCCAGTGGCGAATTGTTACAAACCGTTACGATCTGTTGCCGGCCCGTCGTACTGCAGAGCACGAGAGCACGTAATGTCCCCCTCGAAGCAGCCGTTACCCGGAACGTTCGAGGAAACACCATGAGCACCATGCCGGAAAACCTGACGATCGCCCCCGTCCCGGCTGTTCTGCCAACGCATCTTGACGCGCGGCCGGCCAGCCACATTGACCTGGATCAATTGCGCCAGCACGTCCAGGTACTGCGGCGACGGGTCGAGGCGGGCCAGTATTTGTATCGGTCAGGTCAGCCGTTCCAGGCGCTGTACCTGATCCGCGTCGGCTCGGTGAAAACCTGCGAACTGGCCGAAGATGGCCGCGAGCAGGTGACTGGCTTCCGGATGGCGGGCGAATTGCTCGGCGTGGAATCGATCGGCCTGCCCAGCTACGCTTGCGACGTCGTTGCGCTGGAAAGCAGCGAAATCTGGGAACTGCCGTACCCGCCAGTTCTGATGGCCTGCCTGCGCATTCCGGAATTGCAGCAGAGCCTGACCGACGCGATGGCCCGGGAAATCCGCCGCAATCGCTCATGGATGCTCGCTCTGGGCACGCTGACGGCCGAACAGCGCGTTGCCGCGTTCCTGCTCGATGTGGCGTCCCGCTACGAGGCATTGGGCTTCAGCGGCAAGCACTTCATCCTGCGCATGAGCCGCGCCGACATGGCAAGCTACCTCGCACTCAAGCACGAAACCGTCAGCCGCGCGCTGTCACATCTGGCGGAGACAAACTGCATTTCCGTGCAGCGCCGCGAAATGCGCATCGTCGATCGCGACGGCATGCAGCGGATGGCCGGATTCAGCGCACGCGTTCACTAGGTCCTTGGCGCCACAAGCCGAGTTCAGGAGCGGCCATCGAGCAACGCCCGCACAGCTGCGGCCAATTGCTCGCGCCGATAGGGTTTTCGCAATAGCGGAAGAGGCTTGGCCCCGCCCGGAGCGGATCCGGCAGCCGGGTGTTCGTAGCCCGAGGTGAGGAGAACGCGCAGGTCGGGACGCGCGCGTTGGGCAGCCCGGGCCAGTTCGTGGCCATCCATGCCGCTGCCAAGAATGACGTCGGTGAACAGCAGCCGCACATCGGTTCGATCCTGCAGCAGACGCAGTGCCTGCTCTCCATCCGGCGCTTCGCAGGTCGAATAGCCGAGCGAGTTGAGGAATGCCACCGCGATCGACCGCACCTCCGCTTCATCCTCGACGACGAGCACCGTTTCCTTCCCGCCGGATGAGACCGCGGGCTGCGCATGGTCCTGGACCGGTTCCTTGAAACGAGCAGCTGGCAGGTACATATCGATGCGCGTGCCATAGCCCAGGCGGCTGTCGGCGACGAGGTGGCCACCCGACTGCTTGACGAAGCCATACACCATGCTCAGGCCAAGCCCGCTGCCGCGACCGCTTTCCTTGGTCGTGAAAAAAGGCTCGAAGGCACGCGCCAGCACATCCGGCGGCATGCCGAAGCCGGTGTCGCGGACCGTGATGACGACGTAAGTGCCGGGTGCAAGCTCGGCCGTGCTCTCGGCGTTCTCGATGACCTGCTCGCGTTCTGCCAGATACAGCGTGCCGCCGCGCGGCATCGCGTCGCGCGCATTCAGGGCCAGGTTCAGGATTGCCGTATCGAGCTCGCCCGGGTCGACGAATACGTTGGGCGATTCGGCTTCGCAATCGACGCTGACCTTGATCGACTCGCCGAGCGTGCGCGCCAGGATGGGGCAGAGCTCCTTGAGCAGTTTGCGCGGATCGATCGACTGTGGATTCAGACGCTGGCGGCGCGCGAATGCCAGCAGCTTGCGCGTCAGTTCCGCGCCTCGCCCGACCGCTCGCAGCGCGCTGCCGAGAATCTCCTGGCTCTGGGGGCGGTTGGCAAGGTCGGCTTCGAGCAATTGCAGGTTGCCGGAGATCACGGTCAGCATGTTGTTGAAATCGTGCGCGACGCCGCCGGTCAGCTGGCCGACTGCTTCGAGTCGTTGCGCATGGGCCAGCTGCTCTTCCGTGCGGTAGCGCTGCATCGTGGCGGCGAGCAGGTGCGCCACGGACTGCAGAAAGTGTACTTTGTCGCTGTTGAACGCATCGCGGCCGCGCGCGACCGCGATCAGGGCTCCCATCGGGCGCGCCCGGTCGAGCAGCGGGGCTGCGACGAAATCACCATAGCCGGATCAGCGAGCATGGAGCGGACGCGGTCGATCGCCGGGTTGCCCGCACTGTTCACATGGATAGCCGATGTCATCGCGAAGAATTCCGGCGTCAGCATCTCCGGCAGCAATTCCTGCAATTCCAGCGTCATGCCGACAGCGAAGCGAACGCGAATCGCCGTGGTGTTGGGCTGGGTTGCCACGATTGCGACGGCAGCAGTGTCCAGTTCGCTCGCGAGCAATCCGGGTATGCTTTCGAAGGCAAGGTCCTGGTTCGCCGACTCGAGCATCAGGCGGCCGATATCGGCAACGATCGCGTCGTAGCGTGCGCGTGCCAGCGCCTGGCGCGCGCGGTGGGACTCCGATATGTCGCGAACCGAGGCGACGTAGAAATCGCCATCTTCCGTCTGGATCGGACTCAGGGCAATCTCGACCGGGAACAGGGTGCCGTCGGCGCGCACGCCGGCGAGTTCCTGGCCACTGCCCATCGGGCGCAGGCGCGGCTGAGCAATGAACCGTTGCCGATGCAAGTGGTGGGTGGCGCGGACTTGCTCGGGCACCAGCGCATCAACGGACAACGAGCGCAATTGGGTCTTCGTGTAGCCGAAAAGGCGTTCGGCCTGCGGGTTGGCCAGCACGATCCGCCCCTGGGCGTCAGTGACGATCATCGCGTCCGGCGCCATCGCGAACAGAGCCTGGAGCGCAGCGGGATGCAGGGTCGCTCTGTCGCTCATCTCCGGCTAGCCCCGATCGACGCGGGCTGTGAAGATGTAGCCTGCTCCGCGCACCGATTTGATCAGCGCGGGCTGTGCGGGATCTGCTTCCATCTTGCGCCGCAAGCGTCCGATTTGCACGTCGATGGCCCGATCGAACGGACCGGCATCACGGCCGTGGATCCGATTCATCAGATCGTCGCGCGACAGCACGCGGTTCGGGTTGGCAATGAACGCATCGAGCAGCTCGAATTCGCCGGTCGTCAAGGCAATGACTTTGCCACCTGCGTCGGTCAGTTCGCGCGAGCCGATGTTCAGGCGAAATCCGCCGAAGCGAATGTGGCCGTGCTGTGTGCCGACAGCACTTGCCGATTCGGATGCGCGGCGCAAGACACTGCGGACGCGCGCCAGGAGTTCGCGCAGGTCGAACGGCTTGGTCACGTAATCGTCGGCGCCCAACTCGAGACCGACGACGCGGTCGATCGAATCGCCGCGCCCGGTTACTATGATCAGTGCGCCTTTCCAGCGCTCGCGCAGGTATCGCGTCAGGATGAAACCGTCTTCGCCCGGCAATCCCAGATCCAGCAGGACGACGTCGATATCCTGGGCGTCGATCACCGCACGCATCGCAGAGCCATCGGCGGCGGCGGCGACGTCGAAACCTTGCGCCGAAAAATAGCGCTTGATGATGTCGACGATGTCCTGATCGTCATCGACAACGAGCAGACGAGGGTGTTTGGTGCCGGGTGTGCCAGCGATAGTGTCGGCCGACATTGCGCGTGTATTTGCCGAAGTTTCCGCATGATGCACCGAGGCCGCGTCGACGTCCACATTCCTCGCCTACTCGCAACGGCGGCTTTTCGGGCGGTAGCGCGGCTGCGCCGGTGCACACCCAGGTGCAGACATGCGCGTTGGACGAGAAACGGGGTCCCTCGTTGACTCGTACGCCGGCAAGTCGCAGGATGCGGCTTTGCTGACGGAGGGGTCTGCCAGCACGCTGCGCATTCTCTCCTGGCATTGATCCAGATCAGCGCAAACCGCGCAGCGGCTCGGCAAACTACTGCACAGACGATATGGGCTGATGACGCGGAGAGCGGTGATGAAGATGAAGCAGGCAGCAGCAACGTTGGCGGTTTTCGCGGCCATTGCAATGGCCGGTGCAATGGGCGCAGGCGTCGCCGCGGCAAAAGGCGCTCCGGCACCGGCGAGTGCAAGTTCCAGGGGCGATTTCGGACCTCCGCAGGGCGAGCCGATTCACGCCATCCTGACGAGTCCGCCGAACGTGCCGGCAGCGCTCAATCGCAAATACCCGGCCAAAGTCATCGTCGAACTCGAGGTGATCGAAAAGGAAATGCCGATCTCCGAGGGAGTGACGTACACCTTCTGGACTTTCGGCGGCACCGTGCCTGGCAGCTTCATTCGCATCCGCCAGGGCGACACGGTCGAGTTCCATCTGAAGAACAATCCGAACAGCAAGATGCCGCACAACATCGACCTGCATGGCGTCACCGGTCCCGGCGGCGGCGCGGCGTCGAGCTTCACCGCCCCTGGTCACGAATCGCAATTCACGTTCGAGGCGCTGAACCAGGGCCTATACGTCTATCACTGCGCCACGGCGCCGGTCGGCATGCACGTCGGCAACGGCATGTATGGCTTGCTCCTGGTCGAACCGCCGGAGGGCCTGTCGCCGGTCGATCACGAGTACTACGTGATGCAGGGCGATTTCTATACGACGGGCAAATACCGTGAGAAGGGCCACCAGCCGTTCAACATGGAAAATGCGATCGACGAAAAACCAACCTATGTGCTCTTCAACGGCGCCGAAGGCGCGCTGACCGGCGACAAGGCGCTGACGGCCAAGACCAACGAATCGGTGCGCATGTTCGTCGGCAACGGCGGACCGAACCTGGTCTCGAGCTTTCATGTGATCGGAGAGATCTTCGACAAGGTGCGCTACGAGGGCGGAACGCACGAGCAGGAAAACGTGCAGACGACATTGATTCCGGCTGGCGGCGCCGTCATGGTGGAATTCCACACACAGGTTCCGGGCAGTTACGTCATGGTCGACCACTCGATCTTTCGCGCATTCAACAAGGGCGCGCTGGCGATCCTCAAGGTCGATGGTCCCGAGGACAAAACGGTCTATTCCGGCAAGGAGGTCGACGCGGTTTATCTCGGCGACCGCTCGGCGCCGAATCTCGCCGCCGTTACCGTGGCGGCGAAAGCCGCGCAGAGTGGCACCCTGACGCTCGAAGATCAGGTCAAGGCTGGCGGGGAGTTGTTCAACGGCACATGTTCGGTCTGCCACCAACCCAACGGCGCAGGTCTGCCCAACGTGTTCCCGCCGCTGGCAAAATCCGATTACCTTGCCGCCGATCCGAAACGCGCGATCGGTATCCTGTTGCACGGCTTGACCGGCAAGGTCACGGTGAACGGCAGCGAATTCAATTCGGTCATGCCGCCGATGAACCAGCTCAACGACGACGAGGTCGCGAACATCCTGACCTATGTGCTCAACAGCTGGGGCAATCCGGGTGGCCGGATCAGCGCGGAAGACGTGACGAAGGTACGCGAGGCACCGGCGGCGGGAGCGGCGGCCAAGCCGGAGCACTGAGAAAATGTTGCGTGCCGCGGCCGTAGCATTCTGTCTGGCAGCATTCACGCTGCCGGCGGCCGCGGCCGACTACCTGCCGATTCCCGGGGGAAGCTTCGCATCGGTGCTCCCTCCGGATGGCAAGGCTGCGCCAGCGATCGTAGCCCCGTTTCGACTGCGCAGCCTTCCTGTCACGAACGCCGAATTCCTGGATTTCGTCCGCACGCACCGACAATGGGACCGTGGCCGGATCGCATCATTGTTCGGCGACAGCCAGTATCTCGCGCACTGGAGCGGGCCGTCCGAACTCGGCGCGGCTGGCCGCAACCAGCCGGTGACACGCGTGAGCTGGTTTGCAGCCGAAGCGTTCTGCGAGAGCGAGCACGCGCGGTTGCCGACCTGGTACGAATTCGAATTCGTGGCCGCGGCTGATGAATCGCACGCCGACGCGCGTGGCGATCCGGCCTGGCGCGAACGCATACTCGACTGGTATGCGCGACCGTCGACGACCGCGCTGCCCGACGTCGGCAGCACGCCGAAAAACTTCTATGGCGCGCGCGACGTGCATGGCCTGATCTGGGAGTGGGTTGGCGACTACGCCAGCCTGATGATTTCCGGCGACAACCGCGACCAGGGCGACCCGGACCTGCTGAAGTTCTGCGGCGCTGGCGCCCTGTCGACGCAGGATCGCGAGAACTACGCGATCCTGATGCGCATCGCGCTGCTGTCCTCGCTCAAGGCGGCCGACACGACCGCCAATCTCGGCTTTCGCTGCGCGAAGGACGCCACTGGAGACGGTAAATGAACCTGTTTGCAACATGTATACTTTGTCTCGGCGCATTCTCGGTCAACGCCGACGGCGCCCCCGCCGTGCCTGCCAGGGTGTTGACCGGAACCTCCGGGCAGGCCGTTGCCTCCGAGGCGCTTCCCGGCGACTCGGTCTATCAGCTCGATATTCCGCTGACCAGCCAGGATGCGCACGTGTCGAAGCTCTCGGACTTGCGCGGCACGCCGGTCCTGATTGCGATGTTTTATACATCGTGCAAATACGTCTGCCCGCTGATCGTCGACAGCATGCTGCGCGTCGACAAGGGACTGACGGCGGACGAGCGCGCGCATCTGCGCGTCGTGCTCGTGAGCTTCGACCCTGAACACGACACGCCGCAGGCGCTCAAGGCAGTCGCCGTGGAGCGTCACCTCGACCTGCCGCGCTGGAGCCTCGACCGCACCGACGCCGAGAGCGTGCGCAAACTCGCCGCGGTGCTCGGCGTGCAGTACCGCGCCATCGAAAACGGCGACTTCAATCATTCGACCGTAATCAGCTTGCTCGACAAGGACGGCCGGATTGCCGCGCGCAGCAGCCGAACCGGCGAGGCCGACCCGGATCTTCTGGCCGCGACCAAACGCGAACTCGCGGGCAAATGATCGGAGTCGCGAACCGGCTGGATTCGCGGTCGGGCTGCAAGGCTGGTTGACGGTCATTCGACCGCGGCGTTCTCGGTGCGGACTCTCTTCAATGGTTCGACGCCGAGCCGCTTGTGCATGATCGGACTCGTCGTCGTGTACTGCAGGTATACCTTTTCTTCCGGCGACAGCAGTTCGCGCACGCCAAACGCCGCCAGCGCCGTTTCGTGAAATCCGCTCAGGATCAGTTTCTTCTTGCCCGGATAGGTGTTGATGTCGCCGACGGCAAAGATGCCGGGGACATTCGTCGAGAATTTTGCCGTGTCGACCTCGATCTGGTTCTTGTCCAGGTTCAGGCCCCAGTTCGCGATCGGTCCGAGCCTCGGGTGCAGGCCCCATAGCACGACGAGGTGATCGGTACCGACTCGTGTCGTCACGCCGCTCTTCGTGCGCACCGAAACCGACTTGAGCGCGTCGTCGGCGATCTCCAGTGCGCTGATGTCGCCCTCGAGGAACTGCATCCGCTGCTCGCTGCACAGTTGCTCCATCTGCCGGACCTTGCCGGCCATCGCGCGAAATTCCCGTGAGCGGTGCAGCAGGATCAGGCTGTTGCACTTGTCGTGCAGCGCCAGCACCCAGTCCAGCGCCGAGTCGCCTGCGCCGGCGATGATGATGTCCTTGCCGGCGAACAGGGCGGGATCCTGGATCTTGTAATGCAGTTGGCGGCCCTCGATGCGCGTAGCCCCTTCGACGTTGAGCTGGCGCGGCCGGAATGAACCAACACCGCCCGCGATGATCACCGCGGCCGCGTCGAACTGCGTGCCCGTGCTGGTTCGCACGAAGAACCGGCCGGTAGCCTGGCGCGCGACTTCGGTGACTTCCTGGCCGAGGTGGAACTGCGGCGCGAATGGCGTGATCTGTTGCATGAGGCGATCGACCAGTTCCCGCGCGTCGCAGACCGGAATCGCCGGAATGTCATAGATCGGTTTGTCGGGGTACAGCTCGATGCACTGGCCGCCGACCTGCGGCATGCTGTCGATGACGTGCGCCTTGAGATCGAGCAGCCCGAGCTCGAAGACCTGAAACAGGCCGACTGGGCCAGCACCGATGATGACGACATCAATAGCGATCATGCGTTTGATCCCGGCAGTGCGCGACCGGTCGCGGCCGCAATTGCGCAAGGGTAGGGGATACGCGCAGCGGTACTTTTGATCCTTATCATACCGTCATTCGAATTGGCTGCCCGGCCCAGCGGGATTCCGCGGCGGCGATTTCTCCTAGCGATCGCGCCAGAACCGTTCCATCTCCAGGAACGTGAACGAGGCTGACCATGTAATCAAA
>Ga0207639_10001059_pt1 | contig 18669 bp, 26 predicted proteins | sample KBSCornC32_FD_184299 | JGI IMG/M metagenome (GOLD analysis project Ga0207639, IMG submission 184299) | Corn rhizosphere microbial communities from Kellogg Biological Station, Michigan, USA - KBS Corn C3-2 (SPAdes) (version 2) | ecosystem: Host-associated > Plants > Roots > Rhizosphere > Soil ...
CCTCCGGAAACAAGCCAAATGCTCGTGAGGCACTTCCAATGCAAAGAATCTCTCGCAGCCGCTCAGTACTTGACCGAAGCGATGGACCGCCACGCCGGAAGCAACGGTTATCCTCTCCAGGCTCCAACAGAACTCTTGCCCCCGTTGGGATAGCCACATTGGCGCCTGCCTTTGCGCAGGGGTTGCCAAGGCTCGACACGGTGCCGACAGCCTACAGCCACGAGTTCCGGGCTGAACTGCTCTACGACCTCTGCGCGGCGTTGGTGCGAGAAGGGCTGGGTGGGCCGGAGGCTTGGCAGAAGTGCGACGAGAGCGCTCAAGTGTTCGCTCAGCGCGCCATCATGGAAGGCATCGGCGAGGAGAGCTGGAACCTGCTTCAGCGCAATGTCGAGTATCACCTCACGGTGAGCGATGTTTCCGAGCGATATGGCGATGAAGCTCTTCTGGGCGACGGCCGGCTTGCAGTGACAATCGAGTGCAGCGGCTGCGGGTTTCTGAAGATAGGCCCAGCAGTTGCGGCTCTCGAAGAGGAGGCCGAAGGACTGGGCGCGGCATTTTACTGGACTCTAACTTACGCGCTCTACCGCGTGATGCGGATCTACAACCACGATGATGCGCTGCAGTATGACGAGCGGATGCACGAGTACGCCGCGGACGACGAAGAGAACCGCGGGCAGTATGAGTTTCCCGAGGTTGAGAAGGCGTTGCCAGAGTGCATCCGAAAGACGCTGACCCACGACAACCATTGTGAATTCACGCGAAACGCGCGCCGAGTCCTTAACCGGCATAGGGACGGACGGTATCGTTCCTGGATCGAAAGGCTGCGCAAGATTCAGCAGTTCTCGCGGGTCCGGCTGCCGACGGACGTTCATTTTCGGGAAGACGGGGGCTATGACACGATTCCTCTGCCGTCCCTGATGGTGGCCTTCAAGGAGCACGACGCCATCGTCGCGTGTTTCGACGAAGAGAGCAACTACATGCTGGAAGGCAGCGCGGAGCCAACCGTGGGTGTCGTCTTTTCTCCACGGAAGCCTGAAGAGGTGCGGCGCGCAATGCGCGTGGTCGCCCGGTTCGTTGCCCTTAATTGCGCCCTGTTTCAGCTTGTCGAGGAATTGCAGGAATGGGAGAAAGGCCATGCAGGTACAGATCTCGATCGGGGAGAACCATCGCTTCGAGCTGCGTGAGGCGCTGCTGGTCTACGGAGACCGCCAGCGAAGTTTCGTGACCCGGCATCAGGTGACGCTTCACAAAGACGCTCCACCGACACTCGACCCCGCCCAACCTCTCACTCTCGGATTTCTTGAGTCGCTGGTGCGCTCGCTTGTGGGCGGTTCCACGGCCGAGGTCCTTCCTGAAAACGTGCTTGCCAAAGGCGATCGCATGGTCGCCTGGTGGACCCCGGCATGCCGCCGCCAGATGTTCTATGAGAACTCCGAATGTCGGGGCAGGGAACTGAATGGCCGCACGTTTCCGCAGCCCGCCTTGGTATGGCGAGTTGATAACGGGGATCTCAAGATACGGGCTCTTGCCGAGAACAGGCGACCGGCCGCAACGACGACACTGGCGGTGGCACCGTTCTGGAATCTATCGGACGGCGGCCGTGTCTGTACAGGCACTATGCGACGCCCAGACAGTGCGAGGGCAGCCTCTAATCCGGAATGGGAGCGCGGCTTCTACGAGAGCGCCTTCACACACGCTAACGTGGGCCGCTTGACCCGCCACCCAGAAGGGTTTGAGGGACTGTGGAGCGACCTCGCGGGCAAACGCACGCCGTTTCCAATCAAGACACTGATCCAGTTACCGCAGACGCTGGCCGAGTTCGTGCGCGGAGGGAGGGACTAGGATGCGCATGGATCACAATCTCCCACCCGATCTGCTTCGGCATCGCGCAGTGCGTGTTCTGGTGGTCGGAGCGGGCGGAACTGGCAGCGCCATCGTGATGGGGCTGCCGTATCTCGATCAGGCGATGCGCGTCTGGGGTCGTCGCTACGGACTCGATGTTGCCATGATGGATGCCGATGCGGTTTCTGAAACGAACTGCGTCCGGCAGCCCTTCTCAATCTCCGACATCGGCCAGAACAAGGCCACCATCCTCATCAATCGCATTAATCTGTTCTGGGGAACGAACTGGTCGGCAATCCCCAATCATTTTCACGCTCGTTCCTTCAACCGCAACCAGGACAGATGCCCGGACTTGGTTTTTGGGTGCGTGGACACCCGCGCCGCCCGCAAGGCAATCGAGGACTCGTTCTCGCGAGTCCTTAGCCGGACATGCTATTGGCTCGACCTTGGCAACAATGCGTCTAGCGGCCAATTTGTTCTGGGTCAGCCAATGAACGCGCGCAATCGCCGCAAGGCGGACCGGCTCCGCACGGTCAGTGAACTATTCCCAGAAATCATCGACGTAGAAGCGGGTGAAGACCCGTTGCCGAGTTGTTCGGCCCTTGAAGCATTGGACCGGCAGGAGCCGTTCATCAACCAGACGCTCGCTGCCAGTGCGTTAGCCATGCTGGCGCAGCTCTTTCGGTACGGAAAGCTAAGTCATCATGGCGCCTTCTTCAATGCGAAGTCAGGAAAGATGAGTGCATTGCCTGTCGATCCGGATCTTTGGTCGAAGATGCGGAGACGCTCCAAGAAAGCCGATTCCAGGACGATGTGATCTCTTGTAATGACGTATTGTGGAACCGTACCGGAGGCTGTCAATGAAGATGACGCTCGATTCCGACTTGGCCCTGGAAGCAAAGGCACTGGTAGCTTTGGCCTTTCGCAACGGTCCGATCGAGAAGCTGCATGCAGGAAGGCCATGCACGGCTTGCAGCGGCAATCCGGAGATCTCCCACATCTCCGATGAAGATATGAACGAGATTATGAAGTCGGCGGTCAATACTCTCTATCGCCTCTTGTGGCAGCGAGACTGCGATCCCGTGGCCTACAACGAAAATCTGGCGCTGGGCCGGCGCTACACGTTGCACTGGGATGATCCGGAACTCAAAACGCCAATGAGGAAAGGGCCACGCCCGAAGTGACCCTTTCACCAGGAGACACCCATGTTCAAAGAGCTTGCTCCCTACCTGCGGCAGCGCGCCGTCCTGCTGACCGTCACCCACATCGAAGATGACCAAATTCGCGTTAATGTCATCCCACAGAAGCTGAAAGACGGCGAGAACGCTGCGCTGACTACGCCACTGACCGTAACCGGGACGGCAGACGAGTTGGACCGGGATCTGCCCGCGACACTTGTCGACTTCGTTTCTGCGCATCTGCAACTGAGGAACACTCTGGACCGGGCAAAGGCAGAGATGGATGCCGCAGCGAAGACCGCTCAGGCAGAATCCCGTTCAAAGGCCAAGACACCAGCAAAGAAAGAACCGCCTAAGCCGGAGACGACTACGCCCACCGATACCCCAAAGCTGGCGCAGCCGGTTAAGGAGGAACCTTCGAGGACGGCGAGCCTCTTCGATGCGCCTGCGCCGCCGGCGACTACAGCGACTACGGCGACTACTGCGACTGAATCGGATGAGGAAGAAGGGGGTGTTGCCGAAGCCCCCGAAGATGAGCCGACGGATGAATTCGACGACTTGGACGAGGCCGCGTGAGCGCCAATCTTATTGAGAGGCTGAAGTCCACGCCACGAGTTCCGGTTAAGGATGAGTCGATGAACGTTTCCAAATCCGAAAGCAGTATTTGCGATATGCCGTAGAGCTAGAATCCCTCGCGGTCACAGCTGCGCTAAGCGGTGAGTTCTGTTTATCTAGAATTCAAATTGCGCGTTACGAGCGGATCGTCCGACCCGGAAGCTCAGCCAATTCCAGCCCGCTATCGTACTTGACCACAAGTTCATTCCCGCACATTTCAAACCCATCGAGGACTCTTCATGAAACCATCGAAGCTCTATGAGGCGCTTCATGCGCTCATTGGCGAACGCGTGCCCCTTCACATCTGGGGCACCTGCGGCGTTGGGAAGTCACAGATCGTTTCCCAGGTCGCCAACGATCTCGAGTACGACTTTCTCGACGTGCGAGCCGTGCAACTCGATCCGGTCGACCTGCGCGGCCTTCCTAGAATCGCGGCGGATCAGACAGAATGGGTACCCCCGAAGTTTCTCCCGACGACCGGGAAGGGCATCCTCTTCCTCGATGAATTGACTTCTGCGCCGCAGATGACCCAGGCGGGTTGCTACCAGCTCGTGCTCGACCGGAAGCTCGGTGAATATACGTTGCCCGATGACTGGGTTGTCATCGCGGCTGGCAATCCGGCGTCGGAACGCGGAGTTCACTTCGCCATGCCTCGCCCGTTGCGCAACCGTTTCGTGCATCTGGACCTTGAACCGGATCTTGACGACTGGTGCAGGTGGGCGGTCAAGGCTCATGTCCGTCCGGAGATCATTGCCTTCCTTCGCTTCAAGCCCGAATTGCTGCATACGGCGGACGCGACGTCTGACGCCAACGCCTGGCCAACGCCGCGCTCCTGGGAGATGGCCTCGCAGGTACTTTGTGGCATCGCCCGTCGCCAGAAGACAAAGCTTCTCTCAGGGACCAGCGAGTTTGAGGCGCAGCTCCTGGATGGAACCGTGGGACCGGCAGCGGCCTCGGAGTTTGTCGCTTTCCTCCGATTGTTCCGCCAGCTTCCGTCGATCGACGAAATTCTGCTGAATCCTGGGGCGGCAATAGTCCCCGAGGAGCCGTCCGCGCAAATCGCGATCGCTACCGCCCTTGGCAGAGTGTTGAGCGACAGCTCAGTAGGCAGAGGTCTCACGTATCTCGATCGGATGCCGACCGAGATGCGCGTGATGGCCGTGCGCGATGCGGCAGCACGGGACACCGCGATCACCCATACCCCGGAGTTCGTTCGCTTCGGGGTGGAATACCGGGAGGTCCTTCAATGATCACGGAAAAAGCAATGCTCGCCGCCGTCCAGATCAGTATTTGGACGGCCGTGAAACACGACCGAAAGGTCAGCCGCGATGTGGCGGATCAACATGGGGCGCACCAGGGCGCGGGCCGCTACAACAAGCAGCTGTTGCGTGGCGCGGACAAGCTGGACGAACTGCGCACGCTCGCCGGGCAGATCCGGCAGTATTTCTACAAGATCACCCTACCTTGGTCGGACGAAGGGTTTCGTCTCCTGCCGGCGAACTTCTATTTCGATCTCATGGCGCGGATGCGTGAGTTCGAAGCAAGCTTCGAACAGGGAGTCGAGAGTTTTCTGCGGGTCTATCCGCAATACATCGAGCAGGTGAAGCCGGAGTTGAACGGCCTCTTCCGGGAGGAAGACTACCCGGTCACGGAAAAGCTGCGGACAAAGTTTGGCTTGAAGGTGGAAATCCTGCCCATCCCGACCGGCGCGGACTTCCGCGTGCAGATGTCGGCGGAAGAACAAGCGCGAGTCTCGCGCGAGATTGATGCGAATGTCCGCGAGTCGCTGACACGCGGGACCGAGGACCTGTGGAGGCGGGTTCGGGAAGCAGTCACGCATATGGTCGACCGGCTGAACGAACCGGAGTCGCGCTTCCACAGTTCGCTGGTCACCAACGTACTGGACATCGTAGAGATATTGCCCCGACTCAACGTCAACGGCGACGCGGACCTGAACCGCTTCGCGGACCAGATCAAAGAGCGGCTTTGCAACTACTCCGCGCAGGATCTCAAGAAACACGATCTCCTGCGCGTCACTACAGCGGCCGACGCTGCCAACATCGTCGCCCAGATAGACGATGTGTTGCGCGGCCGAGTGACGGCGGAATCCGTCGTTGGCCCGACCGCCGACGACATCTTCACCCGCATGTCCGCGTTCATGGAGGCGCCCGCGGCCGTATGAGAATTGAGACGCCGACCTCGCGCCGTATCCAGAAGGCGCGCACCGCTCTCGTGCTCGACCACCCCTTCTTCGGCTCGCTGCTCTTCCGATTGAAAGATTGCGAGTGCCGGTCCATTAAAACGATAGCAACCGACGGCTTGTCGCTTTACTACAACCCTGCATTTGTTGAAACGCTCAATGCGGCGACGCTCGCTGGAACGCTGGCTCATGAGGTCATGCATCCGGCGCTGCACCATCATGTGCGGCGCTCGGGACGCGAGCCAAAGCGATGGAATATGGCATGCGACTATGCCATCAACCCTTTGCTTGTTGACACTGGACTCAGCCTGCCCGGGGGAGTCCTTCTCGATAATCGCTTTCGCGGAATGCGTGCGGAGCAGATTTATAACCTCCTTGACTCGGAAGACGCGCAAGGTTCCAGCAGTGGGGGCGAAGAGAACGAGTCAGGGGGAGAGGGATCGAACGCTGGGCAGCCGTTCGACAGCGAAGCGAATGAACTGTCCGCTCCCATGACCGAAGGCGGAATCGGCCAAGTCCTCGATGCTCCTGTGTCCGACAAGGAAACTCCGACCATTGAGGAACAGATCAGGGAATGGGATATAGCGGTCAACCAGGCGACGACGATTGCCCGACAAGCGGGCAAGATTCCCAACGGACTCCATCGGACTTTGGAAGGAGCGTCTGAGGCGGCTGTCGACTGGCGTGAACTGCTACGGCGGTTCTGGTCGGAGACCACTCCAGCGGACTATAGCTGGATGCGCCCCAACCGTCGCCACCTCTGGACAGGGCTCTATCTGCCGGGAGTGGTGCGCGAGGGTGTATGTGAGATCGCGATCGCCGTCGACTGCTCCGGCTCAGTGAGCGCACGCCAGCTGCGCCTATTTGAAGCTGAACTGCGTTCCATTCTCGAAGGCCAACGTCCGGAGCGCGTTTATGTTCTCTACTTCGACGCAGTGGTTCAAAAGGTGGAGACCTACGAAGCCGGACAACGTATCGACCTCAACCCTGTGGGGGGAGGAGGCACGGAGTTCGGTCCGTGCTTCGAATGGCTCGACGATCGGGGCATCCGGCCGCAGACGCTGGTCTTTCTGACCGACCTCTACGGATCATTCCCACCATCCGCTCCCGTCTATCCCGTCCTGTGGGCTTCGACAGGAAGCCAGAAGGCCCCGTTTGGCGAGGTCATTTCTATGCGGAGTGCCTAGTCCCAAACGGGTCGACGGGGTGCGGTGCATCCGAACTAGCAAACGAAGATCTCAATCTCACGCCAATTATTCGATGGTCGCCCCAATTGATTTGGGAGGGAGGCTCTTGTGGATCAGACATACCGTATTTTCACAGACGGCTCTGCGATCGGTAATCCGGGCCCGGTGGATGGGGCGCGGTTGTGATGCAAGGGAAAGGACGTTGGGAAATGTCCGGCGCCTTTCCTTGGACAACCATCTCGGAAATGGAATTGGTCGCAGCAGTACAGGCACTTCGACCACTTCCAGGCCGTGCGCGTCGAACTGCATTCGGACTCGGAGTACCTAATTTATGGAATGCGAGTCTTCGTCTTCCACTGGCTGCGTCGGGGCTGGCGAAATCGCCGCGGAAACCAGCTGCAGCACCGTGAACTGTGGTCGGAGCTGATCACGTTGAATGCCAAGCTTCACATCCGTTGGTCATGGATCAAAGGACACAACGGAAATCTCGAGCAGAGCCGCGCCGACCGGCTGGCGTATCAGGCCGCACGAACTCTCTGGGTGCAACAGAAGGCCGCGGCTTGATGCAGGCAAAAGCAACACATCGATGCAGAAGGAGACACGCCAATGGCGTCAATAGCAGAGGGAAGCTCGCTGTTTGAAATCGATATGGAACTCGATGGACTTCTCGAAGAAATTCAAGAGCAAGTCGAATCCCAAGGTGAGGCCTCGGAGGACCTGGTATCGCGTTTCCAGCAATTCTGCGAAGCGCACGGAGAGAAGGTCGACCGGATCGGCCGCTTCGTGCGCATGATGGAGGCGCGCGAACAGTTTTGCCGGAGCGAGGCGACACGGCTAGGTGAGCGCGCTCGCGCCGCTGCCGGCAAGGTGGAGAGAACCAAGAACATGGTGCTCTACTATCTGCTAAGCCGAGACCTCAAGAAGATCGAAGGTTACCAGTTCACGTTGCGCGCGCAGAAGAACAGCCAGGACTCGGTTCGAATTACCGACGAGGCCACGTTGCCGAAGTCATATTGCAGGATTGAGGCGCGGATTCCCGGAATCATCTGGGAAACGCTGTTGTCGATTCTACCGGACGAGCTTGCAAGAACTCTGGAATCGTCGGTTCAGGAAACCCGGCCAGACAACGATGCCATCAAGTCGGCTGTAGCACAAAGCGAAGTCGTGCCCGGTGCCGAGGTGCGCAGGGGATTGCACCTGCGAGTGGTGTGATCGGTATTGGCCAAATCCATCCCCCGATCGGTTGTTGCTACGGAGTCGCGCGATCAACGACACCCATCTCGAACCCCGATAAAACCTGATCTCCTCGAAGCCCGGTGTGCCGGTTGTGTTCCCAACTGCGGACTGGTGGCTCGCGGCCCTGTGCGGCACAGAAGATTCATCAGAGGACATGAGAACTCGAAACCATCTTCCGGATCAATTACTAGACTTTGAATTGCGCCGAGCACGAAACCAGTCTTGCTTGTAGATGGGCTTTCCAAACATTGACTCTTCAAGGTTCGTGAATTTGACTGCCGCCAGGACCGACTCTTCACCGTAGCCAAGGCGCACCAGACGCTTGCGCAAGAACGTATAGCTGACGCAGGCTTTGCACGAACGCTTCAATCGGACGACATCTTCAGGAGTGCACGACTTCATTTGAATGCCCATTGTCTGGATACATTGGATGAATTCGGACTCCGGGAAGATAAATTCGGCCGCGAATACTTCCGCCGATTTTTCGATCAATTCGTTGGCGTTGTAGTCGCCACACTTAAGCCTGCCGCCTTGAAGGAGAGGAATATCGGTGAAGTGATGTTTAAGTTCATGCACAAGCGCAAACATGTAAGGCTCGCGTGGCAGCTTTCGGCTAACTGCGACAGAAATGTCTCCATCGTCACACATGTAGACAGCGCGGATACTCGGGCTGAAGTCCCATTTATCGATCCGAATGCCCTCGTCACTATAGATCCGTCGAACTACTTTGAGATCGAGGGTTTCTGTGACCACGCAGTATTCGGCTCTTTTCTGATTTGCCAAGAGTTTCGCCTGTTCGTACGCGTGCACGCTCCACTACCTCTCCTTCTTGCGCCGGCTCGGTTTAGAACCTGTTAGGCTCTTTCGGACCTTGCGAAACTGCGCGTAACGGGTCACTTCATCTATGTCTTCATCATCTAGATCCCCGGTGGCACTCATGAGCGCGTTTAAACGTGAGGGGGCTTCCATCTTTGGGAAAAAAGTCGTCACAGGTATGCCGAAAAACCTACTGATCTGATCGAGGTCTTCAACGGAGGGTTTGTAAACTGCAGTCTCCCAGCGCGAGATGGTGTTTGGTGTAGTGCCCAATGCCTTCGCCAATGCCTCTTGACTGACGACATAGCCCATGTGTTCCAGCCTCAGCCTGCGGATACGGTCGCCGATGAACTTATAGATTTCCATCAATCCTCTTTAAGGACATTGTTCTTCCTTTTCGCGTTGACAAAAGCGTTCCACCCTCCTAGACTTCCTTTTATAGGATATTCTCTGTCCTGTCTCCCAGACAAGATCAGAAAGAAGAGGTGCACCATAATGGCAAATGTTTACATAGAGGCTCGGCCAAAGGGACGGCCGGAAGGGTCGCCGATCGATGATTATGTGGTCGAGACCCAAGGCGACCAAGTGCTTGGCACTTTTAGCACACAGAGAGCAGCGATCGACTGGGCGAAGGGAAAGGGCCACTCCCCTCATGTTGCTCGTGTCCGGCACCTGAACGACAAGAAGAAGCCTGATCACTGGCGGGCAGTCTAGCGGCAGTAAGCTGATTCGAAATTGGAGGCAGCATGAATGCAGCCGACATTACGCACGGTCTAAAGTTGGCCGGCGGAAACACAAGGATGTGGGTGGGAGTGCTGGTGATTGCGATCCTATGTGCAATCACACTCCATTGGCTCGCGAAAGAGGAGAACAGGCGGCGTATTGTGCATGGGTTATTCGGTTGAGAACCTCGGATGAGACGGAGCCTGGTGGGATCGACGCAATCGAAATATTGCCGCTCCGCTGTGATCGCATTCGGCCATTGTTCTAGCAGAAGCTAACAGGAGGGAATCAGATGAGAGAGCCAGGATTGGATGGACGCCACCGTGACAAGACTCCGCCCAAAGCGGGCGAGATTCAACAGAAACGAAGCGATACGTTGAATCGGAACTTGAGCAAGCCGATCCCGGAGTTCCGCTCTGATGCTACTCTCGGAACGATGCGCGAAGAAACTGGCAAGGTGAGTGAAGAGGCAGTTCGAAGAGCTGCCCGAATATTACGGCCCGATAAGGGCTGAGGCTTTCGGGCGAGATCATTCAATCGACACCATTAAGAGGTCCTCCACCATGCCGAGCCCTATAAAGCATCTAGTCGTTCTGATGCTGGAAAACCGTTCCTTCGATCACATGCTCGGCTTCATGAAGTCCATCAACTCATCCATCGATGGCCTGAACGGGGACGAGTGGAACTACCCGGCCCGTGAACTCGATCCCAACGTCGTAGTCACTCCCGACGCTGGCGACGTTCACGATCTCACCCCCGACCCTCACCACGATTTTGGCGACGTCACAGATCAGATCTTCAGCAACGGCATCACAGTCCCGGCCGACATGCGCGGCTTCGTCCGCGACTACTACACCCTGACCCAGGACACCGTCCGCGCCGGCAACGTCATGAAGTGCTTCACCCCGGCCACCCTCCCGGTCCTTACCACGCTCGCCACGCAATACGCCGTTTGCGACCGCTGGTTCTCCGCCGTCCCCGGCTCCACTATCCCAAACCGCATGTTTGTGCACGGTGCCAACTCGGTCGGTTCCGTCAATCAGGACGCCATCGACGCGCCGTTTTTGCTTCACACCATCTTCGAGAGCTTCGACAAGACTACCCCGTACGACTTCCGCATCTACGCCAACGGCGCATCCATCCTCATCGCCAACAAGTACCTCATGCTGCATCAGGGAAAGTTCTTCCCTTACTCACAGTTCGCCGCTGATGCTCGGGCTGGCAACCTGCCCGCCTACGCCTTCATAGAGCCCACCTATGACGACGATGGCCAAGGCAACTTCGCGAACAGCCAGCACCCCGACTTTCCTGTCGACCGCGGTGAGGCTCTGATCTCGGACATCTATTACGCGCTCACGAAAAGTCCTGGCTGGAAAGACACCCTCTTTCTCATCCTCTATGACGAACATGGAGGTACCTTCGACCACGTCACGCCTCCCACCGTGACCCGCCAGCCCTCGTCCGCGGACATCGACGATGTCACCCTCTCGCCCGACCCGCCTTTCGATTTCACGCGCCTCGGTGTTCGAGTCCCCGCCGTCTTCGTCTCCCCGCGCATTCCTCCCAATACAGTGCTGCACGACCGCGACTACGAGCACTCCTCCGTTGTTGCAACTGTCCGCAAGCTCTTCTGCCCTGGCAGCAAGCCGCTTACCTGGCGCGAGGCACAGGCACCGACATTCGATGACGTCCTCACCCTCACTGGCGATGCCATTCGCGCTGATGTCAAGCTCCCCAACCCAGTGATATCCGGTGGCGTTCAGATTCAGGCCTCCGCCGAGCAACGTACAGCTACAGATCTCTCCGTTCTCATGGCGAGGGCCATGGAATACTCCCTCGATCGAGCGAACCTTAAGTCAGCCGGAGATGTCAGCACACTCACCAACGCAGCCGAGGTCTCGAAATACCTTCGCCTGGCTCAACGGAACGTTATAGCTGGAGCAGGCAAATGAACGTCCGCCTCAAACTCTTGCTGTTCGGGTCGCTCTTTGCGTTCGCTGCCTCGCTGCACGCGCAGTCCAAGAGCATGTGCAAAACCTTCTTCGACTCAACGGCCAAGCTTCACACCCGTGTCGAATGCGCCGAAGCGCTCTTCTCCGACCCCAAGTTCCACTTCACGTTCTCCGGCCTGCCTCCCGGCAACGGCTTCGCTCTCGGTGGCATGTTTCAGGATGAAGTCGACAACATCTCTCGTTCCGGCAAGCTCTCCTCCAAACAAGCCAAACTCTCCATCGTTGGCTCAGTCAACCAAAGCTGGGTTGCCTCCGGCATCTTCGACCTCACGCCGCCGCTCTACAGACCGGACCGCGACAAGAACAACGAGGTCTGTCAGCGACTCGGCGCTCTCTGCACCAAGACCCAGTTCTCTTTCCACGCCCAGGGAATTCACCGCAGCCTGCAGACCATCTCCTTCTATGGCCTCGGCCCTCTCTCGCCGGCAATCAAACACACCTTTCACCAAAACGATACTTTCGGCGGCATTGCCGCAAACCTCCCCCTCACCAATCACCTCGCGCTTGGCAGCGGCATCGAGCTCCTCCAAGCTGATCTCCCACCGACAACCGATCCGCTCTCCGTCAGCAACAATTTCACGAACCTGACCGCGCCAGGTCTGCAATCTCAGCCTCTCTTCACGCACACGAACATCGGATTCATCACCACAGCGAGCGCACTGACCAATCCTCGCACTGACGACGACCCGCTCAATCACACCGGTCCCCTCATGAAGAGGAACATTCGGTTCAACTTGAATAATCAGGCCGCTTACCACTGGTACTCGGCCGTCAACAACTCCTCGAGTTCCTTCCAGCGCTTCGTTTTCTCCGGCGACGAGTCTATCGCCATCGGCTCAAATGTCCGCCACTATGTTACCGTCGCCGACATCGGCCCTGGATTCGGATCGCGTCTCTTCTATTACATCCTCAAGAACGCCTGCGGAGACGGTCACGAAAAGCTCACTGCTCAAAGCGACTATGTCATCAAGGTCACGCAGCAGTGCAACTACGGCAAGATCGACTTCCGCACCAACCTGGCCGTTTCCAACACAGGCACTGACTCCGTCATTCCCTTTTATCTACAGCCCACCGTCGGCGGCTCTGACATCAACTCGCAAATCAGTCTCCGTGGCTTCCCCAACTACCGCTTTCGCGATCGGAACGCAGTCTTCGCCCAGGCCGAGTATTCCGTCCCCATTGCCGACCCTGTCGGCCTGCTTCTCTTCTACGACGCAGGACGCGTCGGCCCCACGCTGTCCGACCTCACCTTCTCCCATCTCCGCCAGGATGCAGGCTTCGGAGCTACCTTCAGCCTTCAGAAGAACGTCGTCGCGCAAACGTATGTGGCATGGGGCGCGGGCCACGGACCAACGTTAAACTATAACTTCAGCAAGCTCTTCTGATATCGATTGAATGATGTAGTACGACACAACCCAGCAAGACATTAGTCAACCGTGTCGACTCGGCGCAGTCAAGCGAACCTCCGAGGCGTTTCCGATCAAGGCTAACGGTTTCTCGTCATTCATTTCCCTCTGTGTCGCACGGAGGCCATCGCCGCTGACACGCTGATCAATAACACCCCACTCAAACCCCGATAAAACCTGTTCTCCCCGGCGCCCAGTGTGCCGGTTGTGCGCCCCATTTGCGGGCCGGAGGTGAACCATGGCCCGCAAACTCGGGCAGATTGTTGCGCGCGGACAGAGCACGTGGCTCGTCCGCATCTATCAAGGGCGCGACCCCGAAACCGGGACGCGCAAATACCTGAACCAGACCATCCACGGCCCATTTCGCGAGGCGCAGCGATTCCTCAATCTGAAGCTTCAGCAGCGGGATCTGAATCGGACGCCGCGCGCGGCGGCCATTACCCTCAACCAATTCCTTGACCAGTGGCTGGCAACGTCGGCCAAGCCGAGGCTCCGGGCGAGAACCTTTCATGACTACGAATCGCTTCTGCGACTTTACATCCGGCCTGTTCTCGGCACGCGCCTCATCGGCACGATCGGGCAGATGGACATGCAGGGGATCTACGCGCAGATGTTCGGGCGTGGATTGTCAGCGAGGACGATTGAGTACACGAACGCGGTTCTTGAATCGGCCTTCCGGCAGGCCGTCCGCTGGAGAATGCTGGCCGAGGATCCCTGTGCCGGTGTCGATCTACCGCGGGCGAAACGCAAAGAAATGGAGGCACTGAGTGTTGAGGAGTGCCGGCGGTTTCTTTCGGTTGCTGAGGGATCGGAACGGTATCCGCTGTTTGCCCTGGCACTCACGACGGGGATGCGGCCAAGCGAATACCTCGCGCTCAAGTGGTCCGATATTGATTGGAAACGCGGAGCCGCCAGAGTTTCGAGGACGATTCAAGTGTCGGGGACAGGGTGGGCGTTCGATGACACGAAGCGCAAGCGCAGTCGGCGGGTCGTGAAGCTGCAGGGCTTCGTGCTCGCTGCGCTCGAGATCTTGAATGAGAAGCAGGCGATGGGCGGAGAAGGGAACTGTTGCCCCGCGAACGAGCTGATTTTCGTAACCGAAAGCGGCACGCCTCTCAGGCAGAAGGTGGTAAAGCGGGAATTCCGCAGGCTGCTTTCGCGGGCCGGAATTCGCCCAGTGCGCCTCTACGATCTGCGCCACACCGCGGCTACTTTGGGAGTCGCCGCCGGGGTCTCCGTGAAGGTCATCTCTGATCAGCTGGGCCACGCGAGCATTTCGTTCACCCTGGAGCGGTATTCGCATGTCTTGCCTTCGATTCAGGACGAGGCTGCCGCAAAAGTGGAAAGGCTGCTGGTTGGGTGAGTCGTTGTTTAGGCATGAAATCTACATCGTGCGTTCGGTTAGGGAATCCGAAAACCTAGCTACTGAACCCTCGTCAGTCTCCCGTTTCCTGATCCATCCATAAAACCAATCCTAAGCAGCGGCCACGTGTGCCACACGTGTGCCGCATTTCCGTCTTAGGAGACAAGAATGGTACGCAAGCTTGGACAAATCATGGTCCGCATCTACGTCGGTCGCGACCCGGAAGCCGGGAGGCGTAAGTACGTGGGCAAATTCATTCATTGGGGGGCTGCGGTCCGCACAGGCCCAGCTCAACCGCATGCTCGCGCAGCGGGATCTCGGTCGCAACATCCGCTCTTCCCGACAAACCGTCGGTCAGTATCTCGACGACCCTATATCTGTGGCATTTCGATAACCATATTGCACAACACGCTACACTTCTTTTACCGTCGCGCGCACCTGTTGCGCACGAGCTGGGGACGCTCGTTCAATGGGCGGCGGTCTCTGGATGCGTTGGGAATCTCGTGTACGATTCATTGAAAAGAAGAAAAGGGGTTGTTTGCCAATAAATCTAAACGCAAAAGTTGAAGCTTATAGACGATTTACCTTAGCTGCGCTTCGTGTTTCGCGTGGACTTACGGGTGGTCGCCTTCTTTCGGCTGCCGAGCCTTCGGCCACTGCCGAGCGATCGGGTTGGATAGCGACGCCCAACAACACGTTTCCCGCTTGGCCCCTTATTGGATGGGGATGTTCGTGTCGTGCGCATCAATTCTCCGCAGGTCGGACAGCGCACACGGTCATTGGCTGCACCATACCCCAGCATTTGGCCGACGGGAACTGATTTCTCGATCCCAAACGCCGAGCACTTTTCATTCACGCACTTCGCACGTTCGTTCATGCTGCTCTCCAAGGGGTCTATACCTTCAGTCCGGATTTGTGCAAAAGTTCGATCACGAGCCCACGGAATTCCATGATGTGTGGCTGGATGTACTCACGCCGGCAAGTGTATTCGATCTTGTGCGCGGAGAAATTGCCGAGCTTGCGGAATACTTCCAAGCTTTCCTTGCTGTTCCGTGAAAGTGAGAGCGTCGAGTTTGTCTTCGCTTCGTTGATGATCCCCTCGAACATTTTGTAATTGCCGTCCGGCCCTTTGATCACTGCATCGATACCGAAGTGTTGGTACGACAGAATAAGAAGTACCTCAACCAGACGCCGCATAATTACCGCGCAACCGTCGAAGATATTGTCCTCATATGCAAGGTTGATCTGCTTCGCAAGCGCGATGATATATCCGCGCGTCCCCGCATATTCGACCTCAGGGAGGATGGTGCCGTGATCGACGACATCTTGCGACTTTTCCTGAAGCTGAGGATACTTGGCGTCGAGCGCGGAGAGATAGGGCAGCTTCAGCTTGAATCCGCGCTGTCCGCGGATCGTGTACGAGCTAGCCTTCAGATTTCCCTCCAATCGCGTTCTGTTGGGTTCGCTAAATCCGAAAGCAACGAGCCATTTTGTGGCGTCGGAAGCTGTGAATTCCTCGATCTTTGTCGTCCGGATGTAGAAGAACGCAAGAAGGCACGCTCGCTCGACCTCATTCTGCTTCTCGAGCGCGCACGCCTCCGCAAATTGCTTCAGGTTCATGCGGTCGGATTGAGGACGTTCTGGATGAGTTGCTGTGCCTGGCGGTCGCCCTCATTCGTGAGATACCACATGACCTTGTCCTCGCCGACCGGTGGCGGATTCTGAATCTTTGCGAGTCCGAGATCTCGCGTCACATTAGGAGGATGAACCCTCCCCGCCGGCTTGAACTTGTCATTGAAGGTCGCGGCGATCTGAGGCCCGCTCACCTCATTGAGGCTCTGGACACCCTTCAGCACCGCGAGCATCCAAATTGCCTTTTCGCTTACTGACCATGTCTGCTGCGGATTGCCATACTTCTCGGGTTCATGGCGAAAGTCTATTGCCTGTCCAGGCGCGCCGTCGCCCGGCGATTTTGAGCCTCCGGCACGCTTTCGCGAAGACCGCGCTGGCTTCTTGCCGTTCTCGCTTTCCCCTTCGATCACTGCCGTCGTGGGTGTTTCTTCGCCGCTCGTCAATGCCGCGATAGGCTGGAGCATTCCCGTAAGTTGCCGCGAAACGGCGTTGCTTATCGCCGGGATGTCGGGGCGATCGCCCTCGATCTCAAGTTCAAAACCTTGTAATTTCAAACTGAGTTTGAATTTTCCCATGGCCCACACTTCTCCTTCGGAGCGCTCTACATATTGCAGGGTAATGACTTAAGTATACTCCTTACTTGATTGTCAGAGTCTTGATGGTGGTGCCGTTGATAATCTGACCTCACTTGGAACCGGATTTCGATCACGATCACCGGCGATCCTCGCGCGGTCTTTCAATCAGGATTCGACTTACTGGAATCAGGTAATTCACCGCCAATGTGCCGAAGCAAATCACTCCGAACGCAACGCTCACCCTTCTGCCGATCGGAGGAAGGCGCAGTACGCTCACTCACGACGGCGCGCCGGTGCTTGAGTTCATTCTTACGGTTGGAGCGACGGTCGCCGCACCTATCGGACTGAATCTCGTGAGCAACTACCCATACGATAAGTTGAAGAAAAACGGCAGTGCTAACTTAAACGTCTCTATCAATCGCCGCGAGGTTAATTTCAACAGCAAGGGCGAAATTACGAAGATAATCGAAGAAGAAATCAAGATCGAGAAGTGATACCGCTCACATTCGTGGTGAGAGTTCCTTCAAAAGCGCTGAGATGCGTTTAATGTCTTCAAAGTCGCCAATCATCTCGATCCGCGAGCCGTCGGCCTGACCGTTAATGGTGGGATCATTGAGCGCTTTCCCGATCTCTTTCTGGCTCACTACCGGGCCAAACTTTATGGTGTAGCGTTCGATCATGATGAACGTTTTAAGCGTACCGCGACTGCCAAAAATAGCAGGACAACCATTCTCGCTTTATAGCACTAGATAGTCGCAATACTCGGTAAGCGGCCCCAATTCGAGGAATATCGGCTGCAACGGCAGTTCTCCATCGACGGGCGCGCGATCCCAGGTTACCCGGAACTCATCTTGGTAGGCGTATTTAAAGTGTTTGGTATAGAGCACGTCATTGTCGCGCTTAGGCTGGAATGGATCGCGATACTGCACATTGTCGAAATAAAACTGGAATCCTGGCGGCAGAGACTCCGCAACGTCCTTCATTTTCTTGAGAAAGCGAAGTGGATCACGGATGACCATGCAGGCGTCGTATTCGAAATCTTCGAAAAGACGATAGTCATATCTCCGCGCGAAGCACGCCATGTACGCCTGCCCCGTGTAGTTCTGTATGGTCTTGAGGGTTCCGAGTATCGGAGCATTGATCCACTTTTCCTGTGGAATCCTGAGATCACCATTCGGCGGGATGCCTATGCTCCCCCCAATGGATTCCTGGATGAATCGCCGCTCGTCGTCGGCGATGGCGTAGCTGAGCTTGGGATCATTGTAGGTCTCGGCCGGCGCGAGGCGAATCAGACCCTTCGTGAAAAGCGAGTGAACGTGCTCTCTCTTACCGAATTTCAGAAGATAGCTTCCGTACCTGAGGTTCAGCGGGTCCCAGAGTTCTGCCGCGCGCCCCACTTTCCGATAGGGAGGTACGAACGGAACTTGAAGTCCGATACTTCGAATCCCGATCTCCTCCTGGATATGTGTAATTAAGCGTAGCCATTCCGGTATGTCCGACTTCATCGAAAGTCGGCCGCGGCGGTCAACGATATAGACGTTCTCGCTGAGATCGATCATCCGCTGCCGGAGATCTTCTGGGGTTGCGAATTCAAGATAGCGGTACGCGCGATATTCTTGGCGCCAGAGCCGGTCCTGCTCGACGGGTGTCGAAGCCATGCGTTACCTATCCCGGTGAATGAATCAATTCTACTCGACATTGAAAGGTGCTTTGAATGAACCGGGAAGCATAGTGCCTGAGCGGATCTGGCACGATGTGAGCGGGAACGCCAAAGAACCCGATCCGCCATCCTTACCGCGTCCTTACGGGTGCGCGCTCCCAGCGTGGTAACTACTCCGCCTCGGAATCTTCTGTCGGCGGAGCCGCGTCGCTTGAGGCGGGCTC
>Ga0207639_10001062_pt1 | contig 18645 bp, 10 predicted proteins | sample KBSCornC32_FD_184299 | JGI IMG/M metagenome (GOLD analysis project Ga0207639, IMG submission 184299) | Corn rhizosphere microbial communities from Kellogg Biological Station, Michigan, USA - KBS Corn C3-2 (SPAdes) (version 2) | ecosystem: Host-associated > Plants > Roots > Rhizosphere > Soil ...
GGAGTGTCAGCGAATGCCGGGAGCATTCGCAGACCGACCCACAGGGATGTGGGGAGTGTCAGCGAATGCCGGGAGCATTCGCAGACCGACCCACAGGGATGTGGGAAGTGTTCGCGAATGCCGGGAGCGTTCGCGGACCCGGCGTTCGGGCCATCCATGGCCGTGCTGAAAATCGCTCCTGCGTTTCGACCCACAGGGATGTGGGGAGTGTCAGCGAATGCCGGGAGCATTCGCGGACCCGGCGTTCGGGCCATCCATGGCCGAAAAAAAGAGGCCTCCCGAAGGAGGCCTCTGCAAGTGGACCGCGATGGATCGGTCAGTGCGTCAGGCGATTCGTCGCCGGACCGCGCAGCGTGTGCGGCGGCGCCGGTCGCGGCTGCATCGGCGTGCCTGCCGCGCAGTCGAGCGTGACGTCGTCGACGCTGTAGTTCGACTGGGTGCCGGCGCTGTCGTAGTCGAACGCGATCGTGTGCGAAGCGCCGTCCGCGAAGGCGCTGACGTCCACGCTGCGCAGCGTGTAGGCCGCTTCCGGGCCGGCCGGCTCCGGGAACGACGCCACCACGTTCGCGTCGACCTTCACGTCCATGTTGCCACCGCCACCCGCGGCCGAACCGATCCACAGGAAGAAGTTCACGAACCGCGTGCCGCCGGCCGGGATCGTCACCGCCTGCGAGGCGGTGGCGATTTCCGCATCGGCGATACCACCGAACCACGCCCAGATGTCGCCGGTACGCGGCGTCGCCGTGCCACCACCGTTGCCGCAGCCCGCGACATCGCACAGCGCAGTGCCGAAGTTCGACGACGTCGAGGCCCACGGACCGGATCCATCCAGGCTCGCCTCGAAGCTCGTGTCCTGCAGCAGCTGCGCCGGCACACACGCCGCCGCCGCCGGATCGAAGCCGTCGCAGAAGATCTCGTCGGCACCGCCCGAGCACGGCACGAAGGCCGGTTCCGTCACCGTCAGCGTGACCGGTATCGCGATCAGCGCCTGCGTCGGGTCGTTGGTCGTGATGCACAGCTGCGCCGTGTAGCTGCCCGCTGCCAGGCTGCCCGCCGTCGGATCCGCCTCGATCGACACGTTCGTATTCGTGCCGCCGTTCACCGAACCGCTCGCCGGTGTCGCCGTCAGCCACGGCACGACCGGGCCCGTGCAATCGCTGCTGCCCGCAACACCCGTTGCGCGGATCATCCAGTTCGACGGGAAGCCCGCAGGGCCCGTCAGCGACGTCAGGTTGTTGTTCGCCAGCGTCGTCACGTCCGTCGGCACTCCGCCGGTCGTCGTCGCCGACAGCCACGAGTTGCCCGCATCCGAGTTCGTGTCGATCGATCCCGGGAACAGCCGCGGCTGGAACGCACCGCCGCTCGCCCAGGCGTCCGTGTAACCCACATACACGTCGCCGGCGCCCGGAATCGCGAAGCTCACCGGATACGTCTCGAACGCATTCTCCGCCACGATCGTCACCAGCGTGTCGCTGCCGATGCGCACCGCATTGGACGGATCGCCCGTCGCCGCCGCGTCGTAATACACCACGATGTTCGGCTGCTTGCCGATGAGCTGGCCGATGCTCGCACCCGTCGTGCGCCACAGCACCGATACCGAGTCCACCGTCAGCGCACCCGTTGCCGTGAAGCGGTCGATGTACACCGCCTCCTTCTCCGTCGCCGGCGGTCCGTTCGTACCCAGGCCAATCGCATTCTCGGCCGTGCCATCGTCATACGTGAACAGCACCGGGCTGCCACCCTGCGGATGCCACGGGGCATCGTTCTGCGCCACCGTATCCGGACCGCTCCTGGCGAACGAGGACTCGACCATGTTCGGCATCTGGGCCAGCAGCTTGGCCGCCAGCTCCGGGTCCATCGTCGACTTCACGTGCGGACGCAGCACCGGCCGCTCCGACTGCGCCGCAATGGCGTACGTCAGCGGATCGCTGCCCACCGCATTGGCGATGTTCAGCGACTGCGTCGCCGTCGCGTTCGCCGCCACCGTGAAGCTCAGCGACGTCGGCGCCACCGTGGCCGCCGGCGGGTTGTTCGGGCCGGGGTGGATCACGGTGTAGGTGCCGAGCAGCGTCGCACCCGCGATGTCGGTCGAATCATCCGCCGGGAAGTACAGGTTGCCGCTGTTCGGTGCGGTCAGCATCGCCGTATACACCGCCGGCGCGAGGCTCCACGTCGCCGTACCGGCGAACGCCACCTGTCCCGACGTGAACGTCGTCGTCGTCACCGCCGAGTAGCTCCAGATGTTCAGGCCGGCATCCGCGCCGCTGGCGCCGCGGAACAGCGCTGGCGTGCCATCCGGGGCGACCGAGGCCGCCGTCAGCGTGGCCGTGCCGACGATGTTCGTCGTGCCCAGGGCCAGCGTACCGGCGCTTGCCAGGAAGTCCTGGAAGTAGAACCCGGTCGACGTCGGACCACTGATCGTCGCTGCCGACACACCAGTCGTCGCGCTCACCGTGATCTGGTTCGCCACCGACAGGTCGACCGTCAGCAAGGCACCGCCGCCGCCGTCCGCCGCGAAGTTCGCCGTCACCGTGCAATCGGCCGTGATCGGGCCCGTCGTATACGTGTTGGCCGCGAGCGAACCGCCGCAACCGGTCACCGTGTCGATGTGGAAGCCCGCATCCGCGGTCACCGTGAACGCCGTGGTCGCGCCGTCATTGACGGTCGCGCTCGGCGGCGTGATCGTGCCGGACGGCGTGCCCACCACGGCGGTCACCGTATGCGTCACCGTATCCGCCGCGAAGTTCGCCGTGACCGTGCAGTCGGCCGTGATCGGGCCGGTCGTGTACGTGTTCGCGGCGAGCGAACCGCCGCAACCGGTCACCGTCGTGATGTGGAAGCCCGGATTCGCCGTCACCGTGAACGCCGTCGTCGCGCCGTCATTGACGGTCGCACTCGGCGGCGTGATCGTGCCGGACGGCGTGCCCACCACCGCAGTTACCGTATGCGTCACCACATTCGCCGCGAAGTTCGCGATGACCGTGCAATCCGCAATGATCGCGCCCGTCGTGTACGTGCCGCCGACCAGCGAACCGGCCGGGCACGTGCCACCGACCGTGTTGATGTGGAAGCCCGGATCCGCCGTCAGCGTGAATACCGTCGTCGCTCCGTCGTTCACCGTCGCGCTCGGCGGCGTGATCGTGCCCGAAGGCGTGCCGACGGACGATGTCACCGTGTGCGTGACCACCGGCGCGAAGAGGCCCACGATGACCGGGTCGTGATCCGACGCGCGATACGGCGTCGCCGGCTGGAACACCACGCGCGGGGGCACCAGGGCCGAGCCATCCGGCTTTTCTTCCTGCGCCGCTTCACCGGTGTCCCTGATCTCGTCGTTGTAGTCGAACGAAGGGACTTCATCGGCGTTGATGTGCCAGGCGTCGGCGCCGGTGATCTGCGACTGCATGCTCGAATTCGCGAATGCATAGTCGAGATGGCCGAGCTCGCCGTCGAACTGGTACGAGTACGCGTTCGTGCCGTGCAGGACGGTTTCCATGTCGGCATAACCACCCGCGGCGAGCGTGGTGACCGGCGTTTCGTGCGCGTAGGAGTTGAAGTCGCCGAGCAGCAGCACGTCCGGATCGCCGGCGGCCGGGATCACGGTGCTGTTGATCCAGCTCATCAGGCGGTTCGCCTGCGCGGTGCGCGTGACCGCCCAGCAACCCTGGCCATCGCCGGCATCCGCATCGGGATCACCTGCGGTCGGGCAGCTGCCCTTCGACTTGAAGTGGTTCGCGATCACCGTGAAGCGCTTGCCGAATGCCGGATTCGCGGCATCCACGACGTCGAACGTCTGCGCGGTCGGCGGACGGTTGTGGACCGGATCGAGATCGACCAGCGGGGCGCCGACGGGCGACACGACGCCGGTGCGATAGACGATCTGCACGCGGATCGCGTCGGTGCCGAGCGTGCCGCCGGTGTTGGCAAACGCATACGGATGCGTCCCGCCACAGCGCGTATTGACCGCACCAAGCAGGTCGGTGATCGTCGCCGAGGGCGTCGTGTTCTCGAGTTCCATGAACCCGGCGACGTCGGGATTGAGCGTGCAGACGACGATCGAAGCGCGTTCGCGCTGGCGAATGAGTTCGGCATTGCTGTCCGCGCCGCGGCAATCCTGGCCACCCGACGGACCGCACGGACCGCTGCTGCTGGACGACGTCGTGTCGATGGTCGTGAAGTAGTTGAGCAGGTTCATGCCCACCACTTTGATCGTGCCGCCGACATTCGGCGGTGCGACCGGACGCGTATTGACCGCCGTGAAAGCGACCGGGTGCGCTGCCGTCGGACGGATGCGCCAAGCGTCGGTGCCGGTCAGGCCGGCGAACGACCAGTGCAGCACGCCGGTCAGGCCGGAGATCGTGTCGCCGCCGCGGAAGTAGTCCAGGCCCTGCGTGCCGACGCCGAAGCCGCCGTTCTGGTGCGGCCAGTACATCGCCTGCTGGCCATCCGGCTGCGTGAGCACGGAGTTCTGCACGTTGTTGTCGTCATCGAGGATGACGCGGCGACGCGCGAGTCCATCGAGATGCGCGGTCAGGCCGGCGACACTCGGTGCATTGTCCTCGGTGAAGGTGCGCGAGCGACCGCCCTGCAGCAGTTCGATCTGGCCGTAGCGCGGCAGTTCGAAGAACTCGGAGATCGACAGCGTGTCCGCGAACGTGACGAGCATCGCTTCGCGCGCTTCGTAGTACGTATCGATGTCGCCCACGACCGGCAGCGAGACCGTCGCCGGCGTGATTTCCGCGAGGTGGTTGCCGGCATCGGTCACGACCACGCCTGCCGGCGACGCCGGCGTCAGCTCGGTCATGTTGAAGAATTCGCTGACCACGCCGGTCACGCGCACGCGCTGGCCTTCGACAGCCGCGCCCGCGGTACACGTGGTGCAGAAGACGAAGATGCCTTCGGAGGTGTTCGGATCGGCATCGGCATCCGCATCCTCTTCCTGCAGGAAGAAGCCGCTCAGCTTGGTGGCGCCGAGGAATTGCGCGGTCACCACGCCCTCGACCGTGACGGTCTGGCCGGGAATCGGCGTCGCTGCGCCGTTGCCCTGGACGTCATGGATCTTCGTGATCGTGATGTCGTCGTTGACGATCGTACCGACCGCCTGCGCGTCGTCGACACTCGCATTGACGACATTGGTCACGTTGACGTTGAAGGTTTCGTCCGGCTCGGTGGTCGTGTCACCGTTGACGAGGACCGTGAACGTCGCGCTGCTGTTGCCTGCGGCGATCGTCTGCCCGGTCAGCGACTGCGATGTGTAGTCGGAAGGTGAAGTCGCGGTGGCGTCCGCGGTGGCGATGTCGAAGCTCACGCCGCCCGGACCGGCCGGCTGGGTCAGGCTCACCGTGAAGACGTAGCTGGTCGTGCCGCCATTGCCCTCGCTGTGCGAGACGTCGGCGATGCTCAGGTGCGGGGCATCGTTGTCGGTGATGGTGCCCTTGCCTTGCCCATCGGCGACAGTGGCGCCGGTGACGTTGGTGACGTTGACGAAGAAGGTTTCGTTCGCCTCCGGCACCACGTCGCCATTGACCGTGACGTTGAAGGAATAGGTCGTGCTGCCCGCCGGGATCGTCTGCGAGGTGAGCGAATTCGCCACGTAATCGGAACCCGCGCCGGCGGTGCCATCCGCGGTCGCGATGTCGAACGTGACGCCGCCCGGGCCGGCCGGCTGGCTCAGGCTTACAGTGAACGTCGCAACCGTGGTACCGACATCGCCCTCGTTCACCGAAACATCGTTGATGCTCAGGTTCGGCTGTGCCGCGACGCTGTGCGGCGTAACCGAGACGTCGTCGATCGCGAGGCCGTGATCGGTTCCCGAATGATCCGGATCGGACCAGCGCAACATCACTTCCGTGCCATTCGGAATGCTCAGGCCGGTGATCGTGAATGATTTCGCGGAACGGTTCGCCGCGGCGTTTCCGTCAAGCGCCGCCGCTGCGACACCGGTGATCGGACTCGTGAAATCCAGGTTGGTGACCGCCACTCCGGCTGACTGGAACTCAGCCAACGAGCCGGTCACGGTCGGACTGCCCACGAGGTAGGAGAACGCTACCGTCTGCGCAAGCGAGGTCGGTCCACCGCTGCGCCACTGCTCGCCGACATAGGCGACATCGAGCGACGTGATGGTCGCGCCCGTGTTGTTCGCCAGGCGGACGCCATGGAAAAAGCTGCCCGCAGCGGCATTGCCTGATCCGAGCGAGCCAAGCGCGCGCTCACTATTGCTCGCTGCGCCGTAGCTGTAGAGGTTGCCACCTGTTCCCGAGCCCGTATCCGCGACAATCGTGGTGCCGGTGCCGGTGCGCACGCTGTACCAACCCGGGATGGTCGAGTTGCTCGTCCATACGGGCGAACCCGTGCTCGGCAACGTGTTGAAGTCTTGCGTATAGGCCGTGTCAAGCGTTGTCAGCGAAACCTGCGCCAGCGCCGGTGCGGCCAGCGACAGCAGCAACACTGTGCCGACTGCCTGGAGGGACCGACGCGCCAAAACGGGAATGCAGCGAAAAGTGGCCCGCGCAGTCGGCGAGCGCTTGAACTGAAACGACATCACGATTTACCCCTGGTGTATGGGCTGCAGGTCAGCGCAGCCGGCCAAGTCTACCGATCGACACGCAAACGTATTGCCGCGACGCAGCAAAACGACACCCGAGCGAGCCCGCAGGCTTCGCCCAACGCGCAGCATGGGGCGTGCATGCGACAGGCGGATGACGTGGCTCCACGCCAGTCCTGCCGCCGACGGAAGTTCAAGATCGGCTGCACGGCGGCGCCGCACCCTATTCGAGCAACGCGCAGATCGCGTCAAAGCCGGGTTCGTCGAGCCACGGGCTGTTCGACACGGTCAACGTGGTTGCCGCGAACGCTCGCGCATTCGGCACCTGCCACTCACCGACGACGTCGCGCAGGTACGCATAATCCGGCAACGCGTGGATGAACAGCCGGCTGACCCCTAGCCCGGCTCCCCACAACCGCGCGAGGACGGCGTCGCGCCGCGCTTCGTCATGCAGGCGCAGCAGCAGGAATGGCCAGGTGCCGCGCGCATTCACCGGATCGCCGATCACCTCGACGCCGGCGATCGACGCAAGCGTGCTGCGTCGAAGTTCGGCACGTCGTTCGCAGTCGGCGAGGAATCCCGGCAGCCGCGCGAACGCATTCGCTCCCACCGCGCGACGCCAGCGCCCGAGCGTGTGCAGCGGAATGCGCGCCGGAAAGTCGTCGCCGACCGCACGCACCGGATCGCCATCGCGCAGCGCGCGACGCAACGGTGCGCCGTAGGCGTGGCGCAACAGCGATGGCCGGTAGAGCGCGTGGTAGCCGAGCAATTCGAGCGAACGGCGCAGTTCCCAACTCACCCGGTGCGGCACGCGGTCACGGCTGGTACGCGCGAGTTCCCGACGCAGATCGACATCGCGCGTGACCAGCAGCCCGCCCTCGAACGTGGTCAGGCCCTTGCCGACCGCGAGGCTGAAGAACCCGAGGTCGCCGTCGAGCCCGACTGCGCGCCCTTCGGATCGCGCGCCGAATGCCTGCGCGGCATCCTCTATGACGAAGGCACCGCAGGCTCGCGCGATGGCGATCGCGGTCGCCACGTCGGCGACGCGGCCGGCGAGGTGGGTCGGCACGACCGCGAGCACGTCGCGATCGCACGCCTGGGCGAGCGCCGCGGCATCGAGGTCGATTCCATCCGGCGCGAGGTCGCACAGGCGCAACTGCAATCCGCAATGCGCGACCGCAAGCGCGACCAGCGGACAGGTGTAGGCGGGTACCACGACGACGCGGCGGCCGCTGATGCGATGGAGCGTGGTGAGCGCGACTACCAGCGCCGCCGTCCCCGAGCATTCGGCCTGCACCGATTCGACACCGAGGAAAGCCGCCGCGTGCTGCACCAGGCTCGCGCCGGCGCGCGGCACCAGGTCACGCCAGCGCGGCGGCAGGCCGGCGGTCGGCGGGATTTCAGTGCGGCGTGTCGCCATCGGTTTCGCTGACCGCGAGGCAGACGATGCCGGCGATGATAAGCGCGCTGCCGATCCATTGCGCCGTGCCGATGTGTTCGCCGAACAGCAGCACCGACAGGCCCATCACGCTGATGACCTCCAGGTGCGAAGCGGCGAAGGCCGGTCCGATCGGCGCATGCTCGAGCAGGGTCATCCAGGTCACGAATGCGCCGATGTAGCAGGCGATCGCGCAATACACCCACGGCGAGGACAGCACCCGAAACACCCACGCGAGACTCGCGTCGGGCGGCATCGCGTGATTCGCGGTCAGCTTGAAGCAGACCTGGGCGAACGTATCGAAGCACACCAGCACGAGGAATCCCACCAGGTAGAAGCGACGCAGGTTCATGCGAGCCCCACGATCGCGACGCCACCGGCGATCAGCAGGATGCCGAGCGTACGCAGCGGAGACAGCTTCTCGGCGAACAGCAGTCGCCCGGCGATCATCACCGCGACGATGTTGATCGAGCCGAGCAGCACGCCTTCGGACAGCGGCACCAGCGACAGGAACGCGAGCCAGACGAGGAACTCGCCGACGTAGCAGCCGATGCCGCACCAGATCCACGGCCGTCGCGCCATCGCCTTCCAGCGTGCGGCGCCTTCGCCGAGGTCGGGCCCCGCCGCCGCGGCCTTGAACGAAAGTTGCCCGAAAGTATCGAGCAGTATGTTCGCCAGCCACAGCATGAAGACGGTTGCGGACATCGGTTTCCTTCAATGCGGCGCAGCGGGCGCGCAGTATGCCAGCTCGACGCCGTGAACCGGCGCGCGTGCACAGGCGGAGTGGCGCGGCTTGAACATCGGCGCAGGCCCGGCGATCATGCCGCCTGCCCGCGTCGCCGCCATCGATGCGCGACCGATCCGATCGACCGCGTGGGCGCGATCGGACCTTGCCGAAACATCCGGAGACGTGGAATGAGCAGCGTGCAGGACACCGTGTTCGACATCATCGCCAAGGAATCGGGAATCGACCGCAGCAAGATCACTCCCGACGCGACGCTCAAGGACCTCGAGATCCAGTCGCTCGACGCGGTGCAGATCATTTTCGAGATCGAGGACCACTTCAAGATCACGATGCCCGACCGCGACCCGAAGTTCGACACCGAGTCGGTGAAGGGGCTGATCGATACGGTCGAGAAGCTGCTCGCCGAACAGGTCACGCAGCCGACCGCGCCCTGAGCGCGTCGCGACGGATCGCATGCAGCGCGTCGTCATCACCGGCATGGGCGCGGTCACCCCGCTCGGCCATACCGCCACGGAAACCTGGGCCGCGATGCGCGAAGGTCGCCTCGCGATCGGACCGATCACGAGCATGCCGCGCGACGGCCTGCGCTTCGGCATCGCCGCCGAAGTTCAGGGATTCGACCCGCTCGCGCACTTCGACGAGAAGAAGCTGATCCTGTTCGACCGCGTCTCGCAGTTCGCGCTGGTCGCCGCGCGCGAAGCGGTGGCGCAATCGGGCATCGACTTCGCCGCGGACGGTATCGGCGAGAACACCGCGGTCGTGATCGGCACCGGCATCGGCGGCGAGCAGACCCACGACGAAGCCTCGCGCCGCCTCTACGGCGAGAACAATCCGCGTACCCATCCGCTGACGATCGTGCGACTGATGGCGAACGCACCCGCCTGCCAGATCAGCATCGAACACAAATTGACCGGCCCCTCGTTCGCGACCTCGAGCGCGTGCGCGTCGGCGAACCATGCGCTCGCGCAGGCCTTCCACATGGTGCGCAGCGGCGTCGCCGATGCCGCCGTCGCGGGCGGCACCGAAGCCTGCATCACGCTCGGCGTGATCAAGGCGTGGGAAGCGATGCGCGTGATGGCCGACGACACCTGCCGGCCGTTCTCGAAGCAGCGTCGCGGCATGGTGCTCGGCGAGGGTGCCGGCGTTTTCGTGCTCGAGACGCTCGAGCATGCACAGCGACGCGGCGCGACGATCCTCGCCGAATTCGCCGGTGCCGGCATGTCGGCCGATGCCGGCGACATCGTGTTTCCGTCGGAAGCAGGCGCGGCGAAGGCGATCCAGCGCGCGCTTGCCGACGGCGGCCTCGCGCCCGCCGACGTCGACTATATCAATGCCCACGGCACCGGCACGCCCGGCAACGATCCCACCGAGAGCAAGGCGATCCGGCGCGTGTTCGGCGCGCTCGCCGATCGCGTCGCGGTGTCATCGACCAAATCGATGCATGGACATGCGCTCGGTGCCGCCGGCGCGATCGAGCTGGTCGCGACGATTGGTGCGCTGCGCGATGGTCTGGCGCCGCCGACGATGAACTTCCTCGACCCCGACCCCGAATGCGACCTCGACTACGTTCCGAACACGGCGCGCGAGATGCCGGTGCGGGCGGCGCTCAGCAACTCGTTCGCGTTCGGCGGGCTCAATGCGGTGCTCGCACTGCGGCGCGCACCAGCATGAGCCTTCCTGTGTAGGCGCGCACCCTGTGCGCGACAGCAGCTTTGAGTCATCCGCGACACCGGTCGCCCACAGGGTGGGCTCCCGCACGGAGGGCGCAACGTGCTTGCGGAGAGCATCGCGGCTTCAGCGGCAGCGCGCTTCTGTGTTTGGGGAGGGGAAGCCGCGAGGTTCTCGAAGCCGGGCTGCAAGGCTTCCGGCATTGAGTTCTGGCGGCACTTCGTCTATCCACATGCCGCAGCGTCATGGCCGCCGCACACGCGGCGCCGTAGACTCACGCTTTTGGCCCCGACCGCATCCATGCCTGCCTTGACCCACCTGCAACGCCTCGAAGCCGAGAGCATCGACATCCTGCGCGAGGCGGTCGCCGAATCGGAGCGGCCGGTCATGCTGTATTCGATCGGCAAGGACAGCTCGGTCATGCTGCACCTGGCGCGCAAGGCGTTCTTTCCGTCGCGCCCGCCGTTCCCGCTGCTGCACGTCGACACGACCTGGAAGTTCCGCGCGATGTACGAATTGCGCGATCGAATGGCACGCGAGTCCGGCCTCGAGTTGCTGGTCCACCGCAACCCGGAGGCGCAACGCCTCGGCATCAATCCGTTCACGCACGGCTCGGCGCTGCACACCGACGTCTGGAAGACGCAGGGCCTCAAGCAGGCACTCGACCAGCATGGTTTCGACCTCGCCTTCGGCGGAGCGCGCCGCGACGAGGAGAAGTCGCGTGCGAAGGAACGCGTGTTCTCGTTCCGCTCGGCACAGCACCAGTGGGACCCGAAGAACCAGCGCCCCGAGCTCTGGCGCCTGTACAACGCGCGCAAGAACAAGGGCGAGAGCATCCGCGTGTTCCCGTTGTCGAACTGGACCGAGCTCGACATCTGGCAGTACATCCTCGCCGAGGACATTCCGATCGTGCCGCTGTATCTCGCCGCGGAGCGTCCAGTGGTCGAACGCGACGGCACCCTGGTGATGGTCGACGACGAACGCTTCCCGCTGCGCGAAGGCGAGAAGCCGATGCTGAAGCGCGTGCGCTTCCGCACGCTCGGCTGCTATCCGCTGACCGGCGCGATCGAATCGGATGCCGACACGCTGCCCGCGATCATCCGCGAGATGCTGGTCGCGCGCACGAGCGAGCGCCAGGGGCGCCTGATCGACCAGGATGCCGGCGCGTCGATGGAGAAGAAGAAGGCGGAGGGCTATTTCTGATGGCCGCGCCCTCGCCCACCGACGATCTCCATGCCTGGCTCGCCGCGCAGCAGGACAAGAGCCTGCTGCGCTTCATCACCTGCGGCAGCGTCGACGACGGCAAGAGCACGCTGATCGGCCGCCTGCTGCACGAATCGAAGTCCCTGCTCGACGACCAGCTCGCCGCGCTCGAAGGCGACTCGCGCAGGTTCGGCACGCAGGGCGACGCGCTCGACTTCGCCCTGCTCCTCGACGGCCTCGGCGCTGAGCGCGAACAGGGCATCACGATCGACGTCGCCTACCGCTTCTTCGCGACCGAGAAGCGCAAGTTCATCGTCGCCGACACGCCCGGGCACGAACAGTACACGCGCAACATGGTCACCGGTGCGTCGACCGCGGACCTCGCGGTGATCCTCGTCGATGCGCGCAAGGGCATCCTCACGCAGACGCGTCGACACAGTTACCTCGTCTCCCTCGTCGGCATCCGCCACGTCGTGCTCGCGGTCAACAAGCTCGACCTCGTCGGCTGGTCGCGCGAAGCATTCGAGGCGATCGAGCACGACTATCGCGCTTTCGCGGCTCGGCTCGGCATCGAGCAGGTCACCAGCATTCCGCTGTCCGCGCTGCACGGCGACAACCTCGGCGCCGCAAGCGAAAACACGCCGTGGTACCGTGGACCGAACCTGCTGCAGCATCTCGAACAGGTCGACATCGGCGCGCACGCCGAAGGGCCGCTGCGCATGCCGGTGCAATGGGTGAACCGGCCCGACCTCGATTTCCGCGGCTACTCGGGGCGCATCCTCGGCGGTCGCGTGCAGCCGGGCGATGCGATCCGGGTGCTGCCGTCCGGCAAGCAATCGACCGTCACGCGCGTCGTCACGTACGACGGCGACCTCGCAAACGCGGGGGCCGGCCAATCGGTCACGCTGACGCTCGCCGACGAGATCGACATCAGTCGCGGCGACGTCATCTGCGCGGCGGAAGACCCTGCCGGCCTTGCCGACCAGTTCGAGGCGACCGTCGTCTGGATGGCCGACGCTGCGATGCTGCCGGGACGCCCCTACCTCGTCAAACTCGGCGCGACCACGCTCGGCGCCTCGCTCGGCCAGCCGAAGTACGTGGTCGACGTCAACAGCCTCGACCACCTCGCCGCGAAGACCCTCGAACTCAACGGGATCGGCGTGTGCAACCTCACGCTCGACCGCGCCGTCGCGTTCGATCCCTATGCGCAGAACCGCGACATGGGCAGCTTCATCGTCATCGACCGCTACACCAACCAGACGGTCGGCGCCGGCCTGCTGCATTTCGCGCTGCGCCGATCGCAGAACATCCACTGGCAGGCGGTCGAAGTCGACAAGCAGGCGCGCACGCGCCAGAACGGCCACAAGCCGTGCGTGCTCTGGCTGACCGGCCTTTCCGGCAGCGGCAAGTCGACCATCGCGAACATCGTCGAGCGCCAGCTGCACGCGCTCGGCGCGCGCACCTATCTGCTCGACGGCGACAACGTGCGCCACGGCCTCAGCAAGGACCTCGGCTTCACCGATGCCGATCGCGTCGAGAACATCCGACGCATCGGCGAAGTCGCGCGGCTCATGGTCGACGCCGGCCTGATCGTGCTGACCGCGTTCATCTCGCCGTTCCGCTCCGAGCGCCGCCTCGCGCGCGGTATGGTCGCGGATGGCGAATTCTTCGAAATCTTCGTCGACACGCCACTTGCGATCGTCGAGCAACGCGACCCGAAAGGCCTGTACAAGAAGGCACGCCGCGGCGAACTCAAGAACTTCACCGGCATCGACTCACCTTACGAGGTGCCCGAGGCGCCCGAGCTGCACGTCGACACGACGCGCCAGTCGCCGGAGGAATCCGCGACGGCGATCGTCGCGGCGCTGGTCGAGCGCGGCATCGTGCGTGCCACGCACTGAAGCGCGTGCTCGCGGGCGGAGGACCGGACGCTGCAATTTCCGTTGCGGAAAGCACGCGCGACCGCTTTCGCCCGGACGCAGGCAGCTCGTCGACGTAGCTGAATCACTGCCGCGCATGCCGGTTCGGCATTCAGTTCCCATTGCGCTGCGCGCCTGCAGATTCATGCCGCACACGACAGGGGAATTCCATGGCTGCCCATCGTCCCGGATGTCTTTCGGATGCGCCGTCGACGCGCGCTGCACGAACCGGGGAAATCCCATGCCTCGTTTCGTGATGCACGTCGTGCATGGCACGATGCCCGGTGCATGGCATATCGAGCGCGACGGCAAATCGCTCGTCGCTTTCAACACGAAGGTCGATGCGGTCGTAGCCGGCCAGTTGCATGGCCGCAAGCTTGCTTCGGAGGGCGGCAGTGCGCTGCTCGTATTGCATCGCGAGGACGGCTCGATCGAAACCGAGTACCGCTATCGAAGCGACCATCGTCGGCATTTCCCGATGCGATGAGCTGCGACGGAAGGCAGTAGCAGTGCCGCGAGATCCTTCGTGAATGCCATTCGCCGCTGCTTTCCCTGGCGGCGACGAATGGCGCAGCCGCGATCTTCCCCCGACGCGTTCCTACCTCACCGATGGGTCGATGCGGCTGAGAAGATCCCCGGCCTGGCGCGTGTTGCTCTCGAGCGCCGGCAGCATCTGATCGGCGAAAGCGCGGATGTCCGGATCTTCGCTGTTCTCGCGGGCCCGCTGGTACAGGGCGATGAGATCATTGCCGTCACGTACGACATCCTCGATGTACATGCGATCGGCATTCACGTCCTTGCGGATCAGGTCGTCGGCTTCGTTGCTCGCGCGGGCGCTCATGCGATGGTCGAGTTCGACGTGCTTCGCTGCAGCCAGCAGGCGCAGCGCGTCATCCGCCTTCTGGTGGCTGCTGACGACGTTCTCGGCCAGCGATCGCACGCCAGTGCGCTTGCGGCCGATGACGCGCTTGCCGAACGTGAGCTGGTCGATGTTCGCCGTATCGGCGGTCTGCAGGAATTCGACGTCGGCGCGGTCGAGTGCGCCGGGCGGAACCTCGACCGCCTCGCGATTCTGGGCCATCGCCGATATCGACGCCAATGACAGTGCTGCCGCGAGTATGTGCTTGCGCATGGGTCACCTCCATTGTCGCGAAAAGTGACCCGATCATGTCGTTGTCCGCCTTAACGAATCGCGCGCCGGACCTCCGTCGGTTGGCGCGTGTTCATCCGCGGCGCGCGTCGGTCATTCTTCTTCCTGCCGCGCATCGACTGGTGGCTGCGACCTGCGCGGGATATCTCGCACCAGCATCGACCGGATCGCCTGTTCCTCGGTCGGCGCCAGCGCGCCGGACAACACGATCTCCCCCGCGACGCGTCGCGCGACCGGCACGCCATCGCGATAGAGCACGCGCGCACCGGCGACGCGTGGCACCTTGTCGCCGGCGAGCAGGCTGCCGACGACATTGAGCGGGTCCGCGCCGCTCACGCAGACGAAGGTGCCATCCGCCGTGCGCTGGCGCGTGGCGCGCAATGCGGCGATCGCCTCGGGCAGCGCGAACTGTTCGCCGGAAATGCCGGCGATGAAACGGCCGCCGCGAATATCGCCGCGTGCCTCGAGGCGATGGAAGACGCGCACGAGTTCGCGCCACGGCGGCAGCCATTCGGCTTCGTGCGCGAGCAGGCGCCAGCACACGACCCCGTACCGTTTGAGCAGCACCCGCGCGACGTGTTCGGTCGCTTCGTCTTCGGGCTTGGCGCGAGGGTCCGGTGCTGCCACGTTCCTGCGCACGAGCGACCAGCGGCCGGCGTCCTCGATGCCGAACAGCGCGCGACGCCGGCCATGGCGTCGTTGCGTCGACGGCCTCTTCGACGAAGGCACCAGCAGCGCGCGCAGCCCGCTGTAGCTGTCGGAATTGATCATGCCTGCAGCAACCAGCTCGCCGAGCGCCTCCTCAAGCTGCACGTGCAGCAAGCGCGTACCGCCGAGCAGTTCGTCGAAGAACGAAGCACCGTGCGCGGCCAGCCACTCGACGACCTGCTGTGCGCGCGACGACAACGGCGAAGCGTCTGCACCTGGACCGGCAAGCATCCTCCAAATTTCGAGATTGCGCCGCTGCAGCAGCACGGTCGGAGTCGAACGCACGGGGCCGCCGACGCGCTCGCCGCCGCCCTTGCGCGCGCGCAGGCGCGACCAGACCACGCGGCCGGACTGGCACAACGCGTCGAGCCAGGCGATTTCATAGCCGTCCACGCGAGCGGGCAAGATCGAGCCTTCCCATGCCGACGCGGGGGCCTCGAAGCCCTCGAGTTGCGCCAACACGCCGGCGAGCGCATCCGGTCCGCTGACCCGGCTCGCAGGCGCGACGCGCTGCCAGTCGAACAGGAAACGCATGAAGTCGCGTGGTTCGACCGGTTCGATCTCGCGTCGCAGCCGCTTGACCGTGTAACGGTGGATGCGCGCGAGCAGGTGGCGTTCGCACCACTCGATTTCCCGATCCGGTGCGAGCGCCGTGGCCGAGAAGCGGCCGCGCATGACGAAGCCGTTGCGCTCCAGCGCAAGCAGGGCAAGGTCGACGTCGACCTTTTCGACGTCGAGCGAGGCCGCGATCGCACTCGCACAAACCGGTCCGAGCGCGGTCATGCGCGCGCGCAGGACTTCGACCAGCGCCTCCTCCGGCGTCCATGCAACCGCGGCGAATTCCGCGGGTGCTGCGATCGCCGGCTCGAGCACGGCATGCGGGAGGATCGTGCCGAATTGCGGCAGGCGTTCGGCGGGAACCCAGATGAACCCGTTGCCGCGTGCGACCGTCGAGGGAGCGGCTTCAGCCGCGACAACATTCGCCGCGCGCGTATCGGAGGGCTTAAGGCGCGTCACTCGCCGATCCGCGGCGAGGTCTGCCAGCCATTGCGACCAGCCGTAGTTCGCCTGCGCTTCCGCGTCGGTCACGAACGCGACGCCCATCAGGGCCGCGTGCAATTCATCGGACGAGCGCGCTTCCGGCCACGCTTCCTCGCGCACGCCGTCGATCGCCTCCTGGTCGAGCCGACCGAGATCGTCGGTGCTTTCCGGCGAGCTCCAGCGCCGGCTGCTGACCGCCTGGGTGCGGCGTTCCTCCAGCGGCGCATCGTCGAGGAATGCGTACGGGCGCGCGCCGAGGATCTCCGCGGCCAGCGGCGACGGCGAAGTCAGGTCGCGCGCGACGATGCTCGCGCTGCCTTGCTCCAGCCGCCGCAGCAACGCGACGAGACCGTCGATGTCCATCGCCCCGTGCAGGCAGTCGCGCAGGGTCTGCTCGACCAGCGGATGATCGGGAATCTGCCGCTCGCCGACGATGTTCTCGAGGCAGGCGACCTGATCGGGGAACACCGCGGCGAGCAGGTCCTCGGATTTCATGCGCTGCAGCTGCGGCGGCACCTTGCTGCCGCCCAGGAAACGCGGCAAGGCGAGCGAGGTCGTCGCGTTCCAGCGGAAACGCAGGCCGAACATCGGCGCATCGAGCAACGCCTGCACGAGCACATCGCGCACCGAACCCGAATGCAGGTAGCGCGCGACTTCGTCGAGCGGGAAGCTGTGGCTGGTCGAAAGCGACAGCACGATCGCATCCTCGGTCGCCGCCGCCTGAAGTTCGAAATTGAAGGTGCGGCAGAAGCGCTTGCGCAGGGCGAGGCCCCAGGCGCGGTTCATGCGGCTGCCGAACGGTGAATGGATGATCAGCTGGGTACCGCCGGACTCGTCGAAGAAACGCTCCATCGCGAGCGTGTCGTGTGTCGGCAGCACGCCGAGCGCGACCTTGGCGGAGCCCAGATAGTCGACGATCTGGCGCGCGGCATTCGCATCGATGCCGACTTCGCCGACGAGCCAGGCCTGCAGCGCCGCCGGGGCGTCGTCCACCGCGGCGTCGAGGCGATCGGAGACCTCCTGGCGCAGGCGCGACACCGCGCTCGACAACTCGTCGCTGCGACCAGGCGCCTCGCCGAGCCAGAACGGAATCGTCGGCGGCGCGCCCTGTGCGTCCTCGACGCGGATGCGGCCACGTTCGACGCGCAGCACGCGGTAGGCGTGGTTGCCGAGCTGGAAGATGTCGCCGGCGATGCTCTCGACCGCGAAATCCTCGTGCACGCTGCCGATCGGCGTCGCCTGCGGCTCCAGCACGACCTCGTAGTCCGCGGTATCCGGGATCGCGCCGCCTGACGTGATCGCGGTCAGGCGCGCGCCGCGACTCGCGCGCAGCACGCCATTGACCGCGTCGCGATGGAGATAGGCGCCGCGTGGACCATGCCGGGTCGTGTAGCCCTCTGCCAGCATGCGCAGGACCGCGGTGAACTGCTCGCGGCTGGTGTCGGCGAACGGATACGCATGGCGCATGCATTCGAACAGCTCGCCCTCGTTCCATTCGCGGCACGCGACTTCGGCGACGACCTGCTGGGCGAGCACGTCGAGCGGTGCCGGTTCGATCTTCAGCGCATCGAGTTCGCCACGACGCACCGCATCGAGCAGGGCCGTGCATTCGACCAGTTCGTCACGCGACAGCGGGAACAGGCGCCCCTTCGGCGTGCCGCCGACCGCGTGGCCGGAGCGGCCCACGCGTTGCAGGAAGGCCGCGATCGCGCGCGGCGACCCGATCTGGCAGACGAGGTCGACGTCGCCGATGTCGATGCCGAGTTCGAGCGAGGCGGTCGCGACCAGCGCCTTGAGATCGCCGCGTTTCAGGCGCTGCTCGGCGTCGAAGCGGTGCTCCTTCGCCATGCTGCCGTGGTGCGCGGTTACCTTGTCCTTGCCGAGGCTCTCGCTGAGATGCTTCGCCAGGCGCTCGGCCATGCGCCGCGTATTGACGAAGATGAGTGTCGTGGAGTGCGCTTCGATCAGCGCCTCGAGGCGCGCATGCACCTGGCCCCAGACGTCGCCCGACATGACCGCTTCGAGCGGCGTCTCCGGCAGCTCGATCGCGAGATCGCGCGCGCGGACGTGGCCGGCATCGACGATCCTGCAGGCCTGGCCGCACGCCGCGAGCAAGGGCATCGACGAGCCAGTGAGGAATCGCGCGACTTCGTCGATCGGCTTCTGCGTCGCCGACAGGCCTATGCGCACGAGACGGTGCCCGCACAGCGCGTCGAGCCGTTCGAGCGACAG
>Ga0207639_10001066_pt1 | contig 18621 bp, 23 predicted proteins | sample KBSCornC32_FD_184299 | JGI IMG/M metagenome (GOLD analysis project Ga0207639, IMG submission 184299) | Corn rhizosphere microbial communities from Kellogg Biological Station, Michigan, USA - KBS Corn C3-2 (SPAdes) (version 2) | ecosystem: Host-associated > Plants > Roots > Rhizosphere > Soil ...
CTTTGGCCATTCAGGCCGAGACGAACCGCCGCCGGTCGGGGTGCGCCAGCGCCCGCAGCACCTCGTCGAGGTCGAACGGCGCCCCCGCCGTCTCGCCCGGCACCTCAGCCCTGGATCAGCGTCACGAGGTTGCCGGCGGGATCGCGCACTTGCGCTTTCTTCACCCGGCCATTGTCGACCTTCGGCAGTGTGACCGCCCCGCCCTTTTCGGCGGCAAGGGTGAGGGCCCGATCGAGGTCGGGCACGACGACGCCCATGACGAGCGAATTCTCAGGCGTCTCGACCAGCGCCCCGTTCGGCCCGCCCTCGGGCGTTTCGATCATGGCGTAGCCGGGGCCGCGCTCCTTGATCTTCCAGCCGAAGAGGGCGGTATAGAACGCCTTGAGCGGCCCGATGTCGGGTCCCGCCACGTCGAAGTGGCCGATGCCGTCGGCCGTATGCGGTTTGCGCGCCATCAGAACCTCCCGAATGCGCCTCCACATTATTTCGTCGTATCCCGAAATGTCAAGGCGCGGTTGGCCCGGCTGACGCCCTCTGTTACCAAATCGGCCGGGGAGGATGGGGCCGTGGCCGAAGACTACATGACGTCCCGCATGGTGCCGCTGACCGACGGCGTGCTGTCGATCGCCATGACGCTGCTCGTCCTCGACGTGCACCTGCCCGGCGAGATCGCCGGCCTCAGCGATGGCGAGCTCTGGAAACAGCTCATCGACATCTGGCCGCACATCTTCTCTTACGTCCTGAGCTTCCTCGTCATCGCCGTGCTCTGGATCAGCCATGTGCAGAAATTCCGGCATCTGAAGCGGATGACGGGGCTGATGGTCTGGCTCAACATCCTCTTCCTCCTCGGCGTTTCGATCGTGCCCTTCACCACGGCGCTCCTCGCCGAAAACGGCAACGCCGCCTCGACGGCGATCTATGCGCTTGGCATGGCCTTCGCCTCGCTCATGCTCGGGCTGATGTCGGTGCATGTGCGGATTTCGCGCCTGCAGGATGCCGGGGTGACGCCGGGCCACATGCGGGCGGTCTCGATCCTCCAGTTCGGCACCGCCATCATCTTCGTTGCCTCGGCCGGCCTCGCTTTCCTCAATCAGGATTGGGCGAAAGACCTCTGGTTTCTGCTGATCCCGCTCAATTTCGTGCGCGACCGGCGCAACAGGCACGACAGCGTCCAGCTCGAGGCGCATCCGCATGGACAAGACTGAGCGGCTGTTTTCGATCATGGATGCGCTCCGCCGCCACCGCCACCCGGTGACGGCGCAGGCGCTCGCCGACGAGCAGGGCGTTTCGGTGCGCACGCTCTATCGCGACATCCAGACGCTGATCGGGCTCGGCGCGCCGATCGATGGCGAGGCCGGCATTGGCTATCTGCTGCGGCCCGGCTTCTTCCTGCCGCCGTTGATGTTTTCGCCCGAGGAGCTCGAGGCGCTCGTGCTCGGCGCCCGCTGGGTCGAGGCGCGGCCGGACGGCGCGCTGGCCAAGGCCGCGAAGGCCGCGCTCGGCAAGATCGCCACCGCCTCGCCCGACGATCTTCGCGACCGCATCGGCAATACCGGACTCTGGCCGGTCCGCACCTCCTGGAACGGCGGCCAGGATGAGCCGCTGCTCGCCGTCTTTCGCGAGGCGATGCGCGTCGAAAAGGCCGTCGAGATCACCTACGCGGCCGAAAACGGCGACACCTCGAGCCGCGCCATCTGGCCGATCGCCATCGCCTACTACGAGGAAAAGCAGATCGTTGCCGCCTGGTGCACGTCGCGCCAGGATTTCCGCAACTTCCGCATCGACCGCATCCGCGCCGCGGCGCCCACCGAAGCGCGCTACGGCAAGCGCCGCACCCAGCTCGCCAAGGAATGGGAAGCCATCTGGCAGGCCGAGCAGAAGCAGCGCTACGGCGACAATTAGCGGTCAGCCGATTTCGATGTCGGTGTGGACAAAGTCGTTGCCCTTGCAGAGCAGCGGTTCCCCGACACTGCGCGCGCACGCATAGGCGAAACAATCGCCAAGGTTGAGGTCTGCCACGTGGCGGCCGCGCCCGTAGCGCTCAAATGCGTCGAGCGCCGAACGGCCGATCGCGGCCGTGATCTCGATCACCTGGGCTTCGGTTTCCTCGACGAAGCCGTCGACCAGTGCAGTGGCATCGGCAATCGGACAGACGCGCCGGCGCGCCAGTCCCGCTACCGCCTCGTAGAGCACGATCGGCGAAACGAAAACGCGACCGGCCTGTGCGAGGCGCGCCGCAAGGCTTGGACCCTCGTCCTCGCCGCCTAGAATTGCGACGATGGCCGAGGCATCGACAAACATCAGGCGTCGTCCGAAAGGTCGTCGAAAAACGCCTTGTCGGCTGCTTCGCCGCTCAGCGGGTATTCCGCATAACGATCGGCAAGCCGCTGCAGCCGCTGCGGCAGCGGTTCCGCGCCCCGGCTGCGGCGATATTCGTTCTCGACCGCCTCGCGAATGGCGTCCGTCAGCGTCGACCGCTTCAGCCGTGCGAGGCGTCGGACGGCGCTGTCGGTCGCCTTGTCCTTGATCGAAAAGGCCATCGTTGTATACCTGCCAGCGTCTAGACGTAGATATAGACTAGTATAGACGACAGCACAACATATGGTTTGAAGGACGCCTGTCGGGGCGCGCGGAAGCAGCGCTACGGCGACGGCCGCGACACGACGCCCGACGTCAGCTAGAGCGTCGCGCCGTAGAGCGCTTCGCCGCGGATTTGCTGGCCATCCGCGCCAAAACACATGATCTCGGCCGCGCGGCGGCGCTCGCCGTTGAGGTTGGCGTCGGTAACGACCAGGAGCTCGCGGCGGCGCTCATCCCAGATTGCATGGTCGAGCGTGAACTCCAGCGTCGTGATGCGGGACAGCGCGGCCCGCCAGTAGCCGCCGATCGCCTCGTGGCCCTTGAGGAACTGCGTACCCGAGTATTTTGCCGCCAGCGGGCTCACGAACTCGGCGTCCGCGGCGAAGTGGCTGAGCACCGCGTCGACGTCGCGCCGGTTCCAATTGTCGATCCAGTTTTGCGCAAAAGCCATCATGTCGTCATGGGTCATGGGATGTCCCTCCTTATCCCCGCACCATAGGCCCCGGCTGCAATTAGGTCAACATTGCTGTCATATTTGTAATCATGAGTGTGTCGGCCGCCTGTCACTGACAAACCCTGTCAGGAGGGGTGGCGCAACGTCTTTGCAGCGACGGCATTGGACCGTCGAGCACCGCAAGGAACGCGCCATGAGCACCGAGATCACCCCCTTCAGCATCGCCATCCCGGACGCTGAGATCGCCGATCTCAAGGAGCGGCTGACCATGACCCGCTGGCCGGCCGAAACCACCAGCGACTGGTCGCACGGCCAGCCCGTCGGCTTCATCCGCGAGCTCGCCGGCCAATGGCTGAAGTTCGATTGGCGCAAGGCCGAGGCCGAGCTCAACCGCCATCCGCAGTTCCTGACCGAGATCGACGGCCAGACCATCCACTTCGTGCATGTGAAGTCGAAGGAGAAGAACGCTTTCCCGCTGATCCTAACCCACGGCTGGCCTTCGACATTTTACGAATACTATGGCGTCATAGAAATGCTGACGGACCCGCGGGCGCATGGGCTCGACCACTCGCTTGCCTTCGACGTCGTGATCCCGTCGATCCCCGGCTATGGCTTTTCCGCCCCGCTCACCGGCCCGGGCTGGGATTCGAGCCGTACGGCGGAAGCCTGGGATACGCTGATGAAACGGCTGGGCTACACGCGTTATGGCGCGCAGGGCGGCGACGTCGGCGCGCTCATCACCAAGGAGCTCGGCACACTGGCGCCGGCCGGCCTTGCGGGCGTGCATCTCCAGCAGATCTTTGCCTTTCCCAACGGCACGCCCGGCGAGATGGAAAAGCTCTCGCCCTTCGAGAAGGAGGGGTTTGCCAACCTCGACAAGTTCCAGAAATATTCGGGCTACCAGCCGATCCAGCAGAAGCGGCCGGGAACGCTGGGCTTCGGCCTCGTGGATTCGCCCGCCGCCCTCCTCGCCTGGAACGCCGAGCTCTTCTTCGGCTTCGAGGGCGAAGGCGCCAAATTCGTCGACCGCGAAAAATACCTGACACACCTCTCGATCTACTGGTTCACCGGCACCGGCGGGTCGGCCGCCAACATCTATTTCGAGGATGCTCAGACCGGCGCCGGCTACCGCGAGGCGAAAAACCCGACCCCGACCGGTGTCGCCGTGTTCCCGTGGGACTTCCGCTCGGTGAAGAGCTTTGCCGAACGGTCCAACAACATCGTCCACTGGACCGAAATGCCGCGCGGCGGCCACTTTGCAGCGGCCGACGCGCCGGACCTCCTTGTCGGCGACATGCGGGCGTTCTTCGCCAAGGTGCGGTGAGGCAATCACCTGAATCCTCATGGTGAGGTGCGAGCCGAAGACGAGCCTCGAACCACCCCCGGCGTATCGCCGGTGGTCCTTCGAGGCTCGGCCCAAAAGGCCTCGCACCTCAGGATGAGGTTGCGGCAAGGCCGTCACCGTGCGAAGCGGCGGCGGTAGTCCCGCGGCGTCATGCCCTTGAGCGCCCGGAACTGCCGGTTGAAGTTGGCGAGCGAGTCGTAGCCGACGTCGGCGGCGATCAGCCGGATCGGCCTGTCGCCCGCTGAGAGCAGCGCGCAGGCTTGCCCGATCCTGAGCCGCATCACATACGACGACAGCGTCGTGCCGGTGTGGCGGCGGAACAGGCGCTGGAGGCCGGAGGGGCTGAGCGCCGCGATGTCAGCAAGGCCGGTCAGGGTGACGCCCTCGTCGTAATGGCGGTGGATGTGGTCGAGGACGCGGTCGATGCGCGAGCGGTCGGCGGGTGCGGCGGGGGCCGCCGCAGTGGTGGCGAGCGGCGTGGCGGCCCCGTCGGCAGCGAGCCCGTTCAGCACGGCAAGGAGGTGGATCAGCCGATCAGCCGGGTCGGCGCGGAACAGCGCCCCGATCAGCGGCCGCGCGTCCTTGGCCGCTGCCGCCGAAAACCGCAGCCCCGCCGCCGCGCGCTCGAGCAGCCGCCTTATGCCGCCGAGCTCGGCATAAAGCCCGCCAAGCGGCGCGGCCCATTCCGGCAGGAACCACATCACCAGCGCCACGTGGGGCTGCGACGGGTCGAGCTTTTCGCGGCTCGCCCAGGTGTGCGGCAGGTTGGGGCCGATCAGCACGAGGTCGCCGTCGTCATAGGCGCCGATGTGGTCGCCGATGAAGCGCTGGCCGCGCGAGTTGAGCGTCAGCGTCAGCTCGTATTCGGGGTGGTGGTGCCACTGGAACGGAATGCCGTCGTCGAGCCGCCGGTTGAGCACGGCCCAGGATTCGCCCGGCAGCGGCGTGACCTTTTCGAGCAGCGGCTTCATCGGATGAGCTTCATGCGGTGCAGCGCGTGCTCCAAAACGCCGCAATAGTATCAGTCTTGGCCATGGCGCGCCAACACGCGCCGCCGCCGCGGTCCTAGTCTCCTCTTACGGACCCAACGGGAGGACACGATCATGATGGCGGAGCCGATCAAGCGCGACGCGCACCCAACGACCAGTTCGGTCACCACGCCTCTGGCCAAAATCAACAAGAAGCTGCCGCTCCGCGTGCTCTCGGCCGAGGATTTCGCCTTCTGGCAGAAGAACGGCTACGTCATCGTCCGCCAGGCGGTGCCGGCCGCCAATGTCGAGCGGCTGGTCGAGGTGCTCTGGCGCTTCGACGACAAGGACCCGAACGATCCTTCGACCTGGTACGCCCCGCAGCGGCGCGACCACATCATGAAGGAGCTCAACGGCACCGGCATGCTCGAGATCTACAATCACCAGGCGCTCTGGGACAACCGGATGGAGAAGCGCATCTACGATGCCTTCGTCGACATCTGGGATCGCGAGGAGCTCTGGGTCACCATCGACCGGGCCAACCTCAACCCGCCCAAGAAGGTCAAGGGCAACCCCAATGGCTTCATCCACTGGGACGTTGATACCTCGATCCGCCCGCTGCCGATCGGCGTCCAGGGCGTCTTGAGCCTCAAGAAGCAGGACGGCGACGTCGGCGGCTTCCAGTGCGTGCCCTACCTCTTCCACCACTTCGACGAGTGGGTCAAAACCCAGCCGGCCGATCGCGACCCGATGCATCCCGACATGACCGGGCTCGAGGTGGTCAACATCGAGATGGAGGCCGGCGACTTCATGATCTTCAACTCGCTCCTCGCCCACGGCGTCCGGCCCAACCACTCGGACAACCGCGTGCGCATGGCGCAGTACATCTCCATGCACCCCGCCGACGAAGACGACCTCGTCGAGCGCACCGAGCGCATTCGCCTCTGGCGCGAGCTCGACCACCCGCATCGCGACGCCTTTCCGGGCGATCCGCGCGACTGGGAAAAGCACAACACGACGACCGCAACCCTCACCCCGCTCGGCGAGAAGCTGCTGGGGCTCAAGAGCTGGCGCTGAGCCCAGCACACTGCATAGCGACTTGGCTTCCCTCTCCCCTTGCGGGAGAGGGTCCGGCAGGGGGTGAGGGGTGGGCCGCGAACTGACAGCTTGCGGCCACCCCTCATCCGGCGCTTCGCGCCACCTTCTCCCGCAAGGGGAGAAGGGAGGAGGCCAGACTGCGCTTTTGTTTGAAATCGCTTGAACTTTGGGTCTAAGAGCCATCTGTTACCTCGGATTGCCTCTTATGCCCGCCAGTTCAAAAGCCCTCATCCAGGACCTCCTCAAAAGCGCCGACGTCGAAATCGGTGGCAACCGGCCGTGGGACCTCAAGGTCAACGACGACCGCCTCTACGACCGGGTCGTCAGCTACGGCACGCTCGGCTTCGGCGAGGCTTATATGGATGGCTGGTGGGAAGCCGAGGCGATCGACGAGCTGATCTTCCGCATCCTCAAGCACGACCTCCGCTCCAACATGCGGATGGATCTTGCCACCGTCGTCAGCGTCGCCCGCTCGCGCCTCCTCAACCTCCAGCGCCGCCGCGCCTTCGAGGTCGGCGAAAAACACTACGACATCGGCAACGAGCTCTATTCGGCCATGCTCGACAAGCGCATGGTCTACTCCTGCGGCTACTGGAAGGACGCCGAAAGCCTCGACGCCGCCCAGGAGGCCAAGCTCGACCTCATCTGCCGCAAGGCGGGGCTCCAGGAGGGCATGCGCATCCTCGATATCGGCTCCGGCTGGGGCGGGTTTTTGCGTTTCGCCGCCGAGCGCTACGGCATCACGGGCGTCGGCCTCACCGTCTCCAAGGAGCAGGCGGAATACGCCAATGCCAACCGCGGCAACCTGCCGATCGAGACGCAGCTAAAAGACTACCTCGCGATGGACGGCAAGTTCGACCGCATCATCTCGATCGGCATGTTCGAGCATGTCGGGGTCAAGAACTATCGCGCCTACATGCAGAAGGTTTTTGACCTCCTCTCGCCCGATGGCCTCTTCGTGCTCCACACCATCGGCGGCGGCCTCAGCCAGACCTATGGCGATCCCTGGGCCGACAAATACATCTTCCCCAACGGCATGCTACCCTCGCCGAGGCAGCTCGGGGAAGCCATCGAAGGCCTCTTCGTCATGGAGGATTGGCACAATTTCGGCGCCTATTACGATCCGACGCTGATGGCGTGGCTCAAAAATTTCGAAGCGGCCTGGCCAAGGCTCAGCGCCGAGCACGGCGAAAAATACGACGAGCGCTTCCATCGCATGTGGCGCTATTACCTGACGTCCTTCGCCGGGGCCTTCCGCGCGCGCGTCCTCCAGCTCTGGCAGGTGGTGCTCTCCCCGAGCGGCGTGCCGGGGGGCTACGTGTCGATCCGCTGAGGCATGCGGACTAAAACGTTCGGGTCAGTGTTCTCCTCGTCATCGCCGCTCTCTGGAGGCGGCCTGCTCACAGGAGGACCCGATGTCCACCCATTTTGCCACCCGCACGGCCGCTTTGGCGGCGGGCCTTGTCGTTGCGATGCTTTCCCTGCCGGCTCTTGCGGTCGATACCGGCGGCGGTGGCGGCACCCCGGCCTCGCCGATGTCGAGCCCCGCCCCAACCATGGCGCCGCACCACACCAGCAAGCCCGCGATGGTGAAGCCCAAGGTCGCCCTCATCGACCTCAACGATGCCCGCAAGCTCATCGCCAAGAAGGACTGGGCCGGCGCCATCAAGCTGCTCAAGATTATCGTCGTGCAGCAGCCCCGGAACGCCGACGCCCTCAACCTCTATGGCTTTTCGCTGCGCAATGCCGGGCAGATGAAGGTCGCCGAAAGCTGGTACCTCAAGGCGCTGAAGCTTCAGCCCAACCATCTCGGCGCCAACGAATATCTGGGCGAGCTCTACGTCATGACCGGCCAGATGGATAAGGCCAAGGCCCGCCTCGCCGCCATCGAGAAGATCTGCGGCAACACCACCTGCGAGGAATATGGCGACCTCAACAAGGCGATCACCGCCAAGGGCTGATCCCTGGCGGCGACTCCGCCTCTCTACCGTCTCGTCAGGGCCCTGCGGCGGCGCGTCGCAGGGCCCTTTTTCTATGCCGAACCCCTTGCGTGCGGAACGGCGTTCTAGCCGGCGCGGACAATCGCGCGTCTCCGGGCCGTGGATCGGGCGTCCGCCAGGGTGATGGTTCTAACTCCCTGTCACATATGACAAATCCGTGACGTAGCGCGGCCGCAACAGGCGACTGTCATGTTCGAAATCGGGAATAAATTAATTAGTCCGCTTTCCCCGGCCATGCGACGTGAGCGGTGCCGCCACCTCCCGCGGCTTGTTTGAATAAAAATCCGGATGCCAGTCGGACCGGCTGGGCCTTCGGGGGCAAGGACCACCCATGACCAAGATCACCGCTTCCCTTCTGGCGGCCACCGCGCTCGCCATCTTCGCCGCACCGGCTTTCGCCGCCGACCTGCCGACCGGCGTGGTCGCTGCGCGCCCGCGCCGGCTGCCGCTACCTCCAACACGCTGACTTTCGAGGCTGACCCCGAGTGGAACGTCAACCCGGCGAGCAGCACCTACCAGTCGCTCGCCGACTGGTACGGCAAGGCCACCTATTCTCACAGCTTCGGCGGTGGTTTCAGCGGCGCAGTGGCCGGCCAGTACACCGGCAAGCCATCTTCGGGCGGCTTCAACGGCCTCTATGCCACCTATCTCGAGGTGAGCGGCGCCTATAAGGCAAGCCTCACCAGCGACTTCTCGGTCACTATCACCGGCGGCCTCGGCTACACATTCGGCAACACGGGCTATGTCGGCGGCAAAGCCACCGGCGGCGGCAACACCGATCTCGGTAACGCCGACGACAGCTTCCTTTACTACTTCGTCCAGGGCGCGCTCGACTACAAGCTCGACTCCCACTGGACGTGGAACGTCATCAACGCCCGCTACCGCAATGCCTTCACCGAGACCTGGATCACCCCGAAGGTGACGACCGGCATCACTTACAACATCGACTCGACCGACGCGGTCTATGCCAATGTGGGCTACGCCTGGAAGGACAACGGCAACGGCTCGGGCCTGTTGGCCGACAAGCTCAACATCGCGGTCGGCTACAAGTACTCGTTCTAAGCCGAACGACGACGCTTCGTCGATGGGGCGCTGCCTTGGGGCGGCGCCCCTTTTTCGTCAGGCGACGGCTTCGCTCGAAAGGCCGTGCTCGCGCGCCAGCTCTTCGAGGTCGAGCACCGGACGGGCGCCGATGTGCGAGATGATCTCCGAGGCCGCAAGGCACCCGAGCCGGAGCGCCGTATCGAGCGACTGGCCGCGGGCCGCCGCGAGCAGAAAGCCCGAGGCGAAGAGGTCGCCGGCGCCGGTCGCATCGACCACCTGCTCGACCGCGAAGGCCGGCACGGTGATCACTTCGCCATTGTGGACCACCATCGCGCCCTCCGCCCCCATGGTGATGGCGGCGAGCTCGGCATCCTTGGCGATGCCCTGCACCGCTTCGGCGAGGTTGTCGGTCTCGTAGAGCGATTTCAGCTCCTCGATGTTGCCGAAGACGTAGTCGATCGTCTTCGAGCGCATCAGGTCGAGGAACTCGGCCCGGAAGCGGCCGACGCAGAACGGGTCGGAGAGCGTGAACGCGGTGGCGCGCTCGTGCTTGTGCGCATAGTGGGCGGCGAGCACGAAAGCCTTTTTGGCCTCCGGCGGGTCCCACAAAAATCCTTCCATATAGGTGACGGTCGCCGCCCCGATCTCGTCTTCCTTGACGTCGGCGGTGGTGAGCTGGTGGCAGGCGCCGAGGTAGGTGTTCATCGTCCGCTCGCCATCGGGCGAGATCAGGATCATCGAGCGGGCCGTCGCCGGGCCATTGCTGAGGCGGCTCACCCCGTAGTGGACGCCGATGCGGGAAAAATCGTCGGCGAAAACATCGCCGAGGTCGTCATCGGCGACCTTGCCCAGAAACGCCGCGCGACCGCCGAGCGACACGACGCCGGCCGCCGTGTTGGCGGCGCTGCCGCCCGAGATCTGGCGCTTGTCCGCCGGCATCCGGTCATAGAGGTAGGCGGACCGCTCGGCATCGATCAGATGCATGATGCCTTCGGTCATCCCCTCGCGGGCGAGGAAATCCCGTTCGATCGGGGCGATGACGTCGACGATGGCGTTGCCGATGGTCAAGACGTCGAAACGGGCATCGGCCACGGGGCGCTACTCCGGAAAGGGGCGGAACCGGGCCGGAATAGCGGATCGGGGCGGCGGGCGCAAAGGTTTTGACCGGCGGCAGTGCTTCGGGCGGATTGAGCCTGTGGCGCGTCGCCCTCGTGGTTCGACAGGCTCACCATGAGGGCTCGGGGGACACCCAATCCGCGGTGCCGCCTGCTGAGGCCACGTACAACGCCCCAACCACAACCTCATGGTAAGCTTGAACCGCGGGCCCAAAGCCCCAATCCTCATGGTGAGCTTGTCGAACCATGGGCCAAGAGCCCCGAGGCCCCAAACCCCGCAGCCACTACACCCGCGGCGGCGGAATGGCCTTGCCTGCCGACTTCTGCTTGGGGAGCGGCGTCTTGGGCTCGAACCGGCACCATTCGGCAATAATGCAGCGGTAGCACTCGGGGACACGCGCCTTGCAGACGTAGCGGCCGTGGAGGATCAGCCAGTGGTGCGCGTGGAGGAGGTACTTTTCCGGCACCACCTGGAGCAGTTGCTCCTCGACCTCGATCGGGGTCTTGCCGGGCGCGAGCCCCGTGCGGTTGCCGACGCGGAAGAGGTGGGTGTCGACCGCGATGGTCGGCTGCCCATAGGCGACATTGAGCACGACGTTGGCGGTCTTCCGTCCAACGCCCGGCAATTCCTCGAGCGCCTCGCGCGTCTCGGGCACCCGCGAATTGTAATGTTCAACCAGCAACTGGGAGAGGGCGAAAACGTTCTTGGCTTTGCCGCGATAGAGCCCGATCGTCTTGATGTGGCTCTCGATGCCCTCGACGCCGAGGGCGACCATCTTCTCGGGAGTGGGGGCGGCCTTGAACAGGGCGGGCGTCGCCTTGTTGACGCCGGCGTCGGTCGCCTGGGCCGAAAGGACCACGGCGACCAAGAGAGTGAAGGGATTGACGTAGTCGAGCTCGGTCTTGGGCTCGGGATTTGCCGCCGCAAAGGCGCCAAAAATCGCTTCCACATCTTCCCTGCTGAGGCGTTTCGGCTTTTTTGTCGCGGGCATGTTCTGAGCCGTCCGATTCGCCTTATGCTGGTTCAGAAGATGACCACCGAAACCAAAGCGCGTCCACTGTTCGCTGCGCGGCTGACCCCCCATCGATCGCTCGATCGGAAGGGCATCAGGATCGTCGCCGGGCTGGCGGCTGCGCTGCTGCTGTTGCCGGGTTTTATCTTCTACCTGCTCGGCGCCTGGCCGGTGGTCGGCTTCATGGGGCTCGATGTCGCGGCGCTCTATTGGGCGCTGAGCTATTCGCTGCGCGATGGCCGCCGCTATGAGCAGATCACGCTCTGGCCCGACCGGCTCGAGATCCGCCAGGTCTCCGCCAAGGGCGAGGAGCAGGTCGAAACGCTCAACCCGCTCTTCGTCCGGCTCAACATCGAGCGCGATTTCGACGAGCACACCACCGCCATACGCCTCAAGACGCCGGAGCGCGAGCTGGTGATCGGCGCCTTCCTCAATCCGGACGACAAGGCGAGCTTCGCCCAGGCGTTCGGCAAAGCCCTGCGGCAGGCCCGCGGCTAAGCTGCGCTAGAGCCGGGCTTCGCGCCAGACCCAGACCACGACGATCGCGCCGAGCAGGGCGCCAAGCATTACCAAAAGCAGCGCCAGAAAGCCGGCAAGCGCCACGATGTGGAAGCCGATGAAAGCGCCGGCAATACCGACAAGGGCAGCGGTGAGATCGGCGCGCCGGCCGCCGGCGACCTGCCGCGTCAGCCAGCCGCGGGCCTGCCAGCGCTGGAACAACAACCCAACCACAATGCCGATGATGATGACGAGCAGGAAAATCAGGAAGGGGTTTGTGTCCATGTGACGCTCCGCTGAACCGGTGCTCCATCAACCGGTTGGGGCGTGACCGGGTTCCGCGCGAGGTGCGAAGCTCTGCGTTCACTCTCTATGACGGCATAATATCGACGGGGGCGCCGATCGGCAGCGCGGTTCGCTGCCCATGGTTCGACAAGCTCACCATGAGGTTGAGATTTGGCTGGGCAGGGAGCGTTCACGAAGGCCCGTGAATACCGCGTCGCAGTGCTTTGCCGTCGCCCCGCACTCCAACCCAAGCCCTCATAGTGAGCCTGTCGAACCACGAGGGCGAGCCGCTGGCTCGGCCGCTGCAAAATACTATGTCGTCATACCGACTTCAGCATGGTTGAAGCTCGACCACGACTCGTTCGACGCCTCTACGCCGCTAAGTCCGCGACCACTGCATCGAGCACTGGAAAGCCCTTGTCGGTGACGCGGAGGTTGCCGTTGGGCAGCGATTCGACGAAGCCGATCGACTTCAGCTCCTTGATCTGCACGTCCGAAATCTTGCGGCCGGAGAGTTTTGCAAAGCGACGGGGGTCGATGCCCTCCTTGAGGCGGAGGCCCATCACCAGCATCTCGTCGCCCTCTTCTTCCCAAGTGAGCACGTCGTCGGTGACGAGCCCCTGGCCCTTGGCGAGCACGCGCTTCTGCCATTCGAACGGCAGTTTCTCGGTCGCCGTGGCGTGGCGCTCGTCGCCGATGAGGAGGCGGCCATGCGCGCCCGGCCCTATGCCCGCGTATTCGCCGTAGCGCCAGTAGAGGAGGTTGTGCCGGCTCTCCTGGCCGGGGCGGGCGTGGTTCGAGATTTCGTAGGCCGGCAGTCCGGCGTTGGCGGTCAGCTCCTGCGTCAGCTCGTAGAAGTCGGCGGCGAGGTCTTCGTTCGGCATCTTGAGCTTGCCGGCGCGGAAGAGGTCGTAGAAGCGCGTCCCCTGCTCAATGGTGAGCTGGTAGAGCGAGAGATGCCCCTGCGCGAGCCAGAGCGCGTCGGTCAGCTCGTCGCGCCAGTCGTCGAGCGTCTGGCCGGGCCGCGCGTAGATCAGGTCAAAACTCGAGCGCGGGAAGATCGATTGCGCGAGCCGCACCGCGGCTTCGGCTTCTTCAACCGTGTGCTTGCGGCCGAGCTCCGCCAGCGGCTTTGGCCGCAGCGATTGGACGCCGAGCGAGACACGGTTGACGCCCGCCGCCCGGTAGCCGCGAAACCGTTCGGCCTCGACGCTTGTCGGGTTGGCCTCGAGCGTGATCTCGGCCTTGGGATCGACCGGCCAGTGCCGCGCGATCTCCTCGAGAATGCCGCCGACCGCCTGTGGGCTCATCAGCGAGGGCGTGCCGCCGCCGAAGAAGATCGACTGCACCGTCCGCCCCGGCGATTTCTCGGCGAACCAGGCGATCTCGCGCGCATAGGCGTCGACATAGGCTTTTTCGTCGAAGGCGCCGTGATGGACGTGGCTGTTGAAGTCGCAATAGGGGCACTTCGAGGTGCAGAACGGCCAGTGCACATAGACGCCGAAGAGCCCGTTGCCGCGGCCCTGCTGCGTGAAGGCGTTCGGGGAGAGCTCAACCATTGGCGCGCGCCTCCGTTTTGACCGGGCCGAGGCTGTAGCCATCGGGATGGGGCGGCGCGACGAGCGCTGCCTGCTCGGCGATGAGCCGCATCTCGGGCTCGCCGCTGCTTTTCGCCAGTACGTGGTAGACGCCGCGCGTCGCGAGGTCGAGCACCTCGGCGGTCAGCTTGCCGTTGAGGTAGTGCCCGAAGAACAGCGCCGCAAAGAGATCGCCGGCGCCGCGCGGCGCCCGGGCGACGATCGGCGTCGCCGCGACCCAGACATTGCCCGCAATGGTGGTGAGTGCGCCGAGCCGGTTGTCGACCGGCACCGATTTCGCGACGACCAGCGGCCGCCCAAGACTCTGGGCCGCCGCGGCGGCACTCGCGACGTCGGCCACGGTGCGGCCGGAGAGCACCGAAAGCTCGAAAGTGTTCGGCGTGACGATATCGGCCAGCGGCAAGAGCGCGTTCTGCATGGCCTCGGCCACACCCGGCCGCGCGTAAATCCGGCCGTCGTCACCAAAGGCCGTATCGAGGCAGTAGATGAGCTTCGGGTTGGCGGCCTTGGCGCGGCGCACGAAATCGGCAACGAGCGCTGCCTGTTCGGGCGAGCCGAGATAGCCCGAAACGATGCCGTGCGCCTCGCCGAGCCGGCCCTGCGCCGCGAGCCCATCGAAGAGCTTTTGCAGCAGCGCCGGCGACGTCGCCTCCCCGGCAAATCCCGGATGCGCGGCGTGGCTCGTGAGCAGCACCGTCGGCACGCCCCACACCTCATGCCCCAGCCGCTGCAGCGCGAACCGCGCCGCCGCGTTGCCGACATGGCCGTAGATCACCTCGGACTGGATCGAGATGACGTTCACTGCTCCCCTCCCCCTTGAGGGGAGGGGTCGGGGGCGGGGGTCCTGCCGTGCGCACCGAAGCCTGAGGCTTGACCCCCACCCGGCTGCCGCCACCCTCCCCTCAAGGGGGAGGGGCGCCAGGAGCGCAGCGGTGCTCCATATTCCTTCTCCCCCTGCGGGAGAAGGTGCCGGCAGGCGGATGAGGGGTGTGCCGCGGGCACCGCTAGCGCATCAGTGCTCAATCGCCGCCTCCACGAATTTCGCGAAGGCGCGGGCGCGGTGCGAAAGGCCGACCTTGCCGGGCGACCAGGAGTGCTTGTCCTCCGACGGCATCTCGCCGAAGGTGATGTCAAAACCATCGGGCATGAAGACGGGATCGAACCCAAAGCCTTTTTGGCCGCGCGGCGGCCAGACCATGGTGCCGTCGACCTGGCCCTCGAAGACCGCGTCGCGTCCGTCGGGCAGGGCGAGGCAGAGCGTTGCCCGGAACGAGCCCCGCCGTTGCGCCGGCGTCGCCGCGCCCGCCGCCTGGAGCGAATCCTCGACGCGGCGCATGCCCACCATGTAGTCGCGCCCGCCATTGGCGGCCGAGCCCGCCCAGTTGGCCGTATAGACGCCCGGGTCGCCGCCGAGCGCATCGACGCAGAGTCCCGAATCGTCGGCGAGCGAGGGGAGGCCCGAGGCTTCCGCCGCCGCGTGTGCCTTGATGCGAGCGTTCTCGACGAACGTCGTGCCCGTCTCGTCCGGTTCGTCGAGCCCGAGCTCTCCCGCCGACACCAGCTCGAGATCAAACGGGGCGAGGAGATCCTGGAATTCGCGGAGTTTTCCGGCGTTGTGGGTGGCGATCACCAGCCGGTCGCCCGCCTTGAGTTTTGGCGGCGCGCCCGGAGTCGGCTTTCCTGCGGCAGCGCGTTCGTTCATCCCGCGAGCGCCGCCTTTTGCAGCCGCGACAGCTCGCCGATGCCCTGTTCGGCAAGGATCATCAGCGCATCGAGCTCCTCGCGGCTGAACGGCGCGCCTTCCGCCGTGCCCTGGATTTCGACGAAGCGGCCGGAGCCGGTCATGACGAAATTGGCGTCGGTCTCGGCCTCCGAATCCTCGAGATAGTCGAGGTCGAGCACCGGCGTCTGCCGATAGATGCCGCAGGAAATCGCGGCGACCGAATCCTTGAGCGGCTTGCCCTTGGTCAGCGAGCGCGCCGCCATCCAGTCGAGCGCATCGGCGAGCGCCACATAGGCACCGGTGATCGAGGCGGTGCGCGTCCCCCCATCTGCTTCGAGCACGTCGCAGTCGAGCGTCACCTGGTTTTCGCCGAGTGCCGCCATGTCGACCACGGCGCGCAGCGACCGGCCGATGAGGCGCTGGATTTCCTGCGTCCGCCCGCTCTGCTTGCCGGCGGCCGCCTCGCGGCGCGTCCGCGTATCGGTGGCGCGCGGCAGCATGCCGTATTCGGCCGTGACCCAGCCGAGGCCCTGTCCGCGGCGCCAGCTCGGCACGCCCGTCTCGACCGTCGCCGTGACCAGCACACGCGTGCCGCCAAAGCTCACGAGGCACGATCCCTCCGCCTTGGCGGAGACACCCCGCTCGAGCGAAACTTTACGCATTTGGGCAGGGCCGCGTCCGGAAGGCCGCATATAGAGGTACGCTCGCAGGGCTGGTTGGTGTTAACCGCCTCTTAACCCTAAGGCGGAGTCGGAACAAGCGCAGGTCGGCTTTGATTTGCCGACGATTTTGCCTAAATGGTGAAAGGTTCTGTCGGCCGGCGCCAAGGAGACTATGAGCAAGACACCGGAAGATTTTCTCGCGGTCCTCAATGCCCGCAGCCAGGATATCTTCAAGAAGATCGTCGAGCGCTATCTCGAGACGGGCGCGCCGATCGGCTCGCGCGACCTGTCGCGCATGCTGTCGCTCGGGCTGTCGCCGGCCTCGATCCGCAACGTCATGGCCGATCTCGAGGATCTGGGGCTCATCGCGGCGCCGCATACGTCGGCCGGCCGCGCGCCGACGCAGGAGGGCCTGCGCTTCTTCGTCGATGCTATGCTCGAGGTCGGCGCCGTCGAGGAACGCGAGCGTTCGGCTATCGCCAGCCAGATCGGCGAGCAGGCCCGCGGCGGCAAGCTCGAGGACCTCCTGACCGAAGCGAGCCAGCTGCTTTCGGGCCTCAGCCACGGGGCGGGCGTCGTCATCGCCACCAAGGCCGACATCGTCCTCAAGCACATCGAGTTCGTGCGGCTCGATGCCTCGACCGCCATGGCAATCATGGTGGGCGAGGACGGCGCGGTGGAAAACCGTATCCTGCCGCTGCCGGCGGGGCTCACGACGAGCGCGCTGGTCCAGGCCTCGAACTATCTCGCGAGCCTAGCCGTCGGCCGCACAGTCGGGGAAGCGCGCGCGGCCCTTCAGGCGCAGCGCGCCGAGCAGCTCGCCGAGCTCGACGAGCTCAGCCAGAAGCTGGTGGAAGCGGGCCTTGCGACGCTTTCCAATGGCGACAACCGGGCCCAGCCGACAATCATCGTCCGCGGCCGCGCCAACCTCCTCAACGACACGATGGCGTCCGAGGAGCTCAACCGCATGCGCCGGCTCTTCGACGAGCTCGAAAGCAAGGACGGCCTCATCGAGCTCTTGAAGAGCCGGCGCATGGCGCAGGGCGTGCGCATCTTCATCGGCTCGGAAAACAAGCTTTTCTCGCTCTCCGGCTCCTCCGTCATCCTCTCGCCCTATAAGGACGCCAACGACAAGGTGATCGGCGTCTTGGGCGTCATCGGCCCGACACGGCTCAATTACGCGCGCATCGTGCCGGTGGTCGACTATACGGCGCAGGTGATTTCGGCTCTGGTGGCGCGCAAGGGGTAACGCTCCGCCCCAGGCCGCGCTTGAATTTTCGCCCCAACTCGACGATATGCGGGGCAAATCCGGCCGCCCGGCGGCCGCCAACAATCTGGATGGATGATGACCGAAGACGAAACGCCCCCGGAGGCGAAGCCGGAAGCGGCGCAACCCACCCCTGAAACCCCAGCACCCGGCGAATCGCCGGCGGTCGAGATGCCCGCGGCCAATGGCAATGACGCGTCGGCGGCTGCCGGCGCGACGGCCGATTCGCGCGACGCCGAGCTCAAGGCGGGCCGCGCCGCGCTCGACGCGCTGGTTGCCGAGAACGCCGACATGAAGGACCGCATGCTCCGCACCGTCGCGGAGATGGAAAACCTCCGCAAGCGGACCGAGCGCGAGGTGTCGGACACCCGCACTTATGCGATTGCGAGTTTTGCCCGCGACATGCTGGCGGCGACCGACAGCCTGTCGCGCGCGCTCGTGACCGTGCCGGCCGAGGTCAGGGCCAGTGCCGAAGGCACGCTCAAATCGCTGATCGACGGCATCGAGCTCACCGAGCGCGAGATGCAGCGGCTCCTCGCCAAGCACGGCGTCACGCCGATCGAGGCGCAGGGCCAGAAGTTCGATCCGCACAAGCACCAGGCAATGTTCGAGGTGCCCGACCCGAGCGTTGCCGAAGGCACCGTGGTGCAGGTGGTGCAGGCCGGCTACGCCATCGGCGACCGCGTGCTGCGCCCCGCCATGGTGGGCGTCGCCAAGGGCGGCCCCAAGCCCGGCGCCACGGCCGAGTCGGCCGGCGTCGACAAGAGCGCCTGAGCCAAGCAGAAAAATCGAACGACCAGAGGGCGCCGCGCGGCGCCCTTTGCTTTTGGCGCGCTGCATTTCACGGAGCGGGGCGAACCGCTAGGGTATGTCCATGCCTCGCTCTACGACCGCCCTGACCTCTACGATCTGATGGCGCCGGCCGACCCGGCGATGGAAGCTTTTTACGTCGGCCTGGCGAGCGAAGCCGG
>Ga0207639_10001067_pt1 | contig 18614 bp, 26 predicted proteins | sample KBSCornC32_FD_184299 | JGI IMG/M metagenome (GOLD analysis project Ga0207639, IMG submission 184299) | Corn rhizosphere microbial communities from Kellogg Biological Station, Michigan, USA - KBS Corn C3-2 (SPAdes) (version 2) | ecosystem: Host-associated > Plants > Roots > Rhizosphere > Soil ...
ATCGGCCGATCGAGGAGACGACCGCTGAAGTCGCAGCCCTCGTCGCCGAATTGAAGAGAAGCAATTGAGCCGCGAGATCGTCCTCGATACCGAAACCACCGGGCTCAATCCCGTGACGGGCGATCGCGTGGTTGAGATCGGCGGGGTCGAGCTCATCAATCACATCCCGACCGGCAAGCACTTCCACCACTACGTCAACCCGGAACGGCGGATGGCGGACGACGCCTTTCAGGTGCATGGCCTCAGCGATGCCTTCCTCGCCGACAAGCCGCGCTTCGCCGAGATCGCCGAGGACATGCTCGCCTTCTTTGGCGACGCCACGCTTATTGCGCACAACGCGCCCTTTGATATCAGCTTCCTCAATGCCGAGCTCGAACGCACGCGCCGCCCGCCGCTCGCCAACGCCGTGATCGACACGGTGGCGCTCGCCCGCGACAAGCATCCGGGCGCCAAGGTGAGCCTCGATGCGCTCTGCCGGCACTATGGCATCGACACCAGCCGGCGCGTGCTGCACGGCGCGCTGCTCGACAGCGAGATCCTCGCCGACGTCTATCTCGAGCTGATCGGCGGACGGCAGGTCGCGCTGGCCCTGGTCGAGGAAACGCGCATCGTGCTGACGGGCGTGGTGCAGTTCCAGCCGGCGGCGCAGCGGCCGGTGCCGCTGCCATCGCGCCTCAGTGCCGAAACGCTCGCGGCCCATCTGGCCCTGATCAAGACGCTTGGGAGCGGCGCGATCTGGGGCGACTACGCCGAAGCGAGCGGCCGCTAATTCGCGACCGGGCTGGGGGCGCCTTGGGTGCCCTGCAAGGCCTTGAGGTTCTGCAAATAGATGGCGTTGAAGTCGACCGGCTCCATCATCAGCGGCGGGAACCCGCCCTGCTGGGTGATCGTCGCCAGCACCTGCCGCGCGAACGGGAAGATCAGCCTTGGGCATTCGACCAGCAGCAGCGGCGCCAGCTGGTCCTCCGGAATATTCTTGACCCGGAACACGCCGCCATAGATCAGCTCGACATTGAACAGCACGTTCTTTTCACGCTCGGCCTTGGCGTTGAGCGTGATTTCGACGGCGTAGATGTCGTCGGCCTGCTTCTTGACCCCGACATTGATGCCGACGTTGAAACTGGGATTGGCCCCACCCAGCATGATCGAGCCGGGCGCCCCCGGATTCTCGAAGCTCATGTCGCGGATATACTGGCCGATCAGGTTGAAACTGGGCGCATTGGCGGCGGCTGCCGAATCATCGGCCATACTGACTACCTCGTCCGAAAGGGCGGGCGGCACCTAGCAGGTTTGCCAGCCGGTCACAAGCAATAGCCCCGCCGCCGGCGGTCCACTTCCGATGCGGACAAATCCGCGGCATTGCGCTCCACATTTCGTGAACTGGTTTCAGGCTACGTCATTGCCTATATAGGCAAAGCGGGCCGCCGCCAGAAAGCCCAGTTCCAGCCCCTGGATGTGCCATGGACGAGTTCTTCGATATTCCGACCCTGATCGCCATCGGCGTTGCCCTGGTGGTGCTGTGGCGGCTCCGATCGGTCCTTGGCACCCGGACGGGCAACGAGCGCTCGCCGCTCCAGCGGGCGCAGAACGCTGCCGCGCAAAAACCGGCGGATGACAAGGCTGCGCCCATGACCGTTCCTCCGCCCGCCAATCTCGATGCCGAGCGGCGCGCGCTCAAGCTCGAAGCGGAAATCGATCAGCTGAGCCATGGCGACGGCCACATCGCCACCAGCCTCAAGGCCATCGCCGACGCCGATCCGGGCTTTTCGCCCAAATCGTTCCTCGAGGGCGCCAAGGGCGCCTATGAGTGGATCGTCACCGCCTTTGCCAATGGCGACCGCAAGACGCTCAAGGGCCTCCTCGACAAGGACGTCTATGATGGTTTCGAGAGCGCCATCAGCGCGCGCGAAGCGGCTGGCCACAAGGTCGACTTCACCTTTGTCGGCCTGCCCCGGATCGAGATCGCCCATGCCGAGATCGACAAGCGCGACGCGCGTATCGCCGTCAACTTTACCGCCCAGGTGGTGCAGGCCACCAAGGACAAGGACGGCGTTCTGGTCGAGGGCAATGCCACCGACACCCAGACCATTGCCGACGAGTGGACCTTTGCGCGCAATCCCAAATCCCGCGATCCAAACTGGCGGCTCGTCGCAACCAACCAGTTGAGCTGAACGGCGCCGGGGGCGGCAAGATGGCAAAGCGGAGCGGGAGCAAGACGCCGCTCCTCCCCGATTTTCATTTGTGGACCGAAGTCACGGACACCGTCCTACCGCTCAAGCCGCGGCGCCGGACGCGCCTCAAGGCAGCGCTGCCCCTGCCGCCGGCGGTTTTGCCGTCGACCGGGCCCCTGCGGATATTTTCACAGCCGGCCTATCAGTCCGACAATGCACCGGGCGGGGCGCCGGTGGGGGCGATCGAGCCGAAACTGCGCCAAAAACTCGGTCGCGGCCGCGTGCCCATCGATGGCACGCTTGATCTGCACGGCATGCGGCAGGAAGAGGCCTACGCTGCGCTCACGCGCTTTGTTACCGCGCGCGCCGCACGCGGGGATCGCACCGTCCTCGTCATCACCGGCAAGGGGCTCAAAAAGCTCAACGGCGATCCGGCCACCATCGTCGAGCGCGGCGTGCTGAGGACCATGCTGCCGATCTGGCTCAATTCGCCTGAGCTCAAGCCGATGGTGTCGGGCTGGGACCAGTCGGCGCAGAGCCATGGCGGGGAGGGCGCGTGGTATGTGCGGCTCAGGAGGCAGCCCAAATGACGCCGCTCGGAGCCAGGATGCGCGAGCTCAGGGCCGCGCGAGGCATCACGCTCAAGGAGATGGCCTCGGCGCTCAACGTCTCGAGCGCCTATCTTAGCGCCCTTGAGCATGGCAAGCGCGGCCGGCCCACCTGGATCCTGCTGCAGCGCATCATCCACTATTTCAATGTGATCTGGGACGAGGCCGAGGAGCTGCAGCGCCTCGCCGAGCTGTCCGACCCGCGCGTGACGATCGACACGGGGGGCTTGGGGCCCGAGGCAACAGAGCTGGCCAATCGCCTCGCGCGCGACATCGGCCGGCTGAGCGCCGAGGACCTCGTCGCGCTCAAGGCCGAGCTCATCAAGCGGGCGAAATAGCATTCGCAGTTGATGGCCCTGCCGCCGCGTCTTAGGACAGGGCGGGGAGGCAGAGCGATGCTGAGAGATTTCTTCAAGGACAAACCGTGGCCGCAGCGGCTGATGCTCGGCGCCATCGTGCTCAATTTCCTCTCGCAATTCTTCCTTTATTCCGATGCCCCCGTCACGGTGCCAACGCTGCACGTCGATTATTTCGGCAATCTCTGGCGCATCGTGCTGCCCGAGGGCTATGGCCGCGCGACCGGCTGGGATCTCCATTGGCACGCCGCTCCGATCCTGATCGCGCTGGCCCTGTTCTTTGCCAATGACGACTTCCCCAAGGGCAAGCTTTTCGGCCGCATTGGCTGGTGGCTCGCCGCGTTCCTGCTATTGGCCGCCTGCATTCCGACGGCACTCGACGTCTGGGGGTTCGGCACGCTGTGGGGGTTTGTGTCGGTCGTGATCGCGTTCGTCGCAGCCTGGCGCAACAGCCGCAACCGGCGTCAGACAAAGACGCAGCCCGCGGCATGAGTGCGCTCTCCGATTTCGTGTCAACGCGCCCCCGTTCGCAGCTCCTGATGTGCGCGGCGCTGGGACTGCTGATCGTCAGCCAGTTCTTCACCTACGCCAACGATCAGGCCTCGGCGATGCTCACGCACATGACCGACACCGACCACTATACCGGGATGGTGACATTCGGCGGCGGCGCGGTGGACATTGGCTGGGACCTCCATCCCCAGGCCTATGTACTGTTGCCGGTGTTGCTGTTCGTATTCCTGCGGCATGACTTCGATCACCGCGCCTGGTTCCAGCGCTTCGGCTATTGGGCGGGCGTGATCCTCATGTTCTTCACCATGACACCCGCGACCCCATTGCTGGATGGGTCCGGCGGCGCGCAACTGGGCTTTGTCGCACTCGGACTCGGCATTGTCGCGGCCTGGGTGCATGCGCGCGAGCTCAAGGGTGCCAAGGGCACGCCGAGCAGCTAGAGCGCAGTTCTAATAATGCCGAGGAAAACTGCGCCGTAGCGCTCGAGCTTGCGCGCCCCCATTCCCGGCAACAACTCGAGGTCGTCGAGCGTGCGCGGCTTCACGGTGGCCATGGCCCTGAGCGTGGTGTCGTGGAAGATCACATAGGGCGGCACACCCTGCTGCTTGGCAAGCCGGCTTCGTTCCGAGCGCAGGGCATCGAATAGTGCCTCGGCAGCGGGTGGGAGGGCGACGACGTTGCGCAGCGCCCGACGCGTCTCGGCGGAGCGCCGCGGCTGGTCCTTGCGGAGCGTGATTGTGCGCTCGTGCTTGAACACGGCGCGGGCGCCTTCGCCGAGGCTGAGACCGCCGAACCCCTTGGCATCGGCGACGATCAGGCCCTGTGCCGTGAGCTGCCGGATCACCGACTGCCAGCCTTTGGCGTCGAGATCATCGCCCTTGCCGAAGATCGGCTGGGTGTGGTGGCCGTTCATGAGCACCTTCTCGGTCTCGCGGCCGACCAGCACGTCGACGATGTGACCCGCGCCGAAGCGCTGGCCGGTGCGATAGATCGCGGCGAGCACCTTGATCGCGGCTTCCGTGCCGTCCCAGGTCTCGGCGGGATTGACGCAATTGTCGCAGCCGCTGCACTCGCCCGGATGGCCTTCGCCGAAATGCTTGAGGATCGTCTGGCGGCGGCAGGCCGTCGTCTCGCACAGCATGAGCAGCGCTTCAAGCTTGCCGCGCTCCATGCGTTTGATCTCGTCCGGGGCCTCGCCCTCCTCGATCATGCGCCGGCGCTGCACGACATCGGTCAGCCCATAGGCCATCCATGCTTCGGCAGGCAGTCCATCGCGCCCCGCGCGGCCGGTCTCCTGGTAATAGGCTTCGATCGAGGACGGCATGTCGAGATGGGCGACGTAGCGCACGTCGGGCTTGTCGATGCCCATGCCGAAGGCGACGGTGGCCACGAGGCACACGGCGTCGTCCTTCAGGAACGCATCCTGGTTACGGGAGCGGACCTGGGCCGGCAGCCCCGCGTGATAAGGCAGGGCCGGCACGCCGTGCTCGGTCAGCCACGCGGCGGTCTTTTCGACCTTGTTGCGGGAGAGGCAATAGACGATGCCGCTCTCGCCCTTGTGGCGGTCGAGGAATTCCTTGAGCTGCTTGGGGCCATTCTGGCGCTGGACGATCGTGTAACTGATGTTGGGACGGTCGAAGCTGGTCGAGAAGATTTTTGCTTCCCCCAGCCGAAGCCGCTCGATGATGTCGGCGCGGGTGAGCGCGTCCGCTGTAGCCGTGAGCGCGATACGCGGCACATGCGGGAAGAGCTCGGCGAGGCGGGAAAGCTCGCGATAGTCGGGCCGAAAGTCGTGGCCCCATTGGCTGACGCAATGCGCCTCGTCGATGGCAAAGAGCGCGATATCGGCGTCGGCGATGAGGTGCAGGAAGCCCGGCGTCATAGCCCGCTCCGGGGCGACGTAGAGAAGATCGAGCTCGCCACGTTGCAACTCGCTTTTGATACGGGCGGCCTCTGCGGGCGTCAGCGAAGAATTGAGCGCTGCGGCCCGCACCCCCTGCTGGCGTAGTGCCTCGACCTGATCGCGCATGAGCGCGATGAGCGGCGAGATGACGATGCCGACCCCCGGCCGGCAGAGCGCGGGGATCTGGTAGCAGATGGATTTGCCCGCGCCGGTCGGGAACAGCACCACTGCATCGCCACCGGCGACAATGTGTTCAACAACCTCTCCCTGCTGCCCCCGGAAATCGGCGTGCCCGAAGGTTTTTCGCAGCACGGCGCGAGGATTGAGCTGGAGCGGGAGAAGCATCGTGTCGAGTGATACCCTTCCGCAGCAGCAGAATCAAAACGGGCGGTACCTCGCGGCACCGCCCGTCGATGAATCGTCGATCGAGCGCTACAGCACGAACCGGCTCAGATCTGCATCCGCGGCCATCTTGCCAACCTTGTCGGCGACATAGGCCTTGTCGACCACGACGGTCTCGCCCTGCTTCTCGCTTGCCGAAAAGCTCAGCTCTTCGACCAGCCGCTCCATGATGGTCTGGAGGCGCCGCGCGCCGATGTTCTCGACCGTCGAGTTGACCTTGACCGCGGCGTCGGCGATCGCGTCGATGCCGTCGGCGGTGAAGTCGAGCGTCAGGCCCTCGGTCGCCATCAGCGCCACGTATTGCTTGATCAGCGAGGCGTCGGTGTCCTTGAGGATGCCGACGAGGTCGTCCTTGCTCAGGGCCTTGAGTTCAACGCGGATCGGCAACCGGCCCTGCAGCTCCGGCAAGAGGTCCGACGGCTTGCTCACATGGAACGCACCGGAGGCGATGAAGAGGATATGGTCCGTCTTCACGGGCCCGTACTTCGTCGAGACCGTGGTGCCTTCGATCAGCGGCAGCAGATCGCGCTGCACGCCCTCGCGGCTCGGGCCCGAATAGCCGCGCTCGCTGCCGGCCACCTTGTCGATCTCGTCGATGAACACGATGCCGTGGTTCTCGGCGAGCTCGATGGCTTCTCGCGTCAACGCATCCTGGTCGAGCAGCTTGTCGGCCTCATCGGCCATCAAGAGCGCGTGCGAGTCCTTGACCTTGACCTTGCGCTTGGCGGTCTTGCCGCCGAGCGCCTTGCCGATCATGTCCTGAATGTTGATGACATTGGGCTGGCCGGGGATTTCGAAGAAGCCGCCCTGGCCGGGCGCCTGTCCCGAAACCTCGATCTCGATGTCCTTGTCGTCGAGCTCGCCGGCGCGGAGCTTCTTGCGGAAACTGTCGCGCGTGGCCGAGCCGGCGCTGGCGCCGACCAATGCGTCGAGCACGCGCTCTTCGGCCTTTTCGTGCGCCTGCTGCTTCACCGCGTCGCGGCGGATGTCGCGGAGCAGCGAAATGCCGGCCTCGACCAGGTCGCGAACCATCTGCTCGACGTCGCGGCCGACATAGCCGACCTCGGTAAACTTGGTCGCCTCGACCTTGATGAACGGCGCCTGGGCGAGCTTCGCAAGACGCCGCGAAATCTCGGTCTTGCCGACACCGGTCGGCCCGATCATGAGGATATTTTTGGGTGTGACCTCATGGCGGAGATCTTCGGGCAGCTGCTGGCGCCGCCAGCGGTTGCGCAGCGCCACGGCGACGGCGCGCTTGGCGTCCTTCTGGCCGATGACGTAGCGGTCGAGCTCGGCAACGATTTCGCGCGGCGAAAGATTTCCTGCCACTGTCCTGTCCTTCCGGGCGCCCTCGGAAGCAGCGCCTTCAATCCCGCCGGGAATGGCCGGGTTGGGTTCGTTCAACATTGTAACTTACGCCTCGATGGTTTCGACGGTCACGTTTTCATTGGTGTAGATACAGATCTCGGCGGCGATCTTCATCGCCTTGCGCGCAATGGTCTCCGCATCCATGTCGGTGTTTTCGGCGAGCGCCAGCGCCGCCGACTGCGCGTAATTGCCGCCCGAGCCGATGGCGATCACGCCCTTGTCGGGGGTGAGCACGTCGCCATTGCCGGTAACGACCAAGGTCTCCTTGGCGTCGGCCACGATCATCATTGCCTCGAGATGGCGGAGGTACCGGTCACCGCGCCAGTCTTTTGCCAGCTCGACACAGGCACGCAGCAGCTGGTCGGGGTACTGCTCGAGCTTCTTTTCGAGCCGCTCGAAGAGGGTAAAGGCGTCGGCGGTCGAGCCGGCAAAGCCGCCGATCACCTTATCGCCCACGAGGCGGCGGACCTTCCGCGCCTGGTGCTTCATCACGGTATTGCCGACCGACACCTGGCCGTCCCCCGCCACCACCACCTTGTTGCCCTTGCGGACCGAAACGATGGTCGTGCCGTGCCAGCCGGGGGATTCCTGGGACGCTTGCGACATTCAACACTCCAAAAGGATTTTTCCGTAGATAGGGGCTGGCAAGCCGAATGCAATATCGGTAACTGCCGATGAACGCCGCCCCGCGCGGCCGAGAGAGCGTGATGCGTAAGGCCGAAATCAAGCGGAAAACCAACGAGACCGACATCGTGGTGTCGGTGAACCTCGACGGCACCGGCATTTATCAGATGGCGACAGGGATCGGCTTTCTCGACCACATGCTCGAGCAGCTGAGCAAGCACTCGCTGATCGACATTTCGGCAAAGGCCAAGGGCGACCTCCATATCGACATGCACCACACCGCCGAGGATGTGGGGATTGCGCTGGGCGAAGCGATCAAGCAGGCGCTGGGCGACAAAAAGGGCATCCGCCGCTACGCCTCATCGGACCTCGTGATGGATGGCACGCTGACGCGGGTGGCGCTCGATGTGTCGGGCCGGCCGTTCCTCGTCTGGAAGGTCAAATTCACCCATGGCAAGGTGGGCGAGATGGACACCGAGCTGTTTCGCGAGTGGTTCCAAGCCTTTGCGATGAACGCCGGGATCACGCTGCACGTCGAAAATCTCTACGGCGACAACAATCACCACATCGCCGAATCGGCGTTCAAGGCGCTGGCACGGGCACTGCGGGATGCGGTCGAGATTGACCCACGCACCAAAGATGCGATTCCGTCGACGAAGGGCCGGCTCTAGCCGCCGGTGACCCTACTGCCAGCCGTGCGTCGCGCCGGCCAAGATTCCGGTTGCCGCCCAGGCCAGCGCGAAGACCAGCAACGCCAGCGCCAGCCAGCCGATGAAGATGCCCTGGGTCGGTTTTTCGCGGGCATGGTCGTCATGCTGGTCGGTCACGGAGGTCTCCATCTTTCGGCGCGGCCCGATTTGCTCTAAGGCGGGGCCATGACCCTCTACTCCATCTTTGAAAAACCGCAAGGGACGGCGGCAAAGGGGCGCGTGCGATTTGCCCCGCCCGTCGCCGTCCCGGATCGGTTTTCCTGGTTCGCCGCCATCTTGCCGCCCGTCTTTGCGCTGGCCAACGGGCTGTGGCTGGTCCTGCTGTTCTGGGTCGCGCTGGTCTTCGGCCTCTTGTATGCGAGTCTCGTGATCGGCCAGGAAGCGGCTTGCTGGCTCTATATGCTCGTCGCCGTGTTCATGGGCTTTGAGGCCCAGGCGTTCCGCCGCGACAGCCTGCTGGTCCGCGGCTATCGCTGGTCCGGCGATGTGGTTGCCACCGCACCCGATATCGCCGAACGGGATTTTCTGGCCCGGCAGCCATGACAGGCAGCGTCGCTATCATCGACTACGGTTCGGGCAATCTGCGCTCGGCCGCAAAGGCCTTCGAGCGCTCGGTGCGTACGATCGGGGCCGTTATCGATGTGCGCGTAACGGCCGATCCCGATGCCGTACGCCGCGCGGACCGCATCGTGCTGCCCGGCGTCGGCGCCTTCGCGGATTGCATGAATGGGCTCCTTGCCGTGCGCGGCATGCGCGAGGTGCTGGACGAGCGCGTCATTGCCGGCGGCACGCCGTTTCTCGGCATCTGCGTCGGCATGCAACTGATGGCACACGAGGGGCACGAAAAGGGTATCTGGCCCGGCCTCGGCTGGATTGCCGGCAAGGTTGTGCGGCTCGAGCCGGCCGGTGACCTCAAGGTGCCGCATATGGGCTGGAATACCCTGCGCTTCACTCAGACCCATCCGCTGCTGGCCGGCATTCCCGATGGCGAGGGCGGGCTGCATGCCTATTTCGTCCACTCCTACCACCTCGAGGTGGCCGACAAGCGGGAGCTCTATGCGACGGCCGACTACGGCCAGGCGGTCACCGCCTGCGTCGGACGGGACAACATCTTTGGAACACAGTTCCACCCGGAAAAGAGCCAGACCCTCGGCCTGCGCCTGATCGAAAACTTCCTCGGGTGGTCGCCATGAGCAAAGGCTATTGGATCGTCTCGATCACCATCACCGATGAGGCGCCCTACCAACGCTATGTTTCTGCGAATGCCGCGATCTTCGACAAATGGCGCGGCCGCTTCATTGTGCGCGGCGGTAGGTACGAAACCACGCAAGGCAAGGCAGGAACCCGCCAGGTTGTCATCGAGTTCGACAGCTACGACGATGCTATCGGGTGTTACAACTCGCCCGAGTATCAGGACGCAGTCGCGCACCTGAAGGCTGGCGCGAGTGTGGCCCACTTCACCATCGTCGAGGGCGTCCTGTGATCCTGTTCCCCGCGATCGACCTCAAGCAGGGCAACGTCGTCCGCCTCAAGCTCGGTGACATGACGCAGGCGACGGTGTTCAATACCGATCCGGCCGCGCAGGCGAAATCCTTCGAGGACCAGGGTTTCGAATATCTGCATGTCGTCGATCTCGATGGCGCTTTCGCCGGCGAGAGCCGCAATGGCGCCTCGGTGGAAGCGATCATCAGCGCCATATCCATGCCGGTGCAGCTCGGCGGCGGCATCCGTTCGATGGCACAGATCGAAGCATGGCTGGAAAAGGGCCTCGCGCGCATCATCCTCGGCACGATCGCACTACGCGATCCGGCGCTGGTCAGGGAGGCGGCGAACCGCTTCCCTCGCCAGGTTGCGGTGGGTATCGACGCGCGCGGCGGCAAGGTCGCCGTCGAGGGCTGGGCTGAAAGCTCCGAGCTCGATGCGCTGGAGATGGCTAAGCGGTTCGAGGGCGCCGGGGTTGCGGCAATCATCTACACCGACATCGACCGCGACGGCGTGCTCGCGGGCATTAACTGGGACGCGACGCTGAAGCTTGCTCGTGCCGTCCACATCCCGGTGATCGCCTCGGGCGGTCTCGCCTCGATGACTGACATCGAGCGCCTGAGCCGGCCCGAATGCCAGATCCTCGAAGGCGCGATTTCCGGCCGTGCGCTCTATGACGGGCGCATCGATCCCAAAGCTGCGCTGGCCATGCTGAAGGGGATCGCCGCGTGACTCTAAAAACCCGCATCATCCCCTGCCTGGACGTCAAGGACGGCCGCGTCGTCAAGGGCGTGCAGTTCGTCGATCTGCGCGACGCCGGCGATCCGGTGGAAGCCGCAATCGCCTACGATGCGGCCGGCGCCGACGAGCTCTGCTTTCTCGACATCACCGCGAGCTCCGAGAACCGCGACACGATCTTCGACGTCGTCGCCCGCACGGCCGAGCAATGCTTCATGCCGGTGACCGTCGGCGGTGGCGTGCGAACCATCGAGGATATCCGCAAGCTCCTCTTGAGTGGCGCCGACAAGGTCTCGATCAATACGGCGGCGGTCAACGATCCGGATTTCGTCGCGCGCGCTGCGGACAAATACGGCGACCAGTGCATCGTCGTTTCTGTCGACGCGCGGCGCCGGCAGACCCGCGCACCAGGGGGCGCCAATCGCTCCGACTGGGAGATCTTCACCCATGGCGGTCGCACCGCCACCGGGCTCGACGCGGTCGAGTTCGCTACGCGGATGGTCGAGCGCGGCGCCGGCGAATTGCTGGTGACCTCGATGGATCGCGACGGCACGAAGTCCGGCTTCGATCTCGAGCTGACGCGCGCCATCGCCGATCAGGTGCACGTCCCTGTGGTCGCCTCCGGCGGCGTCGGATCGCTTGACGATCTGGTCAATGGCGTCAAGCAGGGCCATGCGAGCGCGGTGCTCGCCGCCTCGATCTTCCATTTCGGCACGTTTACCGTCGCTGAAGCCAAGGCGCATATGCTCGCCAACGGCATCCCGATGCGGATGGACTAGGAGCGCGCCCGCAATGGCATTCACCCTGGAAGACCTGGACCGCCGCATCGCCGAGCGCGCCAAGGCTTCGCCCGACGAGAGCTACACAGCCAAGCTCTTGCGAGACGGCATCGACAAATGCGCCCGCAAGTTTGGCGAGGAGGCGGTGGAGACGATCATTGCCGCCGTGGCACGCGACAAAGCGGGGCTCACCGCCGAAGCGGCCGATGTTCTCTACCACCTGCTGGTGGTGCTCAGCGCCTCCGATGTGTCGCTGTCCGCCGTGATGGCCGCACTTGAAAAGCGCACCGCGCAGTCCGGCCTCGCGGAAAAGGCCTCCCGCTCCAAATGAAGGAGCGCCGGCAGCTCGACCCCTATCACCGTTTCAGCAAGGCCGAATGGGCGGCCTATCGCGACGGCGAGCCGATGACGCTCAGCGGCGCCGACATCGAGCGGCTGCGCGCGTTGACCGACCCCATCTCACTGACCGAGGCAGAGGAGATCTATCTCCCATTGAGCCGGCTGATCTCTTTCTATGTCGAGGCGGCCCAGGCGGTGCATCGTGTTTCGACGCGGTTCCTTGGCGCCGACGACCGCAAAATTCCCTTCATTATCGGCGTTTCCGGCTCGGTGGCGTCCGGCAAGTCCACGACATCGCGTATCCTGCGCGCGCTGCTGCGCCGCTGGCGCACCTCGCCAAAGGTCGACCTGGTGACGACCGACGGCTTCCTCTACCCGAACGCCGTTCTGGAGGAGAAAGGGCTCACCAACCGCAAGGGCTTTCCGGAGAGCTATGATCGCGCCGCGCTGATCGCCTTTCTCTCCGACATCAAGTCGAGCAAGCCGGACGTGAAGGTGCCCGTCTATTCGCACCTGATCTACGACGTGATGCCCGGCGAGTTTGTCACGGTCGATCGGCCGGATATCCTCATCGTCGAGGGGCTCAATATCCTCCAGCCGGGCGAATTACCCAAGACCGGCAAGCCCATCCTCTTTGCCTCCGACTTCATCGATTTCTCGATCTACATCGACGCCGATGAAGCCGATCTGCGCGACTGGTTCATGGTCCGCTTCAGGGCGCTGCGGCAGAGTGCCTTCACCGATCCCAAGAGCTTCTTCCGCCGCCTTGCCGAAATGCCGGCTGATGAAGCGGAAGCCTTCGGCCTATCGGCCTGGGACGGGATCAACCTGCCCAATCTGCGCGAGAACATCGTCCCCACCCGCGGGCGCGCAACGCTGATCCTCAAAAAGGCCGCTAATCACGCGGTGACCGAGGTCGCGCTGCGGCGGGTCTAGAGCGGCAGCTTGTGCTCACGGGCGAGCTGATCGAGATCGCGCAGTGGGCGGGCGCCGATATGCGAGATCACCTCGGACGCGGCAAGGCAGCCGGCACGAAGCGCGGTCGTGAGGTCGCGTTCCCGCGCCAGCGCCAACAGAAATCCGGCCGCGAAAAGATCGCCGGCGCCGGTCGCATCCACCACCGCGGGCACGGCATAGGCCGGCACCGTCACCACCTCGCCATTGCTGATGGCCATTGCCCCCTGTGACCCCATGGTCACCGCCGCGAGCTCGCAGTCCTTGCCTAGTTGCTGCACCGCTTCGTGGAGCGAGTCGGTCTGGTAGAGCGACTTGGCTTCCTCGATGTTGGCAAAGACGTAGTCGATGGTCTTGGACCGCATCAGATCGAGGAACTCGTCGCGGTAGCGGTTGACGCAGAAGGGGTCCGACAGCGTGAACGAGGTCGCCCGCTCATGCTTGTGCGCGAAATGGGCCGCGGTCACGAACGCCTTCTTGGCCTCGACCGGATCCCAGAGATAGCCCTCCATGTAGGTGATGGCTGCCGCGCCGATCTCTTCTTCCTTGATATCGGCGGGCGTGAGCTGCTGGCAGGCGCCCAGATAAGTGTTCATCGTGCGCTCGCCACCCGGCGAGACCAGGATCATGGAGCGTGCTGTCGCCGGGCCATCCAGCAGTCGGCTCACCTGATAGTGGACGCCGATCTCGTGGAAGTCCTGCGCGAAATTGTCGCCGAGACCGTCATCGGCCACCTTGCCGATGAAAGCGGCCCGCCCTCCGAAACTGGCGACCCCCGCGGCGGTATTGGCCGCGCTGCCGCCCGGCACCATGCGCTTGTCGGCGGGCATACGGTCATAGAGATAGGCCGAGCGTTCGGCATCGACGAGGTGCATGATGCCCTCGTTGAGCCCTTCGCGCTCGAGAAAGCCGGGATCGATCGGGGCGATGACATCGACGATTGCATTGCCGATGGTGAGCACGTCGAATTGTGTGTCAGCCATCGGCTGGAGAACCCCCGGGAGAAACCGCGGCGGAGATAGCGGGGATTGCCCATTAGCGCAACGGCGCCCCATCCCAGTTCTTGGGGGGTGGCGTCTTGGGTTCGAACCGGCACCATTCGGCGATGATGCAACGATAGCATTCGGGCTTGCGCGCCTTGCAGACATAACGGCCGTGAAGGATCAGCCAGTGATGCGCGTGGAGCAGATATTTCTCCGGCACCACCTTGAGCAGGCCGAGCTCGACCTCGAGGACATCCTTTCCCGGCGCGAGGCCGGTCCGGTTGGCAACCCGAAAGAGGTGCGTATCGACAGCGATGGTCGGCTGCCGGAAAGCGATATTGAGCACGACGTTTGCGGTCTTCCGCCCGACGCCGGGCAGCGATTGGAGCGATTCGCGATCGGCCGGCACTTCTCCGCCAAACCGCTCGATCAGCTGCTGGCTGAGGGCAAAGACGTTCTTGGCCTTGTTGCGGTAGAGCCCGATGGTCTTGATGAGGTCGGTGATCCGCTCGACCCCGAGCTTGACCATTTTTTGCGGCGTGTCGGCGAGCTTGAACAGCGCCGGCGTCGCCTTGTTGACCCCCGCATCGGTCGCCTGCGCGCTCAGTACTACCGCGACCAGCAACGTGAACGGATTGGTCGCGACCAACTCGCCCTTGGGCTCGGGAGTGTCGGCGGCGAAGGCGGCAAATATCGCCTCAACCTCTCCTGAACTCAGCCGTTTTGTTGATTGCCTGCGTGGCGATTTCGCCATTCCCGAGCCTCCGATTCGAGGGCTATACTGAGGACTCGATGTCGACCAAAACTCAAGCCAAGCCGCTCTTTGCCGCAACGCTGACGCCGCACCGCTCGCTGAGCCCGCGCGGCAAGCTGATCGTGACGGGTCTGGTCGCGGCCCTGGCACTCGTCCCGGGCATCGTCTTCTATGTCGCGGGCGCCTGGCCGGTCGTGGGCTTCATGGGTCTCGACGTTTTGGCCATCTGGGCGGCGATGACCTGGTCGCTGCGCGGCGGCAAGGCCTATGAGGTGTTGACCCTTTGGGCCGACTCGCTCGAGTTGCGGAAAGTCGATCCGGCCGGTGCCGAAGAGACGCTGACCTTTGTGCCCACCGGCGTGAAATTCGTCGTTGATCGAGACTTCAACGAGCGGGTCACTGCGCTCTGGCTGAAGACCGGCGAGCGGAAAATTGCCCTCGGGGCATTCCTCAGCCCCGACGAGAAGCTGAGCCTCAGCAAGGTGTTCGGCACGGCGCTGCGCAAGGCACGGGCCTAGTCGTCGCAGAGTCAAAACCGGGTCGTCGGGTCGGCCTGCCGGGGCTATGACTCGACCATCATGAGCAAGCACGAACATTTCATTCCCGCTGACGATTATGAGACCATCCGCGCCGCCATCGCCTATCTGAGCGAAACCGGCGCCGAGGAGGTCGACATCGAGCGCTTCGCTCGCTCGCTGAACCTCAATACCCGCCAGCTCACCGATCTCTTCCGCCGCTGGTGCGGGCTGAGCCCCAAGAGCTTCGCGCAAGCCGTCGCGCTCGACCACGCCAAGCGGCTGCTGGCCGAAAAGGCAAGCGTGCTGTCGACCACCTATGAGGTCGGGCTGAGCTCGACGTCGCGGCTGCATGATCTGTTTGTGACCTATGAGGCGATGCCGCCCGGTGCCTTCCGGCAGAAGGGAGAGGGGCTCGACATGGTCTGGGGCATTGCACAGTCTCCGTTCGGTTACGCCGTGCTGGTTGTAACGGACTGGGGATTGGCAGGGATAAGTTTTGCCGATGAGCTCTCCGGCGTGCCTGCCGCTTTCGAAGATCTGCGGGCCCGCTGGCCGAATGCGAAGTTCCGCCGGGACGATGCGAAGCTCGCGCCCATCGCCGCACGCGTCTTCGATCCGAAGCGCTGGAGTGCCGACAAGCCGGTGCGGGTGGTGCTGATCGGGACCGATTTCGAAGTGCAGGTGTGGGAGACGCTGCTAAAGATTCCGTTCGGCAAGGCGGCGACGTATCAGTCGGTCGCCGAGCGGATCGGCCGGCCCAGTGCGGCGCGCGCCGTGGGAGCGGCGATCGGCAAGAACCCCGTTTCATTTGTGGTCCCCTGCCACCGCGTGGTGGGCTCGAGCGGGGCGCTAACCGGCTATCGCTGGGGCGTGCCGCGCAAGCGCGCGATGCTGGGTTGGGAAGCGGGCATGGTCGCGGGCTAAATGCTCACGCGCTCCTTGAGCTTGCCGCTCTTGCCGATGCGATAAACCACTGGCTCACCCGTCGCGAGCTCGCGCTTCAGAATTTCGTCTGGCGTCAGCTGCTCGATCGCCATCACGATCGAGCGCAGCGAATTGCCGTGCGCGGCGACCAGCACCGTGTGTCCCGCTTCGACCTGCGGCAGGATGTGCTTGTCGTAATAGGGCAGGGTGCGCGCTGCTGTGTCCTTCAGCGACTCGCCGCCGGGCGGAGGCACGTCATAGGAACGGCGCCAGATCAGCACCTGCTCTTCGCCCCATTTCTGGCGCGCGTCGTCCTTGTTGAGGCCGGCGAGGTCGCCATAGTCGCGCTCGTTGAGGGCCTGGTCGCGCGTGATGACGCAGTTCACGATGCCAAGCTCCTCGAGCATCAGGTCGAGCGAATGCTGGGCCCGCCGCAGCGCGGACGTGAAGAACACGTCGGGCGTCATCCCCGCGGCCTTGATCTTCTGCCCCGCCGCACTCGCTTCGCGGATCCCCTTGTCGGTGAGGTCCGGATTCTTCCAGCCGGTGAAGAGGTTCTTGAGGTTCCACTCGCTCTCGCCGTGGCGCACGAGGATCAGCGTGCCCGCCATCGCCTACTCCTTCATGCCAAGCACATCGGCCATGTCGTAAAATCCGGGCGGCTGGTCCTTGGCCCAGAGCGCGGCGCGCACGGCTCCGGCGGCGAACATGCCGCGGTCGGTGGCGCGATGCGTGATCTCGATCCGCTCGGTCTCGCCGACAAAGAACGCCGTGTGTTCGCCGATGACATTGCCGCCGCGCAGCGTCGCAAAGCCGATCGAGGAGCGGCGTCGCGGACCGGTATGTCCTTCACGGGATAGAATAGCGTTCTCATCGAACGGCTGGTCGCGTCCAGCGGCCGCAGCGCGGCCGAGCATCAGTGCTGTGCCCGAGGGTGCATCCACCTTCTTGTTGTGGTGCATCTCGAGGATTTCGACATCGTAATCCGGCAATGCGGCGGACACCTGCTTGACCAGCCCTGCGAGGAGATTGACTCCGAGCGAGAAATTGCCGGTCTTGACGATGCGCGCGCCGGCGCTGCCCGCCTTCTGGATGGTCCAATCTTCTTCTTTCGAGCACCCGGTCGTGCCGATGATATCGACGAGGCTGCGCGACGCGGCGAGCTCGGCCAGCATCACCGAAACCGCTGGCCCCGTGAAATCGATGATCGCATCCGCGCCGACCAGCGCGGCCTCGGCATCATCGCCGATGATGACGTTGAGCGCGTTGAGGCCCGAGAGCTGTCCGGCATCGCGTCCCACAGCGGGTGAGCCGGGGCGCTCAAAGGCTGAATGAAGCACGAGCCCCGGTGTCGCGGCGACGGCACGGATATTGGCGGCGCCCATGCGCCCGCCGGCACCGGCAATGGCTACGCGAAGATCAGTCATGCCGCACTCCTACTACGCAATCTGGTGGCCTGCCATCTCGGCCAAGATCTCGCGCGCCGCGCGCTTTGGGTCGGCGGCGGCGGTTATCGGGCGGCCAACGACGAGATGCGTGGCGCCGGCGGCGATGGCATCGGCCGGACCCATCACGCGCTTCTGGTCGCCCATGGCGCTGCCGGCGGGCCGTATCCCCGGGGTGACGATGGCGAGCTTTGGACCGACGATGGCGCGGACCATCTCGGCCTCGAGCGGGGAGCAGACGAGCCCGCCAATGCCCGCATCGCGCGCCTGCCCGGCGCGCAGCGAAACCAGCCCTGCCGTGTCCCGTGCGAACCCGGCTTCGGCGACATCTGCATCGCTCATCGAGGTCAACACGGAGACGCCGAGAATGGTGAGGTCCGACCCTGCGGCCGCCTTCTGCGCCGCGCGCATGCATTGCGGGTAAGCGTGGACGGTCAGCATCGTCGCGCCGGTTCGCGCGATCGCGGCCGCGCCCTTCTCAACGGTGTTGTCGATGTCGAGGAGCTTGAGGTCGAAGAACACGCGCTTCTTGGCGGCGATCAGCGCCTTGCCCAGCACCAGGCCATCGCCGCCATAGATCAGCTGGTAGCCGATCTTGTAGAAATCGACCGCGTCGCCGAGCTGCGCCACCAGCGATTCGGCCTCCGCCCCGGTGTCGAAGTCGAGGGCGACGATGAGCGTTCCGGCCATTTCTGTCTCCGATTTTTCGCCTGATGCCCGAGTTGGGTCTGCTTCGCAAGGCAGAGGGCATACCTCGCATCCGGTGGCCCGTCCTTTAAGGCTCGGCGTTGCCGAGCACCTCAGGATGAGGGGCGTGTCGCATCGTCCGGTGGCCCGGACCATCTCCGCTTAGTCCCGCCCATGTCCCATCGGGGAATATGAGCGGCGCCCGCGAGGCGCGTACGCCCCGAGGTATAAGTATGAGGCGCAAGCGCCTCGCGGGCGGCAGGATTTCGTTTCGGGGGTCAGTCAAGGGCACTGTTTCAGCCCCGGTTAAGCCCGAACCCCGTGGGGTTACGATCCCCCACGCCTGCCTGCCCCGCCCG
>Ga0207639_10001069_pt1 | contig 18603 bp, 13 predicted proteins | sample KBSCornC32_FD_184299 | JGI IMG/M metagenome (GOLD analysis project Ga0207639, IMG submission 184299) | Corn rhizosphere microbial communities from Kellogg Biological Station, Michigan, USA - KBS Corn C3-2 (SPAdes) (version 2) | ecosystem: Host-associated > Plants > Roots > Rhizosphere > Soil ...
ACCGATCATCGCGACCGCCAATACGATGATCCACGCAGCGGCCAGCTATGCTTCCGGCACGACAGTCGGTGCACCGCCCGCGAACGGCAACGGAAAGGCCAGCCCATGAGCGACGCATTGCACATCGTGTGTCCACACTGCACGGCGGTGAATCGCGTGCCGAGCGAACGATCGGGCACGCCTAACTGCGGCAAATGCCATCGGCCGCTGTTCGAAGGCAAGCCGGTCGAAGTGGATGAAGCCGCGTTCCGGAAGCATCTCTCGCACGATGAGGTTCCGGTGCTGGTCGATTTCTGGGCGCCGTGGTGTGGCCCGTGCAAGATGATGGCGCCCGAATTCGTGAAGGCCGCGGCACAATTGGAGCCGCGTGTGCGCCTGCTCAAGGTGGACACCGACGTGCAACAGTCGCTCGGCGCGCACTACAACATCCGCAGCATTCCGACCCTCGCGCTGTTCCGCGGCGGGCGCGAAGTCGCGCGCCAGGCCGGCGCCATGCATGCCGCCGGCATCGTGCAGTGGACACGAAGCCACGGCGTGTGAGCGCGCGTTCCGGCGAACGCCACAATCACGGATGCGCGGCAGGTTCCGGAGGCGGTCCGCCCGGCCGCATGCGCAGGAACCGCACGAAACGCGGCAATCCGCTATTCGTCAATCCGTTGAAGCGATAAGTCACCCACGAACCCACCGTCGGCGGATGCGTCCGCTGTGCGTCGGTAAATCCCGAGCCGATCGCGAACCGACGTCCGTCCGGCGTGCGTACCTCGATTGAGCCCATCATGCCTTTGAGCCGGCCCTCGCCGGGCCGGATCGCCACGACCCTGGCTTCGGCGTCTCCATACGGTTTCAACTTGAGCAGCCCGACATTGCGTCCAGACCGATAAGGCACATCGCCACGGTGCAGCACCAGCCCTTCGCCGCCCTTGTCGAGCACGCGCTTCAACGCCGCGTGCAAGGCCGCCTTGTCACGAACATGAAACTGGGGGATCGCGACCACCCAGGGATCGCCGATCGCCGCGACCGTCTTCCGGATCGCCGGCACGCGCGCGTCGAAGTTGCCGCCGTGCGCGGGAAGATCGAAGACGTGGTAGCTGATCTGGTGCCACGCCGGGTCATCCGGCCCAGCGGTACGCACGATGGTAGAGGCCGTTGCGAACTGCCCGTAGCCGGCCCACAGTTCGCCGTCCATCGGCGTCTTCGGCCAATCGTTCGTGAACCATGCCGGCGCCCGCACGACCGTGCCGCCGCGCGTCAGCAATTCATGGCCATTCCAGTAGCCGCGCACGCCATCGAACTTCTCGCTTATCCAATAGTGGGACAAGTCGACACCGCCGTGATAGACGTCGACCAGTTCGACCGGAGGCGGCGGCGCGGCGCACACCATGACCGGCAACCCTGCCACCCACACCAGGACACCCAACCATATTCCCCACGTCATCGAACGCATCGCTTCCACTCCGCCGATCGCCAGCGCGCATTGTTGGCGCGCGCGAACGAAAGCGAAGTCGGCGATCGCCCCGCTTGCCGCGCGGTCGGCGCCGAAAGCGTTGTGGGGAATTTCCTACTGCGTCGGCGGGAGCCGGGAAGCCGCTTCATCGGATGGACTCGAGGAACGTGCGAACACTGAGGGGGACGATGCCAACCTGGCCGGAGCGGGTGCGTGTCGGTGGAAAAGCGATTTTCCGGCGGCGTGAACGACAAAGCCGCCGTCCACGACACCTTCGCCTGAACCGGAAAGCCGGCACCGATGTAGCATCGGACGCCATTTGCCCTAGGCCCCTGCCCATGACCTTCCCCGCACGCCATCTGCAAAAAGGCCAACCCGTCGACGGGCAGTCGCTGCTCGAAAACGTGAGCCTGCCCGCGGCCGTGATTTTCGACGCGGCCCTGACCCACAACATCGCCTGGATGCAACACTTCGCCGATGACCACGGCGCGCAGATCGCCCCGCACGGCAAGACCACAATGACGCCTGCTCTGTTCCGGCGCCAGCTCGACGCGGGCGCGTGGGGCATCACGTTGGCCACGGCCGTCCAGTGCGCGGCGGCGTTCGAACACGGCGTCACGCGTCTGCTGATGGCCAACCAGTTGGTCGGCAGGCCCAACATGGCGATCGTGGCCGACTTGGTCGCACGCGGCGCCGACTACTGTTGCCTCGTCGACAGCGTCGCCAGTGTCGAGGCGTTGAATGCCTGTTTCGGCGAACGCCATCTCACCTTGCAGGTGCTGGTCGAACTTGGCGTGCCGGGTGGCCGCTGCGGCGTGCGCAACGATGCGGAACTGAAGACGCTCGTCGACGCCATCGCGGCGGCACCGGCGCTCGCGCTCTGCGGCATCGAGGGTTACGAAGGCCTGATCGGCGGCGAGCATACGGTCGACAAGGTCCGCAGCTACGGCCGGCGGCTCGTCGACACCATGCGCACGCTCAGAAGTGCGGGCGCTTTCGCGGAACGCACGCCCATCATCACCGCCGCAGGCTCGCAGTGGTTCGATCTGATCGCGGAAGCTTTCGACCGCTCGGACTTGCGCGATCACTGCACGCCGATCTTGAGGCCCGGTTGCTACGTCGTGCACGATCACCGCTCCTATCGCGACGCCATGGCCGAGGTGAAAGCGCGCCACCCGGAACTGAAGGGCGAACTCGAACCGGCACTGGCGGTGTTCGCCCATGTGCAATCGCTGCCCGAACCGGGTCTGGCCGTCGTCGCGATGGGCAAGCGCGACATCTCCGTCGATCCCGACCTGCCGATCCCGCTGCAATCGCACCGCCCCGGCGAAGCCGCCCGTCCGTTGACCGGGTGCAGCATCCGCAAGGTCATGGACCAGCACGCGATGATGGTGATTCCGGAGGACATCGAGCTTCGCATCGGCGATGTCGTCTCGTTCGGCGCCTCGCATCCCTGCCTCACCTTCGACAAATGGCGGCAAGTGTTGCTCGTCGATGACGATCTGCAGGTGCTGGAAGCGATGCCGACGTTCTTCTGAGCTTTCGGGCACGCAAACGATGGTAGGCTCGGGAGCCACACATGGCGCACCACGCAATCTGCGGCGCCGCATCTTCTTCTCATGACATCACCGGGGACGCCATGACCAAGCACCTTCGACTTCTCGCCTGCCTGCTCGCCACCCTGCCCTGCGTCGCCCTCGCCGCGCCGCAATCGGCGAAGGACAAGGCCCTGTCGACGCGGGTCGATCGCGTCCTCACCGAAACGCCGGTGATCGACGGCCACAACGACCTGCCGTGGGAAATCCGCAGCCAGTTCGGCAACGTCGGCAACCTCGATCTCGCCGCCGACACGTCCAACCTGCGCAGCAAGACGGGCGACGACGTGCACCTGATGACCGACATCCCGCGCGCCCGCAAGGGCCATCTCGGCGCGCAGTTCTGGTCGGTGTGGATCCCGACTTCGGTCACCGGTCCCGAAGCGGTGCAGATGACGCTGGAGCAGATCGACATTGTTCGCACGATGGTCGCGAAATATCCGAAGGACTTCGAAATGGCGTCCACCGCCGACGACATCCAGCGCATCGAGAAGTCCGGGCGCATCGCCAGCCTGATCGGCGTCGAGGGCGGCCATCAGATCAACAATTCGCTGCCGGTGCTGCGCGACTACTACGCGCTTGGCGTGCGTTACATGACGCTCACCCACGGCAAGAACACCGACTGGGCCGATTCGGCCACCGACAAGCCCGCGCACCACGGACTTACGCCGTTCGGCCGCGCCGTGGTGCACGAGATGAACCGGCTCGGGATGCTGGTGGATCTCTCGCACGTGTCGCCCGACACCATGACGGCGGCGCTCGAAGCGACAAAGGCACCGGTGATCTTCTCGCATTCCAGCGCCCGCGCGCTGGACGACCACCCGCGCGACGTGCCCGACGACGTGCTGCGCCTGGTCAAGCAGAACCACGGCATCGTGATGGCGAATTTCTATCCAACGTTCGTCTCGCAAGCGGTCGCAAACTGGAATGCGGACCGTGCCGGTGCGTCCGCGAAATTCGATGCGCTGTACGTCGGTCAGCCCGAGCGCGCCAAGGCCGCGATGGACAAATGGAAGCAGGCGCATCCGCAGCCCAAGGCCACCATCGCGGAGGTTGCCGACCATATCGAACACCTCCGCAAGATCGCTGGCGTCGAAAGCGTCGGCATCGGCAGCGACTTCGATGGCATCGAGGTCACGCCAGAAGGTCTGGACGGCGTGGACACCTACCCGGCACTGTTCACCGAACTCGCGCGCCGCGGCTGGAGCGACGACGAACTCGCCGACCTCGCCGGCGGCAACCTGCTGCGCGTGATGCGCGAGGCCGAAGCCGTCGCCGAGCGATTGCAGGCGCAGGAAGCGCCGTCGCACGCGACCATCGAGATGGATGCCGCCGCAAAAAGCGATTCGAAGAACGGCACGGCCGGCGCCTGAGCCCGCCTAGACCGACCGTCGAAATTCCGACGCCGCGCCGTCACGGGCGCGGCGTCAACGGCGCGCCACCGCAACCCGCACGCAATTCCGGCCCGCGCGCTTGGCCGCGTACAACGCGTCATCGGCGCGCTTCAGCAATTCGCGCAAGTTCTCGCCCGGCACCATCTGCGCCACGCCGAAACTGCATGTCACCCTGATGCCCTGCGGCCACTCGGCCTGCTCGATCGCCACGCGCAGACGTTCCGCACGCGTCGCCGCCACCTCCAGCGCCGCGCCATCGCAGGCCAGCACGAATTCCTCACCGCCCCAGCGGCACAACACATCCTGTTCCCGGACGTTCGCGTTCGCCAGCCGCGCCAGCCCCCGCAGGCATTCGTCGCCCACCTCGTGACCGTGGACGTCGTTGATCTTCTTGAAGTGATCGACGTCCATGAACATCACCGACAGGTGCCGGTGTTGCGCATCGACCTGGGCGCGCAGCAGCGCAAGACGATTGCGCAAACCTGCCCGGTTGTACAGGCGCGTCAGCGGATCCCGGTTGGCGACGATCGTCAGCGCCTGGCGCTCGCGCTCCAGGGCCTCGTTCCTGCGCTCCAGCTCGCGCCGACCGGAACTCGCCACCATCGCCGTGCGGCGCGCGTCGCGGAAACCCTCGACCAGGTACACCATCGCCGTCACCGACCACAGCGCCACCAGCAGCGTCAGCAGCTCGATTTCGCTGATCCACTTCCCGTAGAACTCGATCGAGCGCACCCCGATCGTGTAGAGCCCCGGTCCCACGTTGCTGCCGGTTCCGATATCGATGGCCACCACATTGCGCAAGTCCGGTCGGGCGTGCTCGGCCGGCACCTGGAATTGCTGGATCCACCAGGTCGCCACGTGGAAGTTGGCCAGCGACGTCGTGAACGGCTCGTCACCATTCGCGGGCGAGTACTCCAGCATGTTGACCTTCAACGTGTCGGAACTGCCGGGCTGGTAATAGGCCGGATCGAAATTGCGCAGGTACACCACCACCGGCATCGGCGCGGGACCTTGGGCCCGAATGTCCAGCTTGACCGAATCGAAGCGCGACAGGCTGACGCCCTCCGGCACCTTGCCGAGCGTGATGCTGACATTGCAGTACGGCCACGCGTAGCCGAGCTCGATCCGGCAGGTGATCACCGACGCGTGACCGGCCACGGCGACGCTCGCCTCGCTGGCCCCGCCCAGCTCGCGATCATCGAACACCGCTACCGGATACGAGCCCGCGCCGTCCACGCGCAGTGAAGTGTCCATGCCGAAGTGCCGCCACAGCGGCAACGCCACGGTCAGCACCAGCAGGCAGAGCACCCAGCCCACGAACCCCTTGTTGCGCACCCCGACCCCTGCCGACCGACGTCCGGAAAGATTTCCGGCCACCATCATTGCAATAAATCGGCCAACTTTCCTGAAGGCGGGGCACGAAGGGCACGACCGGCCGCGCACCGGTGTGACCTTTTGTCACACCGCTTCGTTTCGTGAGCTGGCTCGTGACTTTGTTCGCCAGCATCGGTATACATTGCATATGCGTATGCATGCTTCGAGGCGGCAATGGAGGCCTCGTCAGTCAAGGGGAGCAAATGACCGCTCAAGACACGACGCGTGGCACCAGCAGTGAATACTACGAGATGCTGTTCGTCGCGAACCCGCTGCCGATGTGGGTTTTCGAGATTGCCAGCGGCCGGTTTCTCGCGGTAAACGCGCAGGCGTGCAAGCAATACGGTTACAGCGAGGAAGAATTCCTCGCCATGACGATTGACGACATACGGCCGCCGGATGAAACCGCGCGCCTCGCCAAGGTGCGTTCCACCAGACCCGCCGGTCACCGCGAGTTCGGCTCCTGGCGGCACGTCAAGAAGGACGGCGCGATCATCAACGTCGAGATCTCCTCCGACGACATCGTGTTCGGCGGCGTCGCCGCACGGCTGGTGCTGGCAAGCGACGTGACCGAGCGGGTCCGCATCGAAACGGCCCTGCGCCTCAGCCAGGAACGCTTCGATTACGTGACGCGCGCCACCGAGGATGCGCTGTGGGACCGCAACATCGTCGACAACACCATCTGGTGGAACGAAGGCTTGGAGCGGCTGGTCGGCGGGAAGGTGGAACCGAGCACCGAATGGGGCCGCGAACGCATCCACCCCGATGATCGCGCGCAGGTCGCCCCCCGCATGGACGAGGTCATCAACGGCGACGGGCAGCAATGGTCCTGCGAGTACCGGTTCCTGCGCCACGATGGCAGCTATGTATTCGTGTACGAACGCGGATTCGTGGTCCGCGATGCCGCGGGGAATGCGGTTCGGATCGTCGGCGCGATCACTGACCTCTCGGATCGCAAGCGGCGCGAGGACATCCTGCGCGAACAGGCGACGCTGCTCGATCGGGCCAAGGACGCGATCATGGTGCGCGGCCTCGATCATCGCATCCGTTACTGGAACCAGGCTGCGGAAGCCATCTACGGCATCCCCCGCAAGCAGGCCATCGGAAAGCCCGTGGAGGACATCGTCATCTACGACGATCCGACGGAATTCGCGGCTGCCGATGCCGAGGTATTCGAAAAAGGGGAATGGTCCGGGCGCTTCCAGCAAACCCGCGCGGACGGAAAAACCATCACCGTCGATGGACATTGGACCCTCTTGCGCGACGAGGGCGGCCACCCCGTCGGCGTCCTGAAGATCCACACCAACGTCACCGAGCGCGTGGAGTTGGAGGGTCGCCTCGCGCAGTCCCAGAAACTCGAAGCCATCGGGCAGCTCACCGGTGGCATCGCGCACGACTTCAACAATTTGCTGACGGTCATCGTCGGCAACGCCGACACGCTGGCGGAGGAACTGCCGGACCGGACGGACGTGCTGCCGCTGGTGGACATGATCCGCACCGCCGGCGAACGCGGCGCGGAGCTGACCCGGCACCTGCTCGCCTTCGCGCGCCGGCAGGCGCTGGAACCGCGCACGGTGCGCCCCGATGAATTGGTCGACGGCATGCGCAACCTGTTGCGGCGCACCCTCGGCGAAAACATCGAGCTTGCGGTGGAACATGCGGCCGATGTCGCGCGGGTGTCGGTGGACCCGGCGCAATTCGAATCGGCGCTGCTGAACCTGTGCATCAACGCGCGCGACGCGATGCCCGGCGGCGGCAAGCTCATGATCGAGACCGACAACGTGATCCTCGACGAGAACTACACCGAGCGACGCGCGGACGTGGTGCCTGGCGACTACGTGCGGATTTCGATTTCCGACACCGGCACCGGCATGAGCGCTGAAGACGTGGCGCGCGCGTTCGAACCGTTTTTCACCACCAAGGCGCGCGGCCAGGGTACCGGTCTCGGTTTGAGCATGGTGTACGGTTTCGTCAAGCAATCCGGCGGCCACGTGGCGATCTATTCCGAACTCGGCCACGGCACGGTGATCACGCTGTACCTGCGCCAGGCCAAGGACCACATCGAACCGGTCACGGTGGTCGAACCGGCCGACATCGCGGGTCGCGGCGAGCGCATTCTTCTGGTGGAAGACGATGATCTGGTGCGCGCGCACGCCGTGCAGTTGCTGACCGGTCTCGGCTACGGCGTGGTCGCGGCCACCAATGGACCGGAGGCGCTGGCGCTGCTGCGCGAAGACATTCCCTGCGATTTGCTGTTCACCGACGTGATCATGCCCGGTGGCCTGACCGGCCCCAAGCTCGCGGAAGCTGCGCACGTGCTGCGGCCCGGCTTGCCGGTGCTGTACACATCGGGTTACACGGAAAATGCGATCATCCACCATGGTCGCGTGGACCCGGGCATCAATCTGCTGCACAAGCCTTACCGGAAGCCCGAACTTGCAGCCAAGCTGCGCGCGGTGCTGGACGAGAAGCGGTCAAAGGATGGTGGCGCTTGAGGGAACACGACAAACCGCGACGGCTGCTGATCCTCGATGACGAACCGGCGGTGGCGCAGACCGTGGCCTTCGCCGCCAAAAGGCATGGTTTCGCCATACGGATGTCGGCGTCCCCCGAGGCCTTTTTCGACGATGTCGCAGGCTTCGAGCCCAGTCACATCATCATCGACCTGTTGATGCCCGGCATGGATGGCGTGGAGGTGTTGCGCAATCTCGCGGCGGGCGGATGCGGCGCCAGCATCATCATGATGAGCGGCATGGGCAGCAGGGTGCTGGAATCGGCGCAGCGGGTCGGCCTCGAGCGCGGCCTGCGCATCATCGGCATCTTGCCGAAACCCTTCAAGCCGGCGGAATTGCGCGCCTTGCTGGACGCACATGCGCATCACCGAGCGCATCCCGAGCCGATCACGGCGGCGGATCACGAAACGTTGCTGGACGATATCGGACCCGCATTGCGCGACGAGCAATTCGTGCTGCATTACCAGCCCAAGGTGCATCTCGCCAGCGGACGTCCTGTCGGCGTCGAGGCCTTGGTGCGCTGGCAGCATCCGACATTCGGGCTGTTGCCGCCCGACCGTTTCCTGCCGTTGATCGAGCAATCCGGCAATATGACCCTGCTGACGATCTGCGTCATCGAAGCGGGGCTCGCATGGCTCGCCGGCACTGCCGATGACAGCGCGCGGCAACTGGCGATCAACATTTCCGCCACCAGCCTGACCGATGTGAACTTCACCGATCTGTTGCACGAGCGATGCATCCGGTTCAACGTGGACCCGGCGCGCATCATCCTCGAACTGACGGAAACCACGGCCCCACGGCGAACCGCCGAACTGCTCGACATCCTCACGCGGGTCCGGCTGAAAGGATTCCAGCTCAGCATCGACGACTTCGGTACCGGCTATTCGTCGCTGGTGCAACTGGCGCAGTTGCCGTTTTCCGAAATCAAGATCGACCGATCTTTCGTCGGGGGCCTGCATTCGTCCGACCAGGCGCGCAAGATCGTCGCCACCACCGTAGCGCTCGGCAAACAACTGCAGCTCACCACCGTCGCCGAAGGCGTCGAGAACGAAGCGCAGGCACGCGCACTCACCGAACTCCAATGCGACCAGGCACAGGGTTATTTCTTCGCAAGACCCATGCCCGGCGACGCCGCGCGGGCATGGCTGCGGGAGCGCAAGTAGGCAGGGGCCGCAATGCGGCATTCGAAACTGTCGCAGGGCGGGAGCACACGCCGTGAATCCCGCCGGCAACCCGCGCTCACCCAACGCGATCGGCGGGTTGGCACCCGCCCTGCATTTCCCACTTGTACAACGCCGCGTAATCGGCGCCGGTGCGCCGGCACGCGCGCCATGCGAGGCCGCCTTCGGCCATCGCGTCGCGCACGCTGGGCGCGATCAACCGCAACGCGCGCGCGGCTCCTCGATCACGCCATCGCCGCAGGCTTGACCGCTCCATCAGATCGAGCGCCCACCCAGGCAGCAATGCAGCCGCGGACCCGAGGAACAAGTCACGACTGAACCCTGCCAACGGAATCGGCAATCGAATGGATCCCAGCACGCGCAATGTTTCGCGGGTGCGTGCATCGAACGACAACTCGGGACGCACGCGCGCGAAAAACGCATCGACTTCTTCCGTCGATTCGGGAACATCGCGCGCGCCAAGCGCTTCGGCGATCTGTGTCATTTCGGCGAGATAGCGATCCTGCATCGCGCGCGGAATACGCTGGCAGTAACGCTCGTACGCGCGCAGGAAGCACCAGCATCCGGCGCAATGCACCCAAGTGAGCAAGTGCGGATCATCCGCGCTGTATGCGCGCCCATCCTCCGCGATGCCGCGCACGCTGCGGTGGATCACGCGAACGTGTTCGACGGCCGCTTCGGCCGGCGCGCGCGGCGCGTAGGTCGTGCGTCCCACGAACGCGGTGGTGTTGCGCAGGCGACCGAGCGTGTCGGTGCGGAACGCGGAATGATCCCACACGCCGGCCAGCGCCAGCGGGTGCAGCGCCTGCAACATCAGCGACGCCAGACCGCCCGCCATCATCGACGGAAAATCCGCGTGGATCTTCCACGTCACGCTGTCCGCCCCGAACAAGCCGGCATCGCCCAACGGCGCGTCGTAATCCGGCGCCGGCGCATCGCGGCTCAACACGGCAAGCACCCGTCGCCGCAGATGCTTGCGCGCGACTGGCGGCAACAGTTTTACGCCCGGCAAATCCGGGGGTGCGGTGTTGCCCACGCGATGGCGCCCTCGCCCGTCGAGTTTCATGTCATCCGGATCGCGCATGCTGCAACTGTACGCCGACGGCATGCATCGCTGGCAACGGCGTGCTTCAATGTCGTTCGCATCCGGAGTTTCATTGCGCAAAAAGGAATGACGACCATGGGATTGTTGGTAGACGGCAAGTGGCAAGACCGCTGGTACGACACCGAAAGCACCGGCGGGCGCTTCGAACGCTCGGCCAGCCAGTTCCGCAACTGGATCACGCCCGACGGCAGCGCCGGTCCGTCCGGACGGGACGGCTTCAAGGCCGAAGCAGGTCGCTATCACCTGTACGTGTCGTACGCGTGCCCGTGGGCGCACCGCACCCTGGTGATGCGGGCGTGGAAGGGGGTCGAAAAATACATCGATGTCTCCGTGGTGCATCCGCTGATGCTGGAAAACGGCTGGGAATTCCGCACCGATTTCGACGGCGCGACTGGCGACCGGTTGTACGGCCTCGACAAGCTGTACCACCTTTATCTGAAAGCCGACCCGCACTACAGCGGCCGTGTCACGGTCCCGACGCTGTGGGACAAGCAGCGCGAAACCATCGTCAACAATGAGTCGTCCGAAATCATCCGCATGCTTGGGGCCGCCTTCGACGGCATCGGCGCGCGCCCGGGCGACTACTGTCCAGGCGATCTGCGCGCGGACATCGACGCTCTCAACACGACGGTGTACGACAACGTCAACAACGGCGTCTACAAGGCCGGCTTCGCGACCAGCCAAGGAGCCTACAACGAGGCGGTCACCGCGCTGTTCGAAACACTGGAATCGCTGGAGCAACGCCTCGCACGACACCGCTACCTCATCGGCAACACGCTAACCGAAGCCGATTTGCGCCTGTGGACCACGCTGGCGCGTTTCGATGCGGTGTACACGACGCACTTCAAATGCGACCGCAAGCGGATCAGCGACTATCCGAACCTCGAAGGACTTCTCCGCGACATCTACCAGATGCCGGGCGTCGCCGACACGGTGTGGATGGACCACATCCGGAATCACTACTTCCGCAGCCACAAGACCATCAATCCGCACGGCGTGATTTCGATCGGACCGGTCCTCACGTTCGACGCGCCGCATGATCGCGACCGGCTGGGCAAGCGGGAGGTACGCGGCGTTGGCTGAGCGATTGGAATAAGCCTCGTAGGGCGGGGAGTAGCGCAGCGGATCCCGCCGTCACGGCGGCAATCGCCCGAGCGGGTTGGCACCCGCCCTACATTTCTGCGTAACTTCACACTATCTGCTATTTTCAATTTCACGCAACGCCTGCAGCACCTTGGGGATGAACGCATGGACGGACAACAGACATCCGACGCCATCGCCGAGTGGAACACGCGCGGCGTGCTCGTGCTGCCGAAGTTTTACGCCGATGTGGAAGTCGACAAAGTACTTGCCGACTACCGCGCGCTGTGGAATGACGGGCGCGCCCGGGTGACCGTGGACGACATGGACCTCGCCCGGCGGATGAGATTGCGCGACGTGTCCGCGGATGCACGTGCGTCGCACCGCTTCAAGGTCAATGATCTTTACCTGGAACAAGCGTCCGTCCGCCGCCTCGCGCTCAACGACCGACTGGTTCCCTTGCTGCAACGCCTGCTGGGCGAACGGCCCGCGGTGTGCAATTCGCTCAGCCTCGAATACGGCACCGAGCAGGAAGACCACGTCGACTCTCTCTTCATGACGCCGCGCACGCCCGCCCATCTGGTCGCGGTGTGGGTGGCGCTGGAAGATTGCTCGCCGGAATCCGGCCTGCTGCGCTACTGGCCCGGCAGCCACAGGATCGAACCTTACGTTTTCTCGAACGGCCAGCGCCATTTCATTCCCGAGGAATTGGGTGCGTGGCAAGGCTGGATGCGTACGCAGGTGCAGCGGCACGGGCTGCAAAGCGAATTGTTCCAGGCCCGCAAAGGCGACGTATTCGTCTGGAACGCGCAACTGCTCCACGGCGGCAGCGCGATCGCCGAACGCGGGCGCACACGCCGCAGCGTCGTGTTCCACTACTTCTCGGAATCCGATTGCCGGGCGATGGGGCATCGGTTGGTCCGCGAGTCGGACGGCTTCTGGATACGGCGTTCGCACCAACCCATCCCCGGCAGCGTCAATGCTCGAATGCGCAACCGCGCCGGCAAAATCGCGCGCCGCATGCGCGACCTGTTCGCGCGCAGCTAGAAGACCCTTCGACCGGACTGGCCGCCCCGTGCCACTCCGCAGCGTGTGGGCTATGCTTGGCACGGGGAGCCATGGGGATGGCCGAAATGTCCGCTCGCAAGCTTGCCGCAATGGCGCTGTTCGCGTGTGCCTGTACGGGCAGCGCAATCGCATCCACTCCTGATGCAGCCTCACCCGCTTCCGCCACAACCGCAGCCGGCGCGCTACTTCCCGTCAGCGCGTTCGCCAGTCGTTCGCTGGTAAGCAGTCCGCGGTTGTCGCCCGATGGCAACTACCTGTCCGTGCGCACGGACAGCCCGTCCGGCGACATGCACGCGCTGGCCATCTATCGGTTGTCGGACATGAAAGTGATCAGCCTGCTGCGCCTGCCCATCTACGAGGTGCCGGTGGACACGGTTTGGGTCAGCCCGGATTGGCTGGTGGTGGAACTCGGCAAGGAATTCGGCTCGCTGGACAAGCCACTTGCGACCGGCGAAGTCATCTCTTCCAGCATCGATGGCACGCGCCAGCACTACCTGTATGGCTACAAGCCGATCAGCCGGCACGCGGTCATGGGCCAGGACGACGAGGGTTTCGGTTCCATCGCCGGCCTGCCGCCCAAGGCCGATGGCAGCTTCTACCTCGGCGAACAGCCATGGGGCCACGAGAACCGCAGCCTGGTCTATCACGTCAATGCCCAGCACGACACGCGCGACCTGATCGCCGACATGGACGTGGCCAACATGAACTTCCTGATCGATCCCGAAGGCAAGGCTGCGTTCGCTTTCGGCGACAACTCCGACTTCGAATTCGTGGCCTACCGGCATGTCGACGGCCAATGGAAGCCGCTCGACGCCCAAGAGGTCGGCCAACACTTTGCGCCATTCGACTACGCGCCCGACGGCCACAACGTCTACGCGTGGTGGAGCAAGGATGGTGGTCCGTTCGAATTGATCGAGGAAAACCAGAACGGCAGCGATCGCAAGATCCTCGCGCAGGACAGCTTTGCAAGTATCGACAACCTGCAATGGACAGCGACGCCGCGCCAGCCGTTCGCGGCCATCACCGAAAGCGGCATCCCCAAACCGATTTTCATCAACGCCAATCTGCCCGCCGCCCAGCTCTACCGGATGCTGACAAAAAGTTTCCCCGGCGAGTTCGTCGATTTCATCAACTTCAGCGAAGACGGCAGCAAGCTGCTGTTCTTCGTTTCCAGCGACCGCGATCCCGGCGCCTACTATCTGTTCGATGCCAAGACCCACAACGCGACCAAACTGCTTGCTGTCGAGCAGTGGATCAAACCCGCCGACATGGCCGAACGCCGTCCGATCCGTTTCAAGGCCAGCGACGGCGTGGAACTGGACGGATTCCTGACCATCCCGCCCCACCGCGAGCTGGCCGACCTGCCGATGGTGCTGGTGCCGCACGGCGGCCCGCACGGCGTACAGGACAACTGGTTCTACGATGACGACGCGCAATTCCTCGCCAATCGCGGCTATCTGGTCCTGCAAGTGAACTATCGCGGGTCCGACGGCCGCGGACCCGGGTTCGAGCAGTCCGGCTACCTCAAATGGGGCACGCGTATCCAGCAGGATCTGATCGACGGCGTGAAGTGGGCCATCAGCCAGCACTACGCCGACCCGAACCGCCTCTGCGTTTACGGCGGCAGTTTCGGCGGATATTCGGCGCTGATGTCGGTGATCCGCGCGCCGCACCTGTTCAAGTGCGCGATCGGCTACGCGGGCATCTACGACCTGCAGATGATGTACAAGAAAGGCGATATCCGCTCCAGTCAATTCGGCCGCAGTTACCTCTCCACGGTAATCGGCCGGAACGACGCCGAACTCGACGCCAATTCGCCCGACAAATTCGCCGACAAGATCGACGTCCCGGTGTTCCTCGCCCACGGCAAGGAAGACAAGCGCGCGCCGTTCGAACAAGCCGAAGCGATGCGCGACGCGCTGGATGCCGCGCACAAGACCTACGAATGGATGGCCGTGCCCAAGGAAGGCCACGGTTTCTACACCGAGGCCGACCGCGCCGATTTCCTGACGCGAATGCAGGCATTCCTCGAAAAATACATCGGGCCGGGCGCACCGGTGCAGCACTGACCCGACGCGCGGGGGCGCCGTCTGACCCGCTGCCAAAGGCGGGTTGACACCCGCCCTACACTGCGCGCCTCGCAGCGCCGTAGGGCGGGAGTAGCGCAGCGGATCCCGCCGCCCGAAGGCGCGTCGGCACCCGTCCTGCGACACCTTTGTCGCCTTCTCGCGCGCATCGGCCATCCGGTATCCTTGAGGACCATCGATTTTCCGCACTGCTCACGCCCGCATGGGAATTGAACGTTGAATGCATCGCCGGCTCCTGATTCGACCTTCGCCTGGGACCAATACTGGCGCGACGGCCGTCTGGCTTCGTGCGGCGGCGAAGGCGGGGCGACCTATCAACCGGCGATCGCCGAGGGCTGGCGGCAGTTCTTCGCCACCGTTCCCGATGCAGCGCGCATCCTCGATGTCTGCTCGGGCAACGGTGCGGTCGCCCGTCTTGTCGCCGAGGTCGCGAGTACCCGCAACATCCGCGTGATCATCGAGGCGGTGGACGCGGCCGACCTTCATCCGACCGGCACGAGTCCTGGTTCCGACATGATCCGCTACTCGCCGCGGACGCCGGCGGAACACCTGCCATTTCCCGATGCTTCATTCGATGTCATCGTCGGCCAGTACGCCATCGAATACACCGATCTCGAACGTACGTTGGCCGAACTGCATCGCGTCGGCCGCCACCGTGCAAAGCTGCGATTCGTCACGCACGCGGCAGGCAGCATCGTCGTGCAGGAAGCAAAGCGTCAACTTGCCGACACGGATCGGCTGATGCAAACCAGCGTGTTCGAGACCGCCGAAGCGCTGGCGCGGGCGATCGGAGTCGATCAACCTGCAGCGAATACCGACGACGCCAAACGCAGGTTTCTTGTCGCGCTTCAGTCGCTACGTGATGCCGAAGCGACTGCAGAAGACCTGCGGATGTACCGCAACGTCGGCAGCGTGCTCATCCACGCGATCCAGCACCAGCCACAGGTCGGCCCCGCCGCGGTCCTCGACAAGATCGCCGAGACCGCCACGGCAATCAAGGCGCACCATGCGCGCTTGTCGGCGATGTGTCGCGCCGCGTTGGACCCGGCTTCAGCGAAGGCGCTCACCGCATCGGCTGAGCAAGCCTGGGAAGCGCCATTCAAATTGGAGCCCCTGGTGCGGTCCGATGGCGCGCTGTTCGGCTGGGTCATTGCTTCCGCGTGAAAACGGCCACGCGCACGTATGCAGCCTTCGCCTACTTCAGTGCGCGGTCGAACAACGCCAGCATTTCGGACCAGCCGCGTTCCGCCGCAGCCTCGTCGTAGACCGGAAAGTCGCTTTTCATCCAGCCGTGCGAAGCGCCGCGGTACACCTCGCAGCGATAACGCACGCCCGCATCGTCCAGCGCCTGCCTGAAGCGCTCGACCATTTCCGGCGGACAGCTGCGATCGTTGTCGGCGACCGCGACGTACAGCTCCGCGCGAATCTTCGGCGCCAGCAAGTGCGGACTCTTCGGATCATCGGTAGCCAGGCGGCTGCCATGGAAGCTGACGGCTGCCGCCACGCGCTCGGGACAAGTACCCGCGGCCGTGATCGCCATGCCACCGCCCATGCAGAAACCGACCGTGCCGACCTTGTCGGTCACGCCATTGCGCGTATCCAGCCAGGCCAGCAACGCTTCGGTATCCTGCGCAGCCTTGACGTTGTCCGTGGTCGCCGTGAGCGGACCTACCACGGCGCGGAAATCGCCAGCGAATGCTTGCTTCGGATCCAGCGGACCATACGCGCCGTAGCGATAAAAAAGATCCGGCAGCAACGCCACGTAGCCGCCACCGGCAAGGCGCTCCCCGATCTGCAATAACGCGGGGCGAATGCCGAACGCATCCATGTACACGATCACCACCGGCCACGGACCCGCGCCGTCCGGCGTGAAAACATGCACCGGGCATTGCCCGTCGCGCGTGCGAATGCTGACTTCCTCGTGCTTCAGGGTATTCATGTCGGCAATGCTCGGCAATGCGCTTCTTCAAAGACGACGACTATAGCGGTTGCCCGACAAAACCCGCGAAAGCACGAGTCCACACCTCGACGGCCGCGCCAGGCTGGTCACCGCTACCATCGAGCGGACCGCAACGACGAATGTCCCGGCATGGAATTCCAGCAGATCGTGTTTCTGGTGATCCTTGCGGCAGCGCTGATCCTGCTGGTCACCGAATGGGTGCGCATCGATCTCACCGGCGCACTCATCGTGGTGGCGCTGGCCGGCACCGGCCTGCTCAAACCCGCCGAAGCGCTGTCGGGCTTCTCCAGCGACCCCGCAATCCTCGTGGCTTCGATGTTCGTGCTGTCGGCGGGGCTCGCGCAGACCGGCGTGACCGGCCTGCTGGGCGCATGGATCGGACGCATGGCCGGAAACAGCATCTGGCGCGCGGTGCTGGTGATCATGCCCTGCGTGGCCTTGATGGCCGCCTTCAGCCACCACCTGATGGTCACGGCGATGATGCTGCCGGTGATCCTGGAGCTCAACCGTTCACACAACCTGCCGGCCTCTCGACTGATGATGCCGATGGCCTTCGCCGCATCGCTGGGCACCACCGTGACGGTGATTGCAGCACCGGCTTTCCTGGTCGCGCGCGATCTGCTCGAACGCGGCGGCGCTCACGACGTCGGCATCTTCTCGATCGCGCCCATGGGCATCGTGCTGACCCTGATCGGCACCGCGTACATGTTGCTGTCGGGGCGCTGGCTGCTGCCCAGCCACGCGGGCAGCAGCGGCGGCGAGGACCGCTTTCGGCTGGAACGCTATTACACCGAGTTGGTGGTGCTCGAGGCTTCGCCGCACGTCGGCAAATCCATGCGCGACTTCGGCAAGGAGCACGCCGAGCGCTTCCGGGTGGTCGATTGGCTGCGGCATGGCAGGTCGCGCCAGAAACCCTGGCGGCGCAAGCAACTGGCCGCGGGCGACCTGCTGCTGGTGCGCGCCAGCCCGGACGAATTGGCGGCGCTGAAAGAGCAGCAAGGCCTCGCACTGAGCGCGGTGATGCAATACGGCGAGGAAATCGAGGACGACCGCCGCGCCGATCGGGCAGAGGACGAACGCCTGGTGCAGGCCGTCGTCGGCCCCGACTCCGGACTGGTCGGGCGCACGATCGGCAACGTCGACTTCCTGCGTCGCTACGGCGTGGTGGTGGTGGGGCTATGGCGCAAGCGCGGCTTCATCCGCAAGGAACTGTCCAAGATAACGCTCGAGGGTGGCGACTTGATGGTGCTGTGGGGCGACAAGCGCGCGTTGGACCAGCTCGCCCGCAATCCGTCGTTCCTGCTGCTGGTGCCGTTCTCGGGCCGCGCCCAGGTTCGCGGGCGCGGCTGGTTGGCGGCGCTGATCATGGCGCTCAGCGTGGCCGGCGCCGCCTCGGGCGTGCTGCCGGTCGCCATTTCGTTCCTCGCTGGTGCCACGGCGATGGTCGTCACCCGCTGCCTGACCTTGAGGCAGGCCTACGAGTCGGTGGAGCTGCGCATCTTCGTGTTCATCGCCGGCGCCATTCCGCTCGGACTTGCGATGGAACAGACCGGCACCGCGGCATTGTTTGCAGATTGGCTGTCGGTTTTCGTGTCGGGCTGGTCGCCCACCTGGGTGCTGCTGGCGCTGTTCCTGACCGCCGCACTCTTCACCCAGATCCTGTCCGATACCGCCACCACCATCCTGCTCGGCCCGGTCGCGCTGGGCATGGCCGGCCTGCTCCACATGTCGGCCTTCGCCATGGTGTTCAGCGTGGCGATGGGCGCGGTGGTCGCGTTCCTGACCCCGATCGGCCACCACGG